>Ga0070714_100000452_pt1 | contig 29888 bp, 25 predicted proteins | sample LARL83metaG_FD_65450 | JGI IMG/M metagenome (GOLD analysis project Ga0070714, IMG submission 65450) | Corn, switchgrass and miscanthus rhizosphere microbial communities from Kellogg Biological Station, Michigan, USA - LAR L8-3 metaG | ecosystem: Host-associated > Plants > Roots > Rhizosphere ... | reverse complement strand
ACTACCCTGCCGCGTAGGACAACACGACGCGGAGTGCGCAGAATGTCCATGTTGTGTCGTGGATCCGACTCATATCCGACCAGATCAGCCGGGGCACCCTCGGTCAGCGACGGCCAGCCCAGCCACTGCCGGGCCGACCACGACGCCGCGCCGATCGCGCGGACCGGGCCGAACCCGCTGCCGGCCAACGCGATGATCTCCTCGGCGAGTTGGCCGTGGTCGATGCCACCGCCGGCGTCGGTGCCCGCGTAGACCGGGACACCGGCCTCGATCGCGGCGGCCACGGTCTGCCGGGCGCGGGCGTGCAGCGCCAGCATGTGCTTGGCGTACGCCGGATATTTGCCGGCGGACTCGGCGATGCCGGGGAAGTTCTCGGTGTTGATCAGCGTGGGCACGAGCGCGGTGCCGCGGGCGGCCATGGCGTCGATGGTGTCCGGTGTGAGGCCGGTGCCGTGTTCGATGCAGTCGATGCCGGCGTTGATCAGGCCGGGCAGCGCGTCCTCGCCGAAGACGTGCGCCGTGACACGCGCTCCCGCGTCGTGGGCCGCGTCGATCGCGGCGACCAGCGCGTCGTCCGGCCACAGCGGCGCGAGATCGCCGATGGACCGGTCGATCCAGTCGCCGACGAGTTTCACCCAGCCGTCGCCGTCCTCGGCCTGGGCACGGACGGCGGCCGGCAGGTCGGCCGGATCGTCGATCTCCACGCCCAGGCGCGCGATGTAGCGCTTGGGACGGGACAGGTGCTTGCCGGCGCGGACGATGCGCGGCAGGTCGAGGCGTTCCTGGAGGGGCCGGGTGTCCAGCGGGGAGCCGCAGTCGCGGATCAGCAGGGCACCGGCATCCCGGTCGGTCTCGGCCTGACGGGCGGCCTCGTCGAGCTCGACCGGGCCGTAGATGCCGATGCCGATGTGGCAGTGCGCGTCGACCAGGCCGGGCACGAGGTAGCCGTCGTCGAAGACGGTGTCGGCGTTGGGGACCGGTGTCGTGCGGACACGCCCGTTGACCACCCACAGGTCCCGCGGCTCGTCCTCCGGCAGGACGACACCGCGCAGGTGCAGGGCTGTCACTTCTTCTTGTTGTCCTTGCCGAACTTGAGTTTCGACGGGTCGAAGCCGGCCGGCAGCTGGTCGAGGCCGGCCAGGCCCGGCGGCAGTTCGTTCAGGCCCGGCGGCATCATCGACAGGTCGGGCATGCCGGGCGGGAGCGCCGGCATGCCGCCGCGCACCTTCGGCGGTGTCGGGCCGCGGCCCTTGCCCTTCTTGCCCTTCTTTCCCTTGCGGGACGCGGACTGGCGGGTGGCGCTGCCGCCACCCCCTGGCAGGCCGAAGCGGCCGGCCATCTGCTGCATCATCTTGCGGGCGTCGAAGAACCGGTTGACCAGGTCGTTGATCTCGCGTACCTCGACGCCGGAGCCGCGCGCGATGCGCAGTCGCCGGGACGCGTTGATGATCTTCGGGTCGGCCCGTTCGGCCGGGGTCATGCCACGGATGATCGCCTGCACGCGGTCCAGGTGCTTCTCGTCGAACTGGGCCAGCTGGTCCTTGAGCTGGCCGGCGCCGGGCAGCATGCCGAGCAGGTTCGAGATCGGGCCCATCTTGCGCACGGCCAGCATCTGCTGGAGGAAGTCCTCGAGCGTGAGCTCGCCGGAGCCGATCTTCGCGGCGGTGGCCTCGGCCTCCCGCGCGTCCATCACCGCCTCGGCCTGCTCGATCAGCGACAGCACGTCACCCATGCCCAGGATGCGGCTGGCCATCCGGTCGGGGTGGAAGACGTCGAAGTCGGCGAGCTTCTCGCCGTTGGAGGCGAACATGATCGGCTGACCGGTGATCTGCCGGACCGACAGCGCGGCACCACCACGGGCGTCGCCGTCCAGCTTCGTCAGCACGACACCGGTGAAGCCGACGCCGTCCCGGAACGCCTGGGCGGTGTTCACGGCGTCCTGGCCGGTCATGGCGTCGACCACGAACAGGATCTCGTCCGGTTTGACGGCGTCGCGGATGTCCGCGGCCTGCCGCATCAGCACCTCGTCCACGCCGAGCCGGCCGGCCGTGTCCACGATGAGGATGTCGTGCTGGGCGTGCTTCGCCTCGGCGATACCGCGGCGGGACACGTCGACCGGGTCGCCGACGCCGTTACCCGGTTCCGGCGCGAACACCGGCACGCCCGCCTGTTGGCCGACCACCTGGAGCTGCGTGACGGCGTTGGGGCGTTGCAGGTCGGCGGCGACCAGCAGCGGCGTGTGGCCCTGTTCCCGCAGGTACAGCGCGAGCTTGCCGGCCAGCGTCGTCTTACCGGAACCCTGGAGGCCGGCCAGCAGGATGACGGTCGGCGGGTTCTTGGCCAGGTTGAGCCGGCGCGTCTCGCCGCCGAGCAGCTCGATCAGCGCCTCGTTGACGATCTTGAGGACCTGTTGGGCCGGGTTGAGCGCCTGCGAGATCGCGGCGCCCTTCGAGCGCTCCTTGATCGTCGCGATGAACGTGCGCACGACCGGCAGCGCGACGTCGGCCTCGAGCAGGGCGATCCGGATCTCCCGCGCGGTCGCGTCGATGTCCGCGTCGGTCAGCCTGCCCTTGCCCCGCAGGCTGGACAGGGCGGAGGTGAGCCGGTCGGAAAGGGTGTCGAACACGAGGGCGCGCTCCAGCGGGTCGGCTTTACGGCAACACAACCAGGCTAGCCGCGCGAGGCCGGTGGGATGCCGATCCCCCTGGAATCCGCATCCCACCGACGGTGCTTCGATCCCCAGAACCCGCTGTGACGGGGCGGCCTACCCCTCTTAAGGTCGCCCCGGTCAGCGGTGCAGGGATGAGCCTGCCGTTCGGCCGTGCATGTGGGCAGCGTGAAACGGCCCGTTCGGTGCTCCGTAGGTCTACGGAACCGTCGGTGTGGTGACGCCAGCCACACCACGTCATGACGCGGTAGGCCCGCGATTTCATCCCGATGCCGCGAGCACCGCGGATTCGATGTGAACGCGCTGGTCGGGGCCGTCCGTGATGGACAGGCAGAACGACGCGACGACCGTGGCGCCCGGCGTGGCCAGCCGCGCCCAGCGGACGTCGGCGCCGCACGCCTCCAGCGCGGACGCGACCCGGTACAGCAGGCCGATCCGGTCGCTGGCCCGCAGTTCGAGTACGACCGCACCCGTCGCCTCGTCGTCGAACCACAGCACGCGCGGGCGCGCGAACTCGCCGGTCGTGGCCGCATAGTCGCGCTCTTTGGCGTCCAGTTTCGCGGCCAGCGGCAGCGACCCGTCCACGGCCCGGCCCAGCTGTTCGCGCAGCAACGCGGTGTCGGGCAGTTCGCCGAACCGGGGTGACACGCGGAACACGTCGACGGCGACCCCGCCGTGCGCGCCCATCGTGGCCGCGTGCACGTCCAGCGAGTTCAGCGCGAGCACGCCGGCGGCCCGCGCGAGCAGCCCGGCCCGGTCCGGCGCGACGATCGTCACGGTCGCCGGCGGCGCGGCCGCGACCAGCACACCCGGCCGGCCCGATGCCGCGACCGACTCGGCCAGCGCGCGCTGCTCGGCGTCCAGCGGTGTCGGTCCGGGTGGCGTCGCACCTTCCAGAACCGCACGCACGCCCTCGACGAGTTGGGCCACGAGCGACGCGCGCCACGGCGTCCACATGCCCGGCCCGGTGGCCAGGCTGTCCGCCTCGGCCAGCGCGGCCAACAGGTCCAGCAGCACGCGGTCGTGACCGAGCGTCTCGGCGACGCGGGACACGGTCGCCGGGTCGGCCACGTCACGGCGGGTCGCGGTGTGCGGCAACAACAGGTGGTGGCGGACCATCGCGGACAGCGTGGCGACGTCCGGTTCCGGCAGGCCGACGCGCGCGCCGACCTGGGCGGCGATGGCCGCGCCGACGACGGAATGGTCCGTGTCCCGGCCCTTGCCGATGTCGTGCAGCAGCGCGCCGAGCAGCAGCAGGTCCGGGCGGGACACGGTGGTGGCCAGCGTGGCGGCGCGGACCGTGGTCTGCACGAGGTGCCGGTCCACGGTCCACTCGTGCACGGAGTCCCGGGGCGGTAGGTCGCGCACCGCGCCCCACTCCGGGAACAGCCGGCCCCACAGCCCGGTCCGGTCGAACGCCTCGACCACGTCGACCAGTCCCGGGCCGGCGGCCAGCAGGCCGAACAAGGCGTCCAGGGCGCCGGCCGGCCACGGTCCACGCAGTTCCGGGGCGCGGTCGGCCAGGCGGGTCATGGTGCCCACCGCGATCGGGGCGCCGGCGCGGGCGGCGGCCGCGGCCACGCGCAGCACCAGCGCGGGATCGCGGGCCGGGTCGGTGTCGCGGGCGAGCGTGACCTCGGCGCCGTGCAGCACGACGCCCTCGGCCAGCGGCCGCCGTACCGGGAGCCGGCGCAGGCCGATGCCCCGGCGGGGGCTGGTGGCGCGGACCGTACGGATGGCCACGTCCAGGCCGTACGTGACGGAACGGCCGGCCGACGAGAGCGCGGCGGCCAGCGCGAACCGGTCCGGCATACCGAGCGCGGCGGCCACGTCGTCGCCGTCCTGGGCGCGCAGCACGTCCCTGGCGCGGCCGACGGACCGGCGCAGCTCGGTACGCACGTCCAGCAGCAGGTGGCGGGCGTCGTCGAGGTCCGGGCCGGGCCGGTCGACGAGTTGCGCGGTGGCCAGGGCGTCCAGCAGCTGGAGGTCCCGCAGCCCGCCCCGGCCGTGCTTCAGGTCCGGCTCGGCGCGCTGCGCCACCTCCCCGCCCTGCGCCCAGCGCCGGTTCGCGGCGACGACCAGCGCGTCCAGCCGATTGCGGGCCGACGCGCGCCACGCCTCCCGTGACTCGTCGCCCAGTCGGGCGGCGACCCAGGAATCGCCGGCCAGGAACCGCAGCTCCAGCAGGCCGAGCGCGGCGCGCAGGTCGTCGGCGGCGACCCGGAGCGACTCGCGGACCGTGCGGACCGAGTGGTCCAGCCCGATGCCGGCGTTCCACAGCGGATACCAGAGCGACTCGGCGACGGTGGCGATCCGCCCCGGGTCGGTGCCGTCGTGCACGAGCACCAGGTCGAGGTCGGAGTACGGGACGAGTTCCCGCCGGCCCAGCGCCCCGACCGCAACCAACGCGGCACCGCCGGCCTCGGTCAGGCCGGCGTCGGCCGCGCGGCCGGCCAGCCAGAAGTCGTGCAGATCGACCAACGCCGCCCGTAGGTCGGCGCCGATGAGACGGCGCCGGCCCACGGGCGGGTTGATCAGCAGGTCACGCGCGAGGATGAGGTCCTCGGTCGTGGTCACATGTCACCTCACGAGACAACGGACAGGACCTCACGCTCGCTTACAGGGCGTCGACACCCCGTTCGCCGGTACGGACCCGGACCACGGTGTCGACCGGCGTGACCCAGACCTTGCCGTCGCCGATCCGGCCGGTCCGGGCCGCGCCGATGACCGCGTCCACCGCGCGTTCCGCCACCTCGTCCTCGACCAGCACCTCGACCCGCAGCTTCGCCACGAAGTCGACCTGGTACTCGGCGCCCCGGTAGACCTCGGTGTGGCCCTTCTGCCGGCCGTAGCCGCGGACCTCACTGACCGTCATCCCGAGCAGGCCGAGCTTCTCCAGCGCGGTCTTGACGTCGTCGAGCGTGAACGGCTTGACGATCGCGGTGATCAGTTTCATGACACGTTCCCCTTCCCTGCCGCAGCACTCGGCGCGGCCGGAATGTCGATGGGGGCCGGGGTTGGTGGTGGCGCCTGCGCGAACGCGGCCCGTGTACCGGTGGGGCCGGCGAACTCGTAGGCGGTCTCCGCGTGTTCGGCCTCGTCGATACCGCTGACCTCGGCCTCGGCGCTCACCCGGAACCCGATCGTCTTGTTGATGATCCAGCCGATGATGTAGGCGAACACGAACGAATACAGCAATACCGCGCCGGCCGCGACCGCCTGTCGCCACATCTGGTTCCATCCACCGCCGTGGAACAGGCCGTTCCCGCCACCGGAGGGGTTCACCGCGGCGTCGGCGAAGAAGCCGATCAGCAGCGTGCCCACGATGCCGCCGACCAGGTGCACGCCGACCACGTCCAGCGAGTCGTCGAAACCGAGCCGGTACTTCAGTCCCACCGCGAGCGCGCAGATCACGCCGGCCGCGATGCCGATCACGAGCGCGCCCATCGGATCGACGTAACCGCACGCCGGGGTGATCGCGACCAGGCCGGCGATCGCGCCGGACGCGGCACCCAACGTGGTCGGTTTGCCGTCCCGGAACTGCTCGACCACGATCCAGCCCAGCAGCGCGGCGGCCGTGGCGATGGTGGTCGTGGTGAACGCGACCGACGCGAGGTCACCGGCGGCCAGCGCGGAACCGGCGTTGAAGCCGTACCAGCCGAACCACAGCAGCGCGGCGCCGAGCAGCACGTGCGGCACGTTGTGCGGCCGGGCCACGTTGCGCGGCCAGCCCTTGCGCTTGCCGAGCACGAGTGCCAACGCGAGCCCGGCCGAGCCCGCGTTGATATGGACCGCCGTTCCGCCCGCGAAGTCGAACGCCTTGAGCTTGTTGGCGATCCAGCCGCCCAGGCTGTTGGGACCGGTGAACCCGTCGAACGAGAACACCCAGTGCGCCACCGGGAAGTACACGATCGTGACCCACAGGCACACGAACAGCACCCACGCCCAGAACTTCGTCCGGTCGGCGATCGAGCCGGAGATCAGGGCCGGTGTGATGACCGCGAACATCAGCTGGAACATCACGAAGGCCAGCGTGGGTATCTGATCGCCCTTGGGGCCGGCGAGCGTCCCCTGGGTGTGCGCGAGCAGCGCGTTGTGCAGCCCGCCGACGAGTCGGCCGAACGCGTCATTGCCGAACGACTCGCTGTAGCCGTAGAGCAGCCACAGCACGCCCACCACGCCGAGCGTGATGAAGTTCATCATGAGCATGTTGAGCACGCTCCTGGAACTCACCATGCCGCCGTAGAAGAAGGCGAGCCCAGGCGTCATGAGCATGACCAGCGCGGCGCTGGCCAGCACCCAGGCGGTATCTCCAGGGTTCACGGGGTCCTCCTGTCCCAACCGAGTTGCCGGACAGGATCGGAAACCGCTGTTTCACTCGGACGCGTGAAAGGTTTCGTGGTCGTGAACTGTGCGGGCATCGGTGTTACGGCCAGGTTTCCGTGATCGGCCCGCCACGCGAGGTCACCGCCGCCCTGCGGTGTCCGATGTGTTACGTCGGATTCACACGAATCGGTGGCTCGCTGCGGTGCGCGGCCGGCCATGCGTTCGACATCGCGCGCCAGGGCTACGTGAACCTGCTCGGCTCGTCGTCCGGGGACACGGCCGCGATGGTGGCCGACCGCGCCGCGTTCCTGGCCGCCGGCCACTACGCCCCGCTCGCGTCGCTGGTCGCCGAGTGGGCGGCCGGGTGTGCCGACGGCCTGGTCGTCGACGCGGGGGCCGGCACCGGGTACTACCTGGGCGCGGTGCTCCGGGCGCGTCCGTCGCACGGGCTGGCGCTGGATGTTTCAGCCGTGGCCCTGCGGCGCGCGGCTCGGGTCGATCCGCGGGTGGGGGCCGTCGTGTGGGACGTGTGGCGGCCGTGGCCGGTGGCCGAGCACGCGGCGGCTGTCGTGGTGAACGTGTTCGCGCCGCGCAACGGGGCCGAGTTCCACCGCGTGCTGCGACCGGACGGGACGTTGATCGTCGTGACGCCGGCCGACGACCATCTGGCCGAGCTGTCCGGGCTGCTCGCCGTGGACCCGCGCAAAGCGGAACGGCTGGCGTCCACGCTGGCGTCGTTCGAGTTGGTCCGGAGCGAATCGCTGCGGTATCCGATGGCGTTGGTTGAGGACGACGTGCGGCGGGTATTGGGGATGGGACCGACCGCGTTCCACGCTCGGCCGGTCACGCCGGCGGCGGGCACCGTCACAGCGTCGTTTCAGGTGTCCGCCTACCGGCCGGCCTAGGACTTCTCGAAGCCGGCGATGATCAGGCCGCCGATCAGGCCGACGTTCTTGAGGAAGTGCGTGCGCTGCTGCCGCCACACGGCCTTGTCCTCGAACTGCCAGAACGGGTGTCCGGCGAGCGTCGTCGGCACGAGGTCACCGGCCAGGACGATCGCGGACAGTCGGTGCATCGGCGTGAACGCGAGGCCGATCCCGGCCGCGACCTTTACGCCGGCGGACAGCCGGACCAGCGTCGTCGGGTCGGTCGGCACCTTCTCGGGCAGCTTGTCCCCGACCTTGTCGATGGCCTTCTCCAGCCACGGGGTCGCGGTGGCCACCTGCTTCTCCGGGTTGCGCAGCGTGTCGATTCCGCTCAAGACGAAGACGGTCGCCAACATCATCCGGGCGAGCCTACGCACCATGACGGACGCTCCTCACCGGTTCACGCCAATACGAAACGAGGTACCCAATCTATCCGTCGATCAACCGGTCAGCGCGGTGGGCCGCCGAGGCAGTTGTAGCCCCTGGTCGCGCTCACCTGGGTCTGCTGGCTGTCGGTCACCGTGACGAAGACCGAGCCGAGGTGCCCACCGAAGCAGCCGAAGGTCACGTCGTCGGACGTGTCCTTCGTGGTGCTCCAGTGGATGGCGTAGGGCGCCACGCCACCGCTGATGTTGACGATGCACTCCATCACGCTGTCGCCCTGGGCGATGCATCCCACCCCGATGCTCAACGGCGGATGGACGTCCGCGGCGGCGGGCACGGCCGAGACCGTGCCGAACAACCCGAGTACACCCGCCGCGACCGCCGCCACGCGCGCGACGCTGCCGTATCCGATCATGATTCCCCTTGATCGTCTCGTGAACGGTTCCCGGGTCCGCCGAGAACGTTAACGAACGTGATCAAAGGTGGGAATCAGCCAAGCAGCGCATCCACGAACGCGCCCGGCTCGAACGGCGCCAGGTCGTCCGGGCCCTCGCCGAGGCCGACGAGCTTCACCGGCACGCCGAGCTCGCGCTGCACCTGGAACACGATGCCGCCCTTGGCGGTGCCGTCGAGCTTGGTCAGCGCGATCCCGGTGACGTCGATCAGATCGGCGAACACGCGCGCCTGCGTCAGGCCGTTCTGGCCGGTGGTGGCATCGAGCACGAGCAGCACCTCGTCCACCTTCGCCTGCTTCTCCACCACCCGCTTGACCTTGCCGAGCTCGTCCATCAGGCCGGTCTTGGTGTGCAGGCGGCCGGCGGTGTCGACGACGACCGTGTCCACCTTCGTCTCCATGCCGCGCTTCACCGCGTCGAACGCGACCGCGGCCGGATCGGCGCCCTCCTTGCCGCGCACCACCTCCGCGCCGACCCGGTGCGCCCACGTCTCCAACTGGTCGGCCGCGGCCGCGCGGAACGTGTCGGCGGCGCCGAGCAGCACCCGGCGGCCGTCGGCGACGAGCACGCGGGCCAGCTTGCCGGTGGTGGTCGTCTTGCCGGTCCCGTTCACGCCGGCCACCAGCACGACGGCCGGACCGTTCTCGTGCGGCAGCGCCCGGACCGACCGGTCCATGTCCGGGTGCAGCGCGTCGACGAGCACCTCGCGCAGCAGCGCGCGCACGGCCTCGGGCGTGCGGATGGCCCTGGCCACGATCTCGGTCCGCAACTTCGTGACGATCTCGTTCGTGGTGGCCGCGCCGAGATCGGCCATCAGCAGCGTGTCCTCGATCTCCTGCCAGGAATCCTCGTCCAGGTCACCGGCGCCGAGCAGGCCGAGCAGGCCCTGGCCGAACGCGGACTGGGAGCGGGCCAGCCGACCGCGCAGCCGCTCGAGCCGGCCGGTCGGCGGCGCGATCTCCTCGACTTCCGCCTTCGTCTGCTCCGCCAGCACCGCCTCGATGGACAGCGAGTCGGTCGGCGGCTCCGGCTGGATCGGGACCGGCGCGGTGACCGTGTCGTCCGCCACCGGGAGGTCGACGTCGGCCTCGGTCTCCGGCTGCGCCGGCGTACCGCCGGGGGCCAGCGAGATCCCGCTGCCGGCCTGGTAGCCGGTCGCCTTCGTCGGCGTCTCGGTCTTCGTGCCGAGGCTGATCCGGCGCCGCCGGCGCAGCACCAGGCTGGTGCCGAGCACCGCCAGCAGCACGACGACAACGGCGACGATGATGATCACGGTCGTTGTGGACACACGGTCATCCTACGAACAGGGCCGTCCGCGGTTGTGGATAACCGCCGGTTCGCGTCGGCTGACCTCCGTACGATGGCGCAATGCCCGAGACCGAAGCACTGCGCGTTCTCCAGAAGGTCTTCGGCTACGAGTCGTTTCGGGGACCGCAGCAGGAGGTCGTCGATCATGTGATCGACGGCGGCGACGCGCTGGTGCTGATGCCGACCGGTGGCGGGAAGTCGTTGTGCTACCAGATCCCGGCGCTCGTGCGGGACGGCGTCGGCGTCGTGATCTCGCCGTTGATCGCGTTGATGCAGGACCAGGTAGACGCGCTGCGCACGCTCGGCGTCCGCGCCGGCTTCCTGAACTCATCGCAGGATTTCGATTCGCAGCGGCTGGTCGAGTCCGCGTTCCTCGAGGGTGAGCTGGATCTGCTCTACCTGGCGCCGGAACGGCTGCGCGGCGAGTCGACGCTGCGGTTGCTCGACCGCGGCACCATCTCGCTGTTCGCGATCGACGAGGCACACTGCGTCGCCCAGTGGGGCCACGACTTCCGGCCGGACTACCTGGCGCTGTCGGCGCTGCACGAGCGTTGGCCCACCGTGCCGCGGATCGCGTTGACGGCCACCGCGACCGAGGCGACGCACCGCGAGATCGCGACGCGCCTGAACCTCACCGACGCGCGGCACGTCGTGGCCGGTTTCGACCGGCCGAACATCCAGTACCGCATCGTGCCCAAGGACGAGCCGAAACGGCAGTTGCTGGAACTGCTGCGCGGTGAGCACGCCGGAGATGCCGGCATCGTCTACTGCCTGACCAGGTCGTCGGTGGAGAAGACGGCGGAGTTCCTGGTACAGAACGGAATCACGGCCCTGCCCTACCACGCCGGGCTGGAGGCGCGCACGCGGGCGCACCACCAGGCGCGGTTCCTGCGCGAGGACGGCCTGGTGATGGTCGCGACGATCGCGTTCGGCATGGGCATCGACAAACCGGACGTCCGGTTCGTCGCGCATCTCGACCTGCCCAAGTCCGTCGAGGGCTACTACCAGGAGACCGGCCGCGCCGGGCGGGACGGACTGCCGTCCACGGCGTGGCTCGCCTACGGGCTGCAGGACGTGGTGCAGCAACGGAAGCTGATCGACTCGTCCGAGGGCGACGACGCGCACCGCCGCAAGCAGGCGCACCTGTTGGACGCGATGCTCGCGTTGTGCGAGACCGTGGAGTGCCGGCGGGTTCGGCTGTTGGCGTACTTCGGCCAGGAGAGCGCGAAGTGCGGCAACTGCGACACGTGCCTGACACCGCCGGAGTCGTGGGACGGCACGATCGCGGCGCAGAAGCTGCTGTCCGCGGTGTACCGGTTGAAGCACGAGCGCCGGCAGAAGTTCGGCGCCGGCCACGTGGTCGACATCCTGCTGGGCCGCAAGACGGCGAAGGTGATCCAGCACGACCACGACACGCTCACGGTGTTCGGCATCGGCACCGAACTGTCCGAAGGCGAATGGCGTGGCGTGGCACGGCAACTGTTGGCGCAGGGACTGGTCGCGGTCGAGGGTGATCACGGCACGCTGGTGCTCACCGAGGCCAGCGGCGACGTGCTCGGCCGGCGGCGCGAAGTCCCGATGCGACGGGAGATCGCGCGCACGAAGCCGAGCGGATCGACCGCCGGCAAAGCGAAGAAGGCAGTGGCGGAACTGCCGGCCGACGCGGTGCCGGTGTTCGAGCGGTTGCGCGCGTGGCGGGCGGCGACGGCGAAGGAACAGGGCGTGCCGGCGTACGTGATCTTCCACGACGCGACGTTGCGCGAGATCGCGACACGATCGCCGTCGACCTTGTCCGCGTTGGGATCCGTGTCCGGTGTCGGCGAGAACAAGCTGGCCAAGTACGGTGAACAGATCCTGCAAACGCTTGCAGGATAGTCGGCCGCCTGGCGAGGCTGTGAGCCCGCTGGCACCCTCATCTCCGTGAACCGGACATTTCGGGTGGCTACTCCGTTCGGGTTGCGCTAGCTTGCCCGTGATCTAAAGGAGACAACGCCGAAATACGCCCGATATTGGTCTGACCTGCGGTTTTCTGGTGTCGACGCTGCTATTAGCGGTGGCCACCGAAAACCGTTACCTGAGCACACGCAAGCGTCATCCGGTTTCCCCTGCCCACGAACGGGCACGGACACCAAAAGGAGCATGGGTTGCGCCACACGAACCATCGCGGCTTACATCGTCCGCCGCGAGAACCGGCCCGTAAGTCAGCAACGTTCCGATTGTCGGTGATCATCCCGGCCGCGGCACTGGTCATCGCGGGCGCGGCGTTCGCCTTCTTCGAGGGCTCGTCCAACGCCGCACCGACCGCCGCGCCCCCCGCCACCCCCAACCCCGACTGTTCCCTGACCGTCCCGGCGAACCCGCTGAGCGCGAAGGGCCTGGCCACGCCGTATCAGCTGTTCGCGACGAGCCGCAAGGCCGGCCCGTGCAACGAGTCGAACACGGCGCAGTCGGCATTCGTCGAGGCCACGATCCTGGACCCGAAGACCGGCGCGCTGTCGGTCTACCGGCCGCTCGTCGTGGACCGCGGCACCGCACCGGCCGCGCCGGAAGTCGTGCCGACGTTGCCGGCGAACGCGGTCGTCGGTATCTGGTTCGGCTTCAACGGAAACAATCTCACCCTGCGGTCCACGCACGGCAGCCTGGCCTCGGGGAATTGTGTGAACGGCACCCAGGGGTCCATTTTCGGGCAGTTCGCGTTCTGCGACGCCCCGCAGTTCTTCACGGCGGCGAACACGGCAATCGCCAACCACCTGATCACGATCCCGGCGCTCGCCAAGGGCAAGGACGGCCTGCCCTGCATGACCACCCGGGACTACGGCCTGATCGACCAGGACCAGAGCGACAACGTCATCTCCAGCTACCTCGTGCGCCCCGACGGCAGGGTCGCGCAGAACACGGCAACCAATGCGGCGAAGCTGGCGGACGCGACGACCCTGGTCAACGGCAGTGACAACCTCCTGCTCGACGGGTTCGTCGACCCGTCGCTGGGCTGCAAGCCGTGGACCGCACCGGACCTGACCAACCCGGGCCAGAAGGTGTCGTCCCTGGCCCTGAACGAACTGTTCGCGGCCAAGAACCAGGCCGCGCCGATGGCCCTGGTCCCGATGAACGACCCGATGGACCAGAACAACGGCAAGGGCGACACGGCCAAGACCAACCTGTACCGGTCCGGTGTGGACCAGGCGGCGATGGCCAATGCCCACAGTGCACCGACGCCGACGACGTACTGCACGGACACGCTGAGCCTGACGGCGAAACGGATCCAGCAGGACAAGAACTTCTTCCTCAAGGCCCCGTCGCCGGCCCCGGCCGCGGCGAACAACCTGTTCACGTTCATGGCGATGCGCTTCAGCGGCACGCTGACGAACCTGGCGTGCAACAACCTGATCCACGTCGGCAACCCGGTCAAGCTGGTCACCGACAAGGCAGGTGTCGTGGTCAACGCGATCTTCGCGCACGTCTGTCCGGCCGTCGTCGGGCCGACCGTGGATGCGGCGCAGGTGGCCGCGGGTAGCGCGGACAGCGCGGCCGCGGTCGGTGCCCAGGCCAAACCCGGCAAGTACTGATCACCAGGGGTGCCGCGGCGGGGTGGTTCAACCCGCCGCGGCACTCGATTCCGCTGCGTCCGTCGACGTGGCTCCGGCAATCGCCAGTACCGGCCCGTCGTCGGGCGCCGCCACGACCGGGGGCGGATCGTTGCGGCCGCGCAGGCGCTGCGAGATGACCTGGCTGATGCCGTCACCGCGCATGCTGACGCCGTAGAGCGCGTCCGCGATCTCCATCGTCGGCTTCTGGTGCGTGATGATGATCAGCTGGGACGCGGTCCGCAGTTGGTCGAGCAGGCTGATCAGGCGGTGCAGGTTCGTGTCGTCCAGCGCCGCCTCGACCTCGTCCAGCACGTAGAACGGCGACGGCCGGGCGCGGAAGATCGCGACCAGCATCGCGACCGCGACCAGCGACTTCTCGCCACCGGAGAGCAGCGAGAGCCGCTTGACCTTCTTACCGGGCGGCCGGGCCTCGACGTCGACGCCGGTGGTCAGCATGTCGTCGGGCTCGGTGAGCACCATCCGGCCCTCGCCGCCCGGGAACAGCGTGGCGAACACGATCTCGAACTCGCGCGCCACGTCGGTGTAGGCGGACGTGAAGACCTCGAGGATCTTGTCGTCCACCTCCTTGACCACGGTCAGCAGGTCGCGCCGGGTCGCCTTGAGGTCCTCCAGCTGTGTGGACAGGAACTTGTAGCGTTCCTCCAGCGCCGCGAACTCCTCCAGCGCCAACGGGTTCACCTTGCCGAGCGTGGCCAGGTCGCGCTCGGCCCGCTTGGCGCGCCGGGTCTGGGTGTCCCGGTCGAACGGCGACGGCTGCGGCGCGACGACCGTCTCGCCGCGCTCCTTCGCCGCCTCGTACTCGGCCATCTCCAGCGGGCTCGGCGGGACGGGGGTGTCCGGGCCGTACTCGGCGACCAGGTCGTCCAGGCCGATGCCGAAGTCCTCGGCGATCTTGGACTCCAGCTGTTCCAGCCGGAGCCGCTGCTCGGCGCGCAGCACCTCGTCCCGGTGCACCGCGTCGGTCAGTTTCTCCAGTTCCGTGCCCAGCTCGCGGACCCGGTTGCGCACCTGGGTCAACGCGGTTTCCCGGCTGTTCTTGGCCGCCTGCGCCACGTCCCGCTGCTGCGCGGCCAGCCGTAGCGACAACGCGATCCGCTCCAGCGCCGTCTCGCCGCCCGCGACGACGGCGTTCGCCACGGCCGCGCCGCGCGCACGTGCCGCCCGCGCCCGGCTCGCACGTTCCCGTGCCTCACGTTCGGCCCGTGCCGCCCGCCGCAGGCCTTCTGCCTTGCCCTGCAACGACCGCGCGCGTTCCTCCGCGGTACGCAGCGACAGGCGCGCCTCGACCTCGTACTGCCGGGCGTTGTTCAGGTCGACCGCGGCCCGGTCGCGCTCGCTCGTGTCCGGTTCGGTGTCCACGGACTCGGCCTGCGCGGTGGCCAGCCGTTCCTCGAGATCGGCCAGGCGGCCGATGGCCTCCTCGCGGGACTGCTCGACCTTCGCCCGCTGCGTGTGGGCCCGCTCGGCCTCGGCCTGCGCCGACCGTGCCGCCTGCTCCAGGCGGGACAGGCGTTCCGTCGAGCGCGCCTTGCGGACCTTCGCCTCGGTCAGGAGTTCCTTGGCCTGCGCGATCTCGGCCTTGCGGTCGCTGTGCTCGGCCTTGGCCCCGGCGAGCGCGCCACTGGAGTGCCGCAACGCGTCCTGTGCGGCCGCGAGCTTCACCTTGGCCTCGTCGACGGCCGCCTGTACCTCGATCACGCTCTGGCTGCGCCCGGACCCGCCGACCGCCCAGTCGGCGCCGAGCACGTCACCGTCCCGGGTGACGGCCCGCATCTGGGGATCGGATGCCACGAGCGTGCGTGCGGTCGCCAGATCGGCCACCACGGCCAACCTGTCCAACGCCCGGCCGAGCGCGGGACGCAACGGCTCGGGCGCGGTGACCAGGTCGATCGCCCACTCGGCACCGGCCGGCAGCGCCGGCCAGTCGTGCCGTGCCTCGACCGGGCCGCCGCCGATCAACAGACCCGCACGACCGGAGTCGTTGCCGCGCAACAGTTCCAGTGCCGTGATCGCGTCACCGCCGGACGCCACGGCGACCGCGTCGGCGACCGGGCCGAGCGCGGCGGCCAGTGCGACCTCGGCTCCCGGCCGGACGGTCAACAGCGCCGCGACCGAGCCCAGCAGGCCGGGCAGCCGGTCCCCGGCGGCCAGCAGCGCGCCGGCACCGTCCTTGCGGGTCAGGCCCAGCGACAGCGCGTCCACCCGCGCCTGCCAGGACGCGATGTCCTTCTCCGCCTGGCGTTCCGCGCGAACCAGCTCGTCGACGCGCGCGCTCGCCGCGTCACCCGCCCGCACTGCCTGCTGGTGGCGTTCGGCCAGATCGGCGTCGTCGGACTCCTCGCCGTCGGTGATCTCGCGTGCCTCGGCCAGTTCGTACGCGGCCTGTTCGGCGCGCTCGCCTGCCTCGGCGAGCACGACGGTGAGCCGCTCGATCTCCTCGGCGGTCGCGTTCGTCTTGCTGCGCAACGCTTCCACCTGGCCGGCCAGCCGCGCCAGGCCCTCCCGCCGGTCGGCGACGGCCCGGACGGCGGCCATGTGCGCCTTTTCAGCGGCCGCGACCGTGTGCTCCAGCGTCGACCGGCGTTCGGCCGCCTCAGCGAGCAGGTATCGCGCCTCGTCCACCTCGGCCAGCAGTTCGGCCTCACGCACCGCGGTGGCCTCGGCCTCGGCCTCCAACTGCTCCGGATCCCGCCCGCCCTGCGGCGCGCTGACCTCGGTCGACAGGTGCCGGGCGCGCTCGATCGCCAGGCGGACCGTGCCGCGCAGGCGTTCCTCCAGCGCGGACAACCGGTACCACGTGTCGGCGGCGGCGGCCAGTTTCGGCGCGTCGGCAGCGAGCAGTTCCTCCAGTTCGTTCTGCTCGGCCTGGGTCACCTGCAGCGCCTGCTCGACCTCGGCCCGCCGGTTGCGCGCGGCGGACTCGTCCGCCTCGTCCTTGGCCAGGTCGCCGCGCTGGGTCACCAGGTCGAACGCGTGCAGCCGCAGCCGCGCGTCACGCAGTTCGGCTTGCACGGCCTGCGCCTTGCGGGCGATCTCGGCCTGCTTGCCCAGTGGCTTGAGCTGGCGGCGCAGTTCGCCGGTGAGGTCGGTCAGGCGGGTCAGGTTGGCCTGCATCGCGTCCAGCTTCCGCAGCGCCTTCTCCTTGCGCTTGCGGTGCTTCAGTACGCCGGCCGCCTCCTCGATGAACGCACGGCGGCCCTCCGGCTTGGACTCCAGGATCGCGCCGAGCTGGCCCTGGCCGACGATGACGTGCATCTCGCGGCCGATACCGGAGTCGGACAGCAGTTCCTGCACGTCCATCAGGCGGCAGGCCGAGCCGTTGATCTCGTACTCGCTGGCGCCGTCCCGGAACATCCGGCGGGTGATGGAGACCTCGGTGTAGTCGATCGGGAGGGCGCCGTCGGTGTTGTCGATCGTCAGGGTGACCTCGGCGCGGCCGAGCGGGGCGCGGCCGGACGTGCCGGCGAAGATGACGTCCTCCATCTTGCCGCCGCGCAACGCCTTCGCCCCCTGCTCGCCCATCACCCAGGAGAGTGCGTCCAGGACGTTGGACTTGCCGGAGCCGTTGGGGCCGACGACGCAGGTGATGCCTGGTTCGAAGCGCAGCGTCGTGGCCGAGGCAAAGGACTTGAAGCCCTTCAGCGTCAGGCTCTTGAGGTGCATGTGCGCGTGGCCCTCCCAGGAATCCGTCCGATCGAGGGTACCGGTAGCGCCTGGTCAACAGTGGGAGGCGGCTCGCTTCGTCACGAGCCGCCCGTGTGGGTTACCGCTCGCGGAAGCCGTTCAAACCGCCACGAGCCGGTGACCAGCGCTCGATGACACCGTTGACGACCCCGGGCGTGTCGCCGGATCGCAGGGCCTTGAGGAGGGCTTCGCACCGCGGTCTCGGGCCTTCGGCGATGACCTCGACGCGGCCGTCCGCGAGGTTGCCGGCGCTGCCGGTGAGGCCGAGCGCGAGCGCGCGACCCCGGGTCCACCAGCGGAAACCCACTCCCTGTACCTGACCGTGTACCCAGGCGGTCAGCCGAACGTCATCTGTCACACAAGGCATCGTGCCTGGTGGCGCTACGCGTTCGTCCTCACCCGTTCAGCCCACACCCGCTTGGGTGATACGGTCCCCGTCCGTGTACGGGTCACGGCGCGGTAACGCCCACATCCGCGCGAGCCTGGTGGCCGTGCTGGTCGGAGCCGTGCTGGCGGGCGGCGCGCTGATGGCCGGCCGCATGTCACATGGTCCGGCACCGTCCCCTGTGACGTACGTCGCTGTCGTGCAGCCCGTGACGACCACCCCGGTGGTGCCCGCCACCCCACCCACCACGACCGCCCCGCCGACAACGACGACCCACCCGACGACGACCACCACCCACGTGACCACGACCACACCCCCACCGCCGGTCACGACGACAACGACCACCCCGCCGCCGACCCAGGCCCAGCAGGTGTTCGCGCTGGTCAACCAGGCACGGGCGCAGGCGGGCTGCAACCCGCTGACCGACGATCCGCGTCTGGACCAGGCGGCACTACAGCACAGCGACGACATGTCGAGCCGGAACTACTTCTCGCACACGACACCCGAAGGTGTGACGTTCGACCAGCGCGAGACCGCGGCCGGCTACCCGAGCCCGGGCGGCGAGAACATCGCGCAGGGCTACACGAGCGCGCAGGCGGTCATGAACGGGTGGATGAACTCGGCGGGACACCGCGCGAACATCCTGAACTGCGGTTTCGTGGCGATCGGCATCGGCGTGGACACGGCCGGGTGGTACTGGACCCAGGACTTCGGTCGGTGATCCACTTCGCATACGGCAGACTGCACGCCGTTCGTGTCAATTGTTCATGGACCAGGGAGCAGCAGTGACCGATTCGCCCGATCGGGGTCAGATCGCGCCGCCGGCGGACAGCCGGGCCAAGTCCCGGGCCATGATCATCCTGGCCGTGTCCGGCGTCGGACTCGCGACCGTGCTGGCCACCGTGGCCGCCGTCGGCGCGAACTCCAACGCGGCCAGCCCGCCGCACAACCAGGTACCGGCCGGCTCCGGCGTGAGCGTCGTGACGCCGTCCGACACCTCACCGGTGACCCTCCTACCGACCACGATCGCGACGACAACGGCCGCGGCGACCACAACCGACCCCGCGACGCCGACCACGACGAAGCGGCGCGTGATCATCACGACGACCAGCGGCCCGCACGGCCCGACGACGATCACGATCCCGGAACCGCCGCCCCCACCCCCGACGACGACCACCACGGCCCCGCCGACTACGACGGCCCCGCCGACGACGACCGCCACGACAACGACGACGACCAAGCCCGGGACGTAGCCTGACGGAGTGACCGACCTTCCGGCCGACTTCACGACCGGTCAGATCATCCGGCACCTGCGCGAACGGCGTGGCATGTCGCGACCGGTGCTCGCCGGGCTCGTGGGTTACTCGGCGGAATGGTTGAAGCGCGTCGAGGCCGGCCAGCGGGGAATCTCACTGCCCGCGCTGATCCGGATCGCCCGCATTCTGCGGGTGACCGACCTGTCGACGTTCATCGATGGTGGCGTTCCGATGCCGGTGTCGGCGTGGGACGGTCCGGCGCACCCGGCCGCCGTGGCGGTGCGGGAGATCGTCGACGTGACGTCGTTCGCCCGGTCGACCAGGTCTGACCTGCCTGACGTCGCTGAACTCGCGGGCCAGGTCGCGGCCGCATGGCGTGACTGGCACACGTTGCCCGCCAATCGCACCGCTGTGACACGGCGTCTGCCGTCGCTCATCGCCGAGTTGGAAGACGCGACAGTGGTCCAGGCACACCGTGCGGCGCATGCCGCCCTGGCCAGCGCGTACTGCCTGGCCCAGCACCTGGCGGTCGACATCACCGGCCCCGAAGTCGGACGAGTTCTGGTCGACCGAGCGGCGCGTGCGGCGAAGCTGGCCGACGATCCGGTGAGCCTGGCGATCGGCGCGTGGAGTTACGGGCACGTGCTGCGCGGCATCGACGCGGACCGCGCGCTGCGTGTCGTGTCGGCCGCCGCCGACGAACTCGAACGGCACCTGACCGACGATGCCGACACGGCCGGCCTGCTTGGCAGCCTGCACCTGCACTGCGCCGTCTCGGCAGCGCATGTGGGAGAAGACGGTGCGGCATGGCGGTTCTGGGACGTCGCCGAGACGATCGGCCGACGCCTGCCGGCGGACTACAGCCATCCGGTAACGGCCTTCGGGGCGGCGAACGTCGCCATCCACGGAGTGAGCATCGCGTCGTTGCTGCGCCGTCCCGGTGAGGCCGTGCAACGAGCCGCCCGCATCGACGCCGACAGTGTGCCCTCGCGCGAGCGCCGGGGCCGGCTGTTCGGGGAGATCGCCGAGGGGCACCTGGAGCGCCGCGAGTACGCGGACGCCTTGCGTTGTCTGGACCGTGCGTACCGGACAGCTCCGGAGGCGACGCCGTTCTCTCCGCTGACCCGAGGCGTCACCGTCGAACTGGTCCGGTCGGCTCGCGGCCAGATCAAGGGCGCGGCGACGACACTCGCCGAACGAATGGGCGTCCTGCCCGCCGCGTAGCTCGATCGGGTAGGGGGACAGGTTGTCCCCCTCGCGCCGGCTGATCATCTCTAGCGTCGCCGGCATGTTCACAACGCAGGGGATCTCCCTCGACACCTGGGCCGGTCTGACAGCCGAATGCACCATGTCCGCCGAGGTCGTCGGTGACCAGGCCCAACTCCAGTTCGGACACGGATCGGGCTCGTTGTCCCTGGTCACCAACGAGCCGGGGCTGGCGAAACTGCTCCGGCTGGTCACGGACGTCTGGACCCGGTGGCAGGCCGCCGCCAACGGTGATCGGATCGCGTTCGCCGTGCCGGACGAGAATCAGACCTCGAAGCGGTAGCCCATGCCGGGTTCGGTCAGCAGGTGCTTGGGTCGGGCCGGTTCGCGTTCGAGTTTGCGGCGTAGTTGGGCCAGGTACACGCGCAGGTAGTGCGACTCGGTGGCGTACGCCGGACCCCACACGTCCTGGAGCAACTGCTTCTGCGACACCAGCCGCCCCCGGTTGCGGACCAGGACCTCCAGCACGCCCCACTCGGTCGGCGTCAGGTGGACCTCGTCGCCGTCCTTGCGGACCTTCTTGGCCACCAGGTCCACCGTGAACGACGACGTCTCGACGATCGCCTCCTCGTCGTCGCCCGGTTTGGCGGCTCGGCGGACGGCGGCGCGCAGGCGGGCCAGCAACTCGTCCATGCCGAACGGTTTCGTCACGTAGTCGTCGGCGCCCGCGTCGAGGGCCTGGACCTTGTCACCCGAATCGGTACGTGCCGACAGCACGATGATCGGGACCGTGGACCAGCCGCGCAGGCCGGCGATGACGTCCGTGCCATCGAGATCCGGCAGGCCGAGGTCCAGGACCACGACGTCCGGTTTGCCGTCCGCCGCGGTGCGCAGCGCGCTCGTGCCGTCGGGAGCCGTCAGTACGTTGTAGCCGCGGGCGGACAGGTTGATCCGGAGCGCGCGCAGGATCTGCGGCTCGTCGTCGACCACCAGCACCTTGGTCATCAGATCTCCTCCCGCACCGCCGAAGCCACCACCGGCGCCACCGGTAGCGACAACACCACCGTCAGCCCGCCACCGGGCGTGTCCTCCACCCGGATCGTGCCGCCCATGGCCTCCATGAACCCCTTCGCCACCGACAGGCCGAGGCCGACGCCGGTGGTGGGGTCGCGGTCGCCGAGGCGCTGGAACGGCGCGAACACCGCCGTGTCCGCGTTTCGCGGCAGGCCACGTCCATGATCCACGACGCGCAACTCGACCTGCCCACCGTATGCGCTCGCCCGCACGGCCACCGGTACGTCACCGGCCGATCGCCCGTGCCGCAACGCGTTGTCGATCACGTTGGCCACGACCCGTTCCAGCAGGCCGACGTCCGCGAGCACCGCTGGCAGTTCCTCGTCGACCTCGACCTGCACCTTCGCGCGATCGTCGATGCCGGACATGGCCAGCGCCACGACCTCGTAGTAGCCGACCGGCCGGATCTTCGGTTCGACCGCGCCCGTCGCCAACCGCGACGAGTCCAGCAGGTTGCCGACCAGGTTGGCCAACCGATCCGCTGATTCCTCCGCCGTGGCAAGGAGTTCCTGGGTGTCCGAAGCGGACAGAATCAGCTCCGGGTCGCGCAGGCTGCCGATCGCGGCCTTGATCGACGTGAGTGGCGTGCGCAGGTCGTGGCCGACCGCGGACAGCAGGGCCGTGCGCACTTCCGTCGTCTCGGCCTTGCGGCGGTCGGCGGCGGCCTGCGCGGCCATCCGCTGCTGCCGCAACGCGAGCAGCGCCTGGCCCGCGGCCCCCTCCAGCGCCTGCCGGTCGGCCGCCGGCAGCGCGCGGCCGCGGATGGCGAGGTGGACGTCCGGCGTGACGGGGACGTCGATGTCGGCCTCGTCCGGATCGTCACACGGTTTCGGTCCGACGCACGCCACGCGCTGCCAGCTCGTGCCGTCCCGCTCCAGCAGCGCGACCGACGTGAGGCCGAAGTTCTCCTGCACCTTGGTCAGCAGCCGCTCCAACGGCTCCGGATGCGTCAGCACGGTCTGGGCGTACGACGCGAGCAGCGTGGCCTCGGTCCTGGCCTGCACCGCCTGCGTCGCGCGCTGCGCCGCCCGGTCGACGACCAGCGCGACCAGCACCGCGACCACCATCATCGTGACGAGCGTGACCAGGTTCTCCGGGGTCTCGATGGTCAGCGTGTGCAGCGGCGGCACGAAGAAGTAGTTCAGCATCACCCCACCGAGCACGGCTGACACCACCGCCGGGCCGAGTCCGCCGACGAGGGCGACCGCGACCGACGCGAGCACGAAACCGGCCGCGTTCGTGGAGATGTCGAACGTGTTGTGCAACAACAGGCCGCCGCCGGTGACGACGAACGGCAGCACCACCGACAGCACCCAGCCGACCTGCCGCCGTCGCAGCGCCAACGGGCTGCGATCCAGCCGCACGTGCGTGCCGTGCGCGGCCTCGCTGTGCGTGACCATGTGCACGTCGATCGGGCCGGACCGCTGCACGACCGTGGCGCCGATGCCCTCGGACACGACCCGGGCCAGCCGGGGCCGGCGGGACGTGCCGAGCACCAACTGCGTCGCGTTGACACCGCGGGCGAAGTCGAGCAGCGCGCCGGCCACGTCCTCGCCGACGACCGTGTGGTACGTGGCGCCGACGTCCTCGGCGAGTTTCCGGTAGCGCGCCAGGGCGTCCATCGGCGCGCCGGCCAGGCCGTCGCCGCGCAGCACGTGCAGCACCATGAGCTCGGCGCCGGCCCGGTTGGCGATCCGGCGGGCCCGGCGGATCAGCGTCTCGCTCTCCGGGCCGCCGGTGATCGACACGACGACGCGTTCCCGCGTCTCCCACGTGTCGGTGATCCGCTGTTCGGCCCGATAGCGCTGCAACGCCACGTCGACCTGGTCGGCCACCCACAACAGCGCGAGTTCGCGCAGCGCCGTGAGGTTGCCGACGCGGAAGTAGTTGCCCAGCGCCGCGTCGATGCGTTCGGCCGGGTACACATTGCCGTGCGCGAGCCGGCGGCGCAGCGCTTCCGGTGTGATGTCGACGAGTTCGATCTGCTCGGCCCGCCGCACCACCTCGTCCGGCACGGTTTCCTGTTGCGGCACACCGGTGATCCGCTGCACGACGTCGCCCTGGCTCTCCAGGTGTTGCACGTTCACCGTGGACAGCACGTCGATGCCGGCCGCGAGCAGCTCGTCGATGTCCTGCCACCGCTTGGCGTTCCGCGAACCGGGCACGTTCGTGTGCGCGAGTTCGTCGATGACCGCGATCCCCGGCTTACGGGCCAGGATCGCGTCGTTGTCCATCTCGGTGAACTCGATCCCGCGGTGGACGATGTGCTTGCGCGGGACGATCGAAAGGCCCGTCAGCAGTTCCGCGGTCTTGTCCCGGCCGTGCGTCTCGACCAGGCCGACGACCACGTCGGCACCGCGCTCGGCACGCCGGCGTGCCTCGCCGAGCATGGCGAAGGTCTTGCCGACGCCGGGCGCGGCGCCGAGGTAGATCCGCAGCTCACCGCGTTTGGGGCGCGACGCGCTACTGGGCAGGTCGTTGTCCACCTGCCCAGTCTGCGCCAGTTCACGCCCGGTCACTCAACAGCCTGGGTTGACCCGGAAACTTTCATTAGCTATGAATGTAGTTAACACGAGCGTAACGAGCCGGATACGCAACTCACAGGGGAGCGCACGATGTGCGGAATCACCGGTTGGGTCTCGTTCGAGCGAGACCTCGCCCGGGAGCAGGGCGTGCTGGACCAGATGACACTGACCATGGCCTGCCGCGGCCCGGACGACAGCGGCACCTGGACCGCGCGGCACGCGGCCATCGGTCACCGGCGGCTCGCCGTGATCGACATCGTCGGCGGGACGCAGCCGATGACGCTGGACACCCCGGACGGTCCGCTCGCCATGGTCTACAGCGGCGAGGCCTACAACTACACCGAACTGCGCGACGAGCTACGGCGGCGCGGCCACCGGTTCCGCACCGAGAGCGACACCGAGGTCGTCCTGCACGGCTACCTGGAATGGGGCCCCGAACTCGCCGACCACCTCAACGGCATGTACGCGTTCGCCATCTGGGATCAACGGACCGAGCAGCTGGTCATGATCCGGGACCGGATGGGCATCAAGCCCTTCTACTACTACCCCACACCCGACGGCGTGCTGTTCGGCTCGGAGCCCAAGGCGATCCTGGCCAACCCGATCGCGCGCAAGGTCGTCGACCCCGACGGCATCCGCGAGATGCTGAGCTTCACCAAGACGCCGGGCGGCGCCGTGTGGGCCGGCATGCGCGAGGTCATCCCGGGCACGATCGTCACCGTCGACCGGACCGGGCTACGGGAGCGCACGTACTGGCGGCTGACCAGCCGCGCGCACACCGACGACACGGACACCACCGTCGCACGTGTGCGGGAACTGCTCGACGACATCGTGCGCCGGCAACTGGTCGCGGACGTGCCGCGCTGCGTGCTGCTGTCCGGCGGCCTCGACTCCAGCGCGCTGACGGGGCTGGCCGCCGGGCAACTGGCCACGACGGGCGAGGTCGTGCGCAGCTTCGCCGTCGACTTCGTGGGCCAGACCGAGAACTTCGTACCGGACGAGATGCGTCCGACACCGGATGCCCCGTTCGTGCACGACGTGGCCATGCACGTCGCGTCGAAGCACGAGGACATCGTGCTCGACCACCGGGCGCTGGCCGATCCGGACGTGCGCCGGAAGGTGATCGCCGCGCGGGACATGCCGACCGGCCTCGGTGACATGGACGCGTCGCTCTACCTGCTGTTCCGCGCGATCCGGCAGCACTCCACGGTCGCGCTGTCCGGCGAGAGCGCGGACGAGGTGTTCGGCGGCTACCGCTGGTTCCACGTGCCGGAGGTGCAGCGGGCCGACACGTTCCCGTGGATCGCGATGCGCATCCAGGCCGCGCCGAACAACCGGCCGCGCGACATGTTCCGGCGCGATCTGATGTCCACATTGGACATGATGGGGTACGTGAACGACAGCTACCGGGCCGCCGTGGCCGAGGTCGATCCGCTGCCGGACGAGTCGGAACACGAACGGCGGATGCGGATCATGTGCTACCTGCACCTGACGCGGTTCGTGCGGCTGCTGCTGGATCGCAAGGACCGGATGAGCATGGCCGTCGGGCTGGAGGTGCGGGTGCCGTTCTGCGACCACCGTCTCGTCGACTACGTCTACAACACGCGGTGGTCGATGAAGACGTTCGACGGCCGGGAGAAGAGCCTGCTGCGCGCGGCGACCCGGGACGTGCTGCCGCGATCGGTGGCCGAACGGGTGAAGAGCCCGTACCCGTCCACGCAGGACCCGTTGTACGCCGTCGCGATCCAGCAGCAGGCGAAGGAACTGCTGACCGATCGCGACAACCCGGTGTTCGCGTTGATCGAACGCACGTGGCTGGCCGACGCCGCGCAGGCCGACAGTGCCGCGATCGACGGATCCTTGCGCAACGGCATGGAGCGCGTGCTCGATATCGCCACCTGGCTGGACATCTACCGTCCGGAGGTGCGAACGTCCTGATCGTGGCATCGCATGACGGAACCGGGACACCGGTGGCGGTCCAGGACGACAGCGCCCTGGACCTGCTGTTGGCCGTGCATCACCTGGTCCGCAGCATCAGGCGCGGCGCGCCGGCCACCGGCCTGTCCCCCACCCAACTGCTCGTGCTGATCAACCTGGTCGACGTCGGGCCGATGCGGATCGGCGAACTGGCCGGCCGGGTGTCGTGCTCGCAGCCGACCGCGACCACCGTCGCCAACAGTCTCGAATCGGCCGGTTACGTGCGGCGCGTGCCGGACACCACGGACGGCCGCGCGATCACGCTGCACATCACCGAAGCCGGCCGCGAAACGCTGATCACCATCGCGCGGGAACAGGCCGACCAACTCCGGCAACGGCTCTGCATGCTCGACGAGCCGGAACTGGCCCAGGTGCTGGCGGCCGTGCCGGTGCTGCGGAAGTTGGCTAGCGAGCCCGCGGTGGTGGCTGGCAGCGGGGACAGAAAAACGACGACCTGTTCATGAACGCCTCCCGCACGATCTCGGTGCCACAGCGCGCACACGGCTTGCCCGCTTGGCCGTAGGCGTTGAGGGAACGGGAGAAGTAGCCGGACTGGCCGTTGACGTTCACGTAGAGGGCGTCGAAGGACGTGCCGCCCTGGGCCAGCGACTCGGTCATCACCTCGGCCGCCGCCGTGAGCAACGCGGTGGCCTGCGGGCGGGTCAGTTTCGCGGTCGGCCGGGCCCAGTGCAGCTTCGCCCGCCACAGCGCCTCGTCGGCGTAGATGTTGCCGATACCGGAGATCAGGGACTGGTCCAGCAACGCGCGTTTCACGTCCGTTTGCTTGCGCCGCAACAGTTCCACGACGGTGCTCGCGTCGAAGCCGGCCTCCAGCGGATCCCGCCCGATGTGCGCGATCGGCTCCGGCACCGTGCCGAACGCCGATTCGACGAGTTCGGCCACGGCCAGCCCGCCGAACGTGCGCTGGTCCACGAACCGCAGTTCCGGCCCGTCGTCGGCGAACACGAACCGGATCCGCAGGTGCGTCTCGTCGGCCGAGCCGACCGGCCGCACCAGCATCTGCCCGCTCATCCCGAGGTGCCCGACGATCGCGTCACCGGTCGTGGCGCCGCCGAGCGTCAGCCAGAGGTACTTCCCGCGCCGGCACGCGTCGGTCAGCACGCGGCTCGCCAGCCGGCCCTCGAAATCGGCCGGACCCGGTAAGTGCCGGCGAACGGCGCGCGGATGACACACCTCGACCTTGGCGATCGTCCGGCCGACCGCGTGCTCGGCGATCCCTCGCCGAACCACCTCGACCTCGGGCAGCTCCGGCACGTCAGGCGGGGTCCGGCGTCGCCGCGTCGTCCGTCGGCGGCAACTCGGGCTCGGCCTCGGGGTCCTCGTCCGGCCCCAACTGCTCGTTCAGCTCGTTGTACGCGGCCTCTGCGGCCTTCTGCTCGGCTTCTTTCTTGGTGCGGCCGTCCCCGGCGCCGTAGCTCTTGCCGGCGACGACGACCGTGGCCGTGAACTCCTTGCGGTGGTCCGGCCCGGACTCCTCGACCAGGTACTCGGGGACACCGAGCCCGGCCGCCGCCGTGAGTTCCTGGAGGCTGGTCTTCCAGTCCAGTCCCGCGCCCCGGCGCGGCGCCTCGGCCAGTAGCTTGTCGAACAGCCGGTGCACCAGCTCACGTGCCGTCTCCAGGCCGTGTTCGAGGTATACCGCCCCGATCACGGCTTCGAGACCGTCCGCGAGGATGCTCGCCTTGTCCCGGCCCCCGGTCATCTCCTCGCCGCGACCGAGCAGCAGATACGCACCGAGGCCACCGTCACCGAGACCCCGGGCCACGCCGGCCAGCGCGTTCATGTTCACCACGCTCGCGCGCAGCTTCGCCAGCTGGCCCTCGGGCAGATTCGGGTGCTCCCGGTACAGGTGGTCGGTCACGACGATGCTGAGCACCGCGTCACCCAGGAACTCGAGGCGCTCGTTCGGCGGCAGGCCGCCGTGCTCGTACGCGTAGGAACGGTGGGTGAGCGCGAGCATCATCAGCTCGCTGTCGATCGTGACACCGAGCGCGTCGAGGAGCGGGGTGCGGTCTGGGCGTTCGCCGCGCGTGCCTTTACCCGCCATGAGTGGTGACCCCGGGTCAGGCCGGCGAGGTGACTTGACGGCCGTTGTATTGGCCGCAGGTCGGGCAGGCCACGTGCGGGAGCTTCTGCGCCCGGCATGCCCGGTTCGAGCACTCCACGAGAACGGGGGCCGTTGCCTTCCATTGGGCACGGCGCGCACGGGTGTTCGCGCGGGACATCTTCCGCTTGGGGACGGCCACGACTACTTCTCCTCGTCAAACGCGGTTGAGCGCTGGGGCGGCACTAATTTTCGGTGCCCCCACCGAACCGATCTTGCAGGGCGGCCCAGCGAGGGTCAATCGTCTCATGCCGGTGATCCGATCCGAGATCGGCCCACCGCCCGCCGCAGACCGGGCACAGGCCACGGCAGTCCGGCGAGCACAGCGGCGCGGACGGCAACGCGAGCACGATCGCGTCGCGCACCACCGGCTCGAGATCGACGAGATCGTCCACGAGCCGGAAGACCTCGTCGTCGTCGGTGGTGGAATCGGTCGCGCTGTCCGGGTAGGCGAACAGTTCGGTGAACTCGACGTCGATCCGCTCGGTCAGCGGATCGAGGCAGCGAGCGCACTCGCCGTCGAACTCGGCGGTGGCCGTGCCGGTGACCAGCACGCCCTCCACGACGGATTCGAGCAGGACGTCGAACTCGATGGCACGACCGCGCGGCAACAGGACCACCGGCTCGAAGCCGATCTTGTGGTCGAGTTCCGCGGTCCGGTTGTACCGACGGCTGGTACCCGGTCGTCGACCGAGATCCCTGGTGTCGATGATCCAGGGACCGGTCTTCGCCGGGCGCGCTGAGGACGAACGGTGATGAGGCATTGGTGTGGTGCCGTGCGGTGTCATGTACGGGGCCTTCCCGCGCACAGCCGCTCCAGGTTACGCGATAGTGGCCGCCAACGTGAAATTGACTACTCCCGGTAGCCGTTATTGGCGCCGACCATGGGCGTGTGCAGCCGCGACCGACCCTTGCCCACGGATCGCAACGTGTGCGTCAGCAGATCCTCGAACTCCCCGAGCTTCCCGTCCACGTACGCGTCACACTCGGAGCGCAACTGATCGATCTCGGCCTGCGCCGCGTCGATCACCCGCGCCGACTCGGCATGCGACGCCTGCACGACCTCGGTCTGCGACACCAGCCGGGCCTGCTCGACCTCGCCCTCCTCGATCGCCCGCTCGTAGGACATGCGGCCCGCCTGCAGCATCCGCTCGGCCTCGTCCTGCGCCCGCCCGACGAGCTCCTCGTACTCCGCGCGGCCCGCCGCGACGGTCCGTTCGGCCTGATGTTCGGCGTCGGCCACCATCCGCTCGGCCCGCGCCTTCGCCTCGGCCAGCAACCGGTCGGCCTCGGACTGCGTCTCGGTGACGAGCTGCTCGGCCTGCGCGTCGGCCTTGTTGAGGGCCTGCTCGGCCTCGTGCTGCGCCTTGCCGACGATCTCGTCCCGCCGATCGAGCACGTCCTGCGCGTCGTCCAGTTCGCCGGGGATCGCGTCGCGCACCTCGTCGAGCAGCTCCAGCACGTCGCCCCGGGGTACGACGCAGCCGGAGGTCATCGGCACACCGCGTGCCTCCTCGATGATGGTGACGAGCTCGTCGAGGGCCTCGAACACCCGGTACACGGCGTCTCCCCTGGTTGATGCGATACCCCTGGCAGCGAACATTGTCGCCTCATATTTGCCGTGGGTGCCGGAGGCGCGACCGCCCGGCGTGTCCACGCTGATACTGGTCATGTGACCACCATTCGACCGGCGACCCGGGACGACGTCCCCGCCATCGTCGCCATGCTGGCTGATGACCATCTAGGTGCCCAACGCGAACAACCGGGCGATCCGGCTTACCTGGATGCCTTCGAGGCGCTGGACTCCGATCCGCACCAGTTGCTCGTTGTGGCGGACGAGGACGGCGAGCCTGTCGGGACGGCTCAGTTGACGTTCATCGCCGGGCTTTCGCGTCGCGGTGCAACACGGGCGCAGATCGAGGCGGTGCGGGTTCGGTCTGATCGGCGTGGGTCCGGGTTGGGGCAGGAGTTGATCAGGTGG
>Ga0070714_100000450_pt1 | contig 29894 bp, 17 predicted proteins | sample LARL83metaG_FD_65450 | JGI IMG/M metagenome (GOLD analysis project Ga0070714, IMG submission 65450) | Corn, switchgrass and miscanthus rhizosphere microbial communities from Kellogg Biological Station, Michigan, USA - LAR L8-3 metaG | ecosystem: Host-associated > Plants > Roots > Rhizosphere ... | reverse complement strand
TGCTGGCCCGGGTCAGGGAGACTGACCTGGCGGCTTACGATCATCAGGACCTGCCGTTCGACAGCGTGGTTGAGGCACTCAACCCGCCCCGCTCGCTGACCCGCCACCCGCTGTTCCAGACCCTGGTGATCTTGCAGAACAACACCGAGGCCGTCTTCGAGCTGCCCGGCGTCACGATGGAGAGGCTCAGCCAGCAGAACAACTTCGCCGACGGGATGGTCGAGTTTGACCTGACGTTCAATTTCGACGAAGAGCCTGACGGGCTGGCGGGGGAGCTGCGGTTCCGCGGCGACATCTTCGACGCGGTGACCGCCGAGGCGATCGGGGCCCGGCTGGTGCTGCTGCTCGGCCAGGTCGCCGCGGATCCGGACACCGGGGTGGAGGACATCGAGGTCCTGCTGCCCGGTGAGCGCGAGGACCTGACCGCCCGGTGGAACGACACCGCGCGGCCCGTACCTGAAGAAGGGCTGGCGGCCCTGTTCGCCGCCCAGGCCGCCCGCACCCCGCACGCCACCGCGGTCCGCGACGGCGCGGCCGAGCTCAGCTACGCCGAGCTGGACCAGCGGGCCAACCGCCTCGCGCACCGGCTCGTGGCCGCCGGGGCCGGCCCCGGCGAGCCGGTCGCGGTCGCGGTGCCCCGCTCGGCCGACTTCGTCGCCTGCGTCCTGGCGGTCCTGAAGGCCGGCGGCTGCTACCTGCCGCTGCCCGACGCGGCGCCCGAGGCCCGCATCCGGTTCATGCTCGAGGAAACCCGCGCCAGGATCCTGCTCGCCCCGGCCGGCGGGCCGTCGCACGGGCTGGAAACCATCAGCCCCGGGCCCGGCACCAGCACCAGCGCACCGGCCGTGACCGTGCACCCGGACCAGGCCGCCTACATCATGTACACCTCCGGCTCCACCGGCACCCCCAAGGGCATCGCCGTCACCCAGCGCAGCGCCGCCGGGTTCGCCCTCGACCGGCGCTGGGCGGACAGCGAGCCGCATAACGCCCTCATGCACGCGACGACCTCGTTCGACCCCTCGGTGTTCGAGGTGTGGGTGCCGCTGCTCAGCGGCGGGACGGTCGTCATCGCCCCGCCCGGCGAGCTCGACACCGAGGTCCTGGCCCGCGCCATCCGCGAGGGCGGCGCCACCATCGCGGCCTTCACCCCCCCGGTGTTCAACCTGATGGTCGAGGAAGCCCCCGATACGCTCGCGCGGCTGCGCCTGGTCTGGAGCGCCGGGGACGTCGTGTCCCCGGCGGCGGTCGGCCGGCTGCTCGACCGCCGTTCCCCGGTGCGGGTCGCGACCGCCTGGGGCACCACCGAGACCACCGTCATCTCCTCGTGGTACCCGGTGACGCAGCAGCCGGGCCAGCCGGTGCCGATCGGCTCCCCGATGGACAACGTCCGCCTGTACCTGCTCGATGACCGGCTCCGGCTGGTCCCGCCCGGCACCGCCGGGGAGATTTACGTGGGCGGGCCCGGACTGGCCCGCGGCTACGTCGCGCAGCCCGCCCTCACCGCCGAGCGGTTCGTCGCCGACCCCTACGGGCCGCCCGGCGCCCGCCTGTACCGCACCGGCGACCAGGGCCGCTGGCGCCCCGGCGGGACCCTGGAGTTCGCCGGCCGTAACGACTCCCAGGTCAAGATCCGCGGCTACCGGATCGAGCCCGCCGAAGTCGAGGCCGCCCTGGCGTCGCATCCCGGCGTCGCCCAGGCCGCCGTCACCGCCCGCGCGGACCGCTCCGGCGAGCGCAGCCTGGCCGGCTACCTCGTCCCCTCCGGCACCGGCCTCGACCCGAACCAGGTCCGCGCCCACGCCGCCGTCACCCTGCCCAGCTACGCCCTGCCCGCCACCCTGACCGTCCTGGACCACCTTCCGCTCACCGCCAACGGCAAGCTCGACCGGGCCGCCCTGCCCGACCCGCAGGTCCAAGCCGGCGACACCCCGCCCCGCAACCCCCAGGAACAACAGCTCTGCGCCATATTCGCCGGCCTCCTCGGCCTCCCCCAGGTCGGCATCCACGACAACTTCTTCGACCTCGGCGGCCACTCCCTCCTCGCCACCCGGCTCATCAACCGGATCCGGGCCGCACTCGGCCGCGAGATGACGATCGACATGCTCTTCGAGGCACCGACCGTCGCCACGCTCAGCAGCCGGCTCGAGGACAGTGCGCCCATGACGTCTCGCCCGGCGCTGGTGCGCCGCTCCCACCCCACGGAGGACTGATGATCCCGTTGTCTTACGCCCAGCGGCGACTGTGGTTCCTGAACCAGATCGATCCGCTGCTGTGGTACAACGTGCCGCTGATCCTGCAGGTATCGGGTGAGCTTGACGTGGACGCGCTGCGGGCGGCGCTGGCCGACGTGGTGGGCCGGCACGAGGCGCTGCGGACGGTGTTCCCCGCGGACGACGGCCAGCCGTACCAGCGGGTGCTCGCGGGCGCGAACGTGCTCGAGGTGGTCGAGGACCCGAAGTTCTCCGTAGCCGACGCGGAGCGGCACGCGTTCGACCTGTCCCAGGACGTCCCGCTGCGAGCCTGGCTATTCCCGGCCGAGTCGGGGGAGCGGGGCATCCGCCAGCTGCTGGTGCTCGTGATCCACCACATCGCAAGCGACGGCTGGTCGATGGCGCCGCTGGCCCGGGACCTGGCCCTGGCCTACGCGGCCAGGACCGCGGGCGCCGAGCCGGGCTGGGAGCCGCTGCCGGTGCAGTACGCGGACTACACCCTGTGGCAGCAGGACCTGCTTGGCGATCCGGAGAAGCCGGACAGCGTCTTCGGCCGTCAGCTCGACTACTGGCGCGAGCAACTGGCCGGCCTGCCGGAGGAACTGGCCCTGCCGCACGACCGGCCGCGGCCCGCGGAGATCGACCACCAGGGCGCGCGGGTTCCGGTGCGGATGCCGGCCAGGCTGCACGCCGGGCTGCTCGACCTTGCCCGCCAGGAGGGTGCGACCCTTTTCATGGTGCTGCATGCCGGGCTGTCGGCCCTGCTGACCCGGCTCGGGGCCGGGACCGACGTTCCCCTCGGCACGGCCGTGGCCGGGCGCCTGGACGAGGCGCTTGACGAGATGGTCGGGTTCTTCGTCAACACGCTCGTGCTGCGGGCCGACACCTCGGGCGACCCGAGCTTCCGGGAGTTGCTGGCCCGGGTGCGGGAAACCGACCTGGCCGCCTATGCGCACCAGGACCTGCCCTTCGACAGCGTGGTGGAAGACCTCAACCCGCTCCGCTCGCTTAGCCGTCACCCGCTGTTCCAGACCCAGCTGACCCTGCAGAACACCGCCGACTGGACGTTCGCCCTCGGCGACCTGGACGTCAAGCTCCTCGAGCCGGAAACTGTGGTGCCCCGCTTCGACCTGTCGTTCCTGCTCGAGGAGGAATACGGGGTCGACGGGGTGCCGGCCGGGCTGGCCGGCGAGGTCGTGTACCGGTGCGACATGTTCGACGTCGAGACCGTGCGGAGCCTGGTGGAGCGGCTGACTATGCTGCTCGAGGGCGCGCTCGCCGCGCCGGATGCCCCGGTGAGCCAGCTCGAGATCATGCCCGCGGCTGAGCTGAACACCGTGCTGCGCGTGTGGAACGATACGGTTCACCAGGTACCGCAGGCGACGCTGGCCGTTCGCGCGCTGTACGGCGCGACCGAGACCACCGCGGGCAAGGTCCCGATCGGCTCGCCAGAGGACAACCTCGGTGCCTACGTGCTCGACGAGCGGCTGCAGCCGGTCCCGCTCGGCGTGCCGGGCGAGCTCTACCTGACCGGCGCGAGCCTGACCCGCGACGATCAGAAGCACGCGGCCCAGGTGGCCGAGCGACTCGTCGCCGCGCCGTTCGGCTCACCCGGGCAGCGCATGTACCGCACTGGTGACACCGTCACCTGGCGGCGGGACGGCACCCTGAGCTTCGTCGGTCCGCTCGATCAGGCCTCCGCCCCGGTCACCTCGCCGTCCCGGCCGAAGAGCGCGGAGGAAGAGATCCTGGCCCGGCTCATGGGGGACGTGCTCGGGCGGCCGGACCTGGGCGTCAACGACAGCTTCTTCGACCTCGGCGGGCACTCGCTGCTGGCCGCCCGGCTGCAGAACCGGATTCAGGCCGTCCTCGGCCGGCGGGTACCGCTCGACGTCGTGTTCAAGTTCCCGACCCCGGCCACGCTGGCCCGGGTCCTCAGCACCAGCGGCGAGCGCGCGCCGCTGCGCCCGGCCGATCCGGCGGCCCGGGTGCCGCTGTCCTACGCCCAGCAGCGCATGTGGTACCTGAGCCGGTTCGGCGAGTTCGGACAGCGGTTCAACCTGTCGGAGCTGCTGCGTGTGCCGGACGAGCTCGACGTGGACGCGCTGCGGCTGGCCCTGGCCGACGTGGTGGGCCGGCACGAGGCCCTGCGCACGGTGTTCCCCGAGGCGGAAGACGGCCAGGGCTACCAGCAGGTGCTCGACGGCCAGCAGGTGCTCGACGGCGGGGACGTGCTGGTGATCGCCGAGCCCGGCTTCACGGTCCTTGAGGCGGAGCGGCACGCGTTCGACCTGACCCGGGACATCCCGATCCGGGCCTGGCTGTTCCCGGCCGAGGGCACCGACCGGCTGCTGCTGCTCGTGATCCACCACATCGCGACCGACGGCTGGTCGAAGGTGCCGTTGTCCCGGGACCTGGCCCTGGCCTACGCGGCCAGGACCGCGGGCGCCGAGCCGGGCTGGGAGCCGCTCCCGGTGCAGTACGCGGACTACACCCTGTGGCAGCGGGACCTGCTTGGCGATCCGGAGAAGCCGGACAGCGTCTTCGGCCGTCAGCTCGACTACTGGCGCGAGCAGCTGGCCGGGCTGCCGGAGGAACTGGCCCTACCCTACGACCGGCTGCGGCCCGCGGAAATGGACCGCCGGGGCGCCACTGTGCCGGTGAGCATGCCGGCCGGGCTGCACGCCGGGCTGCTCGACCTGGCCCGCCGGGAGGGCGCGACCCTGTTCATGGTGCTGCACGCCGGGCTTTCTGCCCTGCTGAGCAGGCTTGGGGCAGGCACTGACATCCCGCTCGGCACGGTCGTGGCGGGACGGCCAGACGAGGCACTGCACGACCTGGTCGGGTTCTTCGTCAACACGCTCGTGCTGCGGGCCGACACCTCGGGCGACCCGAGCTTCCGCGAGTTGCTGGCCCGGGTGCGGGAAGCCGACCTGGCCGCCTACGACCACCAGGACGTGCCCTTCGACACCGTGGTGGAGGCGCTGAACCCAGTCCGCTCGCGCACCCGTCACCCGCTGTTCCAGACCGTCCTCATGCTGGCGAGCTACGGCCAGGCCGACTTCCACTTGCCCGGGGTGGCCACGGCGTGGCTCAGCCAAGGGGACGGCTCGGGCGGGCCCATAGAGTTCGACCTGGGACCGGTGGATTTTGACCTGACGTTCATCCTTGAGGAGCAGTACGCCGCCGACGGGGCGCCGGCCGGGCTGGTCGGCGACGTGGTGTACCGGAGGGACATGTTCAACGCCGAGACCGTGCAGGGCCTGCTGGAGCGGCTGGCGCTGCTGCTCGAGGGCGCGCTCGCCGCCCGGGACGCCCCGGTGAGCCGGCTGGAGATCATGCCCGCCGCCGAGCGGGACACCGTGCTGCGGGTGTGGAACGACACGGCCCTTCCGGTCCCCCCGGGGACGCTGGCCGGGCTGTTCGCTGACCAGGTCGCCCGCACCCCGGACGACCCGGCGGTCACCGACGCCGACGGCACGCTGTCGTACACCCAGCTGGACCAGCGGGCTAACCACCTCGCGCACCGGCTCGTGGCGGCCGGGGCCGGCCCGGACGTGCCGGTGGCCATCCTGGCCGACCGGTCCGCCGAGCTCATCGTGTCGATCCTGGGCGTGCTCAAGGCCGGCTCCTGCTACCTGCCGCTGCCGGTCGGCGCGCCGACCTCCCGGCTCGCGCAGATCATCGCCAACGCGGGGGCCCCCATCTTGATCACCGACCGCGACCACGACCTGGACGTGCCCTGCGAGTTGCGGCCCGAGCCCGGGTCCAGCCCGACTCCGCCGCCGGTGACGGCCAGGCCGGAGAACCTGGCCTACATCATCTACACCTCCGGCTCCACCGGCACTCCGAAGGGCGTCGCGATCACCAACCAGAACGTCGTCGTCTTCGTGAAGGACACGATGGTGATGGCGGAAGAGACGGGCGGCGGCACCTGGCGCAGCCTCATGTACGCGCCGCACTCTTTCGACGCCTCCACCAGCGAGATCTGGCCGCCGCTGGTCAGCGGCGGCGAGATCGTCGTGCTTGCCCCCGGCCCGCTGGATCTCGTCACGCTCGCCCGGACGATCGTGGACGAGCAGATCAACGTCGCGCAGTTCACGCCGACCCTGTTCGCGCTGATGGCCGACTACGCCATGGAGGCGCTCGGGCACCTCTTCCTCGTGTCGGTCGGCGGCGAGCGGATCTCCGCGAGCGTCTTCCAGCGTGTGGTCGACGCGTGCCCGGACACGATCGTGAACAACGGCTACGGCCCGACGGAGACGACCGTCACGGCCACCTGGTACATGATGCCGGCCGGGCACCGGCTCGAGGGCCGGGTCCCGATCGGGCGCCCGGGCAGCAACACCGCCGTTTACCTCCTCGACCGTCACCTGCGGCCGGTGCCGCCCGGGGTTCCCGGCGAGCTGTACGTCGGCGGTCCGCGCGTCGGCCGCGGATACATGGGCGGCCCCGGGCTCACCGCGGAGCGGTTCGTGGCCGACCCCTTCGGCCCGGCCGGACAGCGCCTGTACCGTACTGGCGACATCGCCCGCTGGAACCACGACGGAACGCTCGACTTCCTCGAGCGTTCCGACTTCCAGGTGAAGATCCGCGGCAACCGGGTCGAGCCGGCTGAGATCGAGGTGGTGCTGGAAAGCCATCCCGGGGTCAGCCGGGCCGCGGTCATCGCCCGGGAGGACCAGTCCGGCGCGGCCTACCTCGCGGCGTACCTGATCCCCGGGTCGGCCCCGATCCGGGACGTCAAGGAGATGGTGACCAAGCGGCTGCCCGGCTACATGGTGCCGAGCGCGTTCATCACGCTGGACGAACTGCCGCTCACCGCGCACGGCAAGCTGGACCGCACGGCGCTGCCGGAGCCGGTGCTGCCCTGGGCGACGAGCGAGGAGAAGCCGGCCACACCGGAAGAAGAGGTCATCGCAGCACTGTTCGCCGAGCTGCTCGGCCTGCCCGCGGTCGGGCGGAACGACAGCTTCTTCGACCTCGGCGGCCACTCGCTGCTCGCCACCCAGCTCGCCAGGCGCCTGGGCGAGGTATTCGAGCATGATATCCCGGTCCCGCTGCTCTTCGAGGCGCCGACGGTGGCCACGCTGGCGGCCCGGCTGCTCAACGAGCCCGCCCTGACCGAGCAGTCGCTGGCCGTCTTGCTGCCGCTGCGCGAGGGCACCGGTGCCCCGTTGTTCTGCGTCCACCCCGCTGAGGGCATGAGCTGGTGCTATGCGAGCCTGCTGCAGTACCTCGACCCGTCGGTCCCGGTGTACGGGATCCAGGCCCGCGGCCTGACCGGCCACGGGGACCTGCCCGCCAGCCTGGACGACGCCGCGGCCGACTACCTGTGGCAGATCCGCGCCGTGCAGCCTTCGGGCCCGTACTTCCTGCTCGGCTGGTCCTACGGCGGCGTCGTGGCCCAGGCCATCGCCACCCGGCTGCAGGCTGACGGGCAGAAGGTCGGGATGCTGGCCCTGCTCGACTCCTACCCGGCCCCTCACGACGCGGCAGAGCTGGGCGAGGACGAAATCCTGGCGCTGGCGTTCGCCGGACTCGACGTGGCCGAAACTGACGGCCGCACCGCCACCGACCTGCTGCATGAGCTGCGGCAGCGCGGCAGCGCACTCGGCGACCTGACCGACGAGGCGCTGGCCGGCGTGCTGCGAGTCACCGAGAACAACATCCGGTTGCTCCTCGGGTTCAAGCCGGACACCTACCACGGAAGCGCCCTGCTCTTCCAAGCCGCCAAAGAGGGCGATAACGACGACGAGGCCAAGCGCTGGCAGCCCTATATCACCGGCGGTGTCACCACTTATCTCATTGACAGCCGCCATTTCCACATGATGTCGCCGGAGGCGTTGTCCGATATCGGTCCCATCGTGGCGGCGGAAATCATGGAGAACCGAGCATATGAATGATGAGGTACCCGGAATGCCAGAAAAGGATGCCGTGTGCAGCGTGTGCGCCCCGGTTACGCACGACATCATCGCGATTGGATGCGGCCCGTCGAACCTGAGCCTGGCCGCCCTGGCGACCGAGGTGGACGGCCTCGACGTGGCGGTTCTTGAGGCGGCGGACGCCTTCGAATGGCACCCGGGGATGATGTTTCCCGGCACTTACCTGCAGGTGTCACCGATCAAGGACCTGGTCAGCCTCGTCTCGCCCACCAACCCGTTTTCCTTTCTAAATTTTATGGTCAGCCAGGGGCGGGTGTACCGGTACCTGGTGAGTTCCCGCGGTGGCGTCACCCGCAGGGAATTCGAGCAGTACTACTCCTGGGCGGCCGAGGGCGTGGGGTCGGTCCGGTTCGGTCACCAGGTGTACTCAGCGGACTGGGACGGCGAGAAGTTCCGCGTCACGACCAGTCACGGCATCCACTTCGGCCGGGTGCTCGTCGTCGGTACGGGAACGTCAGCGCGGGTGCCGCCCTGCACCAGGAAGCTGCTCGGTCCCAGAGTCTTTCACGTCAGCGAATACCTGACTGCGCCCCGGCACACCAGTGGACGCCGGGTGCTCGTCGTGGGCGGCGGCCAGAGCGGAGCCGAGGTCGTCCGGCACCTGCTTAACGCGCCGGGTCAGCTGCCGGGCGAGCTGACCTGGATGCTTGGCCGCGACGGGGTCCTGCCCCTGGACGACTCGGCCTTCACCAACGACTGGTTCACGCCGCCGGCCGTCCGCTACTTCAACGAGCGCACGCTCAAGCAGCGGGAGCGGCTGCTCGAGGTACAGCACTACGCCAGCGACGGGGTGAGCGAAGACCTAGCGGCGCAGATTTACCAGCGGCTCTACGAACTCGACTACCTCGAGCGGCCCAACCCGGAGCCGTTCCGGCACGCGATCCTGCCCGGCGCTCGGCTGACCGGGCTCGAGGAACGCGGTGACGGCTCCTACCAGGCCTGCGTGTCAGGCCCGGACGCAGGAAGTGAGCGAACGCTGGACGCGGACGTCGTCGTGCTAGCGACCGGATTCGCCCAGCAGCTGCCGCCCTGCGTGGCCCCGCTGCTCCTAGTCAACGACGACGGCGCGGCCCGGGTAGGCCCGGACTACCGGGTGGAGTCCGACCGGTACCCCGTGTACGTCCAGAACGGCGCGCTCAAGTCGCACGGCATCGCCGATCCCAACCTGAGCCTGTCAGCCTGGCGGTCGGCCGTCATCCTCAACTCGGTCAGCGGACGGCAGGTGTTCAAGACCGAGGGGTACTCGACGGGGCTCGGTCTCGGCGCTGGTCAGCCTAACCGCGCGGCGCCCCTGCTGCGCTGACCTGCGGCCTTACGGCAAAGACCTACTCACAGAAAGGCAGGCATAACGCGGATGACAGCGAAAAAGATCTGGCTGGACGGCGAACTCGTCGACTGGGACGCGGCGACAGTGCACGTCACCAGCTTCGGTCTGCACTACGGCATCGGTTTCTTCGAGGGGATCCGGTGCCACTCCACGCCGGCCGGTCCCGCGATCTTCCGGCTCACGGACCACCTCCAGCGGCTCCGGCGGTCGGCCGCCGTCTACGGCTTCGAGCTGCCGTACCCGGTCGAGGAGCTGGCCGGGGCCTGCAAGGAGGTGGTCAGCGCCAACGGTCTTACCGACTGCTACCTGCGGCCGATCGTCTTCCTCGGTGACGCCGACAGCCTGATCGAGGCCAAGCTTCGGGCCGCGGTGATCGCCACCGAGCAAGGGCCGCTGGCCGGCGGCCCGAAGGAGGCGGGAGTCAAGGCGCACATCTCCGGTCTCCGCCGCATGTCACCGAACTCGATCCCGCCGGTCGCCAAGGCCACCGGCCAGTACCTCAACTCCTACCTGGCCCAGTTCGAAGCGGTTGTGGGCGGCTACGACGAGGCCATCCTGCTCAACGACAACGGCCGGGTGTCCGACGGCTGGGCCCACAACATCTTCGTGGTGACCAACGGCGTCCTGCTGACCCCGCCGATCAGCGCGGGCGTGCTGCCGGGCATCACCCGGGAGGCGATCATGACCCTGGCCGCCGAGGACGATATCGAGGTCCGCGAGCGGGACCTGGTCCGCTCGGATCTCTACCTCGCCGACGAGTGCTTCCTCACCGGCACCGCCGCCGGGGTCGTGCCGGTGATCTCGGTCGACCATCGCGGCGTCGGTGCCGGCAAGCCAGGCCCACTCACCGTGAGCCTGCGCGACCAGCTCACCAAAATCACGAGCGGTGCCGTGGACGCTCACCCGGAGTGGCGGGAGCTCGTATAGCCGCGAAAGTATAAAGCAAATTGCCCGGGGGAGTCCGGACTCCCCCGGGCAATTTGCTTTAACTAAGTTAGCCGTCACGGCTGAGCGGGGGTCACCCGAAGCCGGCCGGTGCCCGTGAGCGTCGCCAGGTCGATATCGGCGATGCAGCGTACGGGGTCACCGTTCAGCACGAGATCCCCTTCTATGTGCACGTTCCCGGTGCCCTCGTCGAAGTCCGCGCCGGACAGGTCGCTGGCCTCGCGGTCCACCGGAAAACCGAGCTCGGTGACGCCGCGGGTTGCGGTGAACTTGACGAGCACGTATCCCATCTCGCCGGTACGCTCACGGAGTTCGTCGACGGTCGGATCTGACCCGCCCGGAATAATCAGCTGATCGACGCTCAGGCGCTCTGTCAAATCATTCATGAGTAACCTCCGCACGTTAATTTACCGGCGAATTTCGGCAGCGGCAAGATGGCAGATTCTAGCGCCCTGTTCAACTGTGGAACTTCATTAGTTGAACAGCGCCATAATTATTTGGGCGAGGTAACCTGAGATGTGGAGGATTTCAGTTGAATGGACGAATTTACGGTGTCAGAAAAAGACGCTGAGCGCATGGCCAGGGCCTTGTACGAAGCGCGGGAGAAGCGCGTACCGATCGCTCCGTTCAGTGACGCGGCTCCGACTCTGGGTGAGCGCGACGGCTACCTCATACAGCGGGAGCTGACCGCGCTGCTCATCGCGGACGGCGACCGCGTCGTCGGGTACAAAGCGGGCCTCACGTCCGACGTCATGCAGAAGATGTTCGGTATCAGCACGCCGGACTACGGTCCGGTGCTCGCCTCTACACTGCGCGGCGACGGGGCGACGGTCTCGCTTGACGCGTTCATCGCCCCCAAGGTGGAAGCGGAGATCGTCTTCCGGCTGGCCACGCCGCTCACCGGTCCCGGCGTCACGGTGGAGCAGGCCCGCGCGGCGATCGGCGAGGTCATGGCCGGCCTTGAGATCGTCGACTCGCGCATCGAGAACTGGCGCATCAGGGTGGCCGACACCATCGCTGACCTTGCCTCGAACGGTGCCGCCGTGCTCGGCCGTCCCGTCCCGTCGTCCCCGCACCTGGACTACCGGCTGGTAGGCATGGTCTTCACCCGCAACGGCGAGCTGGTGGCTACCGGTGCGGGCGCCGCGGCGCTCGGCGATCCGGTGGCGGTCGTGGCCTGGCTGGCGAACGTGCTCGGTGAGCACGGGATCACGCTGGAAGCCGGGCAGATGGTCATGACCGGCGCGCTGCACGCGGCGGTTCCGCTTGGCCCCGGCGACACCTTCACCGCCGAGTTCGACCATCTTGGCTCGATCACGCTGCACGTCGACGGCCGCGACTCATGAGTGAGGAAGCAGAGGCATGAACACATCGCAACGGCTGTCCGTGTCGGTGCTCGGCGCCGGGCTCATCGGCGTCGACCTGATGACCAAGATCGTGCGTTCGGAAAACCTCGACCTGCGGCTCGTCGCGGGCCGGGACGCCGCCACGCCCGGGCTCAGGCAGGCGGCCAAGCTCGGCCTGCCGATCGCGACCGGGGGCATCCGTTCCCTGGTCGAGGTCGACGATCCCTTCGACGTGGTCTTCGACGCGACCAACGCGTCCTTTCACGCCGAGCACGCGGCCCAGCTCTCGGCCCTCGGCACGATGGTCATCGACCTGACGCCGAGCAAGGTCGGGCACATGATCGTGCCGACGGTCAACCGGGCCGACATCGGCTCGCACCGCGACATCAGCATGGTGAGCTGCGGCGGCCAGGCATCGATCCCGGTTCTGCACGCGATCGCGAAGGCCCACGCGGTCGACTACATCGAGGTGGTGACCACGGCGGCCACGCTGAGCGTGGGCCGCGGGACACGGCTGAACCTCGACGAGTACGTGGAGACCACCCGGGACGCGATTCGCGAGTTCACCGGGGTCAAGAACGTCAAGGTGATGCTCAACATCAGCCCGGCCAAGCCTGCGGCGACCTTCCGGGTGGCCATGTCCGTGCTCGGCCAGGACATGACCGAAGCCTCGGTGTCCGCGCTGGTGACCGGGGTCGCGCAGAAGCTCCGCTCGTTCGTCGGCGGCTTCGCTGTGAAGGCGTGCACGGTGCGCGAGGGCAAGGCCTTCGTCGCGGTGGAGGTCACCTCGGCCGGCGACCGCATCCCCCGGTACGCCGGGAACCTCGACATCATCAACTCCGCCGCGCTCTACGCCGCCGAGTGCTACGCCGCCGACCGGCTTTCGAAGACCGCGATGGAGACCTCATGAGTAGCGAGCCTGCCACCCCGGGGCGGCCGATTCAGATCCACGACCCGAGCTTGCGCGACGGCCACCACGCGGTCCGGCACAAGCTCGGCAAGGAGCAGCTCCGCGCCTACGCGGAGGCGGTCAACGCCGCGGGCGTGCCGGTGGTGGAAGTCGGCCACGGCAACGGTCTCGGTGCCTCATCCCTGCAGGTCGGCCAGGCCCGGCTGACCGATGATGAGATGCTGGAAGTCGTCCGGGAGGCCCTGACGACAAGTAAGCTCGGTGTCTTCCTGCTGCCCGGGTGGGGCACGATCCGCGACATCGAGAAAGCGATCGGGCACGAGGTCGACCTGGTGCGCGTCGGGACCCATTGCACCGAGGGCAACCTCGCCGAGCGGCACCTCGGCTTCCTGCGCGAGCGGGGCGTCGAGGCGCACGGGGTCCTGCTGATGAGCCACATGGCGAGCCCGGGACGGCTGGCCGAGGAGTGCGCCCGCCTGGTCGGGTTCGGCGCGACGGGCGTGGGGATTCTCGACTCATCGGGCCATTACCTGCCCGCGGACGTGACCGAGCGCATCGGGGCGATCCGGGCCGCCGTCGACGTGCCGGTCATGTTCCACGGGCACAACAACCTCGGCATGGCCGTGGCGAATTCCATCGCCGCGGCAGAGGCGGGGGCCGACATCCTGGACGCCTGCGCCCGGGGCTTCGGAGCCGGGGCCGGCAACACCCAGCTGGAGGTCCTGGTGCCGGTTCTCGAACGGGTGGGCTTCCGGACCGGGATCGACCTGTACCGGCTCCTTGACGCGGCGGACGTCGCCGAGCGGGAGCTTATGCCCCGTCCGCCCACGATCGATTCCGTCGCCGTCGTCAGCGGCCTGGCCGGGGTGTTCTCCGGGTTCAAGAACCGGGTCCTTGACATCTCCGCCCGTGAGGGCGTAGACCCGCGCGACGTCTTCTTCGAGCTCGGGCGGCTCCAGGCGGTCGCCGGCCAGGAGGACCTCATCGTGGATGTGGCCCTCGCCCTGCGCGGTTCCCCGACGGGAGCGTGACCGGTGTGCGCTGAGAACCAGGCCAGTACGGATGCCGCCGTCATCGCCGGCGTCGGCTGCTGGCTGCCGCCCCAGTCGGTAACGAATGCGGAGCTCTGCACCCGGCTCGACACCACGGCGGAGTGGATCCTCACCCGGACCGGCATTGCGACCCGGAGAATCGCCGGCCCGGGGACGGCAACGTCGGACCTGGCCGTTGAAGCGGGAACGCGGGCGCTGAAGTCCGCGGGCAGCGGAACGGTGCAGGCCCTGGTGCTGGCAACCACCACTCCTGACCGGCCCTGCCCGGCCATGGCCCCCGATGTCGCCTCGCGCCTGGGGCTGACCGGGATCGCCGCCTTCGACGTCTCGGCGGTCTGCTCCGGTTTCCTTTACGCGCTGGCCACTGCGGCCGGATTCATTGCCGCGGGCGTCGCGGACCGGGTACTGGTCATCGCGGCAGAAACGTTCTCGACCCTGCTTGACCCGCTCGACCGCACCACCGTTCCGATTTTCGGCGACGGGGCCGGCGCGGTGGTGCTGCGGCGGGGATCCGCGGCCGAGCCGGGTGCGATCGGCCGGGTCGTGCTTGGCAGCGACGGCGAGCGGCACGACCTGATCGCCGTGGCGGCGGGCGCATCGCGGCAGCAGTCGGGCTACTTCGAGATGCGGGGCCGGGAAGTGTTCCGGCACGCGGTCACCCGGATGACCGCCGCCGCCCGCACCGCTGCGGACGCCGCCGGCTGGGACCTGGCCGACGTGGACCGGGTGGTCGCGCACCAGGCCAACGCCCGCATCACCGCGGCCGCCGCCAAGACGCTCGGCATCCCTGAGGACCGCTGGGCCCAGAACGTCCGGGAGGTCGGCAACACCGCCGCCGCCTCGGTGCCGATCCTGCTGGCCCAGGCGGCGGCCGACGGGTTTCTTGCCGCCGGGCACCGGGTCCTGCTCACGGCGTTTGGCGGCGGGCTGACCTGGGGCGCCGCCACCGTGGTCTGGCCCGAGCTGGAGAACGTTACCTAACAAGCAGCAGCAGCTGAGGAGGATCGGTGTACGAGGAACTCAGGACTCTCCTGATCGATGACCTGCAACTGGACGAGAGCGCCCTGCGGCCGGAGACGGGGCGGGAGGAAGTCGGCCTGGACTCGCTCGCGGTCGTGGAGCTGTCCATGCTGCTGAGCGAGCGGTACCAGGTCGACATCAGCGACGAGGAACTGCTTGAGGCGGCGACCGTCGCGGACATCGCGGACCTGCTTGAGCAGCAGCTGAAGCAGCAGTCGAACTGAAGCCGCGCCGTTCCCGAGGAGAAACGCATGTTCCGCCCTCGCCCCCGGCTCCGCTCGGTGTTCGACCGCATTGCCTCTTACCGGCCGGACGAGGCTGTCGTGCCGGTGGCCGGGCGCGTCTGCGCGCTCGGGGCGAACGAGTCACCGCACGGGGTGCTGCCGGACATCGCCGCGGCTGTCATGGCGGCGGCAGGCACGGTCAATCGCTATCCGGACTTCGGTGCCAGCGAGCTCATCGCCCAGATCGCGCGTACCCACGGCGTGCCCGAGGAGCGGGTCGCGCTGGGCGCGGGGTCGGTGGCCCTGCTGCAGATGGCACTGCAGGCCATCGCCGAGCCGGGCGCCGAGGTGCTCTACGCCTGGCGCTCCTTCGAGCTTTACCCGGTCCTCGCCGATCTCGCCGGAGTGCGCAGTGTCCGCGTTCCGCTGCTGAACGAGGCGCTTGACCTGCCCGCGATGGCGGCCGCTGTCACCCGGCACACGCGCATCATCATCATCTGTAACCCCAATAACCCAACCGGCACCGCACTCGGTCAGGCCGAGTTGCGGGACTTCCTTGATCTGGTCCCGGCGGACTGCCTGGTGCTCATCGACGAGGCATACGCGGAGTACGTGCGCCATCCGGGCCCGCGCAGCGGGCTGAGCCTCTGCCGGGAACGGCCCAACTTGGCCGTGCTGCGCACCTTCTCCAAGGCGTACGGGCTGGCCGGGCTCCGGATCGGCTACCTGGTCGGCGACCCGTTCGTCGCCGCGCAGCTCCGCAAGGCCTGCCTGCCCTACTCCCTGAGCACCGTGGCCCAGGCGGCGGCGCTTGCGGCCCTCAAGGCCCAGGATCAGCTGCTCGCCCAGGTAGACGAGACGGTCGCCGAGCGGGCCCGGGTCCGGCAAGCGCTGCTTGCCGCGGGGTGGGATATACCGCGCAGCGAGGCGAACTTCCTGTGGCTGCGCCTCGGCGAGGCGTCGGCCGATTTCGCCCGCAGCTGCGCCAGGGTGGGGATCCACGTGCGCACGTTCCCCGGTGAAGGCGTGCGCGTGTCGGTCGGTTCCCAGGCGGACAACGACGCGTTCCTGGCCGCCGCCGTGGCCTGGCCGGCCACGGCCCGCTTAGGGCTCGGGCCAGCGGGCTCGCCAGAGCTCGCGCTTAGTCGAGCAGTAGCCCACGCCGACGGCCAGGATGGCGGCCAGGGTGAGCATCGCGGCCTGCGCGGGCAGGTACTGCAGGAGCAGGCCGGTGCCGGCCAGCCCGACCGGCACGCCGAGGGCGATCAGGGTCATGAAGGCGGCGGTCACCCGGCCGCGCTGCTCCTCCGGGGTTTGCCTGATGCCCATGTACTCGACCGCCACCTGCAACGCGGGCAGGCACAGCAGGGCGATGAAGAGCAGGCCCGCCGCTCCCCAGGGGCCGACGGGCAGGCTGAGCACGGCCAGGATCGGGATCATGAGCGTGGTGGCACCGAGCATCAGTATCCCGGGCCGGAGCCGGTGCAGGAGCTTGATGAGCGGGATGCCGATGATGCTGCCGGAGTAGGCTAGCCCTAGGGCCAGGCCGATCCGGCTGGACGAGACCCCCTGATGGCGCAGCAGCACGATGAGGATCAGGTCCAGGCCGACGCCGATCGTGTTGAAGATCGCGATGAGGATCATTGCCGGCTGCAGGAGCGGATGGCCCCACACGAAGCGCAGGCCGGCGAGCATGCTGTCGTCGCTGGCGGCCTTACCGTTCCCCGTGGCCCCGTCCCCAGTGGCACCGTCGGCGGCCGACTGGTCCTGCTCTTGCGGTTCCGGCCGGCTCGGCCGCGGGGGGAGCAGGGCGGTTGTCGTCAGGGACACGACGAACGAGGCCGCGGTGAACACGAACGGCGCGGCGTGCGACAGGGCTCGTATCGAGTACAGCGCGCCGCCGAGCGCGGGGCCGGCCATGGACGCGCCGTTCGTCCGAACCTGGTCCTGGGCGAGGGCTTCGGTCAGTTGCTCGCCCGGCACCACCGAGTTCAGCAGCAGGATCCGAGACGGGTTGCAGATCCCCTGACCGATGCCGAGCAGGGCGCCGACCGACAGCAGGAGCGCGAGGGACAGCCAGCCGGTGATCAGTGCGATGACCACCACCGTGGTCACCAGCGCCCGGCAGCTCTCCGTGATGAGGACGACCCGGCGCGGGTCGTAACGATCGGCCAGCGAGCCGGCCGGCAAGCTCGCGGCGAGCATCCCGAGGGCCTGGATGGCCGCGAACAGCCCGGCCCGGGCCGGTGAGCCCGTCACCACCAGAATGAGCAGCGGGTAGGCGATGTCCGCGACCGACACGCCGAGCGTGGAGCTCGTCATCCCGATCCACAGTGCCTGGAAGCGCAGGTTCCGCCACAACGGCGGCGGGGGCGTGGAAATCGGCGGGGCCGTTTGCGTCGAGCTCATTTAGGTCCTTGTCGTATTCCAAGTTTGTTTACGATCAGGGCTACCTTAGATGGTAATTGGCCGGCCTAGCGAGAACCGGGACCAGGCGAAATGTTCAACTGTAAAAAGGTTCAGTTGAACATCCGCGACGGCAATCGTGGGTGTTAGTGTATGGTGGCCCGCGCGAGGCGACTTGTGCGAGAAATTACCGGGAGGCGTCCAATGGCGGTGCAGGCGGAGCGAGAGCTTTTCCGCTTTCAGGCGGAAGCGACGCAGATCCTGGACCTGATGATTCACTCGCTGTACAGCAACAAGGATATTTTCCTGCGTGAACTGATATCGAATTCCTCGGATGCGATCGACCGGCTGCGGCTCGAGCTGCTGGCCCGCTCGGAGCCGCCGGAGGCCGAGGGACCGCTGCGGATCCTGGTCAGCTACGACAAGGACGCCGGCACGATCACGATCGCGGACAACGGGATCGGCATGAGCCGGGACGAGGTCATCGCCAACATCGGCACGATCGCCAGGTCCGGCACCAAGGAGTTCCTGCGCTCGCTCACCGGCGAACAGCGGGCCGACGCGGCCCTGATCGGCCAGTTCGGCGTGGGGTTCTACGCGGCGTTCATCGTCGCCGAGAAGGTGGTGCTGACCACGCGCAGGTACGATCTCGGGCCCGAAGCGGGAGTGCGCTGGGAGTCGGACGGCAGGGGTGAGTACGCGCTGGAGACGATCTCGCGGCCCGAACGCGGCACCACGATCGTGCTGCAGCTCCCGGACGGCGAGGGCGACCTGCTGAACGGCTGGCGGCTGCGCTCCATCATCGAAAAGTACTCCGACCACATCAGCGTGCCGATCCTGCTGGCGGGCGAGCCCGCCGGCCCGGGCGAGCGCGGGCCGGAAGCGGCGGTCAACCAGGCGTCGGCCCTGTGGACCCGGCCCAAGTCCGAGCTCGGCGACGCCGACTACTGCGACTTCTACCGGCATATGGCCGGCGAGCCCGCCGACCCGCTCGCCTGGGTGCACAGTAAAGTCGAGGGAACCTACGAGTACACCCTGCTGCTGTTCATCCCGTCCCGGGCGCCCTTCGACCTGTGGGTCGCTGAAGCCCGGCGGGGCCTGCGGCTACACGTGCGGCGGGTATTCATCTTGGAGGACAACGGGCAGCTCCTGCCGAGCTACCTGCGCTTCGTCCGCGGCGTGATCGACTCCAGCGACCTGCCGCTCAACGTCTCCCGGGAGATTTTGCAGGGTAGCCGCGCGGTCGACCACATCCGCGAAAACGCGGTGAAGAAGGTGCTGCGGCGCCTTGCGGGGCTGGCCGCTGACGACCCGGGGCAGTACGCGGTGTTCTGGCGGGAGTTCGGCGCCACCCTCAAGGAGGGCCTTGCCGATGACTTCGCCAACCGGGACGAGATCGCCCGGCTCCTTCGGTTCACCTCCACCAGGTCGGCCACGGACGACCCGGACGTGTCGCTCGAGGATTACGCGGGCCGGATGAAAGCGGGGCAGGAGGTCATCTACTACCTGCTCGCTCCCTCGCTCGCGGCGGCGAAGTCCAGCCCGCATCTGGAGGCGTTCCGAGCCAAAGGGGTGGAGGTGCTGCTGCTCGGCGACGGCGTGGACAACTGGGTCGTCTCCAGCCTGCGCGATTTCGGCGGCAAGAAGCTGCAATCAGTGGCCCAGGGCGCCGGAGAGCTCGGGGTACTGCAGGACGAGGCGGAAAAGGAGGCCAAGCAGCGGGCTGACGCCGAGTTCGCGGCCCTGCTCGGCCAGCTGAAGACGCACCTAACCGGGCTGGCCTGGGACGTGCGGCTCAGCACCCGGCTGACCTCCTCTCCGGCCTGCATTGTGGCTAACGAGCCGGAGAGTGACGTCAACCTGATGCACCGGCTGCGCGGGTCCGGGCTGCCGCGCCAGGCGGTGCTCGAGCTCAACCCGAGCCACCCGCTGATCCGCCGCCTCAACGCGCACGCCGGTGAGATGCCGGTCGGCGACTGGGCTCACGTCCTGTTCAACCAGGCGGTGCTCACCCTCGGGGCCAGGATCGAGGACCCGGCGGTTTTCGTAGGTCGGCTGAACGACCTGCTTACTTCGCTTACCGACGAAGGGACAGGCAGCTGATCATGTGGGACGTGGTCATAGTCGGGGCCAGGTGCGCCGGAGCCTCGACCGCCCTCCTGCTGGCCAGGCGGGGCCTACGGGTACTGCTGGTCGACCGGGCCACCTTCCCGTCGGACACGATGTCCACGCTCTACATTCACCAGCCCGGCGTCGCGCTGCTCGACCGCTGGGGCGTGCTCGACTCGGTCGCCGCCTCGGGCTGCCCGCCCCTGGACACCCTGCGGTCGGTCGTGCAGGACGTGGAGTTGTACGGTCCGATACCCCCCTATGCGGGCGTGACCGCCAACTACGCTCCCCGCCGGTACATACTCGACCAGCTCCTCATCGACGCCGCGGTTGCGGCGGGCGCTGAATTCACCGAGGGGATGTCGCTGTCCGAAGTTCTGTGGGCCGGCGGCCGCGCGGCCGGGGTGCGCCTGCGGACCAAAGACGGGCACGATGTGACCGAGCAAACCGGCCTTGTGATCGGCGCGGACGGCATGCGGTCCCGGCTGGCCGAGCTGGTCGGTGCCCCGTACGTGGTCGAACATCCCAGCCTGACCTGCGTTTACTACACCGGCTGGACCGGCCTGTGCTGCGGGTTCGAGACACGAGTGCGCACTGGCAGCGGGCTGGCCGTAGTCCCGACCAATGACGGCGTGACCTATACCATCACGTACTTCCCGCAAGACAGCTTCCGCGCGGTTAAGGTAAATCCCCGCAAGGCCCATCTCGGCTGCGTTCGCTCCCTGGCCCCGGACCTGTTCGAGCAGATCTCGGTCGGCGAGCAGGTCGTCCGGTTGCAGGGCACGGGCGACCAGCGGAACTTCATCCGCCAGGCGCACGGGCCGGGCTGGGTCCTGATCGGAGACGCCGGGCTCCACCTGGACAGCATCACCGCCCAGGGCATCACGCACGCGTTCGTCCAGGCCGACCTGCTCAGTCAGTGCCTCGGCGACGACCTGGGCGACCGCGCGCAGGTCGACGCCGCCACCGCGAGCTTCGCCCGGCAGACCCGCGACCTGCTGACCGAGGAGTACAAGCGAACGCTGGAGGCAGCCGCCCTGCACATCCCGGAATCTCGCCTGGGAGCCCTGCGGGAGATCAGCCGCGTCCCCGAGCTGACCCAGCGCTATTACGCGCTCATAGCCGGCCTCATCACCCTTGACGACTTCCTGACCCCCGAACTGACCGGAATGCTAGACGCGAAGTAGGGCAGCTGCGGGACCCCCGCCGCCCCGGACGAGACAGGCTACCGGAGCGATGCCAGGCTACGGGTACGTGATTTCCAGGATTGCTGCCTCGGCGCCATTGGAGAACTCACGCGTCTGGTAGACGGACAGGGCGGCGCCCGCCTCGGCCGCCCGCCGGTCGAGCAGGACCCGGTCTCCGGCCACCTCGGAGAATCCGAACAGGGCCCGTCCGCCGGGGGACAGGTGAGCGCCGGCGTCCCGCAGGTACCGCCCGATGACCTGGTAATCCGGATCGAACACCGAGCACTCAAGCGGGTCGTACTCGTCCCGCGGTGCGTTGACGGCCGGGAAGTTCCAGAAGATGAGGTCGAAGCGCTCATCGGCGGCGACACCGGAGAAGACGTCGCTCAGCCGAGCTGTCACGATGTCGGCCAGGCCGCAGCTGCTCGCGTTGGCCTTGCAGTTGGCCACGGCGGCCGGGCTGATGTCCGTGGCCAGAACCTTCGCGGCGCCCTTCTTGGCGGCTGTCAGGGCGATCAGGCCCGCGCCGCACCCGATCTCGAGCACTGATCCGCCTGGCGGCACGGGCAGCGCCGCCGCGTAGAAGAGTGGCTCGCCGAGCATAGTCGGCGAGTAAACATCCGGATATACCGTTAGCTCCAGCCCGTCTTGAGTCTTGCATGAATGGCGTCCGGACTCCCGGACTTCCCGCAGCATTTCGCGGAAGAAAATCGACTTCAGCATGTAAAATTCCCCTTTTGATGAGCCATTCGCTGACGGCCCGCGCCGTGGTACCGGCATGGTCGGTCATAAGGGTGAAGTGCCCCCCGGGCACCTGGGTGACGGTGATGTCGCCGGAGAACGGCAGCGACACGCCGTCGTATGCCGGGTTCTCGGCAAGCCCGGACATGAACTCCGTGGACCGGATGATCAGGGTCGGCACGGCGGTCGGCTGCAGGCCGGTCCAGTCCAGCGTGAAGTAGTGCGCGAAGGCCGTGAGCCAGGCGTCGTCGCCGGCTTCCTCCTGCTGCCGGATATCGGCCAGGACCTGGCCGCTGATGAACGGCCAGTAGTGTCCCGCGGAGATCATCTCCTGGTCGAGCGGATCCGTGTCCATGAGCACCAGGGCGGCCGGGGCCGTTCCGGTGCTCTCCAGGTGAGTCGCCAGGGCGTGCGAGGCCAGGCCGCCCGAGGAGTAGCCGATCAGCACGAACGGCGCGCCGTTGACCGACCGCTTGATGTTCTCGGCGTGCACGCCGATGAGCGCGTCGGTGCTGGCGGCCAGCGGTTCCCCTTCGGCGAACCCGGGCGCGGGGAGGACGGATACCGGGCGGATGCCACGGAATTCCCGGGCGAACCGCACGTATTCCCTGGCTCCGGACCGGCCGACGAAGGAGGGGACGCAGATGAGGCTTGGCCCGGCGGTGCCTCGGGAAACCGAGATCGGGCGGGGTACATGCTCAAGCTCGGACGGCGCGGAGAAAGCGGGCCGGAAAGCGGCCAGGCCGACGATCAGCCGCATGATCTCGGTCAGTTTCCCGGTTGCGGCGGCTTGCTCGTAGAGGCCGCCGAGCGAATGCGTGAGCAGGGCCCGCGACGCGGCGTTTGCGTCCGCTGGCGGCGCGCTCGCCGCCGCGACGTAACGGCGCCCGGCCCGTCCGCGGTCGCCGCCGGGCCGGCCGCCGTTTCCCGGCGGCGGGGCCGCCGCGGTGAGTCCCTCGCGCACCTGCTGGGCCAGCAGGGCCGGGGTCGGGTGGTCGAACATCGCGGAGCCCGGCAGCCGCAGCCCGGTGCGTGCGTTCACCCGGTTCCGGTACGTGACCTGGGACATCGAATCGAGGCCAAGCTCGAGGAAGCTCAGCTCCATCTCGACGGCCTCCGGCGTCGAGTAGCCGAGCAGCAGCGCCAGTTCGCCGCGCAGCAGGTCGAAGACGAGCCGCTGCTGCCCGGCCTCGTCGGTCCTGGCCAGCTGCTCGCGCAGGGACGCCCCGTCCGATTCCGCGGCGGCGCCCCGGGCCGTCCGGCGGCCTGTGGCCCCGGCCAGGGTGCGCAGCACGGCGGGCAGCGCGTCGGAGTCGGCGAGGGGGCGCAGGACCTCCAGGTTCATGTTCATCGCGACCAGCACGGCGTCGTCCCGGTCGGCCGCCCGGTCCAGCAGGGCGATCCCCTCGGCCGGGGACAGGGCGGACATCGCGGCGCCGGCCATGTTAGCCCGCGTTTCCTCGGTGACCCGGCTGGTCATCGCGCTGGCCTCGGCCCAAAGGCCCCAGGCCACGGACGTAGCCGGAAGCCCGCTGGCCTGGCGCTGGCGGGCCAGCGCGTCCAGGAACGCGTTCGCCGCCGCGTAGTTGCCCTGGCCCGGGCTGCCCAGGCTGGCCGCGACGGAGGAGAACAGGATGAACGCCCGCAGGTCGAGATCCTGGGTGAGCTGGTGCAGGTTCCAGGCGGCGTCGGCCTTGGCCCGCATCACCGAGTCCACCCGGGCCTGGGTCAGCGACCCGATCGTCCCGTCGTCGAGGATGCCCGCCAGGTGCAGCACCGTGGTCAGCGGACTGGCCGGGGGGATCCGGGCCAGCAGCCCGGCTAGCGCCTGCCGGTCCGCCGCGTCGCAGGAGATCACCTCCACCCCGGCCCCCTGGGCGGCCAGGCCGGCCGCGACGGCGGCCGCGCCGGCCGCACTTGGCCCGGAGCGGCTGGCCAGCATGACGCGCCGGGCCCCCCGGGCGGCCACCATGTGCCGGGCCACCAGCGCGCCAAGCGTCCCGGTCCCGCCGGTGATCAGCACGCGCCCGGTTGATGCCAGATCCGGCGGTACGGTCAGCACGACCTTGCCGGCCGGCCCGGCCTGGCTCGCGAACCGGACCGCTTCCGGCGCCCGCCGTACATCCAGGCACCGCACCGGTTCCGCGGACACCCCGGCCGCGAGCAGGCCGGCCACCGCGGCCCGGGTCTCCGCGGGTCGCCGCGGGCCGGTGACGCCCCGGCCGACCGGGACCGCCGCCGCCTGCGCGAATGAGCACCCCGCGGGCAGCGGGACCAGCAGCCGGGCCTCGGTCACCGCGACAGGCCCGACGGCCCGGCCGGCCAGCCCAGGCCCGAGCACCCGGTCCCCGGGGACCAGCCCGGTCACGCCCGGCCCGGCCTCGAGCACAACCCCGGCGACCTCGCCGTCCATCGCCCGCACGCCGGCGTCGTCCGCGTCAGGGAAACTGACACCGGCCGCGCGGACCGCGATCCGCACCTGCCCGTCGGCCAGCGGTGCGGCCGCCTCCGGGCAGGGAACCAGGGCCAGCCCGTCTGGCGTCCCCCGCCCGATGACATCAAGCCGCCACGGCTCGCCGCCGGACGGCGGCACCAGCAGGCCCGCCGCGGGGCGGGTGAGCCGCCGGCGGTAGGCCGCGTGACCGCGGATGGCCAGTTCGGGCTCTCCGGCCGCCAGCGCCGCGGCCAGGACCGCAGCCTCGCCCGCGTCGCCTGACGCGATGGCGGCGGTTATGTCGGCCAGCACGATCCACCCGGGGTTCTCCAGCTGGGCTGCCCGGACCAGGCCCCAGACCGCCGCACCAGCAAGGTCCGGCGCGCGGTCTCCCGGTCCGGCCGCGACCGCGCCCCGGGTTACCACGACAAGCTTCGCCGTCAGCCCATGGTCCAGCCATTGCTGCACGAGCAGCAGCGCCTGGCAGGTCGCCTCCCGGGCGGCCGCCGCCCCGTCGCCGGGTGCGGCCTCGTCTTCGCCACAGGACCCGGCGCAGGCCAGAATGAAATCGGGCCCGGGCTCACCCGCCGCGATGCCCGTCATGAGCGCGGCTAGATCTGGCGCGAACCGCACGTCCGCACCCGCCAGCTGCAGCCCGGTACCCAGTCCCAGGGAGTCGGCCCCGATGACCGCCCACCGGTCGCCCGGCCCGGACTCCGGGACGGTAACCGGGAAGGCCGCCCATTTCTCCGCGAACAGCCCCGCGCGCGACTCCCGCTGAGCCGCTTCCAGCTGGCCCGCCGAGATCGCCCGCAGCATCAGCGACTCCACCGCTATCACCGGCGTGCCGACCGGATCGACCGCGGTCAGCGAAAGGCGCCCGCTCGCGGGGTCCGTGGTGAGCCTCGCCCGCAGCGCTGTCGCGCCTGCCGCGTGCAGCGACACCCCGCTCCAGCTGAACGGCAGCAGCGCACCGCCCGGCGCCGCCACGGCGTCCCAGCCCGCGAGCCCCGTCGCGTGCAGGGCGGCGTCAAGCAGGGCTGGATGTATCCCGAATGCCGCGGCGTCAGCGGCGGCTTCCGCAGGCAGTGCTACCTCGGCGAAAAGCTCGTCCCCGCGCCGCCAGACGGCCCGCAGGCCGCGGAACGCCGGCCCGTATCCGTGGCCACGTGCGGCCAGGGCCTCGTAAAGGCCATCGACCGGAACCGCCTCGGCTCCGGCCGGCGGCCACACCCGCAGGCTGTCAGCCCAGGCGGAATCGGCCGAGTACTGGCCGGGCTGGCCTGCGGATGCCAGCAGCCCGCTGGCGTGGCGCGTCCACGGCGTCCGCGGGCCGGCCTCCTCGGGCCGCGAGTACATCTCGATCTCACGGTTTCCCGATTCATCCTGGCCTCCTACCGTGACCTGGATCCTGATCGCACCGGCGGCGGGCAGCACCAGCGGAGACTCCAGGGTGAGGTCCGCGACCCGGTCGCATCCGGCGGCATCAGCGGCCCGGATCGCCAGTTCAGTGAACGCCGTACCCGGCAGCAGGACCAGGCCGTCCGCGCCGTGCTGTGCCAGCCACGGATGGGTGCGCAGGGACAGCCGCCCCGTGAGCAGCAGCTCGTCGCCTTGAGCGACCTCGACGGCCGCGCTCAGCAGCGGATGCCCGGCGGCATCCAGCCCGGCCGAGGTGACGTCTCCCGGCCGGGCGGCGGACGGCCTTGGCCAGTAACGCTGGTGCTGGAACGCGTAGGTGGGCAGCTCTACCCGCTTCCCGCCGCCTAGCACCGCCGCCCAGTCCACCGCCGTGCCCTGCACGTAGACCTCGGCCAGGCTAGACAGCAGGCGCCGCGCGCCGCCGTCGTCCCGGCGCAGGGTACCGCAGATCACCGGGACGGCGGTGCCCAGAGCCTCGACGGTGTCCTGGATCGCGCCGCCGAGCACCGGATGCGGGGAAACCTCCACGAACGTCTGGTGCCCGGATTCGTGCAGGGCCCGGATCGCCTCCGCGAACCGCACCGTCTGGCGCACGTTGGCGTACCAGTACCCGGCGTCAAGCTCCGTCCCGTCCATCCACCGGCACGTCACCGTGGAGTAGAAGGGAACCAGGGCCGGGCCCGGGCGCACCGCCGCCAGCGCCGAGCGGAGCGGCTCTTCCAGCTGCTCTACCTGCACGGAATGGGCGATGAAATCCTGCTCGGGTATGCGCCAGCGAGGTACGCGCCGGGCCGAAAGCTCTGCCTCGAACCCGGCCAGCGCCTCCAGTTCGCCGGCGACGACGGTGGCCAGCGGCCCGTTGACCGCAGCGACCGACAGCTGGCTGGCCCAGGGGGCCAGCAACTCGGTCACCTCCGCGGCCGGCCTGACCACCGAGATCATGCCGCCGCTGCCAGCGAGCTCGGTCAGCGCGCGGCTGCGCAGGGCCACCACCTTGGCCGCGTCCTCCAGGGACAAAATGCCCGCCACGCAGGCCGCCGCGATTTCTCCCTGGCTGTGCCCCACCACCGCGTCCGGGACGACGCCGGCCGCCTGCCAGACCGCGGCCAGGGAGACCATCACCGCCCAGAGCGCCGGCTGGATGACCTCCGCGCGGTCCAGTGCGGCGGAACCTTCGCCGCCGCCGAGCATCTCGTCCAGGTCCCAGTCGACGTAAGGGGCCAGGGCCCGGCCGCACTCGGCCAGCCGGTCCGCGAAGACCGGCGACGCCGCGGCCAGCTCCTGGCCCATGCCGACCCACTGGGCCCCGTGCCCGGGAAACACGAAGACCTTGCGGCCTCGGTCGCCGCCCGGCGCGACCGTGCCCGTCACCACCCCGGCGGCGGGCTCGCCCGCCGCGACCGCGGCGAGTCCGGCCAGCAGCTCCTCCCGGTCCGATCCTGTGACCACGGCACGGAACCTGAACGCCGACCGGTTCACGGCCAGGGAGAAGCCGACGTCCGCCGGGCTGAGGTCAGGGCGGTCACCCGCGTACGCCCGTAGCCGCTCCGCCTGAGCCCGCAGGGCGCCCGCGCTCTGCCCCGACACGACCCACGGCACAGTCGGTGATTCCAGCACCCGCCGGGCTGGTCTGGCCGGAGCTCCCTGATCGTCCGGCGGGGCGCCGGCGGGATCAGGAGCTTCTTCCAGGATCACGTGCACGTTAGTGCCGGTGATGCCGAAGGAGGAGACCCCAGCCCGCCTGGGCCGGCCGTTCGCGGGCCACGGCACGGGCTCCGTGGCCAGCCGCACTGCTCCGGCCGACCAGTCCACGTGCGGGGACGGCTCGTCCGCGTGCAGCGTTCGCGGCAGCTCCTGGTGCTGCAGGGCCAGCACCATCTTGATGATCCCGCTCACCCCCGCCGCCGCCTGGGTGTGGCCGATGTTCGATTTGACAGAACCTAGCCACAACGGCCGCTCATCGGCCCGGCCCTGTCCGTACGTGGCCAGCAGCGCCTGGGCTTCGATCGGGTCGCCCAGCGTTGTCCCCGTGCCGTGCGCCTCCACCGCGTCCACCTCATCGGGACGCAGCTGGGCGTTGGCCAGCGCGGCGCGGATCACCCGTTGCTGCGCGGGCCCGTTCGGTGCGGTGAAGCCGTTACTTGCCCCGTCCTGGTTCATGGCGCTGCCGCGCACCACGGCCAGCACGGGGTGCCCGCGACGGCGCGCGTCCGACAGCCGCTCGAGCACGATCATTGCCGCGCCTTCGGACATGCCCATGCCGTCGGCTGAGGCGGAGAACGCCTTGCAGCGCCCGTCGGGAGACAGCCCAAGCTTCTGGGTGAAGGCGAACGCGGCGGGGGTGGCGTACACCGTCACGCCGCCTGCCAGCGCCAGGCTGCATTCGCCGGACCGCAGGGCCTGGGCCGCGAAGTGCAGCGCGGTCAGCGACGACGAGCACGCGGTATCCACCGTCACGGCCGGGCCCTCAAGCCCGAGGGTGTAGGCGACCCGCCCCGAGATCACGCTGGTGACGTCGCTCGTCGGCAGGAACCCCCGGGCGGCGTCCGTATCGGCCGCGACAACCATGTCATAGTGCTGCGACCAGGCGCCGATGAACACCCCGGTCGGCGATCCGCGCAGCTGCTCCGCTGGAATGCCGGTCCGTTCCAGCGCCTCCCACGCGGTCTCAAGCACCAGCCGCTGCTGCGGGTCCATCCCGAGCGCTTCCCTTGGGCTGATCCGGAAGAACTCCGGGTCAAAGTCGGCCGCCGCGGTCATGAACCCGCCGGCCGGCACGTACTCGGGCTCGCCGAGCGTGAGCGCGGGGGCCGCCATCCGGTCCAGGTCCCATCCGCGGTCCTCAGGAAATCCCGAGACCGCGTCCCTGCCCGTGGCGAGCAACTCCCACAGTTCCTCCGGCTCGTGCACCCCGCCAGGGAGCCGGCAGCTCATCGCCACGATCGCCAGCGGTGCCCGGACGGCCGAGGCGAGCTGCCGGTTCCGCTGGCGTAGCCGTTCAGCCTCTTTCAAGGATGCGCGCAGTGCCTCAATAACCTTGTCGTCGGGCTGGGTCAACGCGGCCTCCATATTCTTTGGCCATGACATAATATATTGAAGAATTCCAGGTCAGCCTTATCTAGTTCGCTGTTCAACTGCGGAATAATGCAAGTTGAGCGGCTTGACAAAACGGCGGCCGGCCGGATGTATCTCACCAAAGGCTCTGCTATCGACTCGACGGCGCGGTTTTGGCAATTATGAGTTACCGCGCTAACTCACGGGAGTGACAATGGCCAATCATTATGCGGAGCACCTTCTCGCAGTCGTGGGGGCCGGCGTGATGGGCACGAACATCGCGACCCTGGCGGTGAGCCACGGTGTCCCGGTGGTCCTGGTCGATCTCAGCGATGACGTCCTGTCCCTGGCCCGCCGGACGGTTGCGCAGAAACTGCGGCACGCCCAGCTGATGGGCGCCTTGCCGCCTGACCGCCCGCAGGGCGAGCTGGTCACCAGCGTGTCGCTGGCGGACGCGGCGGACGCCACGACCGTCATCGAGGCGGTCGTCGAGGTGCCGGAGACGAAAGCGAAGGTACTGGCCGAGATTTCGGCCCTGGTTCGCCCGGACACCACGCTGATCTCTAACACTTCGTGCATCCCGATCGATGAGCTGGCCGGCTGGGTGACGCACCCCGACCGGCTGGTGGGCGTTCACTTTATGAACCCCTCCTACCTCATCAAGATGGTGGAGGTGATCCGGGGCGCCGGCACCAGCGAGGCCACCCTGGAGTCGGTTGACAGCCTGCTGGCCGCCCTGGGCCGCGACGGGCTCGTCATACGGGACTCGGCCGGCTTCGTCATCAACCGCCTGCTGCACCCGCTGATCAATACCGCGGCGATGCTCGTGCAAGAGGGCGTCGCCTCCGCTGACGTGGTCGACGGCCTGCTCGAGGGCTGCCTCGGACACACGACGGGTCCGCTCCGCACGGCGGACCTCATAGGCCTGGACAACCTCGTCGACTCGCTCACCGTGCTTTACGAGCGCCGCCAAGACGAGAGCTGTCGGCCGTGCGAGCTGCTGCTGAGCAAGGTGCGGGCAGGTGACCTGGGCCAGAAAACCGGCCAGGGCTTCTACAGCTACGGAAGGGTGGTCTCATGACCGCTGAGCAGACATCCGAATTCGCGCCGGCCACGGCCGACTCGATCGCGGATGCGCTGGTCGGCTTCCTCGGCCAGCGGCTCAAGACGAAGGTGGCGCTGGACCAGGAGCTGTTCAAGTCGGGCCTCGTCTCCTCGATGTTCGCCATGGAGCTGGTCGTGCACCTGGAGGCGTCCTACGACATCGCCATCCTCGGGCCGGAGCTAAAGCTCGATAACTTCCGCACCGTCGGAGCGATGACCTCGCTGGTCCTGCGCCTCCGCGAGGCGGAGGGCGTGAGCCGAGGGAGCGCGGGCGCGGATGGCTGAGGGCCTGGCCGGCGAGCGCGCGCTGGTCGGTGGGCTCGTCGGCGATCAGCCCGCCGCGTGGGACCTGGCCGGGGAGCTGCCCGTCGACCTGCTGCGCAAGCTCGGGGCCGAGGGCATCCTGTGCGCGGAGGTCCCGGCCGCCTTCGGCGGCCTCGGCGCCAGCAGCCACGACA
>Ga0070714_100000449_pt1 | contig 29907 bp, 30 predicted proteins | sample LARL83metaG_FD_65450 | JGI IMG/M metagenome (GOLD analysis project Ga0070714, IMG submission 65450) | Corn, switchgrass and miscanthus rhizosphere microbial communities from Kellogg Biological Station, Michigan, USA - LAR L8-3 metaG | ecosystem: Host-associated > Plants > Roots > Rhizosphere ... | reverse complement strand
GGCGCAGCTTGATGGCCAGGGCCACCAGGTCCTGCTGCGCGCCGTCGTGGATGTTCCGTTCCAGCCGCCGCCGGGTCTCGTCCTGCGCGGTCACCAGGCGCTGCCGGGACGCCCGCAGGTCCTCGATCAGGCCGACGTTCGACAGCACCAGGCCGGCCTGCGACGCCACGTCGGCCACCAGCTGTTCGCCGGCCGGGCGCAGCGGCTCATCCCGGGGCATCCGGATCGAGATCGCGCCCAGCAGGCTGCCCTGGTGCACGACAGGGACGCTCAGATCGGTGTCCGGCAGCACGGGCAGATCCTGGCCGTCGACGGGCCGCGGGGCTGCGTCCTGACGGGTGCCCGACGCGGCCTCGGGCACCAGCTCGTCGCCCACGCGCAGCCACACCACGACCTGTTCGGCGCCGGTTCCCGCCGCCACCATACGCGCCATCTGCGGCAGCACGTCCTGCTGCGGGTAGGCGCCGCCGATGCGCTGGGCGAACTCCGAGAGCACCTGGTAGGGCGTGGCGCGCCTGCCGTACACGACGCGGTTGGCCAGCCGCCCGGCCCACTGGCGCACCGGCTGGAACGCGACCGCTACCACGGTGGCGGCCAGGGCGGCCAGCAGCGGGCTGCCCCGGTGGCCGACCAGCGTCCCCACGCCTGCGACCAGACCGACGTAGACGGCGGTGATGAATACGGCCAGCGACCCGTACAGGACGGCCTTGCTGATCACTATGTCGATGTCGTAGAGGCGGTACTTCAGCATCGCGACCGCGATAGCGACGAACAGGCACAGGGTGGCGAGGTTCGACAGCACGGTCATGAGCGCGGAGTCCGTCACGATCGACGGGATCATCGTGGCCACCACGAGTAGGGCCGCGGCCACGAACCACTTCAGCTGCAGCCGCTCCTCACCCGAAGACCGGGCGAACCGCACCAGCAGGCCGGTGATGCCGATCAGCAGCGTGACCGGCACCAGGACCAGGGTCGCGAAAAGAACACCGGGGAACTGCCCGTGGGAGAACGAGCTGAACGGCTGGTCCCAGACTCGGGTGGCGCGGACCAGTTGCGTCACCGCGATCAGCGTGAAGACCGCGGCCAGGAACCAGCCCGCCGGGCGCCAGCGCCTGGTGCGCAGCCGCCCGGTCGGGAACAGCAGCAGCAGGTATGACAGCGCGGCGGTCTGAAGCACAAAGATCCAGTTGGAGAGCCAGGCCACGGGCCGGCCCGCGGGCAGCGACCCCGGGACGGCGATCAGGGTCCGCTGGGCGTACGGGTCGCAGAAGGCGCTCAGGGCCAGGCCCAGGCCCGCCGCCAGGAACACCCAGCCGATCCGGTTCCCGGGCCGCCGGGATGCGACCACGAAACCCACCACGGGCACGGCCAGGTTCACCAGATCCTCGAAGACGGCGGAAAAGTCCCAGCCGTTCAGGCTGGCCGGCACCAGGTGCCGGTTCAGGTAGGTCAGGACCAGGCCGGCGGTCATCAGCGCGACCGACACCCCGGCGACGCTCCCGGCCAGCCATCGAGCGGTCTGTCGCCCCATCGGCCACCTCCCCGCGCGCCCGCTCTGCCCGGCGAGGCTCGGGGCGTGGCAGCCCGTCGCAGAGATCAGCCGCAGCCACAGTGTGGCTCTGGCCGCCGCAACGGGACAAGGAGGTCACCCCGTGGGCATTGGCTCGTGCCAGCACCCCCGGACTTCCGGGCCCGGGAAACTGGCCGCGCCCTAGATGAAGTCGCCGAACTCGCGCAGCAGCGCGGACTTGGACCTGGCCCCGATCACCTGCTTGACCACCTCGCCGCCGGAGAACATGCTCAGCGTCGGGACCAGCAGGATCCCGTACTTCTGCACGATCTGCGGGTTCTCGTCGACGTTGACCTTGACCACGTCGACCTGGCCGGCGTGCTCGGCCGCGATCGCGTCGAGCACGGGGGAGACCTGACGGCACGGGCCGCACCACGGCGCCCAGTACTCGACGATCACCGGCCTCGGCCCGTTCAGCACGTCGGCCTCGAAGCTCTCATCGGTCACGATCCTGGCCGTGCTCACTTGCGCGCCTCCGGCACCACGCTCGCTCATCGCTGTGCTCCTTCCGTTTTCCCCAGGTGCAGGGCCAGGCAGTCGCCCCGGTCGCCGTGCTCGCAGACCTGGACCAGCCGGCGCAGCTTGCACTGCAGCAGCGTGAGCTCCCTGATCTGGCTGGCGATCGCCCCGAGCTTGGCCTCGGCGGCGCGGGCGATGTCACCGGAGCCGCCCGCCGCGGGGCCGAGCAGCTCGCTGATCTCCCCGAGCGTGAACCCGAGCCCCCGGGCGCGGCGGATGAAGGCCAGCCGCTGCCGGTCGGCCTCGGTGTACTCCCGGTACCCGGGGCCCGTGCGTTCCGGCCGGGCCAGCAGTCCCCGGCGCTGATAGAACCGGACCGTCTCGACGCCGACGCCTTCTTCGGCGGCGAATCTCCCGATCGTCATCCCTGCCATGCTTGGCAAGCTAACAGCCGTACCGAGGTACAGAGTCAAGCGCCGACGGCGGACACGCCCCGGGCCCGTGCCACCATGGGGTGGCCGAGCCAGGCCAGCGCTGGTGGAGGAGCGACGAGCGACCACGAGGATCTTGCCGGGGCGCGGGACGCCGAGACCGAGCCCGACGCCCGGTACACACTCGCCAACGAGCGCACGTTCCTGGCCTGGAACCGGACCGCGCTCGCCCTGGTGATCGCCGGGCTGGGCATCGTCCAGCTGCTGCCGCCGTTCCCTGGCGTCCCGTGGGGCCGTCACGTGCTCGGCGTGCCGCTGATCGCGTTCGGCGCGGTGGTGGGCGTGGCCGCCTACTGGGAGCTGCGCCGGAACCAGACCGCCATGCGGCGCGGTCAGCCGCTGCCCCGGTCGCTGCTGCCCAAGGTCCTGGCCGGCGTGATCACCGGCATCGCCGTCCTGGCCGCCGTCGTCCTCCTGGTCTCGGCCGTCCGGTAGGAACGCCGCCGTGCCACCCGACGATCCCGAGGACTCCGACCCCGGCCTGGCCTGGGAGCGGACCCGGCTGGCCTGGGCCAGGACCGCGATTGCGTTCGCCGCGGTCGGCGCCGTCGTGCTCAGGAAGGAACTGGTCGCGGGCCTGATCGTGGTGGCCATGGCCCCCATGATCTGGTGGCTCGGCCGGTTCGCCAGCCGCGCGTCGGGGCCGGAGGTGCGGCCCCGACGGCTGCTGCTGGTGACGGCGGCGGTCACCGCGGTGGCGCTGCTGGCCATCCTCGTCGCGCTGCTCGCCCACAGCCCGGACAGCCTCGACCAGTTGCTGCCCCGGCACGGTTAGCCAGTGAAGATGTCCTCGGGCAGGAACGCGGACACGAGCATGTTGGGCGCGTCGACCAGCTGGCTGATCTTGAGGTCGACCGCGACGCTGCAGATCGCGTAGCCCTGCTGGCGGGTCCACCCGCGCTCGGTGAGGTGCTCGATCATGTTGAGCAGCGCGTTGCGGGCGGCGAGCGTGATGTCTTCCGAGTGGTTGACGCCGTCCTTGGTGACGGAGATGCCGGTGGTGGCGTAGAACCGGCGCGGCGCCGCGTACTCGGGCGGCAGGTAATAGTCCTGCCGGGTGAACCGCAGGTCGCGGATGTTCTTCTGCGCCGCCTCGCCCTTCCTGACGCTGAACCGCACGTGCAGGGTGGCGTTCATCTCGATCGCGGTGCCGCAGGTCTCGCAGTCGCCCTGGGCGAAGTGGGCGTCGCCCGCGGAGAACAGCCCGCCCGGGGTGTCCACCGGGATGAGCAGGTGCGCGCCCTGCCCGAGCTGCTTGATGTCCACGTTGCCGGCCTGCTCGCGGGGCGGGATGGTGCGCAGCGCCTCGGCGGCGATGCCCGGGTCGGCAGGCACGGCCGACGCCGCCAGCGGGGGCAGGATGAAGCCGCCCCGCTCCAGCAGGTCCTGCTCGCGGGCGATCGTCGTGGCCAGCAGGTCGTGCCCGGGAGTCAGCCCGATCGTGCCCATGAACGGCGAGCCGGGGATCCGGACCCCCGGCAGGTCGGCAGAGGTGGCCCAGCCGTCGGCGATGTCCCAGTTGACCTTGAACGGCTCGGGGAAGTCGTCGCGCAGGAACCCGAACCCCGGCACCTGCACCGTGTACCCGTACCGGTCCGGCTCGATAGTGAGGATCTCCACGTCGAGCAGGTCGCCCGGCTCGGCGCCCTCGACGTATACCGGGCCGGTCAGCGGGTGCACCACGTCGAGGTTGGGTGCGGCGACGACGTCAAGCGAGGCATCCGGGGTCATCTGCCCGTCAAAGGCGTCCCTCGTGTCCAGGATGACCTCGTCTCCCGGCTCGCAGCGGACCGCCGGGGGGATGTCGGGGTGCCACCGGTTGTGGCCAGTGCCTGGTTCCTCCAGCAGCGTCTTGCTGCGGTCGATCCGGACCTCGCGGACTGCCATCTCGTCCTCCTTGTCGCCTACGAGCGCACTAGCCCGGTCTATACCCGCCGGCCCGGTCCTGGCGGCGGCAACAGGAAGATCGTGGGCGGTTCCGGCGGTCGGCTCAGCTGGGGTTGAGGGGCGACGGGTGCCGGGGCTCATAGATGGGGAGCTCGCCGCCGTCGGGCAGCCGGATCGCGGCCAGCAGTCCCCAGCCCTGGTCGGTGACGTCGCGGGCGATCTCGACGCCCTTGTCCCTGAGCTCGGCCAGCGTGGCCTCAATGTCGTCGCACATCAGGTAGAGCTCGTGGCGCGGGTCCCCGTCGGCCGGGTGCACGGCCAGCTCGGCCGGGGGGAGGGCGAAGATGAGCCAGCCCCGGCCCGCGTCGACCGAGGACAGGCCCAGCACGTCCGTGAAGAAGGCCCGGACCTGCTCCGCCTGCGGGGAGAACACGATCGCGTGCACACCATTGATCACAACGAGATCGTAGCCCGCGGGCCGGGTTGGGGGATCGCGGCGTGGCCGGGCTGGGGGATCGCGGCGTGGCCGGGCGGGGACCGCGGCGCGGCCGGGCCGTTACGGGCTGGGCGGGGCCGCGTGCTTGCCCCGGCTCTCGGGCAGGCCGCTCCCGGCCTCGACCGAGAACAGGTACCTGATCGTGTCCTCGTAGATCCGGGCGAGCGTGGTGTCGAAGAGCTCCTCGGCCTGGCTCTGGTACTCGCTCAGCGCGTCAGGGTCGTCTTCCCGGCCCCAGCCGATCCGCTCGATGAGGATCGTCAGCTCGGCCAGGTGGCTGGCCCACCAGTCGTCGCTGACGGTGAGCATCACCCGCCGCGCGACCTGCCCCATGGCCTCCCGGCCGACCGCTTTCTCGCGGGTCTCGAACGCCTGGCGGGCGTCGTCCCTGACCCGCTCGGTCAGGATGAGCCGGTCGGTGCCTGTGGCGCCGGGCTTGCTGGCCTCCAGCTCCGAGGCGCTGAGCGTGGCCGGGTAGAGCTGGCTCAGCGCGCTGTGGAGATCTTCCGGATCCTCGTAGGCGGCCGCGTTCCAGCCGACGACCTCGTCGATGGTCTCCAGCGCCTGGATGCGCGGGTCGCTGCTGGAGAAGATGGCCTGCCTCCGGGCGTAGAGCTGCTCCCGCTGGTCGCTTTCCACCTGCTCGAACCCGCGGAGCATGCCGCGGCGGTCGCGGTCGGCCGCTTCCGCGTCCTGCGCCACACTGTCGAAGATTTCCGCGATCCGGCCGGCCGGCTTGCCGTCGACCAGGGCGCGGGTCAGCACCCGGACCGCCCGGCTCGAGCTGAGCCCCAGCACCAGCGGGTCCTCCAGGGACACCAGGAACTGCGACTCCCCCGGCTCTCCGTGCAGCCCGGCCAGCCCGCGCACCCAGTCATCGCGCCGCCGGGCGGTGTTCCGCTGGCTGCCCAGGACGGCCAGGCCGCCCGCCTTGAACACCGCGTCGCGCGCGGCGCTGATCTGTGCCGCGGCCGCCTGCATCGCGGCCGCAACCGCCCCCGGATCCGGCTGGGCCTGGTCGCCAGCCTGGGCCGTGAGCAGCTCCCGGGCCAGCACACTAACGTCCCCCCCGACCGGAACGGTATATCCGCGGCCCACCGTGCCGCACAGCACGGTGACGGCCCCGGGCTGGCCCGCTCTCGCCATGACACCCGCGGGCTCGGTCCCCGGCTGGGCCGTAACGTGGGGCACCCCGGCCGCGGTGAGCATGTCGCTGATCTGGCTGCCGTCCGCGGCCGAGGGCGAGGCGATGATGACCGGCTGCCCGGCCGCGCGCTTGCGCCCGGCCAGCTCCACGGTCTTCTGCACCCGGGCCCTCGCGGTCCGGTGCAGCAGGTCGCCGTGATCGGTGCGGGTCACCGGGTGCTGGGGCGGGATGGCCGCCACCTTGAGCCCGTAGACCTCGCCGAGCTCGTCCGCGGCCGCGGCGCCGCTGGCGGTGAGCCCGGCCAGGGCCGGGTACAGGCGGAAGTAGTCGCGGACCATGATCCGGGCGTGTGCCACCGACGTCCAGGTGATGGCCAGGCCCTCCCTGGCCTCTATCGACTGGCGCACCCCGTGGTCGAACGCGCGCCATCCATCCCGGCGCGCGCCCCCCGGCGCCACGGTGCCGTCGTGGATCACGTAGTCCTCACCGGGCTGGTACCAGTCCGCGGCCCGGATCGCCTGCTCCAGCGCGCCGATCGTGGTCAGGTTCTCCACGTCGAGCAGGCCGGTCACGCCGAGCTCGGTTTCCGCGGCGGCCACGCCGTCCTCGGTCAGGTACACCGAGCCGGTGCCGTTATCGAGCTGGTAGTGCGCGTCCCTGGTCAGCTTCGCGGCCAGCGCCGCCATCCCCTGGTACTGGGCCGCGTCCGGTTCCTGCGGCCAGCTCAGGGTGGGCGGCTCAGAACCGTGATCGATCAGGATTGCGTCCGCCTCGTCCACGATCGCCACCCGGGGCCCGCGCTGCACCCGCTGCTCGGGGCTGTGCGCGAGGTTGTCGCGCAGGTAGTCGAAGCACAGCTGCCGATAGGGCGCGTACGTCAGGTCGGCGGCATACGCCTGGCGGCGGTCGTCCAGTTCCATAGATGAGGTGGTCAGGCCGACGCTCAGGCCGAGCACCCCGAGGATCGCCGCGGCCCGGACCGCGTCCCGGTGCGCCAGGTAGCCGTCGAGGCAGGCCACGTGCACACCCTGGCCCCCGAGCGCGTGCAGGTAGGCCGGCAGGACGGCGGCCAGGCCCTTGCCCTCGCCGTCCTTCATGTCCACGACCGCGCCGTCGGCAAGTGCCGCCCCGGCCAGCAGCTGCTCCGGGCCGAGCGCCGTGCCCCCGGCCCGGATGACCGCCTCGCTGACCGCGGCGAACGCCCGGGGCACCAGATCCTGGAGCGGCTCCCCGCCGGCGATCCGCTGGCGGAACACGCCGGTCAGCAGGCGCAGCTCATCGCCGGTGCGCTGGGCCATCTCCAGGGAGAACTCAGCCGCCCGCTGCACCTGCGGCTCATATGGGCGAAGTCCGGCCGATCCGTCCACGACGGCAACGGTACCGTCGCAGAGGCGGCGGTTCCGGCGTGTCGCGCGAGCTGCGCGGTTACCTGCGGGTTTAGGCGCGCCCGCGGCCGGCGGCGCGGACGGGAGAAAAAGATGCGGCTGATTGTGGTGGGGTCGGGGGTCGTCGGGGCCAGCTGTGCGCAGGTCGCGGCCGGCCTGGGCGCCGAGGTGGTGCTGGTGGACGCCGCGTGGCCGGGCCAGGCCACCGCGGCGGGCGCGGGGATCGTGTGCCCGTGGACCTCGTCGCCGTCCGACGACCCGGTCTGGTACGCGTTCGGCTGCGCGGCGGCCAGGTACTACCCGGGCCTGGTCGACGAGCTCGCCGGCCTGGGCGAACGCGATGTGGGCTACCGGCAGGTGGGCGCGCTGGTCCTGGCCGACACCCCGGAGCGGCAGTCCGGCATCGCCGCGCAGCTCCTGGCCCGGCGCGCGGACGCGCCCGAGATGGGTGACGTCGCGACGCTGGCCGGCGCCGAGGCCCGCGAGCTGTTCCCGCCGCTGCGCCCGGACTTCGCGGCCGTGTCCGTCGGCGGCGCCTGCCGGGTGGACGGGCGGCGGCTGGCTGCCGCGCTGGGCCGGGCCGCGGCCAGCCGGGGCGCCGTGACCAGGACGGGCCAGGCCGAGCTGGTGTGCCGGGCCGGCCGCGCGGCCGGGATCCGGCTCGACGGCCAGGTCATCGACGGGGACGCGGTCGTGGTCGCGGCCGGCGCCTGGACCAGGCCGCTGCTGGAGCCCGCGGGCGTGACCGTCCCGGTCGCCCCGCAGCGCGGGCAGATCGCCCACATCTCGCTGGCCCCGGCCGACACCAGCCGCTGGCCGGTGATCCTGCCCAGGGCCAGCGGCCACTACCTGCTGGCCTTCGACGACGCGCGAGTGGTCGCGGGCGCCACGCGCGAGACCGGGAGCGGGTTCGACTACCGGGTGACCCCCGGCGGGCTGGCCGAGGTGCTCGGCGAGGCCCTGTCCGTGGCGCCCGGGCTCGCCGCGGGCACCTACCTGGAGACCAGGGTCGGGTTCCGCCCGGTGAGCCCGGACCTGCGGCCGCTGCTCGGCCCGGTACCCGGCCTCGACGGCCTGGTGGTCGCCACCGGGCTGGGCGCCACCGGCCTCACCATGGGCCCGTACGCGGGCGCGATCGCCGCCCGGGTGGCGCTGGGCGAGCCGCCAGGAACCGACCTCACGCCGTTCAGCCCGGTGCGCACGGGTCCGCCGCCGCCCGGGGCCTGACCAGCCCTGGCGACGGGGAGTGGGCGGGGCCGTTGCGTAACTGCACCTATGACACCGGCTGGTGAGGGCGGTCAGCGGCCCAGCAGCTCGAGTTCCCCTGAGCTGACCGTGGCGGTCACCGTGCGGGCCGACGCCGCGGCCAGCGGGATGCCGACGTGCACGTACCCGGCGGTCACCTGCTGGCTGACCGCGTAGGCGGTGCTGGCCGGGAGCCAGAGCGTGGCCTGCGCCGACGTCAGCGTGATCCCCACCTGCCGGGGCGCGGCGGCGAACGTGGCGCCGAGGTGCCCCGACGTGATCGCGGCCACCAGCGAGGGGGACCGCAGCCCGGTCGCGCTGATGTCCACGCTGCGGGCGGTGATCCGCAGCGGCCCGGCCAGGCCGGACACGATCATGTGGCCGGACGGCTGGCGCAGCACGACCGCGGTGTGCCGGGGCACGACCAGGCGGAAGGTGCCAGTGCACGGGCTCGCGGCCGCGCAGCGGTAGGAGAGGCTGAGCACGCGGCCGCCGCTGGTGCGGCGGTCCACCACGACCGGTGCGTGCCGGGTCCAGTCCAGCGTCCCGGTCAGCCGCACCTGGCCGGTGTCCGCGCCCACGATCCGCACCTGTCCCGGCGTGCCCTGGAAGATGACCGTGCCGGCCGGGCCGGCGGTGAGCGAGACCGGGCGCGACGTTGCGCTGCGGCCCGGGCCGGCGCCGCGGGCGGCGGTCACCAGGGCGGCCACGACCATGACCGCGACGACGAGCCCGGCGATGGCCAGGTTGCGGCGCAGCGGCCGGGCGGGGCCGGAGCCGCCGGGCGGGGGATCGGAATTCATGGGCACTGACTCCCCTTCTGCGCGCAAATGATGCACGCGCGCACCGGGCGTTCGCCGGCTAAACCGGCCCGGGTCCCTGGGTGGCGGCGCCCGCGGGTCCTCGGCGCTTTGAGCCCGGGGTCCGCCGGTCATCAATTATTGTTCCGGCATGATCTCTAAAGAAATCCCCCTGAGATGATCTCTGAAGAAACTGTGGCGCAGGTAGCCACCCTGCTGCCGCAGCCCGATCGTTCAGTCGTCGCCGTGGGACCGCCGGGACCGGGAGAAGGGACGTGGGCCGGAGCGCCCAGCGCGGCCTATTGCGACGGGGATATTTACCTGGCGTACCGTCTGCGCCGCCCGGAAGGGCAGGGGCGCGGCTACGCGGTCGCGGTCGCCCGCTCGGCCGACGGCGTGCATTTCGAGACCCTGGTCACCATCGGCCGGGAACGGTTCGGCGCCGAGTCGCTGGAGCGCCCGGCGATCGTGCGGACGCCGGACGGCACGTGGCGGCTGTACCTGAGCTGCGCCACGCCGGGGACCAAGCACTGGCGCGTGGAGGTGCTCGAGGCCGCCCACCCGGGTGCGCTTGACGCGAGCCGGAGCCAGGTGGTGCTGCCCGGCGACGCGCTGCACGCGGTCAAGGACCCGGTGCTGGTCCACGACGGCGGCAAATGGCACCTGTGGGCGTCGGTGCACCCGCTGGCCGACCCGGACGAGGCCGACCAGATGGTCACCGACTACGCGGTCAGCCCGGACGGGCTGAGCTGGACCTGGCAGGGCACCGCGCTCGGCACGCGGCCGGGGGAGTGGGACTCGCGGGGGGCGCGGGTTACGGCCGTCCGGCTCGAGCCCGGCCGGGTCGTGGCCTATTACGACGGGCGGGCCAGCGCCGCGGAGAACTATGAGGAGCGGACCGGCCTGGCTACGGGGACCGAGCCGGGCGCGCTGACCGCGCACGGGCCGATCGCCCAGTCGCCATACGGTGACGGGGGCCTGCGCTACCTGTGCATTATCGACGTCGGTGACTCCCGCGAGCGCTACTACTACGAGATGACCCGGGCCGACGGGGCGCACGAGCTGCGCACCGAACTGCGCTGACCGGCGGCCGGGCGCGGCGCCGGGCCAGCAGAGGGCCCTGCCTCCTCAGAAGGCGCGCGGCAGGCCGTTGCGCGCCTGCCGCTGGCCCGAGGGCCTGGCCCCGACCATGCCGCCCGAGTGGTCCCGCGGCCGCAGCCAGAGGCTGAAGTCCTGGCCGGTGAGGTCCTCGAGAAGCCGGATGTCAGCCTCGAACCTGGGCAGCAGCGCCTGGCGCTGCTCCCAGGTCAGCGGCTGCCGCGGCGGGCTGTCCCGCTGCAGGATCCGCTCCAGCGGGCCGGTCATGGCGGACGCGCCCGGCACCACCCGGCTCACCGCGGCGCTGGTGCGCACCGCCCGGGACACGGTCCGGTGCCGCACCGACCGCCGCGGGTGAGCGGTCACGTTCTCCCTGGGCACCTCGGTGAGCACGCCCTGCGGCACGCCGAGGAAGGCGCAGATCTGGTCGAGCACGTCGGCCGGGTTCTCGACCAGGTCCCGGTAGCGCAGGACGAAGACCTGCTCGCTCGGGAACACCGTGTACAGGTGCTCCAGCTGCTCCCCGTACCGCCCGAGAGAGGTGTAACGCCAGAAGTCGGCCCAGCCGGCCGCGATCCGGTTCTCCTCCTCGGCGCAGGCCTGCACGAAGTCACTGATGGGGTCCAGGCCTGCCGACCACAGATGCGTCCAGTTCGAGTGCGCCCGCTCGACCGGATCCCGCAGGATGGCGATCAGCTTGGCGTCCGGGATCAGCGCGTGGATGCGGCGTTGCGCGTCCCGGTTATAGAGGTAGAACGGCGTGGACTCGCCGCGCAGGACCCCGGCCGACGCCGGGTCGAACAGCGCCTCGTAGTCCTCCCGCCGCCATACGTGCTCGCGGTAGGTCTGCACGTCACCGGGCCCGCCCCGGGTGGGTGGCGGGCCATCGGTGAGGAAGAACTTGGGTTCCTTGACCGCCGACATGAACAGGGCGGGATGCCGGGCGAGCGCGGCGTGCAGGGCGGTGGTGCCCGCCTTGGGTGCGCCAGCCACGAAGAAGTCCGGCAGGGCCATGGCTTCTCCTCCGGGGGGGAATGCCCAGGTGGGGCGAGAATTCTACTATGCCTACAATGTATATAGGCATTTGGCCTTTACTGGCCACCCCTACCCCGTCCGGATGTGTTTCAACAACCTGGCGCAGAACAGCTGCGGCGCTGTGGGCGGCGGCTCGCTCCGCTGGCCCGGGTGACCGGCCGGCCTGATCAGGGTGCCAGCGCGCTACCGTCTGCGGACCAGCCGGACGGGGTCCAGCGGCGGCGCGGCCAGCGGCTCGCCGTCGTAGTCGGCGACCGGCCCGAACCGGCCCTCACGCCAGGCGGCCGCGGCGGCCTTGATCTCCTCCGGGGTGCGCGCGACAAAGTTCCACCACATCAGCAGCTGCTCGCCCAGCGGAACGCCGCCCAGCAGGAACACCCGGCTCCCGGCCGGAGCGGACAGCCCGGCCTGCTCCCGCCCGGTGGCCAGGTAGAGCAGCTGTCCCGGCCGCAGCGCGGTCCCCTCGACGTCGGCCGCCCCGGCGGCCACGAAGATCACGTGCTCGTGCGCGGGCGCGAGCGGGATGCGTCCCGACGCGTCGCTGGCCGCGGTCAGCTCGGCCCCGACGATGTCGGAGAAGGTCAGCGCGGGAGACTCGGCGCCGCCCAGCGAGCCCAGGAACACGGTGGCCTCGAATCCGCCGATGCCGGCCCCGGGCAGCTCCGGGTAGTGCGCGAAGGCCGGCTCGGTGCGCCGGGAGACCTCGGGCAGGGCCACCCAGAGCTGGACGCCGTGCAGGGTGGGATCGTGCTCGGCCGGCGACTCCTCCGCGTGCGCGATGCCCCGCCCGGCGGTCATCAGGTTGAGCTGCCCGGGACGGATCATCTGCTCGCTGCCGAGGCTGTCGCGGTGCAGCACGTTGCCCGAGATCAGCCACGTCACGGTCTGCAGCCCGATGTGCGGGTGCGGCGGCACCCGCATCCCGGTGACGCCGTCCACGTCCATCGGACCGTAGTGGTCGACGAAGCACCAGGCGCCGACGCTGCGCCGCAGCCGCAGCGGCAGCAGCCGGCGCACGGTCAGGTCGCCGACGTGCGCCTCCCTGGCCTTCGTCAGCTCCGCCCCGGGGGCCTCGACCGGGGTCTCCGCAATCTCAAGTTCCGCATCGACCGTGCTCACGGGAGATCCCTCCTGGCCGCCGAACCGGCCACGCGATCACGCTGTGGCACTGACTGGGCCGAAAGCGACGATAGCCCGGGTAACAGGGAAGTGTCCATTCAGCATCTACGGACCTGACCGGAATACGGCAGAAAAGCAAGCCAAAAGGGGCTCGCCTCATAATGCGCCTCTAAGGAAAGAGATCTCTTTCAGCGCCATTTTATAAATCTGCCAGACTGGTCGCGCGGCCTCGCTCGGCTACCTATACTCGAACGCGCTGGCGTGCGAAGAAGCATTTACTGGGGTGCTCGGCCGGAAAGCCACAGGGGGCTGGCCGAGCGTCGCCGCCGCACATCACCTGAGCCTTTGGGGGAGGTTTAGTGCATATTCTCTCGGCGATCCCGGACCACGCGATCCCGGATCCCATCTATGTCCCGGAACGCCACACTGATACCCAGGCCGAAGGTGTCTGTGCGCTCATCGCTATCGCCCAGGAAACCACAGGGGAGATGCCGGCGCACGGCGGCGCGCCGGCGCTGCCGCACCGGGCCGAGGGCCCGGCTGCTCCCGCCGTGCTTACCCTCCTGGACGATCCCGTCGGCCAGGCGCCTAGGTCGTCGGACGGCGCGCCTGCCGCGGGCCCGTCCCGGCCGCGCCGCAGGCTGATCGGCCGCGAAGGCAGGCACCGCCGCCCCCCCGTTCCTGCCGGTGTCGGCATGCTGGCGCCCAGCGCGGTTATGGGGGAGAACCCTGCGGGCCCTAGCGGGGCCAGGCGCGGGCTCGACGCCGAGCTCGAGACCAGCCTGCTCAACGCCGTCGTCCCGGCCGATGCCCCGCCGCCGCCGCGGCCGTCGGCTGGCCCAGCAGCCGGCCCGGTCGAGCCCGCCGTCAGGCCCCGGGATGAGCTCCGCGGGGCCGATGCTGATGACCAGGCTGGGCGCCGAGGCCACCCGGCTGCTGACCGAGCCGGCGGACCCGGATCCGGCGGCTCGGTCAGGGCCGGCGGCCGCCCCGGGCCCAGGCTCTCCTGGCCCATCGATCCGGTTCCCGGGTGCACTGGGCCGGCGCCCGGGCGCCCCGTCGCGCACGCGGCCCCCAGCCCAGGGTTCGGCACGGTGTTCCAGCCGGTGGTGGACCTCGCCTCCGACGTGACCGTCGGCTTCCAGGCCATGGTCAGTGTCGCGGGCCGCTGGGCGCCGGGCAGCCGCGCGGCCAGCCCCGCGAGCACCGGCGCCGACGTGGCCATGGAGGGCGCGCTGGCCCGGGCCGCCATGTCCGTGGCGCCGGTGCTGCCCGGGCGCTGCTGGCTCGCGGCCGAGGTGTCGATGCGGCTGCTGGCGGCGGACCCGATCCTGGTCAACGGGATCGGTGCCCTGGCCCGCCAGGTGGTCCTGGTGCTGCAGCAGCCCGCCGTCGCCGACCTGGACGCGTCCCTCTGGTGGCTGCTGGGCCGCCTCCCGGCCAACGTCTCGCTGGCCATCGGCGATGCACGGCCCACCCGGGAGACCATGAACATCCTGGCCAAGCTCAGGCCGGCCTACCTCAGGATCGAGCGGGAGGCCGTGGCCCGCGTGGAGCACGACCGCGCCAGGCAGCGGCACATCGCGGCCATGGTGGCCGACGCGCAGAAGTACGGGTCGAAGGTGGTCGCGGCGGGCATCGAGACCCCGCAGGAGCGGGACGTCCTGTGCCGGCTCGGAGTCCACGGCGGGGTGTACGCCGGGGTATAACCGCCGAGCCGGAGCCGGGGCCCGCAGGTCATGCCGTAACCTGACGCGCACCGACGAGGAAGCGAGGCGGCAGACCATGGACACGGCCCACGAGACCCTCCATGAAGTGACGGCGGCGGGCCGCAAGCTCCGTGACGCGATCCCCGAGGTCTACTCCGGCTACGCCAGGCTCTCGGCCGCGGCCATGGCCGACGGCCACCTGCCCGCCAAGGTCAAGGAGCTGATCGCGCTGGCGATCGCCGCCACCAGGGAGTGCGACGGGTGCATCGCCGCGCACGCCCGCGGCGCCGCGGGCCGCGGCGCCACCGCACCCGAGGTGGCCGAGGCGCTCGGGGTGGCGATCATGATGAACGGCGGGCCCGGCACGGTCTGGGGCCCGCGGGCCTACGCCGCCTTCCAGGAGTACGCCGCCGAGGGCTAGGCCGCGGGGCCGCCCGGCGGCCGCGCCTCACGTCCCGGTCCCGACGCGCGGGCGGTCGGCCAGCAGCGCGTCGTCGTAATGGATGCGCTCGCGCGGGATCCCGGACCTGTGCAGCACGCGGATCGTCTCGCGCACCATGTCCGGCGGCCCGGCCACGTAGGCCTCGCAGTCGCGGTGCGGCATGTACCGCGCGGCGACCCGGCCCACGCTGCCCTGCATGCCGTCGAACGCCGGGTCGTCGGAGGTCACCGGCGTCAGCTGCAGCCAGGGGTAGGCGTCCGCCAGCTTCCACAGGTCCTTGAGGTCGTAGAGCTCGTCCCGGGTCCTGGCCCCGCAGAACAGGAAGATCTCCCGGCGGCGGCCGGGCCCGGAGTCCCTGATCGCCTGCTCGGTGATCGCCTTGACCGGCGACAGCCCGGTGCCGCCCGCGATGCACAGCAGGTCGCGCTCCCCCGCGTCCTGCAGGGTCATGGTGCCGAGCGGCGGCCCGATGATGAGCTCGTCGCCGGCCCGGGTATCGCGCACCAGCGTGTTGCTCACCCATCCGCCGGGCACCGCCTTGACGTGCAGGCGGAGCAGGCCGTCATCACGCGGCCGGCAGGCGATCGAATACGGCCGCCACACCCGCGGCCAGCGCGGGGTCTGCACGGTCACGTGCTGGCCAGCCGTGAACCCGAGAACCTCGTCGGGAGCCACGGTCAGGACCGCGATGCCGGGGGCACGGTTCTCGTTGCTGATCACCTCGGCCGTCCAGAACGCTGGCCGGGCGGCGGCGTCCTCCTCGACGGCCCTGAGCATGAGCGAGGACGCGGCGGTGTAGGCCTCCAGCCAGGCCTGCTCGGCGGCGCTGGTGAACGCGGCCCCGGCGAACTTGCGCAGCGTGGCGATCAGCGCGACGCCGACATCGTCGTACATGGCGGGCTCGACGCCGTACTTGCGGTGGTCCCGGCCGAGCTGGGCCAGATAGGTGGCCATCTCCTCGGGTGTGCTGAGGCTCTCCACGATGCGGGCCAGCGCCCGGAACAGCCGGTCCCGCTGTTCGTCCATGGCCGGAGGGAACAGCTCACGCAAGGCGGGCCGGCGCAGGAACAGCCGGGCGTAGAAGTAGGAGATCGCCTCGTCGCCAGCCTTCTCGACCACCGCGAACGTCTCGCGGATCGCGGCGATCGCCGGGTCGAGCCCAGGGGCGGGCGTGGCCGGGCCGGCCTGCGGCTCTGGCCCTGCGGGCGGTCCCGGTGAAGAGCCGTCCAGCGGTGGGGCGTCGGTAAGTGCTGGCGCGCCGCTGAGTGGCCGGATGCGGTCGGCAGCTAACGGCCCGGCATCCGGCAGGGAGTTCAGGCCGCTGCGCACCCGGGCCAGGACGGCCAGGTCGAGGCGCCAGGTCCGCAGGCGCCACCAGCCGGGGCCGTGTTGGTCCCTGGGTTGCCCGCCGTTCTCGCTCGGCAGGGCGAACGTGGTGGCTACGTGCGGCTCAGGGCGGCGAGACATGGCTGATGCCCATTCCCCTTCTGGAGCGGCCCCGGACGGGCTGGAGCCGCTCCGGGGTGGGGTGGTCTGCTGGACTGGGCGGGGGAGGGTTGCTATGCGGGAGCCCGGATCTCACCGGGCAGGTGGCGGCCGCGTGACGGAACTGTCCCGGCCAGTTCTGGCCGGCCGGCGCGGCGCCCCGGTTTGCCCCGGACCCGATCGCCGGCCGCAGCCCGCCGTGGCCGGCGATCGGTGGGGCGGTGACAGGGGCGCCGGTGCATCAGGCCGTTCCTTTCCCTGACAGATCGGGACATTCGCATATTGCAGATTGCATGGCGGAGCCTTGCCAACGATACATATCAGCCCTTCAGATTTCGCGTTTTTCCTGGTGAGACACGCATGTCCGGCCGCAGGAAGGCGAAGTCCGCGGACGATATCTATGGCGATGAGGCGTTTCCGCCCGGGTTAATCAGGCGCCTGCGGGTAACCAGAATCCGTGACCTGGCGGCGCCGTGGCCGCGGGCCGGGAGAGGCCTCAGCCGACGAGGGTCTTGACCGCGCTGGTCAGGTCGGCCAGGGCGGTCTTGGCGTCGGCGAAGTACATGCTGGTCTTGGGGTTGACGTACAGCTCGTTGTCGATGCCCGCGTAACCGTGGCCCATGGACCGCTTGATCACGATGATGCTCTTGGCCTGGTCCACGTCCAGGATCGGCATGCCGGAGATCGCCGTGCCCGGCCGCCGGGCGGCCGGGTTGGTCACGTCGTTGGCCCCGATGACCAGCGCCACGTCCGTGCGGGCGAACTCCGGGTTGACCTCGTCCATCTCCTTGAGCTGCGGGTACGGCACGTTGGCCTCGGCCAGCAGCACGTTCATGTGCCCGGGCATGCGGCCCGCCACCGGGTGAATCGCGTACGAGACCTCCACGCCGTGCGACTCCAGCTCCTCGGCCAGCGCGGCCACCTCGTGCTGGGCCTGCGCCGCGGCCAGGCCGTAGCCGGGCACGATGATCACCTTGGACGCGTAGGCGAGCTGGATGGCCGCGTCGTCGGCGGCGATGGCCTGCACGCCAGCGCCCGCGCCGGCCACCGCGGCCACGGCCGTGTCGCCGGTGCCGAACCCGCCCACGATGATGTTGCCGATGGACCGGTTCATCGCGTCGGCCATCAGCTTGGTCAGGATCCCGCCCGACGCCCCGACCAGCGCCCCGGCGATGATCAGCGCCCAGTTGTTGATCACGAACCCGGCCATGGCCACCGCGGTGCCGGTGAACGCGTTCAGCAGCGAGATCACCACCGGCATGTCGGCCCCGCCGATCGGCATCACCATCGACACCCCGAACGCCAGCGCCGCGACGATCACGATCCACAGCGCGGGCAGGCTCGGCGTGGCGATCACGTAACCGCCCGCGGCCAGCCCGATCGCCGCCAGCAGCAGGTTGACCAGCCGCGCGCCAGGGAACGTGACCGGGGCCGACGTGATCACTCCCTGCAGCTTGCCGGCCGCGATGATCGACCCGGAGAACGTCACCGCCCCGATGATCACGTCCAGCAGCGTGGTGATCGTGGTGGCCTCGGCCACCCCGCTCACGTCGCCGGCCAGGCGGATGTAGTCGTGGATCGCGACCAGCGCCGCGGCCCCGCCGCCCACCGCGTTGAACATGCTCACCAGCTGCGGCATCGCGGTCATCTGCACCGTGCGCGCCGCGTAAAGACCCAGGCCGCCGCCGATCAGCACGCCGGCCAGCATGACGATCCAGCCGGTGGCGCTGATCACGTCCGCGTGGATGATCAGCGCGAGCGTCGTGACCACGGCGATGGTCATGCCCGCCACGGAGAACTGGTTGCCCCGGCGCGCGGTGGCCGGGGTGTTCATCAGGTGCAGGCCGAGCACGAAACACGACGCGGCGAGCACGTAGATCAGCTGGGTGCCGAAGCTGAACCCGCTCATGACCCCTGGCCGTCCTGCGCCGCCGCGGCAGCCGCTGGCGCCGCGGGCCGCTTCCGGAACATCTTCAGCATCCGGCCGGTGACCACGTACCCGCCGACCACGTTGGCCGAGGCGAACACCGCGGCGATGAACGCGATCGTGTAGCCGACCCAGCTGTTGGTCGAGGCTGCGATCAGCATGGCGCCGACCAGGATGATCCCGTGGATGGAGTTGGCCGCCGACATCAGCGGGGTGTGCAGCGTGGCCGGAACCTTGCTGATCACCTCGAAGCCCACCCAGAGGCTGAGCACGAAGATGGTCAGGTCAGTGAGAAGCGCCGTCGACACGGCCGGTACCTCCAGCGGACTCGGCCAGGGCGGGATGAACCACCTGGCCCTCGTACGTGATCACTACGCCCCGCTGCAGGTCGTCCTCGAGGTCGACGGAAAGCGAGCCATCCTTCACCAGGTAAAGAAGCAGAGAGCTGACGTTGCGCGCGTACATCGACGACGCGGCGGCCGGCATCGTGGACGGCAGGTTGCCCGCGCCGATGATGGTCACGCCGTTCTCGGTGACCACGGTCTCGGCCGGCGCCGATCCCTCGACGTTGCCGCCCAGGCTGCTCGCGCCCATGTCCACCAGCACCGAGCCCGCGGCCATCTCCTTGAGCGCGTCGGCGGTGACCAGCAGCGGCGGCCTGCGCCCGGGCACCTGCGCGGTGGTGATCACCACGTCGTGCTTGGCGATGTGGCCGGCCAGCTCATCCTGCTGGGCCTGGCGTTCCTCCTCGGTCAGGGCCCGCGCGTACCCGCCCTCGCCGCTGGCCGATCCGACCGAGGTCAGCTCGATGAACGTGGCGCCGAGCGACTGGACCTCGGTCTTGGTCTCCGGCCGGACGTCGTAGGCGCTGACCACCGCGCCGAGCCGGCGGGCGGTGCCGATGGCCTGCAGCCCGGCGACCCCGGTCCCCAGGACCAGCACTTTGGCCGGCCTGGCCGTGCCTGCGGCCGTGATAAGAAGCGGAAAGAACCGGCCGAACGCTCCGGCCGCCACCACTGCCGCCTTGTACCCGGCGATGTTCGCCTGGGAGGTGAGGGCGTCCATCGGCTGGGCCCTGGGCAGCGTGCGCGGGATCAGGTCGAGGCTGATCGCCGTGGCGCCCGTCGCCGCGAGGCGCTGCGCGAACTCCGGGTCGGCGAGCGGCGCGAGCATCCCGAGCACGGCCTGGCCGGAGCGGAGCCCGGCGATCATCCCGTCGTCGGGCCTGCCCACCATCACGATCACGTCCGCGGCCTCGCGCAGCTCGTCGCGGGAGACGATGGTGGCGCCTGCCTCGGTGAATACGTCGTCGCTGAGCCACGCGCCATCGCCCGCGCCGGTTTCGACCAGGACCTCGACCCCGGCGGCGCGCAGCTTGGCCATGGCCTCGGGCACCAGCGCCACGCGGCGCTCTCCCGGCGCTGTCTCCTTGGCGACGGCAACCTTCACGACAAGACCTCATGTCTCGGAAATGGACCATAGCGCCCACAGCGGACTGACGACGTCGCCAGCGCGGCTGCGGCCCACGGGAGTCCTCGGCCGGATACTACCGGTTGACCTGGCGTGCCTTTCCCGGCCGGGTGCCTTGTGCATTTGTTCGCTCGCAGCGCGTAACCGCCCGGCCGCCTCTTGTATACAATCCGGCTGTTTCCGGCATGCAACCCCGTTCAGCGGCCGGCGAGCCAACCGCCTTCCCCCGGGACAGGCAACTTCCTGAGGCTCGCGATCGTGAAGGAAGTATGCGGACCGGGCCGGGGGTCGGCGTGCCCTTCGAGGACTTCGTGCGGGCGCGCTCCGGTGCGCTGTTCCGCACCGCGCTGCTGCTGACCGGCCAGGACCGCGCCGAGGCCGAGGACCTGCTGCAGGGAGCGCTGGAACGGGCCTACCGGCACTGGGGCAGGATCTGCCGCCACGGGGATCCCGAGCGGTACGTGCGGCGGATCCTGGCCAACGCCTCGACCGACCGGTGGCGGCGGATCGTGCGCCGGCCCGAGCACGAACTGCCCGGCGGCGGCGGTGCCGTGTCCGGCGATCACGCGGGCGACGTCGCGGACCGCGACTACCTGCTGCGGGCCCTGGCCGGGCTGGCGCCGCGGCAGCGGGCCGTGCTCATCCTGAGGTACTACTGCGACCTGCCCGAGGCCGAGGTCGCCCAGGCCCTCGGGTGCAGCGTCGGGACGGTGAAGAGCCAGGCCTCGCGCGGCCTGGCCCGGCTGCGGCAGCTCAGCGGGCCGGTGACCGCGGCCCCCACGGAAGGTGCAGGGCGATGACTGAGATCGAGCAGTGGCTGCGGGACGCGATGCACGCGGCCGTGGACGACGAGCAGCCCCCGGCGAACCTGCTGGAAGCCGTCCGGGCCCGGTACCGGCGCCGCCGCAGCAGGACCGCGGTGGCCAGCGCGGCCGCGGTGGTGGCCGGCGCGCTGGCGCTGCCCCCGGCCGCGAATGCGCTGCGCGGCGGAACCGAGCCCGGCCCTCAGCCCGCGTCCGGTACCGCGCTGGCGCCCCGGGCCGCGCCCGGCACCGTGCTCACCACCTGCGCCAGTGAGATCGGGATGCCCCTGGCGCTGGGCTGGCGCGCCAGCAGCATCCAGGCCGGCCCGTTCTGGTTCGTGAACCTGCGGCAGGCCACGGCCACCTACTACGGGCACCGCGACGTCGCGATCAGCGGCCTGGCCGTGAGCGTGCGTAATGGCGTCACGGCCTCGGTCAGCGTCGTAGGGCCCGCCGTCGGCCACTTCAGGTTCCTGTTCCGGCCGCGTGACTTCAGCCAGGGCGTCGACGGGCGCTACACGATGAAGTCCGGCGAGAACGGGATGACCTTCGCTGGCTGCACGCCGGAGTCGGCCCGGCCCGGGGAGAGCTTCAGCTACCAGCCCGGCTACACCCAGTTCGGCGGGTACTACATCGTCGACAAGGTCCCCCGCCGCGTGTCGCTGGAGATCCGGTCCCCGGCCGCCCAGCCCATGCGGATCACCTTCCTGGTCGGCTACTAACCACAAGCCCGCCAACCACGCTGGCCTCCCTCACCCATCCACGCACGCCAGCCCGCCGCCCCAGCCGGCGGGCAGCCGCCGCCAATAGTGTGGACGGCACTTAACTGTCGCTGTAACCGCAGCTAAGTGCCGTCCACACTATTGAGTGGTGCGGCGGCCGCAGGGTCATTGAGTGGTGGGGCGGCCGCAGGGTCACGCGGTGCGGGCGGCCGGGTGCGCCGCCGTCCCCCCGAATGCGGTGGCGGGCACCTTGCTGGGGTTACAGGCCCAGCAAGGTGGCCACGACACGGATTGGAGCGGGCAGCCGGGATTGGTGTGGGGCGCTGGGCAGGGGAGTGCCGGGTGCCGCAGCGAGCGCTGGACGCTGGTGCGGGGCGCGGGCGGGCGTGCCGGGCAGGTGGGCGGTCGGCGTCCAGGCCGGCGCCTGGTGCGGGGTGGGGCGGGGCTGGCGATACCGTCGAGGGGTGGGGGGGAGCCCGTTTTCGTTGACCGGCCGCGCCGTCTCGCTCCGGCGCGCCAGTGACCAGAGCGTGGTGGCGGGCGCCTGCGGCCAGCCCGCCGCGGGCCGGGCCCAGATCCTGATCGCCGGCCCCGGATGCGGCCCTTCACTCGGGCACGCGGCCGCCGCGATGTCCCGATATGGACTCCGAGTGGTTGTAGCCAATGAGCGCGACAATATTGTTAACAATAAGCTGATAAACTCTGGCATATTGATCATATGTGTGGCCCGAGACGCTATCACTGAGTTGCAGGATGCGGTGGAGTCTGATCCGGGGAATCTGCTGACGGTTGATGTTGGCCGGGGAGATGTAAGGGCGCGAGGAGGCCTTGTCGCGCGATTCGATATTGATCTGGGCGCGGCGCCGAGTTCCGGGAAGCCGGGACATCTGCCGCACGGTGACCACAATGGGTGCGGCGGGGATCTGGCCGGCCGGCTGCGTCTGGCCCAGCAGCTGATCAGCTCGGCCGACCTGGCAGAAGAGGCCAGGATCCGCCTGCAGCGCCGGTTCGCGGCCATCTGTGACGCGGTCAAGGTGCCGGGCGCCGACGCGGCCCGCGGCTCATGGCGGCTCGACCGGCTGCTCGCCGAGCTCGCCCGCCGGGCCCCTGGACGCCGCTGAATTCCCCTTTCCCGTAGCATTGTGAGCAGTTCTAGCGTCGACACGCCGTGATTTCATGCGGATGTGATTGTGCCGCGGCGCTGGATCGCAGTAATTTCAGGCACGTCAGAGGTCGCGAGAGTCGGCTGCCCTGTCCGCGCGACCTCCCGTTAGGGGGAACCGCAGGAGTGAAGAATGAACAAGCGTGACCTGATCGACGCGATTTCGACACGGATGGGAGATAAGAAGACCGCGACCGAAGCTGTCAACGCGGTACTCGACACCATCCAGGCAACCGTCGCAAAGGGTGACAAGGTCGCCATAACCGGATTCGGCGTGTTCGAGAAGGCCGTCCGGCCGGCCCGCACGGCGCGTAACCCGGCCACGGGCGCATCCATCAAGGTGCCCAAGTCCTCGGTGCCCAGGTTCAGGGCAGGCGCGGACTTCAAGGCGATTGTCAACGGCGACAAGAAGGCTGCGGCCAAGAAGTAGCGCGCCCGGCGGGCGGCGCGTCCCGCGCCGCCCGCCGGTGTAGCCGCGACCGGCACGGCGGGACCGTGCCCGTCTAGCGCAGGCCCGGGCGCTTCTTCCGGGCCGTTTCCAGCAGACGGTCGATGATCTGCGGAAACTCCAGGCCGCTGGCCTCCCACAGCTTCTGGAAGTAGGACGCGGGCGACAGCCCGGGGATCGTGTTGATCTCGTTGATCAGGATCTGGCCGTCCGGGGTGTAGAAGAAGTCCACCCGGGCCAGGCCCTCCGCGGAGACCGCCTCGAAGGCCACCGCGGCCATCCGGCGGATCTCCTGCTGGTGCTCGGCCGGGATCGGGGCCGGGATCACCATCACGCTGGCCTCATCCAGGTACTTCGCCTCGAAGTCGAAGAACTCCTCGCCGCCCCCGATCTGCAGCAGGCCGGGCAGGCTGACGTCGGGCGGGCCGCCGTCCACGCCCTCGATGACCCCGCACTCGACCTCGCTGCCCTCGATCGCGGCCTCGACGATCACCTTCGGGTCGTAGCTCCTCGCGTTGTCGATCGAGGCCTGCAGCTCGGTCATGTCTGTGGCCTTGGACGTGCCGATGCTCGACCCGCCCCGGGCGGGCTTGACGAACAGCGGCCAGCCCAGTTCGGCGATCGCGTCCAGGGCCCGCTTGTGGGCCAGGTCCTGGTCCAGGTCGACCGGGCTGGCGGCGATCGCGCCGGCCGGCGGCCAGTCCCGCTCGCGCAGCACCACGTGCGGCCCTACCGGCAGTCCCTTGGCCTGGAAGACGATCTTCATGTACTCCTTGTCCATGCTGACCGCGCTGGCCAGGACCCCGGAGCCGACGTAAGGGACCCCGGCCATCTCGAGCAGGCCCTGGATGGTGCCGTCCTCGCCGAACGGGCCGTGCAGCACCGGCAGCACCACATCCACCTGGCCGAGCAGGTTCGGGATTTCCCCGGGCTCGTTGAACGTGGCCACGGCCTGCCCGGCCGGATCGGCCCACGGGACAACGCTCCGGCCCGGCTCGGCCACCGACTCCACGGACGGCAGCTCGCTCCCGCCCGCGGTCAGCCGGGCCGGCTCGTCGGCGGCCAGGACCCAGTGGCCGTCGCGGGTGATGCCGACGGGGACGACCTCGTACTTGTCCCGGTCGATGGACCTGAGCATGTTCCCGCCCCCCATGCAGGACACCGCGTGCTCTGGTCCCTTGCCGCCGAAGATGACCGCGACCCGGATCTTGCGTTGCGCGCTCGCCATGCTCGTTCCTTTCCCCCGGCTCCGGGCGCGTACCGCCGCCGCCGACCCGGGAGGTAGCGTTCAGACCCCGTATCGTTCTGGCTTGGCGGAACGGCTGGCCAGCAGCACCGCTGCCTTGCCGACCTCCAGGCCGTCGTGCATGACCGCCACCATGACCTCTGTGATCGGCATCTCTACGCCATGACGCCGGGCCAGTTCAAGCACCGACTGCGATGACTTCACGCCCTCGGCCGTCTGCCTGGTGCCCGCGAGAGCCTCGTCGACCCCCACGCCGCGGCCCAGGTTCTCCCCGAGCGTGCGGTTGCGGGACAGCGGCGAGCTGCACGTCGCGACCAGGTCCCCCATCCCGGCCAGCCCCGAGAACGTGTACTGGTCGGCCCCGAGCGCGGCGCCGAGACGGGTGGTCTCGGCCAGGCCGCGGGTGATCAGCATGGCCCGCGTGTTGTCGCCGAGCCCCATGCCGACCGCCATCCCGACCGCGATCGCGATCACGTTCTTCACCGCGCCGCCCAGCTCGCAGCCGATCACATCCGGGTTGGTGTACGGGCGGAAGTACCCAGCGTGGCAGGCCTTCTGCAGCCGCTCCGCGTTCCCGGTGTCGGCGCACGCCACCACCGTCGCCGCGAACTGGCGCTGCGCGATCTCGCGGGCCAGGTTCGGGCCGGAGATCACCGCGATCCGCTCGGCCGGCGCGCCGGCCACCTGGCCGATCACCTCGCTCATCCGGTCGCAGCTGCCCAGCTCGACCCCCTTCATGAGGCTGGCCAGCAGCGCGCCGGGCGGCAGCAGCGCGGCCCAGTCCGTGAGGTTCGCCCGCAGCGACTGCGCGGGCACGGCCAGCACGACCAGGTCGGCACCCGCGAGGGCCTCGGCCGGGTCCGAGGTCGCGTGGAGCGCGTCGGTGAGCGCGATGCCCGGCAGGTAGTCGGGGTTCTCGTGGGTCTCGTTGATCGCCTTGGCCAGCTCGTCCCTGCGGGCCCAGAGCACCGCGGGCGTGCCAGCGTCGCAGAGCACCTGGGCGAAGGTAGTGCCCCACGAGCCGGCGCCCATGACAGCCGCTCTCACGTTGACGAGGCCTCGGGATCAGAGTCGGTGTGGACTTGCGTAATGGCACTGTTCTGCATTTCCCTGGCCGCCTGCCTGGCTTTCCTGCGCTCGATAGCCGGGTGGTACGGCGTGGCCGGCGGGGTCTCGCCGCGGATGCCGGCCAGCAGGCCGGTGATGTCCTTCATGATCTTTTCGGTGGCTTCGCGCAGCACGGGCGAAGACAGCGGCTTGCCCGCGAACTCCGACAGGTCGACCGGCGGGCCGGCCACGATCTGCACGGTGCTGCGCGGGAACAGGTGCGGGCGGACGCTGCCGTAAGGGAGGATGTGCTGCGCGCCCCACTGGGCGACCGGGATCACCGGCACGCCGGTGGACAGGGCGAGCCTGGCCACGCCGGTCTTGGCCACCATCGGCCAGAGGTTCGGGTCGCGGGTCGCGGTGGCCTCCGGGTAGAAGATCACGCAGGCGCCGTTCTTCAGCCCCTTCTCGGCGTCCCTGAGCACCAGGCCGGCGTCGGCCTGGCCGCGGTAGACCGGGAGCTGGCCGGTGCCGCGCATGACGGCGCCGAGCCCCTTCGCCTCGAACAGCGACGACTTGGCCAGGAACACCGGATAGCGGCCCGACTTGTAGGTGAACAGGCAGATGGCCAGCACGTCCGCGTACGACAGGTGGTTGATGGCCAGGATCAGGCCACTGTCGGCCGGGACGTTCCTAATGTTCTCCTGGCCGTGCCAGTCGTGCTTCATCAGGGAGTAGAGCAGCGGGGGCAGGACGATCTCGGTCAGCCGCCGCCAGCCGCGTGAGTAGGTGCCATCCGCGCGCTTCCCGGCCCCCTCGCCATCCCGTTTCACTGCTGCCCCCCGCTCGTGCGGCCCGTGCTGGTCGTCATTCCGACAGTCTCCTTGTTCGCACGACACCGTGTCGAGGCAGGATCAGATGCATGCCGCCCGATACCTCGCTCCGCTGGTCGCTGGTGATCCCCGTCAAGGTACTTGCCCTGGCGAAGTCCCGGCTTACCGGGCTGGCCGGGCCCCGCCGGGCGGAGCTCGCCCTGGCCATGGCGGCGGACACGGTCGCGGCCACAGTGGCCTGCCCGGCCGTGGGCACCGTGATCGTGGTGACCGACGACGCCGCGGCCGCGGCGGACCTGTCCGGGCTGGGGGCCGTGGTGGTGCCTGACGAGCCGGGCGACGGGCTCAACCCGGCGCTGACGTTCGGTGCCGCGCAGGCGGATGAGCGGTGGCCGGGGCGGGGCCGGGCCGGGCTGGCCGCCGACCTGCCTGCGCTCGGGCCCGATGAGCTCGCCCGGGCGCTCGCGGCCGCGGCGGGGGTGCCCGAGGCGTTCGTGGCCGATGCCGCGGGCACGGGCACCACGCTGTACACGGCCGGGCCGGGCGCCGCGTTCCGGCCCAGGTTCGGGCCGGGGTCGCGCGCGGCCCACCTGTCCGGGGGCGCGGCGGAACTCATGCTTCCCGGCCTGGATGGGCTGAAGCGCGACGTGGACACCGTCGACGACCTGCGGGACGCGGCCCGGATCGGGCTGGGCCCGCGCACGGCCGCGGCAGCGGGCCGGCTGGCGTAGGCCTGTGCGGGGCGGCCGGCAGCGGCCCGCGGTATCGGCTGCCTGCTATATCGGTGGTCCGCTATATGTGCACTATCGGGCAGGTCAGCGTCCGTGTGATCCCCGCGACGCCCTGGATCTGGGCGACGACGAGCTTGCCGAGGTCATCGACATTGTCGGCCTCGGCCCGGACGATTACGTCGTAGGGGCCTGTGACGTCGTCCGCCTGGGTTACGCCGGAGATCTGCGCGATCTGCATGGCAACGTCGGCGGCCTTGCCGACCTCTGTCTGGACGAGGATGTAAGCCTGTACCATGCGTCCTCCCAGGCGCCAGGTGAGTTAGCCACGCTACCTTAGGTACCCGGCCGCTGGCCTGAGGATTGTGCCCCGGACAACCCGGCTTTGGCCGGTTGTGGTGGTTCGCTGGTCCGGACTATGGCGGGAGGCTTTCCATCACCGTCGATGAGCTAGGTGAGTTCGGTCTCATCGCCGCGATCCAGGCCCTGCTGCCGGCCGGCCGCGCCCTGGAGCTCGGCATCGGGGATGACGCCGCGGTGATCAGCGCGCCGGACCGGCGGGTGGTCGCGAGCACCGACCTGCTGGTGGAGGGGCGGCACTTCCGCCGCGACTGGTCCAGCGCCTTCGACATCGGCGCCAAGGCCGCGGCGCAGAACCTCGCCGACATCGCGGCCATGGGCGCCGCGCCCACCGCCCTGCTCGTGGGGTTCGCGGCGCCCGGTGATCTCGCCGTGGCGTGGGCCGAGGATCTCGTCCGCGGCCTGGCCGCGGAGTGCGAGCGGGCCGGTGCCTCGGTGGCGGGCGGGGACGTCAGCAGCGCCGACTCGGTCGTGCTCGCGATCACCGCACTCGGTGACCTGGCCGGCCGCGAGCCGGTGACCAGGAGCGGGGCGCAGCCTGGTGACGTGGTGGCCATCGCCGGCCGGCTGGGCCGCTCGGCCGCCGGGCTGGCTCTGCTCGAGGCCGGGCTGGGTAGGCAGCCCGGGCCGGCCGGGCCGGCGGGCCAGCCCGGGTCGGCCGGGGTCGCGGGTCAGCCACCCCCGGCCGTGGGCCAGGAGCACCTGGACGCGGCCGCGCTCAGCGGTCTCCTGGACAGCCACCGGCGGCCCCGGCCCCCGTACGACGCCGGCCCCGAGGCGGCGGTCATCGGCGCGACCTCGATGATCGACATCAGCGACGGGCTGGCCGCCGATCTCGGGCACGTGGCCGAGGCCAGCGGCGTGCTGATCGACATCGATGCCGCCGCGCTGCCGGGCGACCCGGCCCTGCGGGCCGCGGCCGGGGTGCTCGGCGCAGACTGGCGGCACTGGGTGCTGACCGGCGGCGAGGATCACGCGCTGGCCGCGACGTTCCCGGCGGGGACTGGCCTGCCGTCCCGCTGGACGGTGGCCGGCTCGGTCAGGGAGGGGCGGGGGGTCACGGTGAACTCCAGGCCCGTGGCCGGCCCGGGCGGCTGGCGGCACTTCTGAATCTCCAGACTGCCTTCGCGAAACGCGTCAACCGAATACATTGTTGTCTCATCAGCCGGCAACGTCGCTTGGTATAACCCCACTGATGCCAAGACATCGCAAAGAGCGTGCGCCCAGGCTCCGGGCGCTGCGGCGGGGGAGCAGATCCCAGCGCAGCGCCGTCGGTGGTGTATCCCGCGCTCTGCGGTCTGGCTGGGGACCCGCCTGGTCAGCGGCCGGCCGGGTCGCCGTAGGCTCCCGGCTTCGCCTGGCGCGCTCCCTGCTGGTGACGCCCTGGTTCGCGGCGGGTGCAGGCATCGTCATCGCCGCCGCGCTGGCCGTGAACACGCCGACCGCGCTCACCTACGGCCCGAGCGGCCCCGGCGGGCTATGCACGACGCACGGCTGCACCGGCCCGAGACGGCCTCAGCCGCCCCAGGTGGCGACGGCCTCCCCGGGCGTGGCGATCAGGGACCCGGGTGCCGGCGCGCAGGGAGCCGGGGCGGCCCCGGATCAGCCCGGGGTGACCACGATGAACGCTGAGCTCGGCTACCAGATCGTCGGGCACTCGGGGCGCGGCTTCATCGCGGTGATCACCATGCCCGGGGCCGGGAAAACCGGCTGGAGCCTGCAGTTCGAGTTCTCCGGGGCGCGCATCAGGAACGTCATGGGCGCGCGATGGCACCCGTCCCGCGACGGCGCCGGCGGCACGGCCGACGGGCCACTGCCGGACCGGAAGCAGCCATCGCGGGCCAGCGGTTCAGGGCAGTCAGGGACGTCGGCGGGGCCACACACGCCGGATGCCGACCAGATGGTGGTCGTCGCGACCGGCAGGCCGGAGACGCCGTCCAGTTGCACGCTGGACGGGCTCAGCTGTCACTTCGGCACGCCAGCGGGGGACCAGCCCGCCACGGGCAAGGATCAGGCGTCCTCGGGCGGGGATCAGGCGTCCGCGGACGGGTAACCGTCCCGGCCTGGCGCGAGACAAGGATCCGGGCTGGGTGACCGGGGGTGGCTAGCGGGTGACCTTGCCGGCCTTGATGCACGAGGTGCACACGTTCAGGCGCTGGGGCGACCCGTTGACCTGCGCGCGCACGCGCTGGATGTTCGGGTTCCAGCGGCGGGGGGTGCGGCGGTGCGAGTGCGACACGTTGTTGCCGAAACCCGGCCGCTTGCCGCAGACGTCGCAGACGGAAGCCACGGGATCGCTCCATTGGGTGAGAGTCAGCTTGGTCATGACCGGCGTCGCCGCCGGGACAGTCGCTGAAGGATATCCGATCACCGCCTGCTCGCGCTAACCGGACGGCCAGGCCGGCCCGCGTCAGCGCGCGCCGCCGCGGGCGTATGTCCGGCTCAGGATCTAGTCTGCGGTCTATGACGGCGGAGGTGATCCCGGCCCGCTTCCCGCTGCAGGCCATCGCGGCCCTGGCGGTCCACGATCCGCAGCGCGGCTTCGACGCCGACGCGGCGGCCATGAGCCAGGCCGTGGCCGGGATGCGGTGCGGTAGCGTGGTCGGCTCCGGATCAGGTGGCGGGTTCGCCGGGCTCGACGGCGATGAGGTGAGCGTGACCGCGCAGACGCAGGCAGACGTCGCGACCGCGCTCGCGGCCCGGCTCGTGGCGGCCGGCGGGGAACTGGTGACGCTGATGGAGGGCGCCGAGCCAGGCCTGGCCCGCTGCGTCGCGGACCGGGTCGGCCAGCTC
>Ga0070714_100000446_pt1 | contig 29975 bp, 30 predicted proteins | sample LARL83metaG_FD_65450 | JGI IMG/M metagenome (GOLD analysis project Ga0070714, IMG submission 65450) | Corn, switchgrass and miscanthus rhizosphere microbial communities from Kellogg Biological Station, Michigan, USA - LAR L8-3 metaG | ecosystem: Host-associated > Plants > Roots > Rhizosphere ... | reverse complement strand
CTGGAGTGCCGTAAGCGGCTGCCGGGATACGGGCGCACCGGCACGCCCGTCAACGACGTGGAAGATTACCGCCTCGTGGTGGATTGACCCCCGTAAACAAGGGGCCGGCTACCACGAAGCGGGAAACCGCCACGTTATCGCGGGCCCAGCGAGCCGGCCGAGCCCGGACGTCAGCCGCTGACCTGCCGGGGCGGCCAGCGATCCGGGCCAGCCCCCGCAATAAACCAGCAGGGTCCGGATCGGGGGGTAAGTGTCCGCGATCTTTTCGGGATCGTCATACCGAGGGCACGGAAATGCTGACGCCCATGACTGATTTCGGCTGGGTGGCGGGTGTTTTACCGTGCTGTGCATGAGCCGGAAGCCAGACCCTTTCACAGCAGCCGGGCTGCGGGGGCTGCCCCACTGCTGTCCGCACACCGACGAGGACGGGAAGTCCGTGCGCTATTGCGCGCTCGCGCTGGGGCTGGCGATCGTCCTGCGCGGTGCCTCAGCCTCAGACGAGCGCGGGCAACTCGGCGCGGGAGGAGATGCCGAGCTTGGGGTAGGCCTTGTACAGGTGGTAGGCGACTGTCCGCGGAGACAGGAACAGCTGGGCGGCGATGTCCCGGTTGGCTAGGCCGCGGGCGGCGAGCCGGGTGATCTGAAGTTCCTGCGGAGTGAGCGCGGCCAGCAGGTCGGGAGCCGCGGCGCGCGGTGCCGCCATGCCGGTGGCCGTCAGCTCGGTGCGCGCCCGGATCGCCCACGGCCGGGCGCCGAGCGCATCGAAGGTCTGCAGCGAGGCGAGCAGCTGGACGCGCGCGTCCCGTTTGCGCCGTTCCCGGCGGAGCCATTCGCCATACAGCAGCTGAGTACGGGCCTGGTCGAATGGCCGGGTGTGCTTGCTGTGCAGGCTCAGCGCGTGTTCGTAGTGCCGTTCGGCGTCTGTGTCGGAGGCGATCAGCGCCAGACACCGAGCCTGCAGCGCGGCCGCCCACGGCTGGCCCACCAGCGGCGCCCAGCGGCCGAACCGGTCCGCGGCCTCGGCGGCCTGGTCGAGCTGTCCGAGCCGGACCGCCGCCTCGACCAGGTCCGGCGCCATCCGGGTGATGTTGGGATGGTGCCAAGCAGGACCGGCCGCGGCGGCCCGCATTCGCGCCAGCGACTCCGCGACCCGGCCATAGCCGAGGTCGAGCACGATCAGCGCGGCCTCCGCCCACGGCGCCGCGGCCGCGCTCTGCTCGGTGGCACGTACCTGCCCGGCGTAGTCACGGCAGGCATCCTCGTCGCCCTCGATCGCGGCGAGGTAGGCAAGCGTGCCGCACATCCAGTCGGCCCAGAACGCCTGGCCGAGATCGAGCGCGAGCTGGCGGCCCTCGGCGGCGCCGACCCGGGCATCCCGGTAGTTACCGAGCATGGTGTCCGCCCAGGATTGCTGACTGAGGCCGCTCGGCAGCAGCCCGATGGCGCCGCGAGCGCGAGACTCGTCCACCAGGGCCTGCCCGATCTCTTTCATGGCATCGTCGCGGCCGGCGAGGCACGCGGCGGCCGCGGTGATCATCAGTACCCGCGGGCCTACACCCACCGCGCTGTCCCGCACCCGGGCGATCGTGTCGCCGAGCGGCGGATAGCTCGTTGTGTCCAGATTGAGCACGCTTGCCGCATTCCACCGGATCAGCCAGCCAAGCGGTTGCTGCCCGTAGTCCGACGGCAGGCCATCCAGCAAGCGCACTGTCGCCGCGATCCGCTCATGATCGTAGGGCGCCTGCCTGATTTCCTGATGCGCCTCCATCAGCATCCACAGCGCCTGCGCCGGATCCGGTCCGGCGATCGCCGCGGCCCCGGCCAGGTTCAGCTCGTACGCGCCGAGCATGGTTCCGTCCGCGACGTCGGCGAGCGCACGGACCCGGAGCAGCCGTACGGTGAGCGCGGCGTCCGCGGCGTCCTTGCCTGCCCGTTCGGCCAGTTCCCGCGCGGTCTGGTGCTGGCCGTCGTCCAGCGCCGCCTCGGCGGCCTGGGCCAGCCTGCGGATGGCCGCGGTAGCGTCCTCGCTCAGCTGGGCGGCCCGCTGGTAGGCGGCGGTGGCGGCGGCGTGGCCGTTGCGGCCAGCCGCGCGGGCGCCGGCCCGCTCCAGTTCGGCCGCGATGTGCTCGTCCGGGACGGTGGTGGCGACCGACAGGTGCCAGGCCCGGCGATCGGCCTGGTCCGGTCCGGTGCACGCGGCCGCGAGCGCACAATGCGCGGCTTGCCGCTGGCTGTGCGTGGCGCCGTGATAGGCGGCGGCCCGGATCAGCGGGTGCCGGAACTCCAGTATCCCGCCGCCGATCGACACCAGACCCTGTTCCTCGGCCGGCTGCAGCTCGGCGGAATCCAGCCCAGCCCGGTACAGCAGTGCCAGGTCACCCGTGTCGTCCGCCGCGGCGATCAGCAGGCCGGCCCGGGCGGTGCTGGGCAGCGACCTGATCTGGTGGCCGAACGCGTCGATTACCCGGCTGGTCACCGGTACGGGCGCGCCGACCGCGTGCGGCCTGGCCGCCATGCCGGTGCCGGACAGCTCGATCAGCGCGAGCGGGTTGCCGCGGGTAACCGCGATGAGCTGGTCACGCTGCCCAAGCGGCAGGGCGACGTCCCGGTCAGCGAGCAGCGCCGCCGCCGCGGTCGCGTCAAGGCCTGGGACGGGGAGGTCGGTGATGCCCTTGGCGGGAAACGCGCCTGGGTAGTCGCGACTGGTGAAGATCATCACGATCCCGTCGCGTTGCAGACGTCGCGCCGCGAACAGCATCGCCTCGACGGATGCTCGGTCCAGCCAGTGGGCGTCGTCGATCAGGCAGAGTACCGGGGCCAGCTCGGCGAGCAGCGACAGCGCGCCCACGCCGACGAGGAACCGGTCCCCGACGCTGGCCGGGCCGCCATCCGCGGGCTGGGCGAGGCCGAACGCGGCCGCCAGCGCCGCGCCTTGCGGGCCGGGCAGCGTGCTGAGACGATCCATGGCTGGCCGGATGAGCTGGTGCAGCCCGGCGAACGGCAGTTCCGCCTCGGATTCGATGCCGATGGCGCGCAGCACCGGCATCTGCCCGCCGGCGCAATCGGCGGCGTAGTCCAGCAGCGCGGTCTTGCCGATGCCCGGCTCGCCCCGCAGCACCAGAGCGCCGCTGCCCCCCGCACGAGCCTGCCCCAGCAGCGCCTCGATAGCAGCCTGCTGAATCCGCCGTCCCTGCAACATGACACGAACATACCTATCCCGCCCGGCATACCCGCATGCAAGTACTGACCGACGATACGGATTCCGCTGAGCCGCCGGAATTCTAACGTCGGGTTAGGACCAGATAAAGGAGTGTTGATGGGCGAAGGCAGGCTGCCGGACCTTGGCGTCATGCTCGCCGCACACCGCGCGTTCCGCCGCGACGTGACCACGCTGGCGCGCGCCGCTACTCGCGACAACCTGCGGGATCCAGTGCGGCGGTTGACCGTCGGCGCAGGGTGGGAGACGTTCCGGCGGCAGCTGGTACTGCACCACGAGGCGGAGGACGCGGGGGTGTGGCCCGTGCTGCGGGCTCGGCTGACTGGGCACGCGGCGCTGTCCGTGCTGGACGAGATGGTGGCCGAGCACAGCCTGATCGATCCGCTGCTCGCGGCGGTGGATCAGGCCTTTGATGACGAACGACTGTCGCTGGGAGACGTGATCGGCGAACTCGCCAGCACGCTCGGCGGCCACCTCGACCACGAGGAACGGGACGTGCTGCCGCTGATCGGTGCCACGCTGACCCATGCGGAATGGCTGGGCGTGATGGGCTCGCTCGAGCCCGCACCCGATCTGGGCGAACTGGTCCCGTGGCTGGTCGACGGCCTGCCGACGAGCGACGCGGCGGACGTGCTGGCGATGTTCCCGCCAGCGCTGACGGAGCGCTACCACGCCGAATGGAAGCCGTGGTATGACGCCATTTCCCGGTGGTGACCGGCGATGATCAGCCTGCTGCTCGGCGGCCTGCTGCGAGAGCCGAGCCGTAGGGTTAAACCCGTGCGGAATCTGATCGAGACGGTGGCCTGGGTCCGGGTGGCGGAAGGCAAGATCTTGTGCGCGCGGTCGCGCGGCAAGGACGTGTTCTACATACCCGGTGGCAAGCGCGAACCCGGCGAGACCGAGCTGGACACCTTGCTACGGGAGATAAAGGAAGAGCTGACGGTGGACTTGCTCCCGGACACCGCGCGCCACGTCGGCACCTACCGGGAACAGGCGCACGCGCACGCCGACGGCGTCGTCGTGGTGATGAGCTGCTACACCGCCGACTTTCAAGGCACGCCGGCCGCCAGCAGCGAGATAGCGGAACTGGCCTGGCTCCGCTACGCCGACCGGGACCGGGTGGCCCCGGTCGATCAGCTGCTGTTCGACGATCTGCGGACCGCGGGCCAGCTCCGCTAGCACGTCAGGATCATCGCACCTCGGTCATGATCTCGACGGGGAGCAGTTCCGGGCGCTTGGGGGGACGCTCGTCGCCGCTTGAGGTGTGCCGCAAGCGGCGATTCACCCAGGGCAGCGCGTACTGCCTGGCCCAGCGCGCGTCCTGACGCCGGGCGGCCAGCCAGCCAGGCAACACGCCGTTCACGACGAGGGGCGCTCGCCAGTCGGCCTCCACCGGGACGCCGAGCACCTCGCAGGCGCGAAGCGCGACGCGGATGTGCCCTTCGGCCGTCAGGTGCAGGCGGTCCTGGCTCCACGCGCGCGGGTCGCGCAATACCCGCATCGACCAGAGGTCGACGACATCACAGCCTCGCTCGTCGGCGATCGCGCGCAGGTGCATGTTGTACGCGGCGATCCGCCCGCGCAGCATCCGGATTACCGGAAAGGCGAGCGGGTCGAAGCCGGTGAACAGGAGCACACGGCAGCCCGCGGCCCGCAGCCGGGCAACGCCCGAGTCGAACGCGGCCGCCAGTTCGTCCACGTCGGCGCGGCGCAGAAGGTCGTTTCCGCCAGCGGCGATGCTGACCAAATCGGGACCCATGGCGATCGCCGGCTCGACTTGCTCGGCGAGTACATGCCGCACCAGATTGCCGCGGATCGCGAGGTTCGCGTAACGGAAGCCAGGAACCTGGGCGGCCAGCGCCACGGCAACGCGATCGGCCCAGCCGATAGCCTGTCCGTCCGGACCGAAGTCGTTGAGCCCTTCGGTAAAGCTGTCGCCGAGGGCCGCGAACGAGGTGATGTCGTGCTCCGCCATATGCCCATGATGCCAAAGCCACGGAGAGACACTGGGAGCATGCGGACCACACTCGCCGGCGTGGCGGCGCTGGCAATACTCACGGCGGCCGGCTGCGGTGGCTCGGGGAGCGCCTCGCCGGGCCCGGCGCCGACCGCGAAGACCATCGGCCCCGGCTCGATTGCCGCCGGTCATCCCGCCGCGGCCTGGCCCGTCTACGGGGGGAACAACAGTCACGCCGACGTGGCGTCGGCGGCGCTGGCCGGGCAGCCGCTGGTCGCCTGGCGGGCCAGGCTGGACGGCGCCGTCTACGGGCAGCCGCTGCTGGTGGGCAACCTGGTGATCGCGGCGACCGAGAACGACTCCCTGTACGGGCTCGAGGCGACGAGCGGCCGGGTTGCCTGGCGGACGCACGTCGGCACGCCGGTGCGGCTCGCCGACCTGCCGTGCGGCGACGTCGACCCGCTCGGTATCACCGGCACGCCGGTGTATGACCAGGCCAATGGCCTGGTGTACGCCGTCGCGGAGACCGCCGGTTACCACCACGTCCTGGTCGGCGTGTCGGCCACGAGCGGGACCCTGACGGTGCAGCGCGACATTCCGGCTCCGGACGGCAACCCGCGCAACGACCAGCAGCGACCAGGCCTGGTGATCGAGGACGGGCGGGTGTACGTCGCGTTCGGCGGGCTGTACGGGGACTGCGGCCAGTACCGCGGCTCGGTCGTCGGCGTCCCCCTCACCGGCAGCGGAGCCATCGTTTCTTACGTGGTTCCGACCGCGCGCGAGGGTGCCATCTGGGGCACGGCGGGTCCGGTGCTGGGCCCGGACGGCACCCTGTACGTCAGCACCGGCAACGGATCGGTGACCAGCACCAGCTTCGACGGCAGTGACGCCGTCACCGCGTTGTCTCCCGCGTTGCGGCAGACCGGCATCTTCGCGCCGGTCACCTGGCTCCAGGACAGCAAGAACGACGCCGACCTGGCCTCCAGCCAGCCCACGCTGCTCGCGAACGGCCAGTTGCTGGCACTGGGCAAGAGCAGCACCGCGTACCTGCTCGACCCCCGCCACCTCGGCGGCGTGGGCGGCCAGATGGCACAGGCGCAGGTGTGTCCCGCCTACGGCGCGACCGCGGTGACGGCCAGCACCGTCTACGAACCGTGTGCCGACGGCGGCATCGCGGCGGTAAGCGTGACCGGCACCCGGATCCGCGTTCTGTGGCGTGGCCCGGCCAACGCCGCGGGTTCTCCCGTGGTCGGCGGCGACGCCGTCTGGGTCACCGACTACTCCAGCGGCACCCTGTACGAGCTCAACCCGGCCACCGGCGCGACCGAGCACACGCTGAGCCTGGGCACCGGCCTCCCCCACTTCGCGTCCATGTCCATGTCCGGCACGCACGCCTATATCGGCACTGATAGCGGAGTCGTAAGCGTCTCCGGCGCCTAGCCCGCGACGACCGGCCGGTCACAGCGTGCCGATGGCGCCATCGGGTGCGTGTTAGGCGTGCCGTTGGCGCCATCGGGTCGGGGTCGCGGCGTGCCGTTGGCGCCATCGGCACGTTGGGTGGGTGGGACGTTGGGTGGGGTGGGACGTTGGGTGGGGTGGGACGTTGGGTGGGTGGGACGTTGGGGTGGGACGTGGCCCGGAGGATGCACCGAGGTCGTTATGGGATCATGGTTCTGTGGTTGATTACCTGGAGTCACCGACGCCGGCGTTCCTTTTTGACCTGGACGGGACGTTGATTGACTCCGTCTACCAGCACGTGATCGCGTGGCGCACGGCGCTGTCGCGGATCGGGATCGACCTGTCGGTCTGGCGCATTCACCGCCGGATCGGGATGAGCGGCGGGATGATGGTGTCGGCGCTGCTGCGGGAGACCGGGCGGGTGCTGTCCAAGGCCGAGATCGACCGGCTTCAGGAGTCGCACCGAGCGGCGTACCAGGCGCAAGTCGACAGCGTCCAGCCGTTGCCGGGAGCCAGCGAACTGCTGTACGCGCTGACCGGCGCCGGGGTGAGGTGGGCGATCGCGACCAGCGGATACGCGGCGACCGCGCGATCCGCGCTGGCGCTGCTCGGGCTGCCGGAGGACACGCCGATGGTGACGCGGGACCTGGTGCGGCACGCCAAGCCGGACCCCGACCTGTTCCTCGCCGCGGCTGCTCTGCTTGAGGTGGAGCCGCGGCACGCGATGGTCGTCGGCGACAGCGTGTGGGACCTGCTCGCGGCCCGGCGCGCCGGTGCGCTCGGGGTCGGGCTGATGTCCGGCGGGTACGGCCGCGAGGAACTGGAGCGGGCCGGGGCTTACCGGGTGTACGCGGACCCCGCCGAGATGCTGGCGCGCCTCGACGAGCTGGGGGTTCGCCTGGACGGGAATCCGTGACAGTTGCCCCTGCGGGGACTGCGCCTATCTCGTACATGGCTTTCGGGGGCTGGCGCTTTCGGCTGTATGCTGGCGTTATATGGATTCGTACGCGACAGGTACGGATCTGTTACAGGAGGAGATTCGCCGTGCCCGCGGTGCGTCGGATATTCGTTGGCGTCCATGGGTCACTAGGGAGCATGCAGGCGCTGCGATACGCGACGGACGAGGCGCGGCGGCGGGACGTCCCGCTGATCCCGGTCCTCGCCTGGCTCCCGCCGGGCGGCGACCTCGCGGAACGCCGGAGCCCGTCGCCGTATCTTCGCCGCGTCTGGCTCGATGCTGCCTGGCAACGGCTGTGGACCGCCTTCGACGCCGGCCTGGGCGGGGTGCCCGCCGACGTCGCGGTCGAGCCGCGGGTGATGCGCGGCGACCCCGGGCCGGTGCTGGTGGACGTGGCGGAGTCGGCCGACGACCTGCTGATCATCGGCACCGGGCGGCGTTCGGTTCTGGGCGGTCGCTGCCTGCGCAAGTCCGTGGGACGCTACTGTCTGGCACACGCGCGGTGCCCGGTGCTCGCGGTACCGCCTTCGGCGCTGATGGATGAGATGTCGGGGCACGGGCTGCGGTCCTGGCACATGCGGCGGCATGTGCGGGTGCCCGAGGTACCGGAGTTCGTGCCGCCGGACAACTGAGGCCGCCCTGCTGAGAGGTCGATCGTCATGACCCATTGACACACACGGCGGCGAGGTTGGCGAGAAGCCTATGCTTCGTCCGTCTCCAGCGGCTGGGCGCCGTCGCCGGGCCACCAGCCGGTCAGCTTGCGGGTGCCTTCCGCGGCCGCGCGGTCGACCGCCGCCTTCACCACGGCGAAGATCGCTCCTTGCAGAGCGGCCGCGAGCAGGATCTCCCGCCAGCCGCGCCGCGCGTCGGTGGCCTTGGGCGCCTCGTCCTCGTCGGCGGCGAGCTGCCACACCCTCTTGAAGATGGCCCCGGCGAGCATCCCGCCAAGCACGCCGGCCACCATGCCCACCGGCTTGTACAAGAGCTTGATCATCGCTTCCTCCACCGCCGGACCGCCACGAGCGCGGCCGTCGCCGCGGCCGCCACTGCCGCCGCGGCCGCGGTTACGGCCGGGAGCTGCGGGCGGGGGCGCGCATGCGCGGCGGTCCGGGCCCGCGGGCTGGCGACGAGCCGCGTTATGCCGGTCTTCGCGGCCAGCTGTTCGGCGGTCTCGGCGAGCTGGCGACGGGTGCGTTCGATGTCGGCCTTCAGCCGTTCGGCCTCGTCGTGCTGCGCGAGCTCGGGGCTCGCCCCATCGGTACGATCCATTCGCGTCAGTCCTTCATCCAGATGCCGACGTCCCCTACCCCGCCAGCTGCGCCTGACACGTGCCGGAAACCCAGCCATTGACCGCGCTTTCCCAGAGCGGATCGACGCCGGGCACTCGGCGACTTTCGCTGCCGGCCGGCGAAGGAGCCGCCAGGATAGGATTTCCCACGGTGGGGTCGGCATTGGAGGGTCATGACGGATACGCCGGAAGGCCGGATTGCCGCGCTGGACGTGACGGTGGCGCATCAGGCCCGGGTTTATGACTACTGGCTGGGCGGCAAGGACAACTTCCAAGCGGACCGAGATGCCGCCGAGCAGGCCATTCGCGACTATCCCGCGATCGTTACCGGCGTGCAGGCGCAGCGGGCGTTCTTGGTACGGGCTGTCCAGTACCTGACGGGTCCGGCCGGTATCCGCCAGTTCCTGGACATCGGCACCGGGCTGCCCTCCGCGAACAACACCCACGAGGTCGCCCAGGCCGTCGCGCCGGAAACGCGGGTCGTGTACGTCGACAACGACCCGCTGGTCCTCACCTACGCAAGGGCGCTCCTCGGCAGCGGCCCGGAAGGCATCACCGACTACCTCGACGCGGACCTGCGAGACACCGGCGCGATCCTCGAGCAGGCCGCGGATACCCTCGACTTCACCCGGCCGGTCGCGCTCATGCTGATCGGGATCCTGCAGCTCATCAGCGACTCCGCTGAGCCGTACGCGATCGTGCGGCGGCTGCTGGACGCGCTGCCGGCCGGGAGCTGGCTGGCGCTGGTTCACCCGGCCAGCGATGTCGTGCCGGAGGTCGTCACGATGGCGCGCAACCTCAGCAAGCGCTCTGTTGTGCCGACCACCCTGCGCACGTATGCCGAGGTATCGCGGTTCTTCGACGGCCTGGAACTGCTGCCGCCCGGCGTCGTGGAGCTGGGTCGCTGGGAGCCTGGAGCCGCGGCCGGCCCCGGCGCGGGCCAGCCGATACCCGCTTACTGCGGGCTGGCCCGCAAGGTCTGAGTCCGGCGCCGCTACGCCATCAGTCCGGTAGTAGCGAAAGCTAGTCCCGATAGCCTGGGGCGGGGTACAGGGAGGTGGCGATCTCGTGGTGTCAACGACGGGTAAGACTGTCCTCTACGTGATTGCTTGCGGTGGGCCGCCGGCGGGGCGGGTGGCGGACTTTGTGCGGGTGGCGCAGAGGCTGGGGTGGGATGTCGCGGTGGTGGCTACGCCGGATGGGGCTAAGTTCCTGGATGCGGGGCAGCTCGCGGAGCTGACTGGGCATCCGGTGCGGGTCAATTACAAGCAGCCTGGCGAGACGGATGTACTTCCGCCCGCGGACGCTATGGTCGTCGCGCCTGCCACGTTCAGCACGGTCAACAAGCTCGCAGCCGGGATCAGCGACACGCTCGCGATGGGGCTGCTCAACGAGGCGATCGGGATGGGACTGCCGATCATCGTGGTGCCGTGGCCGAATGTTCCGCTGTCGCGGCATCCGGCGTTCGGCCGGAACGTGGCGGCGCTACGGGACTGGGGGCTGACGGTGCTGTACGACCCGGGAAATCTGCCTGGGCGGGACGGGGATCCGGCTACCTTTCCGTGGGAGGAGCTGGGCGTCGAACTAGGCAAGCTCCACGTCGGCGGCTAGCGCGTGGTCAGTACGGGGCTGGCCAGGGCGCGGGCCGCCTTCCTAGGCCCATGCCCCGAGTAACGTGCTTCCCGGGTCAGCCGTTACCCGTACCGTAAAGCGTGTCGAGTCCGGCCAGCAGAATCCGGCCGCGGCTGTGCGCCGCTCTGGTGACAAGATCCTCGGTGAATCCTGTGCCGCTGAACAGGCCGACCGTCGCCGCACTGGCGTTGTGCCCTGCAGCTGTGAGCAGGCTCGCGACGTGTTCCAGTCTGCGCAACTCGGCCAGACCGGGTCGCCGGTCACGGTACTTGGCCTCGCCGATGAACACAATCGGTACGCCCGGGGTCCGCGGCCGGGCGCCGCGTGCGAGGGCCAGGACGTCGATCTCGTGCCCGGTCTGGTGCTCGCGGCAGGCAACGACGCTCTGGCCAACCGGTCCCACGGACAGCCCCGCCTCGTCGGTGGCGTAGCGCGCGACCCACTCGGCGGCTAGCGCCTCGAAGTGCGGGCCGAAAATCCTCGAATCTACCGTGTGGCTGGCCTCGGCCCAGACCTGACGGGCACGGCCCGCCTCAAGGTCAGCGAGAAACGGCTCGATGACCAGCTGATGCAGCCGCACGAGCTGGTCCGCCACCGTGACTACGGGTCGCCGTTCATGCAGCAGGTCCTGCCGGCGCTCGATGAAACCGGCCGCCGCGAGCATGCCCAGCTGGTGCGCGAGGGAGGTAGCCGCGCGGCCGAGGAGGCCGCCGATCTTGGTAGGCGAGCTCTCCCCCGCTGCTACCGCCGCCAGCACCGAGCTGTAGGTCGCCGTGTCGCGGATGCGCGGGTCTTCGTGCACCACACGACGCGCCTCGTCGAACAGCGGCATGCTTGGCCGCATGACATTGCGGATCAGCCAGTCGCCGATCTGCGCGGCATCCTCCGGAACCTCCGGGTCAGGCACTAGCTCCCGGTACCCTGGCGTACCGCCGACTACCGCATTGTGCGCGAATGCCGCCGCTGGGTTCTCGATGCGCCAGTACTGGCGGGCATCGCGGTAACCGAATGGCCGGATGCGGAGTTCGAGCGCGCCCCGGCCGCGCAGCGCCTTGGTCCCGGACAGCAGGTCAGCCATCACCGAGATCGCCGAACCGCAAAGAATCAGCCGCATTGGCCCGATCCCAGATCTCGCACCCGGCCCGAGACTGTCATACAGGCCTTGCACGATGGAGGGCAGCCCAGGGGTCTCCTGTACCAGGTAAGGCAACTCGTCGATCACCAGCAGCGGGGATGCCCCGCGCGAGGACGCGGTGGTCATCAGCTCTGCGGCGGTGCCGAGCGCCCGCTCCCAGTCGCCGAACCCGAACGCTCCGGCCGACAGCCCCGCCCAGTTGGCGAGCGAGTCACCGAAGCGGCGCAGTGAGATCGCTTCCGCCTGTTCCGTCGCCAGATGATAGAGGCCGCCGACCGCATCGGCGAGTCTGCGTAGCAAGTAGGACTTGCCTTGCCGACGCCGGCCGTAAACCACGGCTATCCGGAGGCCCGGCAGCGATGAGCTTGCGAACTCGGCGAGGTCCGCCCACTCTTCGTCCCGGTCGAAGACATCCGCTGGCTTTCTCAAGGTTCCATCCTGCTAGCTTGACTACAATTAATATAACTGTAGTCAAGCTAGCAGCCTGGAACCTCACTTCGGGGAGGTGGACGCGGCGCGCAGCGCGCGATACAGGATCTGCTGGTCGCCGAGGCGGTGACGGAGCTGGCGTTCGAGGCCGCCGATCGGCACCAGGTTCTGCGGGGCTCGCGGATCCTTGTGCGGAGTGCTCGCCAGCGGCGGGAGCAGCACGGCGGTCATGCCGGCGAGCTCGGTCACCTGCTCTCGCGGCAGGTCTGGTGAGCATTCGAGCCGGACGACGCCGGACCAGGGGACGCCGGGTGTGCGGGCTAGCTGGAGGTACCACGAATGACGCCGCCAGGACGTGCCCATGGTGAATGCCGGGGTCCGCTGGCCCGGCTTGAGCGCCGCGACGACGCGGGCCTGTTCGTTCGGCAGGTAGGAGGCATGGTGAGTCTTCACGTAGCCGACAGTTCGATCCAGGTGGGTGCGCCCGCGTAGCGGGCCGTCGACGACGAGGAGATCGCCGGCGTCCGGGTGCTCGGCGCGGAACCGCTGCGCGAGCTGGACCTCAGCCTTGGCGAGGTGCTGCTGCATGGCCAGGGAGAGCTGGTCAAGCGCCCAGCCGGGCGCTCGGTACGCGGAGTAGCGGACGGTCCGGGCCACGATGCCGCCCGGCTCCCGAGCGGCGGTGAACAGGCCTCGTTCGACGGTGACGTCGGTGATGCGGGCCTGCCCGTCGCAGCAGACAAGGCCTGCGGCCAGTGACGCCGCGATGCCAGGCACTGGCTGGGTACCGTCCTCGTGAACCCACACCCTGGCATCGATGCGCCGGACTCCGTCGAGGAAGTTCACCATGGCCGGCAGCCGGGTGGTGGGATCAGCGTCGATCGGCTGCCAACGGGACGCCTCGACCTCCAGGCCGAGGTCGAGTTCCGCGCTGGATTCAGCCATGGCGTCGCCGTCCGGCTCCGCGCTGAAGGCCATGCCGTAGCCCGGATCCCAGGGCTCGACGGTGAAGGTCACGATCGTTCCTTGCGAATGGCCGAGGAACCCCCGGCATGGCTGACGACGAAGCGCACCGGAACACGCTCCGCGAGCGCCGGCACGTGCGTGATGACGCCGATCATCCGGTCGGAGTCCGTGGCGAGCCGCTCCAGTGTGGTGGCTACGGCCTCCAGGGTTTCCTCATCCAGCGTGCCGAAGCCTTCGTCAAGGAACATGGAGTTCAGGTCGCGCATCCCGGCGGAGAGCCTGGTCACCTGCCGGGACAAGGCCAGCGCTAGCGCCAGGGAAGCCTGGAACGTCTCCCCGCCAGACAATGTGTGCACCGGCCGGCTCGAACCAGCGTCCTGGAAGTCGATCACCACCAGGTTGTTGTGCTCATCCCGGTCGAGCTGGTACTGGCCACCGGACAGCTCCAGCAGGGTCTGCGACGCCTCAATCATCAGCGCATCGAGCGCCGCGCCGCACAACCAGCGCTCGAACGAGGTCGCTCGCAACAGGTTGCCGAGCATCGCCGCTACGTGTTCTTCCTCGCGGTGAGTCTTGATCTGCCCGTCGAGCCTGGCGGCCTTCTGCCGGCTCTGGCGGATCGCGGTGAGGTCGCCGTCGGCGCGGGCGCGCGCCTCGGCGACGGCGGCTGGGGCGCGGGTCACGTCCCCGGTGCCGGTGATGCCGGAGTCGGCGAGAAGGGCGCCGATGGCGCTGGTATCGGCGACGACCTGTCCTTCGAGGGACGTCGCGGTCTCGCCTAGGTCCTGCTGGCGGTCGAGCCACGCACTGTGCTGCGTGACCGCCCAGGTTGCCAGTGCCGCCCAGGCCGCCGCCAGGTCGGTGCTGCTGGTCGCGGGTGCGCCGAGTGCCACTACCGAATCCCGTGCGGAGGCGAGCTCGGCCCACGCCTGCTGTTCCTCGTCGGCAAGAGAATCGCGACGACGCCGAGCCTCAGCCAGCGCGCGCCGGTGTTCACGCGCAGCCTGCCTTGCCTGCTGGAATGCCCCGTCCGCGACGGCAATGGCCGCCAGCGCGGCGTCGACTTCGGCTTCGTCGGGCGCCTCGGCCACAGCGGCGCTCAGCTGCTCGATCCGCTCCTGGCTGGCGGCCACGTCGCTGCCGGCCGCGGTTGCCGCCCGGACCGCCGTGCCATGAGCCGCCGACGCCCGTTGCTTTTCTTCCTCCGCGCGGTCAGCTGCTGCCTTGGCCTCGCTGAGGTCGGCAGATACGGGATGGTGCGGCAGTGAACCGACTGGTTGGCGGCATACCGGGCACTCGCCCCCGACCTCAAGGCTCGCCGCGAGGTGCGCGGCGGCGTGGGCATTCTGCGCGGCCTCAAGCTGGGCACGAGCGTGGGCGGCATCTCGCTCGGCTTCCGCCAGCTTCCCGGCCCACTCAGCTTCGGCGGCTCGTTTCGCGGCCAGGTCCGCTTCCTGCTGTCGCATCCGGATGGCCAGTTCGCGGCGTTGCACATGGGAGGTGCGGAAAACTTCGAGCCGGGACTTGTCGGGTAGCTGCTGGCGGGCCGACTCGGCGTCGGTCTCGGCGCCGTCCGCGTCCGCTACCTTGGCCGCGCAGCCGGCTACGGCCTGGTCGGCGTCGGAGATGCGCTGGGCGAGGCCAGCGACTCCGGCAGGTGTTCTGACCGCGGCTAGCAGCTGAGTTTCGGTGCGCGCGATCGATGCCTTGTTCCGGGCATCGCGTGCCTGTCCGGTGAGACCGGTCAGCGCGGTGAGCCGGTTCTCGACGTCGGCCTGCAAGCCGGTGAGCGTCTCCAGACGTGCGACCACCGTACGTTCTGCCTCGATTGAAGCCTCGGCCAGCTCCGCGCGTTCGCTTTGTGCGGAGCGGAGACGGTCGGCGGCCAGCTTGGCTCGTTCCCGGGCGAGCTGTCCGACCTTGGCATAGACGCCGAACGCCAGCAGTTCCACGAGCAGGTCCTGGCGGGCAGCCGCCTTGGCTTGGAGGAAAGCGGCGAACTGGCCTTGCGGCAGCAGCACCGACTGGGTGAAGTGCTCGTAGCTGAGCCCGAGGATGTCTTGCACCCGGTCCTTGACCTGGTCGGGTCCCTCGGCGAGCTGCTCGACGCTCGCGGCCAGGATGTCGTCGATCGAAGCGTTCGCCGGGACAGCCAGATCGAGACGTTCGAGACGGGCTTCCTTCGTGTGCACGAGGCCCTTCTTGTCGCGGGTCAGCGCGCGGACCGCCGCGTAGCGCTTCCCGGCCGCCTCGAAGACCAGGCAGACCTTGCACGAGTTTGCGCCCGGAGCCAGCGCTTGCGCGATCACGTTCTCCTTGCCCCAGCGAGGCACAGTGCCGTACAAGGCGAAGCACAGGCCGTCGATCAGCGTGCTCTTACCTGAACCCGTCGGGCCGATGAGCGCGAAGAAGTCGACATCGGAGAAATCGGCGTCGGCCGGGTTCCGGTAGGAGCCGAAGCCGTCCAGGAGCAGGCGCAGCGGTCTCATCAGCGTCCTTCGGTTTCTGGCGCGCCCGTCAGTTCGTCGAGCAGCTCGGCGAACATGGCGGTCAGCCGAGGGTCCTCGACGTTCTGCTCGCCGAGGTAGTCGCCGAACAGCTCGACCGGGCTGCGGCCGACCCGGCTGGGCCCGTGTTCGCCCTTCGCGCCGGGCCGGGGGCGGTAGGCATCGGCGAGCTCTACCTCGAGAGTGTTCGGTAGCTTCTCGCGGACGAAGTCACCGAGACCGGCGCGGGCGGGTTCGGCGAGGATTACCCGGAGGTACGCGTCACCGGCCTGCTCGCCTTTCGCTATCACCTCGTCGAGGGTGCCGCGGAGCGTCTTCAGCGGGCGTCCGCCGGTGACCGGGACGGCTCTGGCATCGGCGCGTGTGTCCGGACTGGCGGTGACCACGATTGCGGCTGGTTCGTTGGCTTCCTCGCCGAAGTCGACGGCGAGCGGTGCGCCGGAGTAGAAGACCGGGCATGGCCCGGGGATCTCCTGCTGCCGGTGCAGGTGTCCGAGCGCGACATAGTGCGCCGTCACCGGGAAGATGCTGGCGGGCAGCTCGTAGTCGAACCTGGTCTGCACGTCACGCTCGCCACCGCCCCGGCGACCGCCAAGCAGGGTGGCGTGGGACATCACGATGTTGACCGTGCCGGCGGTGAAGCCCTGGGTGAGGATTTCCACCAGCTGGCGCATGCGCTGGGTGTAGTCGAGCGCATGCTCGGCGAACTCCTGGAGCAGGACTTCGGCGGCGCGGACGGCGTAGCGGTGAGAGAGGAACGGCAGTGCGGCGACAGTAGCCCGCTCGTTGTTCTTGGTGGTTATGGTGAGGGTGCCGCCGTCGTCCGGCCGCTTCGGGTACCCGAGGACGTGCACGCCCAGTTGGCCGAGCACGGGACGGTAGACGGCGTCGAGCAGGTGCTGGTTGTCGTGGTTGCCGGCGATCACCACCACCTGGCGGTTTTCCTGCCGCAGTTCGAGGAGGGTGCGCATGACCAGACCCTGAGCCCGGGCGGTGGGCGCCGAGCTCTCGAACAGATCCCCTGTGATGAGCACGAGGTCGACGTCTTCGGTGGCGGCCGTCTCGATGATGCTGTGCAGGACGCTGACGTGTTCGTCGTGGCGGTCGCGGTTCTTGAGAACCTTTCCGACGTGCCAGTCGCTGGTGTGCAGGATCTTCATTCGTTGGTCCCTGCGTCTTAGAAGGGCGGCGGGTCGTCGTCGTTGTCGGCTCCGGGGATGGTGGCGAACGGGTCGGCGGGGCGCGCCGGGGCTGAGTCATGACCGGCCCACGGGCCCTTCTCGCTCGGGCGGGTGGCCCAGGCGGGGAACGGGAACTCCACCGCCAGCGGCACCGGGATGTCGGGCTGGGCGACGAACATCGTGCCGGGTTTGGCGAGCGTGGCGCGCTGCCGCTGGAGCGGGGGCAGATAGCCGTACTCGGGGCGTTCCGCTTCGGCGGCGTCGAGGCGGCCAGCGACCCGGATCGCGCAGTTGGCCAGGATGCGCCGTTCGACCTCACTCGCGGTCTGCTGGGCACCGATGAGGATGACGCCGAGGGATCTGCCGCGTTCGGCGAGATCGAGCAGGATCCGCTTGATCGGGCTGTCGCCCTCGCGCGGCGCGTACTTGTTGAGCTCGTCCAGCATCACGAACATGAGCGGTCTCGCCGTGCCTTGCCGCTCCTTCTTGGCGAATTCGCCGCGCAGGGTGACGCCGACCACGAACCGCTGCGCCCGGTCCGGGAGGTTGTGCAGGTCGATGACGGTGACCTGCGCTTTCGACGTCGTGATAGAACGCTCCTTGCGGTAAGCGAGATCGCCGCGGATGAGCTGCGACAGCGGGCCGATCGCAGAGTGGAGCCGTCGCAGCAGCGCGTTGACGCTGCCGGAGGGGGTGCTGGCCGGGACCCAGTCGTGTTTGGTCTCGTCGCTGCTGAGTTCGGCTTCCAGGAGGTCGACGAGATCTGCGAACGTGCGGAGGATGCGGTCGCTGGCCGTATTGCTGATCTTGATGGCACCGTCTTGGCCGACCTCCGCGGCGTCGCGTCTTAGCCGGGCCGCCACCTGAGCGACCAGCATCGTGTACTGGGCGCGCTCGTCCTCGGCGTCGGCGAAGGCGAACGGAAGGAGCTCGTCCCTGCAGAACTCGGCCAGCGTCCAGTAGAAGGGGCTGACCGCCTTGTCCCTGGCCGTGACGTCGGGCGTGCCGGACGGGTCGCCCCGGCGGGGCGGGGCGAAAACCCGGACGTTCTTGAACGGAGCGGCCGGTAGGTTGAGCGTCTCGTATCGTTGCGTCTGCTCGGGAGTGAGGCGGCTGTTCGCGTAGTCGAGGAAGAGCAGGTCCTCGCCCTTGACGCTGAAGATGAGGATCTTGGTGTTGTGTGCCTCTCCTTGGAGCACACCGGAGTTGGTGATGGAGTGCAGGAGGAACATAGCGAACGACGTCTTGGTGGCGATGCCGGAGATGCCGGAGATCGAGACGTGGGCACCGCGGGTGCCGTCGATGAACTCGAAGTTGGCGAATACCGGCTGGCCGTCGCGACCGAAGCCGAGCGGGACCTTTTCGGCGCCCATGGTGTCGAAGTAGAGGGCTTTGTCCCGTTCCGTGCCGACGGCGCGGTGGACGGGGGTGCCGGGGAGCGGCGGGACGTAGAGTTCGGGGTCCACCCGGGTGACGGTGACCTCGGCGACTTCGGCGATCTCGGCGGGGAGGGCGCCTTGCTGGATGAGGAAGACGTCCGAGGCGAAGCGGGCGCCTTCGTGAACGGCCTCGACGTTGGTGACGACGCCGGAGATCTGGATGGGGTCGCGGCCGTCCGGTAGCGGGCGGACGGTGACTACGACGTCGTCGAGCTGTAGGTACTGGCCCGGCGCGAGGCCGACCGAGAAGCGGAGCGGGGTGGCGGGGACGGTGCCGACAACGAGGCCCAATGCGTCAACTGCGGAGATGTCCTCGGATCTTGCAGTCACGTCAGCAATCCTTCACCTCATGTCTTCACCAGGAGCTGGGATGCGACCTCAGCCATCGGGAGACAGCGCCCTGGCGCGTGCGATGATATCGCTGAGCAGGGCGGGCGGATCCGCGTCGGCTTCAATCGCCGCGAGCCGGTACGTGGCAGCGTCCTTGCCGGGGAGGCCACGGCCGTCCTGAATGAGTTCGCGATGCTTGGCACCCCAAGCCGTCCACTCGTCGAGCACCGGTTCCAGCGTGTCTTCTAGCACGGCCCAGCGGTCCGTCACCGTGGTGGCGGGATGCTCCTGCTCTGGGGCGTACAGGTAACGCAGCAGCCGACGATTGGCGGCGCCGACGGTCTGCTCAGCCCCGGCCCTGGCCCCAGGCGCGGTCCGATCCCGCACGCCGTACGGGCACGTCGCGGCTGCTTTCGCTGGCTGTGATGGTTTCGGGTTCGAACCAACGTAGCCTGAGATAACGGTTGATGTGTGCGTCCCGCCGCTCCCGCTACTGCAGGCAGCTAGGGTCGTGCAAGTGACTCCTGCACACTCGGGGATTCTCCCGCCCGATCAGTATGTCGCGTCGCTGGCGCGCAAGCGTATGGCGGCAGGTGCGCTGCTCCGCGATGCCCGCGGGCGGGTACTGCTGGTCGATCCCGCCTACAAGCCGACCATGGACATGCCTGGTGGCGCGGTCGAGGCGGAAGAGTCGCCGCACGCCGCGTGCCGCCGCGAGGTGGCCGAGGAACTCGGCCTGGACCGTGCGCCGGGACGGGTGCTGGCGGTGGACTGGGTACCATCCCGGCCCAAGCGCCCCGAGGGCGTGGTTGTCGTCTACGACGGCGGGATCTTGCCGGATGAGGAGATCAGTCAGATCGTGCTCGGGGACGGCGAGCTTGCCGGGATCAGGTTCGTTCCTCCGGATGAGGTGGCTCCGCTGGTGACGCCGTTGCTGTCGCGCCGGATCGCGGCGTGCGTCGCGGCTGCCGACGCGGGGACGGTGGCTGCACTAGAGAACGGAAGCCCAGCCGGGTAACGGCTGGCTGCCGGGGACGACGCGGTCGCCGGGCTGATGAGGTGACGGCCGGCTGAGCGGTAGAGGCTGTCGTGGATGCCGTCGGCGTACTGGAGGGCGTTGAGGTCGCGGCGCGCCTTGGCGGTGACAGAGCCGGCGGTGAAACCGGCCGCGCCGGCGAGGAGCGCGAGGTCGGAGGCAGCCCGGTAGGCGATGTCTACGCCGTGGGCTTTGACTGCGCATCCCCACAGGTGTGCATGCGGGTCGCCGGTGTCGGCGAGGCGCTGTGCGGTGAGGCAGGCCAAGACGGCGGCGATGATCTCGGCGTAGCTGCGGCCGAGAGTGATGAGCGCGTTGTCTCGCAGGCTGGTGATGACTCGTGTCTCGCGACGGTGGTCCAGCAATGCGGACACGTGGTCGTGGACGGCGGCGGATGCGCCGAGCGCGGTGGCTGCGACGAGTGGCCGGTAGTACGAGAAGTGCTCACGCAGGAGCCGCGTCCCGTTCCCTGGCTCGCCGAGGATGTCGCACTCCCGTACTGGCACCGCGTCGAGGCGCAGTTCTCCCCAGGCCCAGCCGGACAGGCCGGCCGGAGTGAGTGGCGTACGGGTCAGGCCAGGGCTGGCCGCGTCGATGACGGCAGCCGTCAGCTGCCCGGTCGGGTCGTTGAAGAAGACGCAGAACACGGCTGCTTCGGTCAGCCGGCTGATCCACGACTTCGTCCCGGTGACCAGCCAGTTCCCGTCACTGCCTGGTACAGCGGCTGCGGCGGTCCTAGTCCGGTGGACCTGGCTGCCGCCGTGCGGCTCGGTGATCGCGATTCCCGGCAGTGCGCCGCTGAGCAGGCGGAGGAGCCAGAGGTCGCGGAGCTGGGGGCTGGCATGTTCCGCGATGAGCCGCCCGTGGCCGAGCCCGGTGGAGTCCCGCAGGTCCACGTCGTAATAGCCGCAGATGAACTGCAGCAGAGTCTGGGTGACTGCCGGCCGACCGCAGCCGCCGTGCCGGGCCGGGACAGCCAGGGCGAGGACGCCGCCAGCGGCGAGCCCTGAGCGGACTTGCCGCAAGTGCGAGCTGCGGGTACCCGGGTCCAGAGCGGAATCTGCCGGGAAGTCCGCCAGCAGGGCACAGAGTGCCTGCTCGAAACGGCCCAGCCGTGCGAGGTCCAGGCCGGTCAGTTCCGGGACTGCCGCACGCAGCGGTGCTAGCCAGCGGCAGGCCGTCCGTTCGCCCGTCATGATGCGGCCCGCGTTGCTGCGCCGCGGATACGGGCGGGCACTCCGAATGCCATAGCACCTGACGGGATATCCCTGGTGACGACCGAGCCCGCGCCGACGAGGGCATGCTCGCCGATGCTGACCCCGGCCAGTACGGTCACCCCGGAGCCGACCCGCGCGCCGTACCCGAATGACGGGGCGGCGAGCTGCGGCTGCCGCTCCGGATCACGCCAGACCAGGTACTTGTCATTGACCGTCCGCACTCCTGCGCCGAGGAAGACCCGGTCGGCCAGCACACACGAGCCGGTGATGTGTGAGCCAGGGGAACAGCGGACCCGCGCGCCGATCCTGCTCGCCCTCTCGGCCGTCAGGTTGTGCCCGAGCTGCGTGTCCTGGCCGACGATTACGAACGAGCGGAGCAGGGTCTGGTGCCCGACCATCGTGGCGTCGCCGATCTCCGTCCCGGCGTACACGACCGCGCCGCCGCGGATCACCGTGCCGGACCCGATAATCGTGGCAGCGCCAGTTCCTGGGTAGCTGTCCCCGACCGCGTATCCCTGCTCGGGCTTGCCGAGGACTACATGCTCCTCGATCCGTGTGCCATCCCCGATGACCGCCCCGCCGTAGATGACGGCGAACGGGCCGACCGTGCACCCCGCCCCGATCTCGACCGGCCGCGACTCCCCCTGCGCGTCAACAGGCACGAACACGGCATGCCCGCTGACCATGCTTCCTTCGCTGACCCGCAGGAGCCCTGACCGGGCTAGCTCTGCCGCGGTTACCGCCTGATCAGGAAGAAAGGCCGGAATGGGAAGGTCAATGATCGTGGTCACGATGTTCTCCTAGTAAGAGGGGACAGGTCCGGTGGGTTCCAGCAGGCGCCCTCCCCTGCCATCGGCGCGAGGCCTGCGGCCCTGTTGTGCAAGGAGTTTGCGCATCATGCAAGCGCTCTGGCCGGTGCTGCCGGCGGCGGTTACCGTGGACGCGGGAGCTTCATGCGGAGCAGCCAGTGGACACACCCAGGCGGGCACGGCCAGCGCCCGGCGAACGCGCCGTATTCGGGAGGGTCGTACGTCGCGCTCGCCAGCAAGCCGGGCTGACGCTCGCTCAGCTCGGTGACCGGACCGGCTACTCCGCTTCCCAGGTGTCACGGTACGAGCGCGGCGTGGCTCCCCTCACCGACACCGGCGTGCTGCGCAGGTTCTGCGCCGCCCTGGGCATAGCGCCGCAGATCTTCGGCCTGACCGCGACGCCCGCCCATGGCGCCGGACACGACGGCTCGCCGACACCCGGTCGCGGACGCCCTGCAGCGGTTGCCCGTAGGGTTTCCGCAGAGCCTGGATGGGAGGACGGTGAAGACCCGGTGCGGCGACGTCAGCTGCTAGCCAGCCTGGCGGCAACCGCGGCCGCAGCAGCCGGCGTAACCGCGATCGCCGGACCCGCCAGCGCAGAAGGCATCTCCGCCCCCGGCGACCTGCTCATCGGCCGTGTCCGCGACGCGATGCTCGGCCTCGGCCCCGCTCCCGCCGACTGCTCCCTGGACCAGCTCCAGGCCGGGCTGGCTTCGGCTATGACCGAATTCCACACCTGCCAGTACCACCGTCTCGCGAACCGGCTTCCGCGGCTGATCAGCACGGTTCACGCACTCGCCTCCGCTGACGGCCAACAGGCCAGCGCGCTGCTGGCTGGTACCTACACCCTCGTTACGCGCATGCTCATCAAGCTCGAAGGCGCGGGCGGCCAGCTCGGCTGGATGGCCGCAGACCGCGCCGCCGCATTCGCGACCTCCGCCCAGGATCCCCTGGCCGACGCCGAGGCAGCCCGTAACCTCGCTGTTCTGGCCCGCCGCGCAGGCTGGCACTCTCAGGCGATGCAGATCGCCCTCCACGCAGCCGACCAGCCCGGACTGCGCGACGGCCTAGCCGAGCACACCGCCGAGCGCGGACTGCTGATCCAGTCGGCCAGCTACTCGGCTGCCAAACGCGGCGACCAGTCAGCCATGCGGGAACTGACTGACGAGGCCATCGCCATCTCTGCCCGCCTAGGCCGCCGTACCCTGCTGCGTGACCATGGCGGCGGTTTCTCACTGGCAACCGTGGAACTCCACCGCATCAGCGCCGAGTACTCCCTCGGCGAAGCCGGAGCGGCCCTCGCAGCGGCCAAGCGCATAGTCCCGGCCCAGCTGCCGAGCGTAGAACGCCGGGCGCGCTACTTCGCCGACGTCGCCCAGGCCTTCGGCCAGCTCGGCCGCCGCGACCAGGCCATCAGCGCGCTCCTCGCAGCCGAGCGGCAAGCCCCCGACGAGATCCACTCCCGCCCCGCCACCCGCGCCCTGATCTCTGGCCTCCTGCTATCCGGGCACACCACACCGGAGCTGCGAGGGTTGGCAGCACGATCCGGACTCGCCTGAAGCGGCCCGAACCGCGCGAGGCTGTCACTGCCCACTGCTCCGCCACCCATGCAGCCGAAAACACTGCGACTATGAATGCATTGGGCTCAAATGCTTAGGAGCGGCCAGGAGTAGCGGCCGGACTTGAGCTGCTCGCCACGGTGGATGGCGTTGTCGCGGGGTCTAACCGGTGCCTCTTTCGAAGGAGAAGCTGACCCGGTTGTGTTTCGTCGCGATGTTCTTCGAGGATGTCTACCGGACCGGTGATGCGCGCCGGCACAGCATGCTGCGACTGCGGCGACGACGCTGGGGTCGCTGGTCGGGGCGGTTCCTGGCTATGTGGTCGCGGACTTCAGCCAGCAGATGAGGCTCGCCGAGACGTTCCGGGAGTTCCGCGCGCTGCCCCGGCGGACCGTGACGTGCCGGCCGTCGTTTTCTGGGAGTGCGGATATCGGCGGGGCTGACGCGGACTTCAGCCTCGGCGGGCTGCTCCTGGACTGCAAGTCGGCCACAATTCCGGGCAAGCTGGGGCGTGATGAGTTCTACCAGCTTGCTGGTTATCTGCTGCTCGATTACCGGGACGAATTCGGCATCAAGCAGGTCGGGTCCTATCTGTCGCGCCAGAGCGCGACGATCATGTGGTGTCGGCGCCTTCTTCCGGCTGCTTGGGTGCGCTTCGCCGCGACCAGTTGAGACGACACCTGGCGGTCTGCCTGCCGTGTGAGGTCTCGGCGTACGGATGTTTACCGGATCGCGGCCGCCTTCCTGGTCCGCTGCCCCGAGTGAGGTGCTACCTCGGCGTGCCGGATTAGGCCAGGAGGGCGTTGTGGCGTTGCCGGGCGACAGCGAGAAGTTCCTGGCGGAGTTTCTCGCGGGTGCGGCCGCGGGTCTTGATCGCGTGGCAGTTGGGGCATAGCGCGATCATCTGCTCGGGATGGTCCGGACCACCTTTCGCGAGGTCGTGGATGTGGTCGATCTCCAAGATCGGGTTTCCCGCATCCGTGACGTCCTTGGGGTCACCCGTGCAGCCCGGGTTCTCGCAATGCCCTCCGCTGCGTCTGAGCACGGCGCGGCGAGCCGATTGGGAGCGCATCAGGTCGAAGGTCACGCGGGCTTGGCGCAGTTTGGCTCCGCGTTCGCGCATGCGATCCGCGATCCTGCACAGGCGGCGGTATTCCTCCTCCATAGGACTGGCCGAGAGCGTTATGCCGGTGGCTACAGGGGCTTGATCGTCGGCGATCTCGGCGTCCGCCAAGCTCGCATCGGTGAGGATCGTGTCCCAGTCCGTATCCGCTTCCGCGAGGTACTTGTCGATAATGGCCTCGACGGCGGCGACGCGGGCCTCGCCGGAGTAGCGAACGAGGTTGTAGAAGGGCGCGGCAAGCCCGCTTTGCGGACGATGTTCGGCGAACCAGCGCACCGGGGCGTTGCCGTGCGCGGGCGGTACCGGCCGCGGGCCGTCGATTTCCCACAAGCCGGCGTGGTACAGCGCGGCGAGCGGATAATGCGGACGCGGGTATTCGCCGTGGCGCTCGAGAAAGGCTCCGAGCGCGTTCTCCGTTTCGGTCCATGGAGTGATCCTGTCTAGGCCCCGGTGCGCCCGGCCAATGGCCCATGCCAAGGTGAGCGGCTGGTAAAGAGCCGAACGGCCCGTGGGGGAACGGGACCGCCGCAGCCGGGCCAGCGATTCGAGCAGCGTGCTGATGGTCAGGCTTGGCGATGGGTCCGCAGGCCCCTTGTGGGGGGCCGCGGTCACCTCGAAGCCGAGTCCGCGCAATAGACGTCCTACGGTCGCGGCGCCGCCGCTGAACTCGGCGGCGGCGAGGCGCGGCAGGTCCGGTAGGTAACCGTGCGCGACGCCGACAATGGCCTTGGAGTCGTAGATCTTGCCGTTGAGGTGCAGGAGATAGGACCTGGCGGGGGCGAAGCCGTGGGTGTCCGGGAAGACGTCGCGGCCGAGCCGGTCGTACTCTTCGGTTGCCAGCAGGATCTCGCGGCGCGTGAGGTCGCTCAGGGCCAAGGCCGCACCGCCAATCCGCGGCGAGCGACGCGCTGGCCGCGGGCTTCCGTCCACACTCGGCCATAGTAGGCGTTGCGTTTGGCAAAGTTGCCAAACGCAACGTTGCACCTGAGCCGTCCTCGCGTGCGATATCGTGATGCACAATGGCAGACGTCAGCTTCCGCGGATAACTTTCAGGTAAACAGAGGGACGCTATCTCCTTCGCTGGCATGCATACCGGGAACGGAATCCGGGCACTAGGATGCAAGAAGATCAATGCGGTGCTGGCGCAGGGTCGACCTCTGTGCTGGTGCTGTGAAAGCTGCGACTTCGACTTCAGCCAGACCTACGGAGAGCGCGGCAGTGGCTATATAGAGTGCCGTCATGCTGGAACCCCTGCATGGGCGTTCCGGCACGGCCCGGAGCCGCCCGCCGACAACAAGTTCGGCCTCGGCGAGGTGCTCGACACCGGCGCCATGCTGCTCGGCCGCCGTACCTGGCTGTTCGGCACGATCTGGCCAGGCGAGGTCTCCAGCACGACTGGACCATCCTGGGCTGACATGTCTGAGCGGTTGCCGAGCCCGATAATCCTCTTCATCGAGCTGAGACTGCTTGGCATCACCACTACCGAACATGCCTCGCCTCTTCGCCGAGACCGCGGCTGACCTAAGTCGGCATCAACGGTACGTGACTACCAGTAGCCAACTAGCAGTGTTGCCGCTATATCTCGCCAAAGAATCCGCTATCGACACTAATATCCTCTACGGTTCGCACAACAGTCCGGACGCCCAGTTCATAACGTTTGAGTAGTTCGCAGAGGCGATCGCCGTCGATGAGGTCAATGGGCGGAGCGCCGTCCCGGGTTGCCTCCTTCTTGGCGTCCGCTGTGAACGACCCGGTGGTGATCAGGAGTCCCTTGTCACCGCGGCCTGCCATGGCGCCGCGGAAATCACGGACGGCGCTTGGGCCTACGCTGCCGCGGTAGCGCTTGCATTGGAAGAAGACCGGGAAGCTGACTAGACCGAGCCGGTAGACGCCGAGTCCGTCGATTCCACCATCGCCGCTTTGCCCAGTGACGTTGACGCTGTCGAAGTCAGCCTCTCGGAGGAGCCTGCGGGTCAGCCGTTCAAAGGCGTCCGGCCGCATTTTCATGAGCTGGCCGAGCAACTGCTCCTTCCAGGTGAACTCCCTGGCCGGCTCCTCAGTGTCGGCCTCGTCAGGGTCTTGCGATGCGCGCGCCTTGCGCGCCTTCCGTAGTTCGTTCAGGTGAGCGGTCCATAGCTCGCGGACTCGTTCCTGGCGCTGGTCGTCCGTTATGGAAGGGGCGGTCAGCAGCGCTGTGCCCACGTCGGTCAGAGCCCACACGCCCCGGGTGCTGTTGGTCAGCAGATCCATTCCCTTGAGGTAGGTGCGGGCCCAAGCGAGACGGTAACCGATCTCGGTTTCCGGGCCGCTGTTGTGCAGCACCGCCTGTTGGCCGTCACTGAAGCCCTCCCGCTTGATGACCGTCTCCACGATCTCCCCGATCGATGCTGACCCGCCCAGCTCTGCTACCGCCTGAAGTACAGGCCAGAGCATCTCGTTGTACTGCGGCACATTAGCTTTAGCCATGTTGCGACATCCCTGCCTACACGGAGGTGATGGTCTGATTCTTATCACCACCGTGGCGACCGAGGTACTCCATATCCTTGCGCCAATGTCGTTCATGGTTGTTATAGAGGTGATCGTCAGGCAACAGGATCGAGGCGCGCTGCGCCTCGATCACCTGCATAACAGGCATTATGCCGACCAGAGGCGGAGTGATCTGATCTTCGGTCACCGGCATAATGCCGCGATGAGTAAGCTCACTACGGATCAGCACCGCATCAGCCTGCCTGTTCTCGCTTCTGTTCACTTCCGACCCCTTTCGTGACGCGCCGACGATGGCGCCGGTTGCCGGCCTGCAGCTCCTCTGCCCATGGTTACGACACCGGCGGCAGGAAACGGCTGGGCTGTCTGCGCCAAGTCGCGCGCTGACACTCAGTCCGTCGCGGTAGCGGTCCAGCGTCTTGCGGGCCGACCGGGCCGGGAGGTTCTGTCATTCCGCAGCGCCCCCGCGACCACTCCGAGGCAGATCCGGGCACCAGCGGGCAGAGTGTTTCGCCTCGGCGCTTTAATTCCCGGCGGCCGCGCTGCCCTAGGGCTGCGGAGGCGGTCATATCGAGGAGGCGAGAGAGCTCGTTCTCGAAATCCAGCGTTCCGTCTGAGATGGCGCTGACCATGTGGCCGATTTCATGCAGCAGGATGCCGACGTAGCGGGCGAGGTCATCGAGCTGATCGCGGCGGATCACGATCCGCTGGTCAGCTACTTCCCATACTCCGACCACGGGATCACCGGCCTGGCTGAGCCGCATGATCTCCGAGATGAGCACTGGCAGCTTGCGCCTGGTCAGGTCGACCTTGGCCACAGCGGCGATCTCGCTGGTCCGCGTGTACACGGCCCGCTCGGCCTTGGACCCGGGAGGAAGCACTACCGTCGTGAATACAGGGAGCCCGGCCCGTATACCAGCAGCGGGTGCGGCTCATACCGCACCTCGGCCAGGATCGCGTCCCAGTCCAGCCCGGCCAGCGTCACCTGGTCCGGCGTGATCTCCCAGATGTCCCGGACGCCACCCCGCCCAGTCGGCCCCAACCCAAGACCGTCGGCCGGCGCGTCCCACCAGAATCGCCGAAGTGCACCCATATGCATCGGTCAAGGCTCGACCTGAGGCATCATGGCAGTCAGCAGGGGAGCCAGAACCGTAGCCTGTCGACAGGGTATTCGAATAGGATGAGCTCATGAGCGTGACCGAGAGAGGCGCACTTCTAGCTCTGCTGCGCACCTCTGGGCAGCCTTGGTCAGCCGTGACCGACGAGGTTGAATCAGCGGGCTCAGCGCTGGAGGTACTCCACGCGGGGACGCCGGGGCAAATGACCCTCTTCCCGGAAGGCATCGACGCAGACCACGTTGCCGAGGCTGCAGAACAGGAGATCGTCGCGTGGGAACAGGAGGGAATGCGATTCGTCACCCTTCTTGACCCGGACTATCCCGCTCAGTTGCTGACCGTGCATCAGAGACCCCCATTTCTCATGCTGAAGGGGCAGCCTGATGAGCGCGACGCCCGAGCTGTGGCCATAGTTGGCACTAGGAGAGCCAGCGAAGACGGCATTAAAGCGGCCTATAGTCTCGCTAGTTCATTGTCGCGTGCCGGAGTCCCGGTAGTGAGCGGACTGGCGGCAGGGATAGATACCGGCGCGCTCAGCGGGGCGCTATCAGCCAACGGACGGGCCGTGGCAGTCATCGGCACAGGGCTTCACCGCAGTTACCCGAAAGAGAATGCTGATCTGCAGGTTCGAATCAGCAAGGTCGGGCTGGTCATCTCCCAGTTCCTCCCGGATACACCTCCTACTAAAGCCACCTTCCCCATGCGCAACGCGGTTATGAGCGGGTACAGCGCCGCTACGGTGGTTGTTGAAGCTCCATACCAAAGTGGTGCACGCATGCAAGCCCGCCTCGCACTTGAGCACGGGCGGCGGGTGTTCTTGCTTGAGTCTCTGCTCGTGAACGACTGGGCTCGGACATACGCTGAACGACCGAACACAACTGTAGTCCGGTCTGTGAAGGATGTGCTTGGCCACCTAGAGCCCGCCCTCGCCGCCGATCAGGACCTTGTCTGGGCGTGACACCGAGTGGCCACCGTCGCCGAAGTTACAGCCAGGTACGAGAACTTCCTTCTTCCTGTACTAACCCCCCGCGATGGCGTATGTGTGATCTGTAAGAGGTCTCTTCTGAGCGGGTGGCCCTGCTGCTATCAGTGCAACGGGCATCGCAGCACCCTCTCGCATAGGGCAGATGTCGTGGCGCCTATCGCGCTGGCGGTCAAGCACGACCAGTGGGCGCACGAGCTGTCAAGCTACAAGAATTCCTCCAACTCCACCGCTCGAAGTAGCCTCGCGATAGGGATAGGCGCGGTTCTCTGGCGGTGGCTAGAGAGCCACGAGATGTGCGTGGCAGATTACGCGGGAGTAGATGAGTTCCCGCTCGTGAGCGCAGTGCCCAGCACCCGTGGGCGGCAGCAGCACCCGCTCGGACGAATGCTGAGAGAGATCGTCAAGCCGACCTCTGATCGCTACGCGGACCTCCTCCGCCCAAATCCGGACTACCCGGCTAGATCCCGTGATGCGAGCGATAACCGCTTTCACGTAACCACGGAATTGAGCGGTGAGCCAGTCATGCTGATCGATGATCAGTGGACCTCTGGCAGTCGCGCCCAAAGCGCTGCGTCTGCGCTCAAGATGACAGGGGCTGGTGCTGTCGCCGTAGTAGTTCTAGGACGACATTTTGACCGCAGGCCTGACCGGGAGGACTACCGCGAAGCCGCCAGTGCGTACTACGGCGCCGCCAAAACACAGGGATGGAGATGGACGGCCTGCTGCATTTGCGGCAAGCAAGATACCTGACTGCGCGTGGACGCGTCCGGCGATCTGCTTCCGTTAGCTCGCAGCGCCCTCGTGGTCAGGCGATCTTGACGGCGCCGCCGTCGATGCGGTGGTCCGAGCCGGTGATGCTGCTGGCGAGGGGCGACAACAGGAAGGTAATGAGCGCGGCGACCTCGTCCGGTTCGGCCAGCCGCCCGGTGAGCATGCCGAGCATGGCCGGGACCTGAGCCAGGAACTGGTCATGCGGAACCCCCGCGGCCGCCGCGAACTTCGCACCCAGCCCATCCGGGCCTTCCCACACATCGGTCCGGGTCGGGCCGGGCGTCACGGTGATCACCCGCACCCCCTGGGGGCCGAACTCCTCCGCCAGCCCTTTGCCGAACGCCTTCAGCGCCGCCTTGGCCACGTTGTACGCCAGTGG
>Ga0070714_100000444_pt1 | contig 30013 bp, 30 predicted proteins | sample LARL83metaG_FD_65450 | JGI IMG/M metagenome (GOLD analysis project Ga0070714, IMG submission 65450) | Corn, switchgrass and miscanthus rhizosphere microbial communities from Kellogg Biological Station, Michigan, USA - LAR L8-3 metaG | ecosystem: Host-associated > Plants > Roots > Rhizosphere ... | reverse complement strand
CCCCGGCCGCGAGCAACCTGCCGCGCCAGGAGCCCGTGCATCAGCCGGCGCAGGCCGTGGCGCCCGCTGCGCCGGCGATCACAAGGCAGTTCAACACCAGCGTTTGCGACCTCCTGTCGGCTGGCGACGTCCAGTCTTCATTGGGCAAGACGACTGCCCTGACGGTGCGGAGGGACACGGCCGGCAACGGCTGCCACTACATCGACCCGACCCACTTCACCGAGCCCGCGTTCGGCCAACCCTTCATTCCGTTCGTCCAGGAGCTGATCGCCACCTACAACGCGCAGGTGCCCGGCCAGCCGGAGCTGGTCCACAACCTCTTCCTGCAGGGCAAGAGCTCGAGCACGGCCGCCGGCGGCGTGAGCTACCCGGGTGTCGGCGATGACGCTTACCGCGTCAACGGCGACGTCACCGCGTACGGGCACTGCAACGAGGTGAGCATCGGGGTGACCGACTACGTGCCCGGGCCGCAGGCCTTCCCGATCGTGGCAGCCTGGAATGCCGACGTCGCCCAGCGTCTGCTGGCGAAGCTCCCGCAGTGCGCGGGGACGGCCACCGGGTCAGGCGCCGCGCAGACCCAGCACACGACCACCACCACGACGACCACCACCACGACCACGACTTCCCAGGAGGTCGCGATCGCCGCGACGCCCGCCGCGCGCGTCGAGCGCGGTTTCTGGGGCGGGCTGCTGGGTGCCGCGCTGGCATTGATCGTGCTGCTGGCCCTGGCGGTCTATCCGCGCTTGCGGCCGGAGCCGGCACCGATACCTTCCGACATCGACATCGTCCCCGACGTCACGGGCCCCAACACGATCGAGGCGCCCAGCCTTCCGCCGGCGAGCGTCGTCGCTCCGCCGCCGGCAGCGCATTGGGGCCACACCGTCGAGAAGCCGGGAACCGGCGATGATGCCGGTCGGGTCGACGTCCCCGAGCCGGACCCGACGGCCGGCTTGGGCAGCGACGATGTGAATCCCAAATGGGGACCGACTTTGGAGAGGCTGCAGGCCCTGCAGAGAGGCGACTTCACCGTCCCGCACGGCACCCCCGGACAGTGGCTGCAGGATCTCCGCGCCAAGCTGGACCAGCTGCAGGCTCAGGAGGCCCAGCTGATCAAGGATGGCTATCCGGAGCCGGAGCCGGTCGAGGGTGCCGCGCAGCTGCTCTTCGGCGAGGCGACCAAGACCTTCGGCTACAACGAGCTTGCGCACAACCGCGAGATGCAGAGGGACGTGCAGGTGCAGATCCAGATCCTGACCACCCTGCCGAGAGGCTCGGCCGTTCTCGAGGAGCACATGCAGGGCCAGAGCTTCAACGCATTGGCCGGGCTCGCCAAGACCATCGTTCAGCAGGGGACCGACACGGCCCAGTCGGAAGGCGCCGCCCACATCGACAAGCATCTCGACGCGCGGGTGAACAAGAACCCGCGCCCGACGCGCCCTCCCACGTCCAAGCCGCCGAAGCCGGTCAGGAATCCCGAGCTCAACCGCGGCGGAGTGCGGCCCGCGCTGGAGCCGCCCGCCGGGCCAGGGAAGCCTCCGGGCCAGGGCGACTGGAAAGTTGACGTCTCGGAATCGCCAACGCAGCGTGGCCTGACACCCGAGTCGGAACCGAATTGGAAGCCGGGCGACCCGAAGGGGGTGCCGCCTGCGGTCAAGGGGGGCGAGGTGTCGCCCGAGGGCGACAACTTCAACCAGACCCAGGTCTACCCACCCGGGAAGGCGCCGCGCAAGGTGACCGACCCCCTGGCCGGGCCATCCGACTACGCCAACCGCGACGCCATCGGCATCGAGGTGCGCAACCGGACTTACGACAAGCTCGTCAACCAGGGTCTCAAACCGGCAGAGGCCGAAGCCCTCGGGCCGCAGCGGCAGCAGGACATCGAGAGCCTTCGCAACGCCGACGCCACCTTCTGGGAGTCGATCGAGGACCCGGTGATGAAGGCCTATCTCGAGAACCTGCGCGACAGCGCCTACCCGAACACCGCGGTGGAGTGAGATGAATCGAAGACTGCTCATCGGGCTGGCCGCGCTGGCCCTCCTCGCAGCGGGCGGGTGCGAGAACACGAGCAACGGGAACTCGGCCGGCAGCCAAACGTCTGGCAACAGCTCGTCCCACGCGGCCAGCAAGCCGGCGGACGCCCAGGCCGAGCTCAGCGCCGCCGTCAGCGCCAGCTCCTCGGGCCTTCAGAACGTCAAATACAAGGCCGACGGGAGCAGCTCGGTCAACGGCGCGGCGCCCTCCACGACCCAATCGGTGCTCGAGATCGACTTCTCCCCACTTGCCGAGCACATCGAGATTACGAACAGCACCGGTACGTCCAAGGTGAACGTCAACGCGGCGGGCAAGCAGTGCGGCACCAACTCGAACGGCACGACTTTCGCCCACGCAGGTGTCGCCCTGAGCGCCGATGTGATCTCGCCGTACAGCCTCGGTGCCAAGGTGTCCGGAGCTCATTACGACCCTGACGTCGATGGGCGGTGGGTCGTCACCGGGAACGTGCAGATCACCAACTCCAGCGTCAGCTTGGACACGGCGACGTTCACGATCGATCCGCAGACGAACCTGATCGTCAAGATCGTGCAGCACTCGGTCAGCTCCCTGACCGTTGCCAGCGGCACCGTCAAATACGACAGCACGACCACCGAGTCCGATTTCGTGCGCAACGGAGGAGTCACGATCCCGGCCTGCACCTGACGCGCCCGAAGGCGGACTACGCTTGAGGCGATGCCGGCACCCGCCTCGATCGACGAGGTAGTCGAGCGCCTCCGCGACCGGCGGTATATCGCCGACCGCGGCCTGGCGACCGCGATCTTCCTGGCGCTCAAGCTCCAGAAGCCGCTCTTCGTCGAGGGCGAGGCGGGCGTCGGGAAAACCGAGGTCGCCAAGGTGATGGCCGACGTGCTCGGCGCCCGGCTGATCCGGCTTCAGTGCTACGAGGGCATCGACCTCGCGCATGCCGCCTACGAGTGGAACTATCCGCGCCAGTTGCTGCACATCCGCCTGCTGGGCGAGCACGGCGACCGCGCCGCCGCCGAGCGGGAGATCTTCGGCCCGGACTTCCTGTTGAGGCGTCCGCTGCTCGACGCGATCGACAACGACGACACCGTCCCCCCGGTCCTGCTGATCGACGAGGTGGATCGCTCCGACGAGGAGTTCGAGGCGTTCCTGCTGGAGGTCCTGAGCGACTTCCAGATCTCGATCCCAGAGCTCGGGACCATCACCGCCAAGCAGGCGCCGCTGGTGGTTATCACCTCCAACCGCACCCGCGAGGTTCACGACGCGCTGAAGCGGCGCTGCCTCTACCACTGGATCGACTATCCGGGACTGGAGAAGGAGATCGAGATCGTGCGCGTCCGCGCGCCGGAGGCCGCCGAGCAGCTGGCGGTCCAGGTCACGGGCCTCGTCCACCAGCTCCGCGAGATGGATCTCTACAAGGTCCCCGGCGTGGCCGAGACCCTGGACTGGGCGCGCTCGCTGGCCGCGCTGGGCGCGATGCGGCTGGACCCGGCGCTGGTGGACGCAACCCTGGGCGCCGCCCTCAAGTACCAGGAGGACCTGGAAAAGGCCCGCGCAGCGGTGCCGGACCTGATCGGACAAAGCGTCTCCTCCCCCCTCGACGAGGAGGTGGCGCCGTAAGGCGCCGGAGGGGTGCAGGAGCCTGACCTCCTCCCGAGGCTGGCCGGCTTCGCGCGCCTGCTCCACGACGCCGGGCTTGAGGCGGGGCCTCGGCGGCTGGCCGACTCGACGCGCGCGCTCGGCCTGATCGACCTCAGGCGCGAGGACGACTTCCGCGAAGCGTTGCGAGCCACCTTTGTCGGCCGCCGGGAGGAGATTCCGCTCTTCGAGGCCGCCTTCGACATCTACTGGGCGCCCCCGGACCCTCGGATCACCGCCGGGGCAGTGCCGGGCCGGCGCCGTTCGCTGCCGCTCTCGCCCGAGCGCGCGCAGGCATGGCTTCAGGCCCTGGGCGCCAACCGCAGCACCGAACGGGAGAAGGAGTCGCCCGCGACGAGCTCCGGCTACAGCTCCCAGGAGGTGCTGCGGCAGAAGGATTTCGACCAGCTGACCTATGAGGAGTCGGAGCAGGTGCGTCGCCTGCTACAGCAGGCGCCCTGGCGGATTGCAGAGCGGCGGACGCGCCGGCTGCGCCCCTCGACGCGCGGACCGGTCGACCTCCGCCGCACTGCCCGGCACTCGATCCGCTCGTCGGGCGAGCTTGTCCGGCTCCTGCACCGCCGGCCCCGGCTGCGCCGCCGCACGCTGGTCCTCCTCTGCGACGTGAGCGGCTCGATGGAGCGCTATACGCGGCCGCTGCTGATCTTCTGCCACGCGGTCGCGCGCCGCGAAGACGTCGAAACGTTCGTCTTCTCGACGCGCCTCACCCGCATCACGCGCCTCCTGCGCCGCCGCGACCTGGACCGCGCCCTGGAGGACGTCTCCCGGCAGGTGCACGACATCAGCGGCGGGACCCGCATCGGCCAGGCGCTGCACGACTTCAACCGCAAGTGGGCGCGGCGTGTGCTCGGGCACGGCGCGATCGTGATCGTCGTCTCCGACGGTTGGGATCGCGGCGATCCCGCGCTGCTGCGGCAGGAGTTGGAGCGCCTGCGCCGGTCGGCGCACCGTCTGATCTGGCTCAACCCGCTGAAGGGGACCGAGGGCTACGAGCCGGTCACGCGGGGCATGGCCGCGGCCCTGCCGCTCGTCGACGACTTCCTCGCCGCGCACAATGTCGAGGCCCTGGACGAATTGGGGCGGCTCCTCGGTTCACTTAAGTAGATGAGCAGGGGTTCGGGGAGTCCCCGATGAAAGAGGTGGCCGCCGAGCTGCGGGAGTGGGACGCAGCCGGTGAGCAGGTCGCGATCGGCACGGTGGTCGAGACCTGGGGCTCCAGCCCGCGGCCGCTCGGTTCGAAGATGGCGGCGACGGCGAGCGGCAAGATGGCCGGTTCGGTCAGTAACGGCTGCATCGAGGGGGCGGTGTTCGAGGAGGCTCAGAAGGTTCTCAAGTCGGGTGCGGCCAAGCTCTGCGCCTTCGGCGTCGCCGACGACGTAGCCTTCGACGTCGGACTGGCCTGCGGCGGTCACATCGAGGTGTTCGTGCAGCCGCTGAACGACGCCCACCGCGAGGCCCTCCGAGCGCTCGCGGACGAGGTGGAGGGCACGCTGCGCACCGACCTGGGCGACGGCGCGACCGCTTTCGAGGCAGGCCCGGCCGGCGCCCGCGACCCGCGCCGGGACGGGGACGCGTTCGTCGAGCCGGTGCTCACTCCCGCCCAGGTGGTGATCGTCGGCGCGATCCACATCGCCATCCCGCTGCACCGGCTGGCCAAGGTGCTCGGCTATCGCGTCACCGTCATCGATGCGCGCTCGCAGTTCGCCACCCAGGAGCGCTTCCCCGACGCCGACGACCTGATGGTTGCCTGGCCCGACGATGGGCTCGCCAAGCTCAGGCTCGACGGCTCGACCGCCCTGGTCATCCTCACCCACGACCCCAAGTTCGACCTGCCGGCGCTCCGCTCCGCACTGGGCTCGAACGCCGGCTACATCGGCGCGATCGGGTCGCGGAAGACCAACGCCAATCGATTCGAAAAGCTGCGCGAGGAGGGCTTCAGCGAGGAGCAGATCGCGCGCGTGCACGGCCCGATCGGCCTCGACCTCGGCGGCCGCTCAGCGGAGGAGACGGCGCTCGCGATTCTCGCCGAGATCGTGGCGTCGGGCCATGGCGCGGCGGCCGGGTACATGTCGAGAGGTTGAGAGGGCTCCCAGCCCTACTGGCCGCCACGCTGGCTCTGGCCGGCTGCGGCAGCCAGGACACGTCGCAGACGATCCAGGCGCCTCCGAACATCAACCTGATGAGCCCGGACTTTCCGGTCGACCCGGGCCCATTGCCACTCGACCTCGGCTGCTCCGGCTCCGGCCGGGCGCCGTCGATGACGTGGTCGGACCCGCCGCCGACCGCGCGCTCGCTGGTGGTCGAGATGATCGACACCGAGGCTCCGGGCGGCGTGTTCGCCCACTGGCTCGTCTACGACATCCCGGCCGGCGCGCGGTCGCTGACACCGCCGCTGCCCCCGACTGCGGCTCAGGGGCGCAATGGATTCGGCGGGATCGGCTACGGAGGTCCGTGCCCGCCCAAGGGCCAGACGCACATCTACCTGCTGCTGGTCTACGCGACGACCGTCGACCCGACGCTGCCGGCCGGGCTGACGCGCTCGCAGCTGGAGAGCCGGTTCAAAGACCAAGTCATCGGGATGGGCCAGCTCGAGGGAACCTACCAGCGCTGATCCGGTAGAGCACGTGACGCCGCACGCGGCTGTCCGCCGGGATGTTGGGGTGGTCGAAGTCGTCGGCGGGATCGTGAGTCATCCCGAGGCGCTCCATCACGGCCCGCGAGCGCAGATTGCCCTCGTAGGTCATCGAGACGATCTCCTCGAGACCGAGTGTCCCGAAGCCGAACTCCAGCGCCGCCCTGCCCCCCTCGGTCGCATAGCCGCGACCCCAGAACTGCTGGGCCAGGCGCCAGCCGACCTCCACGCAGGGCGTGAAGTGCGCCGGGAAGTCGAAGTAGCCGAGGCCGACGAAGCCGGCGAACGGCGTCACGCCGGGAACCTCAACCGCCCACAGGCCGTGCCCACGCTGCTCGAAGAGCCGCTCGATGCGCCGGACCAGGGCGTCGGACTCGGCGCGATCCGGCATCCAGGGGAAGTGCTCCATCACCGCCGGGTCCGAGTTCATCGCGGCGAAGGGCTCGAGGTCGGATTCGCGCCAGCGCCGCAGCAGCAGGCGCTCGGTTCTTAGCTTAGGGCCTATGCCGCCAGCCGTCGGAGGATCTCCAGGTTCTCCTTGTCCGGGCCCTGGCCCTCGAAGCCGGGCACCTCGAGGATGAACGGCTTGGCCACGAGGCGCGGGTCGTGCAGCAGAGCGCGGAAGCCCTCCTCGCCGATGGCGCCCGTGCCGATGTTCGCGTGCCGGTCGCGCTGCGATCCCAGGCCCGACTGCGAGTCGTTGGTGTGGATCGCGTCGACGTTCGCGAGGCCGATGACGCGGTCGAGCTCGTCGATCGTCTTCACCGCGTCCTCCGGCGTGCGCAGGTCGTACCCGGAGGCGAAGGCGTGGCAGGTGTCGAAGCAGACGCCCACGCGGGAATCCGCCACGCCGGCCATCATCGCAGCCACCTCCTCGAAGCGCGCCCCGACGCAGTCGCCGCTGCCCGCGTTGTTCTCGATCAGAAGCCGCGTGTGCTGCGGATCCGCACGCTCCATGACGCGCAGCAGGTGCTCGCGAAGCTGCGGCAGGATCGCGTCAAAGCCGGCGCCCTTGTGGCTGCCGGTGTGGAAGATCACACCGGAGATGCCGAGCTTGTCGGCGGCCCCGAGGTAGCCGGCGAGCGTGCTCTCGGACCGCTGGCGCAACGTCGGGTCCGGACCGGCGAGGTTGATCAGGTAGACGGCGTGGAAGTAGAAGGGCGGGTTGCCGGCCGCTTGTGCCGCCGCGCGAAACACCTCGATCCGCTCGTCGTCGAGCTTGGGCGAGCCCCAGAAGCCGGGCGGCGTGGGGTGAACCTGGATGGCGTCGGCGCCCAACGCCGCGGCGTTGGGAAATGCGTTCTGCAACCCGTGCCGGGCCTCCACGTGCGCACCCAGGATCGGCATCCGACTGAGGGTACATAGAGCTAAGCTCCCGCCCGTGGTCTTCCTCCTGGGCGATCTCGACCTGCCGCTCCGGGACCGGATCTACCGCGAGCCCGACGGCCCGCACGTCGTCATCTGCCTGGGCACGCTGCTGGATGACGCCCTCGACCACGTCGCCGCCCGGCCGGACTGCCGCGCGCTCGCCGTCCTCGGCCTCCCCGCCTACGCGCCGCCGGAGGAGCTGCGGGTGCTGGAGGGCAGGCGGTTTCTGGTCGCCGACGACGACCGCACCCGGCGCCGCTCCTACGTCGAGGCCGGTCTGCGGGTCGGGGCGGAGGTGGAGTGGCTGAACCAGGTCCGGCCGCCGCTCGAGCGGGTGGCGGCCTGGGCGCTGCCGGTGGGAGCCGTGATCCTCGCGGCAGGCAGGGGCAAGCGGATGGGCAAGCAGAAGCTGCTGCTCGACGTCGCCGGCCGGCCGCTGGTGCGCCACGTCGTGGACGCGGCGGCCGCCAGCGGCTGCGACGAGGTGCTGGTCGTGTACTCGGACCCTGCGGTGGCCGACGCGGTCGCCGAGCGCGCGCGCTGTGTCGAGAACCCGAACCCGGACGCCGGCATGTCCGGCTCATTGCGGCTGGGGCTCGAGGCGCTGGGTGACCAGGAGGCCGGCGCCCTGGTCCTCCTCGGCGATCAGCCGCTCGTCGAGCCGGAGATCATAGCGGCGCTGCTGCGCCACTGGCGCCGCGAGGGCAGCCGTGCCGCGGTGGCGACCCGCTACGCCTCCGACGACGGTGAGGGCCCCTGGTGGCGGCCGCCGGTGCTGCTGGATCGATCTCTCTTCTCGGAGATGCGTACGCTGACCGGCGACCAGGGCGCGCGCCAGGTGCTCAACGAGCGCCGGGAGCTGGTGGACGTCGTCGTCACCCAGACGCCGCCTCACGACGTGGACACGCCGGAGGACTATGCCAAGATCGTCCGCCTTTTCCCTGGACCAGGTCAGGGCTAACCAGCTCCAGCGGCTCAGCCGGGGGATCGAGATCCTGCTGCGCCAGAACCCCTTCTGGCGCGAGCGGCTCCACTCGGTGCGCACCTGGGACGACTACGCCCGGCTGCCCCTGACCGCGAAGTCCGAGCTGGTCGCTGAGCAGGCCGCCAACCCGCCGTTCGGCCGCATGCTGACGTTCCCGCTCGAGGCATACACCCGGGTGCACCAGACCTCCGGCACGTCGGGCGGCGCGCCGCTGCGCTGGCTCGACACCGCCGAGTCGTGGGAGTGGTGGACGCGGATCTGGTCGGAGCAGGTGCTGCCGGCGGCGGGGGTCACCGCGCAGGACCGCCTGTTCCTGGCCTTCTCCTTCGGGCCCTTCGTGGGCTTCTGGTCGGCGTTCGCCGGGGCGGAACGGTTGGGCGCGATGGTCATTTCGGGCGGTGCGATGACCAGCGAGCAGCGCGCGCGGACAATCCTCGACCTCGCGGCGACCGTGCTCTGCAGCACGCCCACCTACGCGCTCCGGCTCGCCGAGAGTGCGGCCGCCGCCGGCATCGACCTCGCGCAGTCGGCGGTGCACACGACGATCCACGCCGGTGAGCCCGGCGCCTCGATCCCGGCCACGCGCGATGCGCTGGCGCGCGCCTACAACGCGCGGCCCTTCGACCACACCGGAATGACCGAGCTCGGGCCAACCGGTTTCGGCTGCCCGCTCGGCGACGGCGTCCATCTGATCGACAGCGAGTTCGTGTTCGAGGTGATCGACGGCGAGCTCGTGGCGACCAACCTCGGTCGCTGGGGCATGCCCGTGATCCGCTACCGCACAGGCGACCGCGCCGAGCTCACCTACGACTGCGCCTGTGGCTGTCCGTTCGCCAAGGTCGTTGGCGGACTGCGCGGTCGCGTCGACGAGATGTTCACGGTCCGCGGCACCAACGTCTTCCCGGCGCAGGTGGAGGACGTGGTGCGCCGCCACGCCGAGGTGGCCGAGTTCCTCATCGAGGTCCGCCAGGAGCGCGCGATGGAGGAGGTGACGGTCCTGCTCGAGACGGCCGAGGGCTCCGCGGTCGAACGCGTGGCGGCGGACCTGCGGAACGCTCTCGGCGTCCGCCTGGAGTGTGTCGTGGTCCAGCCCGGCACCCTGCCGCGGGGTGAGCTGAAAACACAGCGGGTCAGGCGTCTAACATCATTAGAGTGATTGCTCTATGAGTGACTACTCCGACATCCTGTACGAGATCCCCGAGGAGGGGATCGCCAAGATCACGATCAACCGGCCCGAGGTCCGCAACGCCTTCCGGCCCAAGACCGTGCGCGAGATGAGCGACGCCTTCGAGCGCGCGCGCCGCGACCCGAAGATCGGCGTGATCATCCTGACCGGCGCCGGCGACCAGGCCTTCTGCTCCGGCGGCGACCAGCGCATCCGCGGCGACGACGGCTATCGCGACGAGGAATCCGGCGAGACCACCCTGAACGTCCTCGACCTCCAGACCCAGATCCGCCGGCTGCCCAAGCCGGTGATCGCGATGGTCGCGGGCTACGCGGTCGGCGGGGGCCACGTGCTGCACGTCGTCTGCGACCTGACGATCGCCGCGGACAACGCCCGCTTCGGCCAGACCGGCCCGCGGGTCGGCAGCTTCGACGGCGGCTACGGCGCGGCCCTGCTGGCGCGAATCGTCGGCCACAAGAAGGCTCGGGAGATCTGGTACCTGTGCGAGCAGTACGACGCCCAGGAGGCCCTGCAGATGGGCCTCGTCAACCGCGTCGTGCCGCTCGACCAGCTCGAGGAGGAGACGCTGAAGGTCTGCCGCTCGATCCTCGAGAAGAGCCCGCTCGCACTGCGGCTGCTCAAGGCGGCCTTCGTCGCCGACACGGACGGGCTCGCGGGCCAGCAGCAGCTGGCGGGCGACGCGACGCTGCTCTACTACCTCAGCGAGGAGGCGCAGGAGGGCCGCAACGCCTACGTCGAGAAGCGAAAGCCCGACTTCAGCAAGTTCCCCCGCCGGCCCTGATGGGGGGACTCCCCCCGGCGGCGGCCCGGCAAAGCCGGGCCATTTGGCCGCCTCCCCCCTAGCTTGAGACCCGCGCTGAGCGCGCGCCGGCTCTGGTGGTTCGCCACCCGGCCGGCGACGCTGGCTGCGTCGGTGTCGCCGGTCCTGATCGGCACCGCGATCGCGGTCCATGACGGCCACGTGCGAGCCCTGCCCGGGGTGCTGGCGCTGGTCGTCGGGGTCGCGCTGCAGATCGGCGTGAACTACTCGAACGACTACTCCGACTTCCGGCGCGGCGCCGACACGCCGCAGCGGGTGGGGCCGCCGCGGGCGGCGGCATCGGGCGTGATCAAGCCGTCGGCGGTGCGGAATGCGGCCTTCGCCGCCTTCGGGGTCGCCATGGTCGCCGGCCTGGTGCTCTCGCTGCTGACGAACCCGTGGCTCATCGCCGTCGGCGCCGCCTGTGTCGCCGCGGGTTGGCTTTACACCGGCGGCCCCCGGCCCTACGGCTACGCGGGGTTCGGCGAGGTGTTCGTCTTCGTCTTCTTTGGTTTGGTGGCGGCGGTCGGCACGGTGTACGTGCACGAGCTCCGCGTCACGGCGGAGTCGTGGTACGCCGGCATCGCCTGCGGGCTCCTGGCCTCGGCGATCCTCGGACTCAACAACCTGCGCGACGTCGAGACAGACAGGGCCGCCGGTAAGCGGACCTTGGCGGTCATCATCGGGCGGGACGCGGCGCGACCCGTGCTGGTGGCCCTGGTCGCGGTGGCGTTTGCGCTGGCCTTCCGGGCCGAGCACCTCCTGGTGGCGCTCGCCGTCCCGCCGGCCGTCGCCGCACTGCTCACAACGCGGAGCACGGCGCCGCCGGTCCTGATCCGCGGGCTCAGGCGGATGGCGGCGACGGAGATGGTGTTCGCGCTGCTGTGGGCCCTTTCGCTGCTGCTTTGAGATGAGCGCTCAGCAGTCGCGCGACCGCGTCCGGCCGCTCGAGCTGGACCGCGTGGCCGGCCCGCGGCACGATCTCGGCGCGGCCGTGGGGGACGAGATCCGCGAGGCGGCGCGCTTCGTGGGCGTAGCCGTGGTCCTCGGCGCCCGCGATGAAGAGGCAGGGGCAGGCGACGCCCCGCAGCAGCGACCAGACCGGCTCGGCCGCACCCGCGCCCATCCCGCGCAGCGACGCCGCCAGGCCGGCCGCGGTGTTGCGCTTGCGGTCGGCGTCCAGCGCGGCTCGAAAGCCGGGGCCGCGGCGATCGAGGCCTTTGAAGAGAGGCAGCGTCCCCCAGTACTTCACGAACTCCGCGACGCCGCGCTGCTCGATGTTGGTGGCGAGGCGCTCGTCGCTGGCCCTTCGCGCCGGCCGGAGGTCCTCTGCCATCCCCGCGTGGGCGCCGATCGTGGTCAGGCTGAGGAGGCGGTCCGGGTGGCGCGAGGAGATGTGCAGTGCGAGCCGGCCGCCCATCGAGTAGCCGACCAGGTGCGTCCTCTCGACGCCGGCGGCCGCCCAGAGCGCGAGGAGATCCTCGGTGCATGCCTGCATCGTGTGGGGCGCTTGGGGTTTGAGCTTGGTCGCGCCGTGGCCGCGCAGGTCGGGCACGAGATAGCGGAAGTCCTTCGGCAGCTGGCCGATCAGCTCGCGCCAGCCCCGCGAGGTCTGGGTGAACCCGTGCAGGAAGGTGACGGCCTCGCCGTCGCCGTCGCCAAGGGATTCGTAGTGCAGCGTCCCGTCCGGGATCTCGAGCTCCGGCATGGTCTCCAGCATGTCTGACGCGCGACCGCACGCGAACCATGTCTTCGCGGCAGCCTTTGTCGACGGGCTCTTTCAGGCCGGCGTGCGCCACGTTTGCGTCTCGCCGGGCTCGCGCTCGGCGCCGCTGGCGCTGGCCTTCGCGCGCCAGGGCGGCATCCGGGTCTGGGTGCACGTGGACGAGCGGTCGGGCTCTTTCTTCGGACTGGGACTCGCGAAGGCCTCGCTGGCGCCGGTCGCCCTGCTCTGCACCTCGGGCACGGCGGCCGTCGAGTTCCACGCGGCGGTCGTGGAGGCGTTTCACTCGCTGACGCCGCTCATCGTGCTCACCGCCGATCGGCCGCCTGAGCTGATCGGCGTCGGCGCGAACCAGGCGATCGACCAGACGCGGCTCTATGGGACCGCCGTGCGATGGTTCCACGACCCCGGGACGCCGGAGGACGCTCCTTCGCTGGAGAGCTCCGCTCGGGAACTGGCCCGTCGCGCCGTTGCGGCGGCGGTGGGGCCGCCGCCCGGCCCGGTCCATCTGAACCTGCCGTTCCGCGAGCCCCTGGTTCCCTCGGCATGAACCGGCCGCTGGTCGTCTGCGGGGCTCTCGCCGAACCGGTTCCCCTGCCGTCGGGGGTGCCCGTCCTGGCCGAGCCGACCTCCCAGTGCCGGCTGCCCGGGACGGTCACCACCTATGAGGCGCTCCTGCGCGCGCCGGGTTGGGCGGACGCTCACCGGCCGTCGGTTGTCGTCCGCTTCGGCGCGCCGCCGACTTCGCGGGTGCTGAACGAGTGGATCGCTGCGCTCGGCGTCCCGACCCTGGTGGTCGATCCCCTGGGCCTGCGGCGCGACCCGGATCGGATCGCGGAGTTCGCCGAGAGCTGCCCGGCGCTCGAAGGGGAGCCGGAGTGGCTGGCGGCCTGGCGGGATGCCGACGCCGCCGCGCGCCGGGCTCTCAACTCCGCGCTGGGGATGGCACTGCATGAGGGGGCCACGGTGGCGGCTCTCGCTCGGGTGATGGCGCCGCCCGGGAACGTCTTCTTGGGTTCGTCGCTGCCCGTGCGCGACGCGGACTGGTTCTGGCCGGCGGCACCGGGGATTCGCTTCTTCGGCAACCGCGGCGCCAGCGGCATCGATGGGCTGGTCTCGACCGGCCTCGGTGTTGCGGCGGGGTCTTCGGACCCGACGGTGCTGTTGCTCGGCGACCTCTCGCTCTACCACGACATGAACGGGCTGCTGGCCGTGCGCCGGCACGGCGTGCGGGCGACGATCGTGCTGCTCGACAACGGCGGCGGCGGCATCTTCGAGTTCCTGCCGCCGGCGCAGCACCGGGACGTGTTCGAGGAGATCTTCGCGACGCCCATTGACATCGACTTCGGCCAGGTGGCCCGGCTCTATGGCCTGGAGCACTCGCTGGTCACGGCTGTGGACGAGCTGGAGCCGGTGCTGCGCTCGGCGCTCGCGGCCGAGGGGTCTTCGCTGGTGCAGGTGAAGTTCAGCCGCGAGGCGAGCATGGCCGGCCACCGCGCGGCCTGGGAAGCGGTCGCAGCAGCGCTGGGCTGAGCGCGTCGCCGGCGCTGGAGTGCGCCATTTGCTGGCATATGGCGCGACGCCGGGCACCGGATCGCGCCGTTTGTCGACAAACGGCGCACGGACGACCGCGCTTTGGGCGCTTGACGGCTCCGGCGGCTGTTCAGGGACCATTCGCCGGCCGATGGCCCGCACTCGCGAGCCAAACCGGGCCATTCGCCGGCGAATGGCCCGGTGGAGCTGGGTGTTAACGAGTTTGGCGCAGCCGCGGCCCGGCGCTACTCTCTGCCGGCCGCACCCCCAAGGGTGGGGGGCTTCGGTGGCGGGTTACAGCGCCGCGGCGAGCAGGAGAGGAACCTCGCTCAGTGAGGCCGTGACCACGTCCGCGGCTGTCGTCTCGGGCAGTTCCTCCTCGATCGCAACGCGGATCGTCCGCATCCCCAGCGCGCGGGCGGGGATGACGTCCTTCTCCTCGGAGTTGCCGATCATCACGCACCGCTCCGGCAGAACCCCGGCGAGATCGAGCGCCGCCTCGAAGATCCGCCGGTCCGGCTTGCGCCACAGCGTGTCGACCGAGCTGATGTAACCGTCCACGTAGCCCGCGAGGCCCTGCGCCTCGAAGTCCTCCTGATACTCGACCGCCACCCGCACGAACGCGTTGCTCAGCACATAGCACCGCAGGCCGAGCTCTTTGATGCCGGCCAGCACCTCTGACGCGCCCGGCAGCAGCGGGACCGTCTCGACCGCCGGCAGCGACCAGGCGCGCCGCACCGCCTCCGGCTCAACACCGCTGACGCCGACCCGCGCGAGGCAGTCGGCTAGCAGCGAGCGCACCTCCAGGTACACGGGCATCTCATCGCGCGACGCCGCGTCGACCAGCTGGAACAAGGCCTCCAATCGCGACTCTGGGACGCCCGCCGCGAGCAGCCGCGAGCGACGCGTGGCGGCGAAATGATCGGAGGTCCACTGCCGCTCCGACCACAGCGTCCCGCCCACGTCGACAAACGCGACGTCGAGCCGGCTAACCGGTCAGCGCCCCCAGCAAAGCGCGGAACTTCAGCTCTGTCTCGGCGAGCTCCGCGGCGGGGTTGGAGTCGGGCATGACGCCGACGCCGGCGTAGAGCCGGGCGCCGTCCTCCCAGAGCAGTCCGCAGCGCAGTGCGACAGCGAACTCGCCGTCGCCCCTCGCGTCCGTCCAACCGACCGCACCCGCGTACCAGCCCCGCTCGAGGCCTTCGAGCGACGAGATCAGGCGCACGGCCGCGCCGCGTGGATACCCCGCCACCGCCGGCGTCGGGTGCAGCGCCGCCGCCAGTCGCAGCGCCGGCGCCGGGTTGTCCAGCAGCAGCAGCGCACGGACGGTCGTCGCCAGGTGTTGGATGTTCGTGTAGCGCACCACCTCCGGGTCCGCGGCCTCCACGGTCGAGGCGAACGGCGCCAGAGCGTCCCGAACAGCGGCGGCCGTGACGCCATGCTCGGACCGATCCTTCGCGGACGCCAGCAGCTCGGCGGCCAGAGCCTCGTCCTCCGCCTCGTCGCGGCCACGGGCCGTCGAGCCGGCCATCGGCTGGCAGACGGCGGTGACGCCGAGGCGCCGCACCAGCAGCTCGGGGGTGGCGCCGGCGAAGGCCGTGCCGTCCGCCCCCGAGACTAGGTACGTGAAGCACGCCGGGTAGGCCGCCCTCAGCGAGCGCACGACCGCGCCCGCGTTGATCACGCCATCGGCGCGCGCGACCAGCTCGCGCGCAAGCACCACCTTGTCCGCCTCACCGTCCCGGAGCAGCTCGGCGGCGCGCTCGACGCTTCCCATCCACGCGGCCGGCTCCTGCGCCGGGGTCAGCTCAAGATGACGGGCCGGTGGCGCCGCCGCTTCCGGCGCCGGCGGCAGCTCCAGGAGCTCCTCCAGCGCGGGGTCGAGCAGGCAGGCGAATGTGCGCCCGCGGACGCGGCTGACGATCAGCCCGGGCACCCGCAGCAGCACGGCCGGGAATCCCTCCCACGGCGGCGCCGGCTCGCGCGCGGGATCGAAGGCGAAGCCGCCCAGCGCCAGTGGCCCGGTGCCCGGCAGGCCGGGCTCATCCTCCGCCACGATGCCCTCCGACAACTGCGACCAGAGCACCGCGGCCGCGGCGAGCGGTGGACCGGCCTCGAAGCCGAGCACCTGGCCGGCCGCGCTCTCGGCGCGGACGCCGCCCGGGGCCGAAACGATCTCCAGGGCCCGGCCGATCCCGACGACGCTGACGGCGTCCGGCATCGGCCGCTCGACCAGGATCACCTCGTGACCGAGGTCGCGGGCGATCCCGGCCAGCGCCGCGAGATCCGGCGAGCCGGCAAGCTCGCGGACGGCTCCCCGCAGCAGTGGCCTCTCCAGGCGCGCGCTCACGACCTCGAGCGCTCCACGTGCTCGCGCGCGGCGCGCAGGAGCGTGCGCTCGAAATGCGCCCGGACCAGCGTGCCGCTCGCCTCGAGCAGCTCTTCGAAGAGCTGCAGCAGCCGTCGCTCAGCGTCCTCCTGCGAGCCGCCGGCCGCCTGGATCCGCTCCCGGACGTGGCGGTCGAAGAGCTCGACCGCCCGCCGCGCGGTGGCCTCTACCGAGTCGGCGTGCTCGCGTCCCAGGGCCATCAGGTCGGGCAGCGGGACGCCCGCCTCGACGAGCTTCAATCCCGCGGCCAGGGAGTCGAGATCCGACGCGGGGTAGCGGGGCTCGTCTTCGGCGTCGGCAGCCACCAGCAGTCCGGCCTGCTCCAGCGACTTCAGCAGCGGCACCGCCACGCCGCTGCGTTCCGACAGCTCATCGAGGGTCAGCGTTTCGGGCGCGGAGGGGTGGGTGATGGCGGCGACCAGCGCCTCGTCGGAGGCCTCGAGCTCACCTTCGAGGAAGCGCCGAATGACGGTCAGCGTGAACCCCCGCTGCTGGAGCTCGCGAATCCGCCGCAGCCGGTCCAGATGCTGCTCGGTGTACCAGGTGACGCGGCCTTCCCGCCGGGGCGCCGGGATCAGCCCCTTGCCCTGGTAGAAGCGGACCGTGTCGACGGGCACGCCGGCCGCCCGAGCCAATTGTTCGATCCGATACTCCATGAGTACTCACTCAAAGTATCCGCTTACCGCAAGCACTGCTGCGGGCAGGCGTTGGAAGGTGCAAGAGGGTCGCGCCCCCGCGCTCCTCCCATCCTTCTCCAGTGGGGCCGGAGCCGGCAGCGGTCCGGCCCCCATTCACTTCCTGGCCGGGCCGGAGGATCAGGGCTCAGCCGGAGCGATGAGGTGGGCGCTCAGCCCAGCGGAACACTCAGGGTCGCGTCGCCGCGCTCCGCGGTGCTCCAGAAGTAGAGCCGCGCATACCAGCTGGGGTCGCGCCGAATCACAGCCGCATAGCGGCTGACGCCTTCGACGTAGTCCCAGGTCGGGTTGTACGCATAGACCGCCTGCGCCATCTGGCCGGGGGCGCCGTTCGCCTTCAGGTACTTGGCGGCGGCGCTGATCGCGTCGTTGGGGCTCATGATGCTGCCCGAGCCGTACTCGGACCAGGTCGCCGGCTCGAACTGCATCGGGCCCTCGGCGCCGGTGACCGACGGGCCCAGCACCCGGCCGAAATCCGTCTCGACGTAGTTGATGGCAGCCAGGTAGGACCAGTTCATACCGTAGTGGCCGGCGGCGTTCTGGTAGAGGCCGACCAGGTTCGGGATGGGCAGCGACTTCGTGTAGTCGCGCACGAAGTGCGGGTGGATGTTGGTGATGTCGTCCACCTCGGCCAGGCGCCAGATCGCGCGCAGCGCGCCCGCCGCATCGCGGACCTGAGCCGCGAGCGCGTCAGGCAGTACGGCCTCCACCGCGCGCTCGGTCACCGGCTCGCCCGCCAGCAGGTAGATGTCGGTCTGCTCCTGGCGCGCCGCGATCCGGAACGCGAGCTGCATGTGCCCAAGCTGCAGGGGCTGGTCCAGGCGCACCACGAGGTTGCTCGACTGCGCCTGCTGAAGCCGCGAGATCTGGTCCATCGCGGTGATCACGTTCGCGTCGTCGTGCCGCAGTTGGGCCGCGAGCTGCGTCACCGACAGGTCGGCATCGCTGCCGAGGGCCGCGACCGGTTGGACGGCCAGCAACGGGGCCGCGAGCGCCGCCAGGAGTGCCGCCGGCAGCGCGGGAACCAGGGAAACCTTGAACACCGGGGAGACAAGATGACCGCCGGTACGGAAGGGCCGGCTGGCGGGCTGTTAAGAGCGGTTCAAATTCGCCAGCCGGACTGCGCTCTTGAGCATCACCCGCACGCCCACCTCGAGCGCCGGCTCGTCGATCCGGAAGGTGGGGGAGTGGTGCGCCGGCGGCTCCTCGGTGTCCGGAGGCCTGGCACCGACCATGAAGTAGCAGCCCGGGATGTGGGTCAGGAACTCGGCCATGTCATCGCTGACCGTGAGCGGAGCCCCCAGCACGGAGGCCTTTTCGCCGGCGACCTCGCGCCCAGCTTCGAGCACCGTCTCGGTCACGTTCGGCTCGTTGTAGAGCGGCACCGTCTCGTAGACCACCTTGACCTCGGAGCTCACCTGGAACTCCGTGTCGGTCTCGAGCAGCAGCCCGCGCAGCCGCTCCATCGCCTCGTCGCGCAAATCGGGGGTGAAGGTCCGCACGGTTCCGCGCAGCGTCGCCTGACGCGGAACGATGTTGAAAAAGCCGTCGGTGAACACCTGGCCGACCGTGGTGTGGCACTGCGTCCCGTCGGCCTCGAGACCATCGACGATCGTGTGCAGGCGCTCGAGGAAGAAGGCCTGGGCCGAGATGACGTTGCCGCGCCGGCCCATCATGCCGCCGTGCCCGCCGGGGCCCTTGATGGCGACCTCGAAGGCGTCGCACCCGGCCCAGAGCAGGCCGGGCCGCGTGACCACCGAGCCGCTCTCGAGGAAGCTGCCCAGGTGCAGGCCGATGGCGGCGTCGGCGGGGTACTGCTGGAGGACGCCGCGAGCGATCATCTCGCGGGCGCCGCTGATGATCTCCTCGGCCGGCTGGAAGAGGAAGACGTAGCTCCCGGGCAGGTCTTCAGCTCGCGACGCGAGCGCCTCGGCGACGCCCAGCAGGATCGCGGTGTGCCCGTCGTGCCCGCACGCGTGCATGCGGCCGTCGACCGCCGAGGTGAAGCTCACCCCGGACTCCTCCACGATCGGCAGGGCGTCGATGTCGGCGCGCAGCAGAACCGTCCGGCCGGGTTTGCCGCCGCGCAGGATGCCGACCGCGCCCGTCTCGGTGGGGCACTCGCCGACCTCGACGCCCGCCCCGGCGAGCTTGTCCCGGATCAGGCTTGTTGTCTCGTGCTCCTCGAAACCCACCTCCGGATGGGCATGCAGGTGGCGGCGGACGTCGACGACCTCGTCGAGGACCTGGCGGCTGGGCTCGAGTTCGGATTCGGTCAAGGCGTTGCTGATCGTGACGCGTCCAGCATCCGCGCCGCCAGGTCCGAGTACAGGTGGGCTAGCGGGATGTTGCCCTTGACGAAGTAGCTGCTGGCGCCGAGCTCGTAGGCGCGCCGGATGTGCGCCGACGCCGTGCGGGCTGCGCTGAGAACGCTGACGGGCATCTCCGGCCGGCGCTCGCGGATCCAGGTCAGCAGCTGAAAGCCGTCGTCCTCGCCCTCCAGGAAGAGGTCGAGGATCACGGCGTCGACCGCCTCCGACTCGACCGCCTGCCGCGCCGCCGCCGGCGAGTCCGCTTCGAGCGCCCGATAGCCGAGCGCGTCGAGGTCGCGCGTCAGCTGGCGGCGCAGGGAGCGCTCGTCGTCGACGACCAGGATGGAGCGTCCCAGCAGCTCTCGGGGCCGGAACACCTCCAGGCCGGGCGGCAACTTTGGTTCTTCAGGCAACGCAAGAAAAGCTGATGAGGGCCGTTGACAGGCGCGAAGGAGGGATCAGAGGTGACCTGGGATTTCCACAGCTAAACGACAGGACGAGCTCCTCGCCGAATCAGGTCGGGGAGCGACGAATAGAGGTCGGCCCGGTTCGCCGCCTTGCTGAAAAAGGCAGGCGCATCCGGGCCGTCCTCTTTTAAGAGGGTCCCGCGCGCGCTGTAGAAGACGACCGGAACCTGGTCGCCGCGAGCACGCAGACGCCGCACCAGCTCCCGACCGTCGACCGGCTCGGGCAGCATCAGGTCCACGATCGCCAGGGCAGGCTTTGCGGTGCTTGCGAGCTCGAGCGCCGCTCCGGCGTCGGCGGCCGTGACCACCTCGTAGCCGAGCAAGCGGAGGTCCGTCTCGAGGATGGCGCGCCAGGCCCGCTCATCGTCGACGACGAGCACCGTGGCGCCCTTCACGTCGGCGGGCGCCGGCTCGAATCTGCGAGCCGCTCTCACGGGCCCCGGCCTTGCCCCCACGTGCACTGGCGCGCAGTATATGCGGGGCCCATGGCCATCAGGCCGGTCGACAACGACCCTGCAGACGTCCTTCTCCGCGAACGGCTGGTGAGAGCTTTGGAGAGCTGCGCCTCGGAGGCTGAGCTCACCCAGACGCTCTATCAGTTCCTGCACCCGGTCTTCGGGTACGATGTCGTGTCCCTGCACGTGCCCGAGAAGGACGGCAGCTATCACGTCGTCCCTGTCGACCAGGGCGTGCTGCAGGAGCGCGTCCGGCGCTCGATGGAGCGCTCGGTGACCCGGCCTCTGTACCAAGCCGGCAAGACGACCGTGCTCCGTCCCGACCGCAACCTGGCGCCGTCGCGCGGACCCGGCCGCGGCCAGGAGCCGGATCTCCTGATCTGGGTGCCGATCGCGCACCGCGGCGAGCTGATCGCGTCGGTGCTCTATGAGTGCGTCGAGTCGCGCCACGTCCCGAGTCGCGAGCTGGCGCTGCTGGAGGACGTCCACAAGGAGCTCGGGCCGCTCGTCTCCAACGCCTATCTGCACGAGGTCACACGCGACCAGGCGGTCCGCCTCGCGGCGCTCAACCAGGTCGCCCGCGCGCTGGCGCCGACCCGCGACCGCGAAGAGGTCCTGGACGCGCTGCGCACGGCGCTGGGCAGCTTGATGGCGGTGGACTCGGTCGAGGTCGAGGAGGGCGTTGGAGGCCCCGCCCGCATCGACCGCTCGGAAGCCGGCGCGACAGTGCGTCTTCCGCTCTGGGAGGGGGATGCGACGGAGACCTGCCTCGTCGTGCGGACCCCGGTGCCCGACGCCAACGACGAGACGCTGCTCGCCTTCCTGCAGGGCGTCGCCGACCAGCTCGCGCTCGCGCTGCGCAACGCCGACAGCCGGGCGGCCGAGAGAGAGCAGAAGCGCCGCCTTGAGGTGGTGAACGCGGTGGGCCGCAGGCTGGCGTCGTCGCTGGATCGCTGGGCGATCATGCGCACGCTGCGCGAGGAGCTGGCGCAGCGGCTCGAGTTCGACATCTTCATCGTCGCCACGGTGCGGCCTGCGGACAACGGGCCGGTCGCCGAGGGCTTCGCCTACGACTCCGGCGGCGAGCAGTGGCTGCCGTCCGTGCCGCTGGCGATGGCGGGGCCGGCGCGCACCGCCTTCGAGAGCGGGCGCTCGGTGATGATCGACCGCGCCCCCTGGGCCGACGCCGTCGAGTCGGCGCGGGCGCCGGAGGAGACCTGGGTGATGAGCGAGGGCGCGGCGGTCTTCGTGACGCGCCCCGCCGGCGGCCGGCAGGCCGCCCGCTCGATCGCCTGGGTGCCGGCGCACGCCGCCGGCGGGGTCGGGGCCCTGCTCTCGATCCAGGCCTACCGGCCCAACGCCTTCTCCGAGAACGACGTGAAGCTGCTCGAGGACCTCGCGCCCTATGTCGGCCTCGCGCTCACCAACGCCGACCATTTCGAAGCTTCGAAGGCCGAGAGCCATCGGCTGGAGGCGCTCCACCGCGTGCAGCTGGGGCTGGCTGGAGCGGCCGATCCCGACCAGGTCGTGCGCGCGGCGCTGGAGGGCATGCGCTTCTTCCTGCCGGCCGACCGGCTGCAGATCGAGCTCCGCGAGGCCGGCGGGCGCTCGCGAGGCGTCGAAATGACGGTGGAGGGCGAGCTCGTTGACGTGCCGGTGCCTCTAGCTGGCGCGGTTCGGAGCGGGCGGCGCCGGCGCGGCGACAGCGCGACCGGCACGGTCTGGCTGCCGCTGCAGGAGGGGGGCCGGTCGGTCGGCGTGCTGCGGGCCGAGCGGACCAACGGCTCCCGTTTCAGCGCCGAGGAACGCGAGTTTCTGGCGGCGGTCGGCCCGCTCCTCGGCCTGGCGCTGGCGCGGCTCGAGCTGGCCGACGCCAAGGAGCTGATGCTGCGGGCGATCGGTCACGAGATTCGCAACCCGGCGGCGGCGATGAGCGCGACCCTCTCGTCGCTGGTCGAGTGGGACCGCGAGATGGACGCCGACCGCCGCGAGCTGTTGCTGGGCGAGGCCTATGGCATGGCCGAGCGGCTCCTGGCGCTGGTCGAGGCGCAGCTCCTGATCGCCAAGCTCGAGCTTGGCGGCTTCGAGCCGCAGCCTCAGGAGGTGGATGTCAAGGCGATCGCCGGCGATGTCATCTCGCTGCTCTCGCACCGCTACGAGGGAGCCGCCGACGTCGAGGTCGAGGCGCCGGAGTCGCTGCCGCGAGCGCTGTGCGAGCCGGTCCACCTTCAGCAGGTGCTGACCAACCTGGTGGGCAACGCGTTCGAGCACGGGCGCCCGCCGGTCCGGATCCGGATCCAGCCCAAGGAGTCTGCGCTCGAGATCGGCGTCATCGACAGCGGCCCCGGGCCCTCGCCGGAGGTGGCCGCCACCCTGTTCGACCGGCGGCTGCGCGGTTCGCGCTCGCGCGGCGGACTGGGCCTCGGCCTCTACCTCTGCCGGCTCGTGGTAGAGCGGAGCTTCGGCGGGCGGATCGGCTCGCGCCGGCTGCCGCGCGGCGTCGCGTTCAAGTTCACCGTTCCGCGGGCGTGAGCTCCGATTCGGAGCGTTCAGCGCTGGCGGCTCGGCTGGAGCACCGGCTGCAGTCGTCGCTGCTGCTGCTGCGGGAGGCGGTCCTGCGCGAGGACCTGGCCGGCGTCGCGGAGCAGGCCGACGAGGTCTCGCGGCGGGCTCGCGGGCTCGCGGCCGCGGCGGGCGCCGGCGGTGTTGACCCGGTGAGGGAGGCGCTCGCCGAGTGGATGGGGCCGGGGGCGCGCTGGACCGAGCTCGAAGGCGAGCTGACCGTGGAGGCGATCGGGGGTCACGAACCTCCCGAGGTGGCAGAGCTGGGCGAGCCGCTCGTGCGCCTGCTGGCCGTCGAGGCCGGCGGCGAGCTGGTGTCCTGGTCACCGCTGCGCGCGGTCGTGCGTCTTGGCCCGGGTTAAGCGGGTGCTGGCCCCCAACCCGGGGCCGTACACGGGGCCCGGCACCAACACGTGGCTGATCGTCGAGCCGCCCGCCGCGGTCGTGATCGACCCTGGCCCGGACTCCGATTCCCACCTCGAAGCCGTGCTGGCCGCTTTGGGTGGCCTGCCGGTCGGCGTCGTCCTGGTCACGCACTCCCATCCCGACCATCTGCCTCTCGCGTCGCGCCTGGCGGAGCGCACCGGCGCTCGGGTCGCAGCCCACCCGGAGCTCGCCGACGGGGATATCGTGCGCGCCGGCAAGCTCAGCCTGGAGGTGGTGCACACCCCCGGGCATGCGCATGACCACCTCTGCTTCGCCCTCCGCGAGGACGGCGCGGTGTTCACCGGCGACCTCGTCCTCGGCCAGGGCAGCACGATGGTCACCTACCCCGACGGCGACATGGCGGCCTATCTGGCCTCGCTGGACCGGCTCGCGGCCCTGTCGCCGCGGATCCTGTTCCCCGGCCATTGGGACCCGGTGAGGGAGCCCGCCGCTCGCATTGCCGAGTACAAGGCGCACCGACTCGACCGCGAGCGGCAGATCCTGGAGGAGGTCCGGCGCGGGCCGGGCACGGCGGAGGAGCTGACGCGGCGCGTCTACGGCGGCGAGGTGGGCGAGGAGCTCCTGCCCGCCGCCGAGATGACCCTCCGCGCCCACCTGGCGAAGCTGGTCGCGGACGGCATGGTCACCGAGGGGCCGGAGGGCTTCGTCGCCGACCCGCCTCCGTAGCCACCCACCCGGGGGTTTCGTTTCTAACCGCCACCGTACCCACCCACCCGGGGGTTTCGTCTCCAACCCGCCACCGTAGCCACCCACCCGGGGGGTGCGCCGCGGAGTATTCGGGGGCGCGGCCGGCGTGTCAACCCGTGGGCCTGTTAACGGCCCGCCACCGTGGCCACCCACCCGAGGGATTCGTCTCCAACCCGCCACCGTAGCCACCCACCCGGGGGGTGCGTCGCGGAGTATTCGGGGGCGCGGCGGGCGTGTCAACCCATGGGCCTGTTAAGGGCCCCAAAGCGCAGCGTTGTTAACCCGGCTGCCTTTTGGGGCCCCTGTGCGGCAGCTCTGTTAGCGCTGCTGCGTTTGGGATCCCCATGAGGTAGCTCCGTTAGCTGAGTTGCCCTAGCTCCGCCCGCTAGGCCGGGCCCCAGGCGTCGTCCGGGGCCGAGCCCTGCCAACCGATGGGAAGCGCGAACGGCTCGCCCGGGCTGCCCCGCAGGTAGGGCATCGGGTCGGTCGGAACGCCGGCGAAGCGCACCTCGAAGTGCACGTGGGGGCCGGTGGAGTTGCCGGTAGTGCCGACGAACCCGATCAGCTGGCCCGGGACCACGGGCTCGCCCCAACCGACGTCAGTTCGAACCATGTGCCCGTACACCGTCTCGTAGCCGCCCGGGTGCACCACGATCACGTGGTTGCCGTAGCGCTGAGCGTCCTGAAAGCCATAGGCCAGCCCGGCGCCCGCGGCGTAGATCGGCGTCCCCTGTAGGTCCGCGAGATCGATGCCGGAGTGAAAGCCGCCTGGACAGGCGAGCGTCGCGGCCTCGATGGAGACGTTCGTGCAGCCGAAGGGCTGCGTCTCGACATAGGAGATCAGCGGGAACTGGAAGTGCGGCCGCCAGCCGGTTGGCGTGGGCGGGGCCGGCAGGACCTCGATCCACTGGTAGACCGTCATGATCTTCGGCGCCGTCAGCTGCGGCGGCGCCGGACCGGGCGGGGGCGCGGCACCCAAGACCAGCAGAGCCGGCAACACGAGCAGTAGCCGGCGCATCCCGTGGGTACTGTATCGACGTGCTCGAGCAACTGGAATCCTGGCTGGCCGAGCGTGGCGAGCCCGCCTACCGCGTCAAGCAGGTGCGGGGCTGGCTGGACCGCGGCGTCTTCGAGTTCGAATCGATGGACGACCTGCCACGCGAGCTCCGCGACCAGCTGGCCCGGACCTTCCGGCCCATCTCGCTGGGCGAGGTCGTGGTCAAGGAGGCCGACGCCGGCCTCACCACCAAGGTCCTCTACGAGCTCGAGGGCGGCTACACCGTCGAGGCCGTGATCATGCGGTACGAGCGCCGCACCACTCTCTGCATCAGCTCGCAGGTCGGCTGCCCGATCGGGTGCCCTTTCTGCGCCACCGGCCAGGGCCCGTTCGGCCGCAACCTGAAGGCGCACGAGATCGTCGAGCAGGCCCTCGACGCCGAGCGCCGGCTGCGCGCCGAGGAGCGTCCGCTAACACACGTGGTCTTCATGGGCATGGGCGAGCCGCTCGCAAACTACGACGCCGTCGTGCAGTCCATCCGCGACCTCAACTTGAGCCCGCGCCGGGTCACCGTCTCCACGAGCGGGCTGGTGCCGCGCATCGAGAAGCTGGCGGACGAGGGCCTGCCGGTGACACTGGCGATCTCGCTGCATGCGGCGCGTGACGAGCTTCGCGACGAGCTGGTCCCGATCAACAAGAAGTACCCGCTCCACTCGGTGATCGGCGCCGCCGACGCCTTCGGCCGGCGCACCGGCCGCCGCGTCAGCTACGAGTGGGTGCTGCTGGCAGGCGTCAACGACACCGAGCGCGATGCCGCGGAGCTCGGGCAGCTGCTGCGCGGCCGGCTCGCGCACGTGAACCTGATCCCCTACAACCCGGTCGACGGGACGCCCTACCGCGCGCCCGAACCGCGCGACATCAGGCGCTTCGCCCGCCAGGTGCGGGAACAGGGCTTGAACGTCACCGTCCGCGATACGAGAGGCCGCGACGCGGACGCGGCCTGTGGCCAACTACGAGCGCGCTTTACGTAGGCACGTCCGGGTTCTCGTACCCGGAGTGGCGGGGGCACTTCTACCCGGAGAAGCTGCCCGGCGCCAAGATGCTGGAGCACTACTCGAGCCGCCTCGGCGCGGTCGAGCTCAACGGCAGCTTCTATCGAACACCGCAGGAGAAGGCATTCCAGACCTGGGGGCAGGCCCGCGACGGCTTCCGGTTCTGCCTCAAAGCGCACCGCGCGCTGACCTACTCGGCTGACGCCTTCGACCGCGTGGGCGTCGCCAGGCAGGTGACCGCGAGATACGCGGAGCTCGGCGACCACCTCGGGCCCGTGCTGCTCCAGTTCCCACCTGTCCGCAAGCGCAACCCGGAGCTCTTGCATTCGCTGCTGGAAGCACTGGGGAGGCCGGTCGCCGCCGAATTCCGCGACGAGTCCTGGTTCGACGATGAGATCGCCGCGGTGCTGCGCGAGCACGGAGCCGCCCTGGTCGTGACCGACGACGAGTCGTGGCCGCAGGCGCCGGTCGGGGAGTTCGCCTTCAGCTACTTCCGCCTGCGGCGCGACTACTCACAGCGCGAGCTGGAAGCCTGGGCGGAACGCGTGCCGCGCGACCGCGACGCCTACGTCTTCTTCAAGCACACGCCGGAGGGCCCGCTGCGGGCGGAACGCCTCTACGCCATGGTCAGGCCACCGCTCACCGACAGCGTCTGACCGGTGATGTAGCCGGCGTCGTCGCTCGCCAGGAACGCGACCGCGGCCGCGATCTCGTCCGGCTGCGCCAGGCGGCGGAACGGCACCGCCTTGACCATCGATTCGATGATCTGTTTGCCTCGCTCGCCCTCGAAGATGTCGAGCATGGGCGTCTCGGTGGGGCCTGGGCAGACGCAATTCACGTTGACGCTGTAGCGGGCGAGCTCGCGGGCAAGGGCCTTGGTGAAGGCGATCACGCCGCCCTTGGCGGCGGAGTACACGACCTCGCCGCTCGACCCGACCCGCCCCGCGTCGGACGCGATGTTGACGATCTGGCCCTGCTTGCGCTCGGCCATGCCCCGAGCGAAGGCGTGCGTCACGCCGATCGGCCCCAGCAGGTTGACGCGGATGACGCGCTCGCGCGTCTCGGCGTCCATGTCGAGGAAGGGCATGACGCGGTCCCAGCCGGCGTTGTTCACCAGCACGTCGACCGGGCCCAGCTCTTCGGCCAGCGCGGCTGCCGCGGCGGGGTCCGTGATGTCGAGCACTCGGTCGGCACCCTTGAGGTCGGTCGCGACCACCTCCAGGCCGTCGGCCTCAAGGCGGCGGCAGATCGCCGCGCCGATTCCGCCGGCCGCTCCGGTGACGACTGCGCGCCGGCTCATGCGGGCACCGTCGCGGCAGCACGCCGGCGGCGTAGCAGCAGCGGGATCCCCACAACGGCGATGGCGACCATGAGCAGCGACGCCCACTGCGCCTGGCGCAGCCCGAAAACCAAGGAGTTGATCCGCACGTAGCTGAGCCAGAAGCGGCCGAAGGCGTAGAGACCCAGGTAGATGAGCCCGACGACCCCCGGCGGTAGAGCGCGGCGCAACCGGCCGTGGAACGGCAGCAGGACCGCCAGCAGCAGGAGGCACCAGATCAGCTCGTAGGCGACCTCCGGGTGCACCGGCAGGTAGCGCTCGCCGAGGGTGTTCGGGTTGACGTACTCGACCGCCCAGGGCAGGTTGGTCGCGGTCGCGTGGTGCTCGCCGTTGATGATGTCGCCGATGCGGCCGATGGCCAGCCCGAGCATCGCGCCCGGCCCGGCGGCATCGAGGATCCGCCAGAAGCTGACCTTGTGGCGGGCCGACCACCAGAGCGCCCCCACCATCGCGCCGAACAGGCCGCCCCACTGGCTGATGCCGCCTTCGCTCACGAAAAAGACGTGCTCCCAGCGCCCCACGAACTGCTGGTAGTTCTCCCAGATGTAGAGGACGCGGGCGCCGACCAACCCGATCAGAACCATCCACCCGGCCAGGTCCCACACTTGGTCGCCGCGCACGCCGTCCTTCCGGATGAGCACCTGGCCCAGCCGGATCGTGGCGAGGATGCCGATCACGCTGAAGATGCCGTGCCAGGTGATCAGGAAGCCGCCGACGCGGAAGACGTTGGGATCGAGGTCGATGACGATCGCGGCCAGGGCTGAGCTCATGCCGCCGCCTTCCGCAGCCGCTCGAGCGCACGTTCTTTAGGCAGCAGCGCCAGCGTGTAGTGGATGGGCGGGGCGACCTTCTGCCCCGTCACCGCGGTGCGGATCGCGCCGAACAGCTTGCCGCGGCTCGTCCCCAGCGTCTCGACCAGGCCGTTGAGCACCGCTTCGATCTGGTCGGGACGCCAGTCGGCAGCCTGCAGCGCCTCGGTCGCGGGGCCCAGCAACTCGGACGCGCCGGGCTCGGCGGGCGGCTCGGTCCAGAGGTAGGCGAGCATCGCCGGCGCGTCGGCCAGCTTCGGCAAGCGCTCGCGCAGCGCCTCGACGGCAAGGGGCAGCTCAGCAGCCGGCAGCTCCGGCAGGTACCCGCGGAGGCGCTCGGCAAGGTCCGGCTCCGGCAGCCGGCGGATCCACTGGCCGTTGAGCCAGTCCAGCTTCTCCCCGTCGAAGACCGCGCCCGCCTTCTGCACCCGGTCGAGGTCGAACATCTCGCGCAGCTGCCCCAGCGTGAAGATCTCCTCCTCGCCGCCCGGGTTCCAGCCGAGCAGGGCGAGGTAGTTGGCCATCGCCTCGGGCAGGTAGCCCTGGTCGCGAAAGTCGGTGAGCATCACGCGGTGGCGCCGCTTGCTCAGCTTCGAACGGTCGGGCGCCAGGATCAGCGGCAGGTGACCGTAGGCCTCCGGCGGTTCGTAGCCGAGCGCGCGGATGAGGAGGATTTGGATCGGCGTGTTGGGCACGTGGTCCTCGCCTCGGATCACGTGCGTGATCCCCATCACGGCGTCGTCGACCGGGCTGGCGAAGTTGTAGGTCGGGTAACCGTTCGACTTCACGATGACCGGGTCGCCGATCAGCCCTGTGTCGAAGCGAACCTCGCCGCGCACGAGGTCGTGCAGCACCACCTCCTGCGCCGGCACCTGGAAGCGAACTGTGAAGGCGTCGCGGCCGGGCGGCGGGTTAGTGAGGCAGCGCCGCGAGTACACGTAGGGCCTCTTCGCGGCTTCCGCCTGGCGGCGCTCCTCCGCCAGCTCCTCCGGAGTGCAGTAGCAGCGGTAGGCGGCGCCCGACTGCAGCAGGCGTGCCGCATGGTCGCGGTAGATGTCGACGCGCTCGCTCTGGCGGTAGGGCGCGTGGGGCCCGCCGACGTCCCAGCCCTCCTGCCACTCGAGGCCCAGCCAGCGGAAGCCGTCGACCAGCGGGTCGATCATCTCGGGCTGGTTGCGCTCGAGGTCCGTGTCGTCGAGGCGCAGGACGAACGTCCCGCCATGGCGGTGTGCGAACAGGTCGTTGAAGAGGGCGGTGCGGGCCGTCCCGACGTGCACGAAGCCGGTCGGGCTGGGCGCCATGCGCACGCGCACGCCAGAGTCGGGAGGCACGGCCATATGCTAGCCAGCGATCTATGGCGGGGCTCTTAGCGCTCGTCGGCGGCGACGAGTTCCACCCGGGCAACGAGGAGCAGGACCGGCTCTTGGTGGCGGCCGCCGCTGCCGGCCCCGCGTTCGTCCTGCCGACCGCGGGCGCTCGCTCTCGGCCCGATCTGGCGGTGGCCACCGCCCAGCAGTGGTTCTCGGGGCTCGGGCTGAAGCTCGAGGGCCTGGACGTTCTCAATCGCACCCAGGCGAACTCCAAGGAGCTCGAGGCGCGGGCGGCGGGCGGCGGCTTCTTCTACCTGGCCGGCGGCGATCCCGGCCACCTGGCGCGGACGCTGATCGGCACCCGCGTCTGGTCGGCGATCCGCAAACGGTGGCTGGAAGGCGCCGCGCTCGCGGGCTCGTCAGCCGGCGCCATGGCGCTCTGCGAGTGGACCCTCATCCGCGCCAGCTGGCCCCACAGCTCGCAGCGGCGCGACGAGCGCGCGCTCGGCGTCGTCCCAGGTACCGCCGTGCTGCCGCACTACGACACCTTCGGTCAGCGCTGGGTCGACTCCGCCTCGCAGGCGCTACCCA
>Ga0070714_100000443_pt1 | contig 30115 bp, 67 predicted proteins | sample LARL83metaG_FD_65450 | JGI IMG/M metagenome (GOLD analysis project Ga0070714, IMG submission 65450) | Corn, switchgrass and miscanthus rhizosphere microbial communities from Kellogg Biological Station, Michigan, USA - LAR L8-3 metaG | ecosystem: Host-associated > Plants > Roots > Rhizosphere ... | reverse complement strand
CAGTGTCGGTCGGCGGTTTCGGGATGGTGACTGTCACTTGCAACTCGTTTACTACTTCGACGCCAGGCCTCGATAATTGCACCTGCTGGTGGAACGATGTCGGCATGAAACTGGAGCCTTTAATCTCCTGGCCTGACACTCATGGCGGTACGGTCTTAGTTCGTGGCCAGTTGTATGACGCGTGGATCAAAACGGCGCAACAAAATATGGAGGACACCGAGGATCAGGCTACGATGGGCGCCGAGAGTCTCGTGACAGATCCTTCGTACTTCTGGCTCGCGTATACCGATCGGTATAAATTCGGCACGCTGTGGCTTCTCGTTCCACCGCTTGTACAGATTGAAGAATTTCAATCGAATTGGGTGCACTGATGAAGACGCGCGTGCTTATCATACCTACGCTTCTGGTCTGGCTCTTGGTTCTATCTGCGGCCATGGGTCATCCGGTAATTTGGCAATTCACCGGCCACATTTTTATGTTTACCATGGGTGATTTTAGGATACTTTTATGAGCTATCAAGCAGCAGTAGTTCCGAGTGGGTCTGTAGCGTTCGCTCAGGACGTGCCGTACACCGGAGACGCGTTGACGGCCGGTATCATGCTCTCTGCGATTCAGAGTGTATGTAGCAGCGCCGGCTGGACTAGCAGCGGATCTAAACTGACTTCGGTCGGAACCCCAGGCATGAACACGAAGGTATCTATCACACTTCGCGTAGACACGTTCAACAACGTGTTCATTAGACCAGAGATCGGCGGAGTCGCCGGCCCTGAGTTCAATTGTTTCCTTCCACCTTTTTACAGCCTGTACTATCTATGGGCGAACAAGTACGGATTCTACACCCGAGCCAACGTATCAGATCCTGTCTCACTTTCTTTCTTCCGGATAAACGCGCTGTACGTTCCTACCGAGTTGCAGGGAACCGCGGTGACCGGCGACATGTCCTTTTATCTGACTAGAAACAGTCTCGCTGTGTTCACCGTTCCGCGCGCCTGCGGAACTTGCGTGAACGGAGTCGTGACTCAAGATCCGTGGGGCAGTACCTCTGGCGACTTCGCGCCGATCAGCCACCCTATGATCTACGCCGGGCAGGGCGACGTTCTCACGAGCAACGGTCGGCCGGTTCAGCAGATCCCTTATGTATGCCTCTCCAACGCCAACAACACCGAGGGTAAGATCGGCGGTCTGCTATGCGATTCATTCATCTCCCTCACACACAGTCCGGACCGCTCCTTAGCCACCGGGCCTGACGGTCGAACCTACTACATGTGGTGCGGGACCGACGGCACGCCGGGCACTGTAACGCACGAAAATCTGTGGCTCGCTCGATCGTAGTGGCTTGGGGGTAACTGGTACAATAGGTAAAGGAGATCAATCACATGGCTGGAGAATTAAAGCAGGTAGGCTCAATCACTTTCACCAAGGGTAACGTGGCGGCCCACGTGTTCAATATTCTGCTCCACGGGATCGACGTGGCGGGCTCGAACTATGTTCACGAGACGATGACGGTTCCCACGACCGCTGGCGGCACAACCATTCCGGTGGGTGGCTTAGGTTCGATTGGCGTCTATGTCATCCGGAACAACGATCTCACCAACTACGTTGATATCATGTCGGTTATCAGCACCGGCCTCGTAATCATCCATCTACCTCCTGGCGCTTCTTGCATGGGCTACTTCGGCTCCGACGTAACCGCCCCTGCTGCGCTTGCGCACACCGCGCCTTGCCAGATCGAGTATATGTTCGTCGAGCAGTAACCTATCTCGACGGCCCAGCGTCTTACAACGCAGTCCCACCAGCGCACATCTGTGCGTGCATGCCAATTGGAGGCAAACGTGAATCTGATTAGAAAATGGCGCCGGATTATGGCTGTAGGGTGCACGCATGGAGACCTCTCCAACCAGAAGATTCAGAAGCAGGTTCTCGATTTCAAGAAGAAATGGAAGCCTGAGATCACCGTCGAGCTGGGTGATCTGATGGATACGGCCACCTTCCGTCACGGTGCAAAGGGCACCGTGGACGAAGGCCGGGAAGTTGAGAGTGATCAGCTGGCCGCGGTGAACTGGCTGCTGGAATACGATCCTGATCACATCTTCTGGGGGAACCATGACGCCCGCCTTAACGAGTGGATGAACTCGCCTAACGCTGCCGTAGCGCACGCAGCGAGGGTTGTATGGGCCGAGCTGACAGCTGCTGCCAGGAAAGTACACGCGAAGACCTACCCCTACGACTATGAGAAGGGTTGGGCGAAGATTGGTGGCCACTATTTCGGACACGGCTACTGGTTCAACGAGCAGGCCGTGCGGGATCACAGTGAGTATCTAGGCGCCCCTTGTGTTATCGCCCACCTCCACGCTCCCCAGCAAGTTAACGGTCGCACACGTCTGTGGAGCCCATCGTTCTGCGTTGGAACCCTCGCCTCGATTGAGAAAATGACATACGCCCGGCGCCGGCGCGCGACAAGCAGGTGGGGCTCGGGCTGTGTGTTCGGCTACGTCACGGATTCCTGCGGTGGTGCCTCGCAGCTCTGGTTGGCAAGCGCGCCCAAAGACGAAGATTTAGTTTTCCCGTTATGATTGGAGTTAAATTTCAGGGAAAGATTTGTCGCAAGTGCGGAGGGACGGAGCGCTATGCAGCCACTGGAAATAGGTGCGTAAACTGCCTTGCTGCGTATCAGCAGACCCCCGGGGCCAAGGCACGTCAGAAAAAGTATCGGCTAACACCCAAAGGCAAACAATACCATCGTAATAAAACAGCTAGATACTACGCATCTGCCAGGGGCAAAGAAACCAGGAAAAGGTTTTGGCATTCAATCAGTAATCAAAATACTGTCGCGCTTAAGAAATATAGGGTTCCGCTAGCGGAGATAGCAAATAAAAAGAAAGAGCAAAAAGACTGCTGCGCGATATGTGGACGCCTTAAACGTCTGCAAGTTGATCACAATCATCTTACCGGCAAGGTACGCGGGCTGCTATGCGGTTCCTGTAATAGGGGAATAGGTCTTCTTGGTGACAGTCTTGACGTGTTGCGTGCCGGGGTCGCTTACCTAGAAAAACATTCTGAACAGCCCATGGGAGCGTCGGTATGAAACAGAAACCACTGTCCCCCGGAGAAGCTCTCCGCTTACTCCAAGCCAACATAGCCGACGAGCATACCGAGACTCCCACCGACGGCTTCCTATCGGCGCAACAATGGTCTGACGCCTGGGGGAAATCAATCCGGCAGACGCGCGACCTGCTCAAGGCCGCGGTGAAGCGCGGATTAGCGGAGAAGAAGCTCCTTAAGCAACGAACCGGTGACGTCCAGTTCTTTAGATTCACAGGCGTAGTGTAGAATAGATATAGGCGGCCCGCGAATGTAGTAGCCCTGCCGAACATTCGTTCCGGAGGGCAAATGCCGACTACCAAAGAGCTGATCAACGCCATGGCTCACGCAATGGCGATTCAAGAAGGCTTCTACGATAAGCCCGGGAAGTTCGGCGATCCGATACCCCGTAAGATGAACAATCCTGGGGATCTACGGACCTGGCTGGACGCGGCCGGAAAACCCTATCCCGAAGAGAACGGTTTCGTTAATTTCCCCGCCTGCCAGATCGCCGGCTGTAAGCATCCAGACCATCCGGCGCAGGTGGGCTGGCACGCACTTCGAGTGCAGGTTTGGAACTGCGTTGTGAAGCGCGGTCTGACCTTCCTGGAATTCTTCGCCGGGAAGCCGGGGGTGTACGCGGGATTCGCACCCGAGAAGGATAAGAACGATCCGCTGGGGTATGCGACGAAAGTCCTGGAGCGTATGAAGGTCGCGTTGAATTTGGATCCAGCGATTACGATTTATGTGAAAGTACTCTCGCTGGCAAGCGACAGCACTTTGCCGGCCCTGGCATCGAAGCCTGTTCTGGGGGTAGATTAAATGGCTTTCTTATCTGACCCTGTTATCGCAACCCTCATCGGCTTGCTTGGAACGATCTGCATCGGGCTGGTGGTCGATCGAGTCAATCTCGGCTTACGAGTCTCAGTGATGGAAGCTCTATTTAACGAGAAGAGCAAATCCGTTGGAGAACTCGGCCTGAAGTCAGATCAGCAGGCTAACCGGATTACCGCGGTAGAAGCCGTGATTCCGGAAATCAAAACGTTGGTGAACGCCCTGGCAAGCGTGCCGGTGGTATTGGCCCGGCTCGAAACGCTGATGGAAAATAACCAGGAGCGCATCAGGGATATGGAACAGCACGTGTTTCCATTCAACAGACCGCAGCAAAGCTAAGGTCGGCTCATGAACTCACAACAACTGTTCGCAATTCTGTTAGGACTGCTTCAAATCGAAAGGACAATCATGCAAGAATTAGACGCTCTCAAACTCGCCTTCGGAACTTTCCAGGGTGATTTCGCAACCTTCAACGCCGACGTGCAGACCAAACTGGCTGCGCTAGCGGCTGCCCAGACGACCGTTGCCGACAGACAAGCTCTGCTCGACATGGCTACCGCCTTCGATCAGATGGACACCACGGTGAAGGCTCTCGATGCCGGCCTCAATCCGGCGCCCGCGCCCACGACCGCACCTTAGTCTTTATCTATCCCTGATCCGAGGATCCAAATCGGACACCGAGAAGCCCACTTCCCTCACCGGGGACGTGGGCTTTTTTCATTTCATGTAACCTGACGGCCCAGGTGACCGTCTTTGAGGGGTGACCTTACAAACGAGTTTGTTGGAACCCATGTCCACTTTTCCCTTGACGTCGGAGCGCATGTCCGATATAGTGGAACAAATGAAACGACGACGCCACCAAAACGGATCAGTCTTTGACAGAAGCGGATCGTGGTATCTGCAATACCGGCTCTATGACGCCCAAGGGATTGAGGATAAAAAGACAGTTCGACTCGGGCCGGCGAAGGGGAACAAGCGGGGTTTGAAGCCCATCACCGAAAAAGAAGCCTGGCGTATAGCTGAGACTGAACACCTCCAAAATGTTGACTTCACGAATACTCATCCTTCCAGCGGCATGACGGTGAGTGAGTTCTGGGAAGGGCACTTCTATCCTGATCACGTGGCCAACCTGCGCGCCAGCGGCAAGGAAGGATACACGTACCTGTTCAAGAACCACGTGGAGCCCCGTCTCGGCCAGGCAAAACTCAGCGAGATGACCTTCATCCGCATTCAGGCGTTGCTCAACGCCAAGGCCAAAGAGCAGCATCATCAAGGCTGCCCGAAAGCAGCGATTCAATTACTGGCAACGAAGGAGATTGTGGTAACGAAGTCACCAGACGAAGAAATAGAAAAGGATTATTCCCCCAGCATCAAGGCTGCTCTAGCCTTGCTACGAAGCGGTGCAGATTCAAAAGTGCCATGTGATTGCCCGACCTATTCTCCGCAGACTTTGCGGCATATACGGAACGTAATCTCCGCACTGATGGGGCATGCGAAGCGCTGCCAGCTGTTCACCGGGGACCTTCCGACCGAAGGCGTCCGTCTGCCGGAGCCCGCGGCGCCCGAGAAGCGCCCACTCTCCTGGGACCAAGTCGTCGCCTTGTCGGCCGAGATGGGCCTGAAGGAATGCATGAGTGATAAATTCCACGGGGAACGAGTGCTGTCCATAGAACAGCGTAACGAAGTCCTGGCGATCTTAGTGCGTCTGCTCTGCCGGACCGGCTTGCGCATCGGCGAGATGATGGGGCTCAGATGGAAGTATGTCAACTTGAGCGATGAGCCGATCCAGATTGACGGAGGTTGGCTGGGGCCGAAGACGATCGCAGTCCGCTGGGGCTTCGTCCGCGGCGAGTGGGGCGCTCTCAAGACACGTTCCAGCAAACGTGATGTTCCCCTGGACACAATAGCCTACGCGGACATCTGCCAGCTGCGCGACATCATGCATAGCGTTGGGCTGTTGGAGATCGACAAGCCTGCCTTCTGTTCTGATTCTGGAACACCACTCAGTGCTCACAACATTGCTGCTCGTTTTCTCAAGCCGGCAGCCGCGCGCGCCGGGGTACCTTGGGCCTCTTGGCACGTCATGAGGCACACATGGGCCTCCCTGGCAGACCAGGCCGGACTGTCGGTCTCGGAGCGCCAGAAGATCCTGGGGCACGCGGCAGGCAGCATGACGTTGCATTACACGCATGCCGACCTGGGCGAAGCCAGGAAAGGTATGGACAAAATTGGGGCTGCGTCTGGAATGTTCGCCGGGGTGAAGGAGCAGCGGATCGCGGCGCTCAAGGCAGCCCTGGCTGAACTGGAGAAGGACGAGAACAAATGATCAATACGAGTCAGATCCACATTGCGCCGAAGATCGTCCACCTCACGAGGTGCGATCGGTGTAAGACTTATTCCATCGGCATTTGCAACTGCACCTTCGCGGCTCGCGAAGAGACCGGCTTCATGGCACTGCGCCCCGGCGAATCGTTCGATCAGCCTCGTGTTCAACTTCCTCTGCTGTCCATGCCAGGTGAACACGCCGGAAATGTGGACAAGGAGCCCGCATGAACCTTCTTCGACAAGAGCAATGTGAACTACTAGTGATCGACGATCTGGCCGCGGCCTACCAGCGGTTCCGCAAGCTTCCGATCTGCCACGCCAGCGACCTGAAGGAGTTTGAGGCAGCCGTCCACACGGCCCAGAACATCGTCATGGCGCGCGCTGCCGTCCGTCGGCATCCCGATGCGTTCAAGCGAAGGAAGGGATTCAAATGAAGGTTCTCGGAGTCCACGGTTTTACGGATGAAGAACTCCGCGCTGAATTGGAGAAGCGTAAGGTCGTCAAGTCTATCCATCCATGCCGTCTCGATCCGATTGACTGGAACCCATTGATAAAAATGGTAGAAGAGTGCGAAGCGAAGTCGGCGGCAGATCGCTTTGAAGACGAGGATAACCACCACTATTTCTACGAGGCGATGATGACTGCGATCTACGGGCCGGATTATTTTGCCTGGAGACGAAAACAAAGCTGGTAATTTCGGAAAAAGTGTGCGATTCTATGTTGGCGGCAGGGAATACATGAAACCAAGCAAAGCCATTCCGGACTGTAGGCCAGTGATCGAGCTGGTGAAGCGGCTGTACAGCGGTGAAGACGATTGCACGATGGGCTCCGGCGGTGCTGGCGGCCACCTTCACATCGTCCTGGATGACGACAACCTGAACGACGATTCGGTCCAATTCTGTATCGATCTCGCTGAGAAGGACAATTGCATTACATGCCTCACCCTGGCGAAGCTGATGCTTCAGCTCTCGACAACGCAGCGGAAACGATGCTGCTCAGAGGGAACGCGATGAATTTCTGCCTTCGGATAAGGTGCTGGTGGAACAACGTGTGCTTTACGCACGGGCACTTTAAGAGCGAAACGTCGAAGGGCTGCTACCGCTGTTATAGAGAGAGCCGAGATCGGGCGTATGCGGCTCAGCGACAAAAGGCCGAAAGAAAGTTTGCTCGACGGGTTGCCCTGGCTCGCGAGATTCGGGGGATGCGATGAACTGGGGAATGAAGTTAGCGATCTGCAACATCGTGCTCTCGGTGTGCAGCTCTTTCGGGTACGTGATTGCCGGTGACTATCGGCGCGCGATCTACTGGATTTGCGGAGCGATTTTGACAACAACAATGACAGTGAGGAGTCAAGGATGAAAAAACTACGTGACACAGTAATCGACACGACTGGACGGAAGTTCATGGTGACGGAGGGATATTGCAACGAAGCTGATCTTCCTTCGCTTGCCAGCCAATTGGCCACTTTGCTGGCTACTCCCGGAACCACTTTTAACTTCGAGTACTTCGGCAGAAAGATATCTCTGAAGTCGCTTGTCATCGAGACCTTTAAGATAGGTGACTTTATCACCGACAATAAGGGGCGTAAATTCCGCGTGACCGGCGGCCATCTTTACCCTCGTTTGGATATCGAACGGATCGTCGGCACTCTGACTTTATTCAAGGACATTGACGCTTACAGCGAAGTCACGGTCGCACTCGAAGGGATGCCCGCCATGACCTTCAATTACGAGAAGGATCAGCCTTCTTCGCTGTGCACGGACCTCGACCGCATCGCCCAGACGATGTACGGCAAGAAAGAACCCCTCTACTACTCGACGGGGTTCATCATCGACGAGATGAGACGGCTTCAGGACGCGCTGTTCCCTGGATGTGCCTGGGTCTCGCCGGACGCGATGGTCGACGAGATCAAGAGCCTACGGGCCGAGCGCGAAGCTTTTCGGAAGTTAAAATCAGCCATCAGACGGGAGCTACCAGCATGAACAAAATCCAAGTAACTGACGAAACCGGAGCCACGTTTCTCCTTTTCAAGGACGCCTATGCGTCGGTGAAGTACGAGAAGGGCAGCAGCCCGCTGGCAACCAAGCCAACGGCCAGCCGGCTCGTAGCGCTGTTCAAGTATCAGCCCGGCGGCCAGCCGTTCGCTGGCAAGGCCGCGGATGAAATCTTCGCAGCGTTCAGCAAGGACGAGCCGACGCTTCAGGCGGCTGCCATCGCTCCCAGTAAGTTGGTGGCCGCATGACGAAACCTGAATTCAAGAAGGTGAAGAGCCTGCTCACCTGGGTGAAGAAGATGATCACGCTTCACCCTGAGAACTACGATCAGACCAACTGGTGTGGCACGCGATGCTGCATCGCCGGCTGGATCGACGTGAAGGTGAACGGAGCTGAGGTGCACGCGAGGCATACGCCTTCTGAGGTGTTCGACAATGCCTGCAAGGCGCTAGGCCTCGACAATAGCCGCGACTACGCTATGTTCGAAGCGGGCTCCGCAGGTCCTACCTGTTTCCGAGGCACAGCCCAACACGCCGAAGCTGGTTGTGCGGCCATCGACAACTTCCTGGCCGAGCAGGAAGCCGAGGTGACAGCATGAGCGGCACCAAAGCAAACCGTTACGCCGGAATCGCGTGGCATCGGAACCGCCTGATCACTGGCGTCACCACAGCCACCGTCCGCAACCGGCGGAAGAACGAACTCTCCCCTAAGCCTCCGGCTTCAGGGAAACGCCACATGAGGGCGCCGAAGTAATGGCGAACCGCAGACAAGCTATGACGAAGCAGGACATGCATCTGCTCAAACTCCTCAGTCGTTGCGCCTCGGACACTGGTATGCCTCTTCGCAAAGAGCCCGCAATTGACGTGGCTGATTTACCGCTGCCCAGCATCAAGCCAGGCGACTTGTATCAGATGGAAGTCGAAGACTCTATCCGGACCAAGCTTGGCGCATCAAAGGCGACGTCCGACAGGTCAGCATGCGTATTCTAATCCTCCTGGCTCTGCTGGCCTTCCCAATCTCGAAAGAGATCGGCCAGTGCGCGGTGCGCCCGGGGATCGTGGAGTACATTGCGGTCAGGGAAGGTTTCCATAAAGCAGGAAGCCTCCCGGCCAGGCTTCACAACCCTGGTTCCCTGAAGTTCCGTGGGCAGGCAGGGGCCGAACGAGGGGAACGAGGCTTTGCCTCGTTCCCCAGTGATGCAGTCGGTTGGTGCGCGTTAGAACGGGACTGGGCCGCCAAGATACGGCACCATGTGCCACTCAGAGTTGGATGGAGGTATTTATGAAACCAAGGGCATTCTTTTTCCACTACAACAAGCCAGCCAGCTTGCAGGCGGGACGAGCGCAGATAAGCGTGCACCACAACAACGCTTGCCACCTCGTCGACAACATCGTCTGTAATGTCCCGGTCCGTGGGCGCGTTAAGAATACGCAGCCGCGGTTCGTGATGGCGGGGAGAGCGGCATCGTTTGAGTACGCGAATGGACAGGTGGTGATCTCATGAAAAAGCTTCTGCTCTGCCTCTGCTTGATTGCTTTCGGCCTTCAGGCCCAGCACATAGCGCCCGGTGATCCTTGCTTCACCGGCGCCCAGTTGTGGCCCTCGCCTTCGATGGAATGGAACCCGACGTTCCAGTGCGCCGTGCCGCTGCCGGCCGGCGACTACCAGATCACGTTCGGGATGCAGGAGCCCACCGTCACCGCGACGGGCCAACGGGCCTTCAGTATCTTGATCAACGGAGCCACCGTGCTGACGAACATCGATCTATATGCGATGGCCAAGACCGCGCCGGTCACGATGATGCAGCGACTGTTCCTGCCAGCAGCTGGTACCGTGACCTTCCTCTTCAAAGCCAGCATCCGCAACGCAGTTGTGAGCTACATCGATATTGCTCCGGTGGCAACAGCGGGGACGGTGTTCATCACTTCACCTACTCACGTCACGGGCGCTCCCTGCCCGGTCGGGTGGACCGGCCACACGTTGGTCGACGGGACCTGCATGGTCATCTACTTCTCACAGGAAGCGCCGCAATGAAGCGCTTCGCACTCTTCTTCGCAATGCAGTTCGTAGGCTACGGCTTGGTGACATGGAACTTCCGCGCCATCGGTAAAGGGTGGATCGGGAACGCTGTCATGTCGGACCTGTTGATCGCAGCACTCGGCTTCACGATGATCTCGAAAGTCGCCGAGGCTAAGGATCATCCGGCGCGCTTCGGCTACATTCTCGGTGGGGCAGCAGGGTCAGCTTTTACGATCCTGCTAACACGATTTGTTTGGGGGAGCTAATGAATACTGACACAAGCGCTGCTGCTCACGAGGCTATCGCGCCACACGCTGCGGCGATGCGGCTGAAGGTCCTGACTCACATTCGCGAAGTCGATGGTGCTACTTGCGACGAGATCGAAATCGCTCTGGGTATGAAGCATCAAACGGCCTCAGCCCGTCTGACCGAGTTGGTGAAGAGCGGCCATGCTTACAAGACGATCTGCCGAAGACCGACGCGGAGCGGTTGCAGCGCGAGGGTAATTGCGGCGGTGACGCAATGACCGGCCTCAAAGTACCGAACAGTCTGAAGCGCGCGGTGATCTTCCTCAGCGATGGCACGGGTCGGCAGACCGCCATCGTGGAGGACAAGGGAAAGATCGACAAGGATCTCCGGCGAGCGATCGGCGCTGCGCGAAGCGCGATGAATACCTCCTTCAAAAAGTCTCAGAAGGTGAAGCCGTGAGAAACCTACAACGAATGGTAGAAGCCTGGACGCTCGAACTAACCGACGCGCCAAGGATGATTGCGTCCCTGGTCACCTCCATGCGATCCCGATGGGCTGTCGCTGGCGGCGGTGAGCACAACCTGCTGATCCACATCGATACAAGCCCGCTGGTGAACCACGGCGTCAGACTCATCTTCGAGCTGCGCGAGGACCGCCACGAGAAGAATCTCCTGGAACTTGTCGGCACGATCCTATCGTTCGATCGGCCCGCTACCAGGGAGAAGATGGTCAACGAGGTGCGCGATCTCATGCTGGCCGGCGGATATCCGGTGTGCAATGACATTGGCCTCTGGTATTCGCAGAGAGTTGACAGTTGCTGGGCCGACGAACTCCGCAGGATGGATCGACGAGGGAGGAAATAAATGTTTAGAGGCAATCCTTTCGGCTTTGGGGACTTCGACGGTTTCGACGAGCTAATGCGCAATCTAATTCAACCGAGGCCACCAGCTCCTCCGAAGCCTGTGGAGCGCGTAGTCGTGGACGTGCAGGCGTTGATCACCAAGCGCGTCTCCCACATTCGCCATGGCGACAAGATCTATCGGATTGAGTGCACGGAATACGAGGTGAGCAGATGAACATCGCCGTCATCGGTACGGTCGAGAGTTGGAAGCAATGGTGCCGAGTCAACACTTTGTGGACTCGTGATCGTTGGTCTACGGACGCACGATTTTTCAAATTGGGAGACATTACCTTTCGGCATGTCCGTTGCGATGACGATATGCGCGGTATCACGTGGAGCGCGTTGATAGAACTATGGGACTCCTTTCGCGTGCGCTTAGACGCGCCTTTCAAGATGTCAAGTGGGGAGGATCGGCGATGAACCACTGCGTCGAAAACCACGCCGAGCATCACGCCACCGTGCGCACCGAGCCCGACGGCAGTGTGACCGGCATCATCTGCCGGCGCTGCGGCTGGCTGCTGCAGAAGGATAACGAAGACTGGCATGTGGCACAGAGGAGCTTATGAAATACGAACGCCAAATCAAGAGGGTTGACGACTCAGCGGACATGCAAGAGCAGCTCCGCGGTCACCACGATTACCGGCTCGCCGCGGCGATCCCATGGGGAGACGTCACCTACCTCGTGTTTGAGCGAGAGAAGTTTGAAGAGAGTCCTCTTCTAAGGAACTACAACAATGACTCGCCGTTCTAAACACCATCTCGATTCCTGGCGCCGGAATCCGCCGATGAAATGGCCGCCGAAGAAAGAGGATACAGCATGAAAAAACTCCGCGACAATTGCTCCTTTTGCGGAAGGTCCGTCGCCACGTACATTCCGCAAGGCGGCGATGGCTCAGTTCGCGAGGCCCATACGCATCGCGCTAGCGGCACCGTTTCGATTAAGACAAAAGCCGCGACACCATGTCAGGGATCGAACGCTCCCACAGAACACTTCGGAGGTAATAAAGCGCGATGAGCCCACACTGCGATCAACAAGTTCTGCACGCACCCGGCGAGTGCGACGTCTGCGACAAGTACGCACCCGAGCGCCAGCTGGTCAGGATTAAATGGGGTATCTGCTTCACCGGCCATGATCCCGACGGCACGCACTTCCTCATTCCCTGCCCCTCGACGAAGCTACGGACCGTCGAGACGATTAACAAGTGGCCTGGGAATCGGGCTGTAGGCACTTGGCTCGCCGACATTGCGGATAAGACCCGCGCCGCTAATCAGAACCGTATCGACGCGCTGCTGTTCCCAACCTGCAAGAGCTATCGCCTGACCTGGCGCGAGCGGATCATCGCTCTGTTCACTGGTGAATACATCGGGGAGGTGAACCAATGAACGCCGAACAGTTTCTAAAAGACATCGCCAAGCACAAGGTTCGAATCAAGCTCGACAACGGGCTCTATCGTCACCTGCAATGTCGCGAGCTAGGGAACTCCAACCATTGGTTCGAGATCATCACCTGGCCCGGCAGCCTGACGATCCACGGCGACATGGGAACCTGGGCCTTCTCGAGAATCGAGGATATGTTCACCTTCTTCCGCGGCCGTGAGCTGAAGATCAACGCTTCTTACTGGAGCGAGAAGATCGATGCAGAGAGTCGCTTCGGGGGACCTTCGCAAACCTTCATTCCTGAAGTGTTCAAAGCCAACGTGCTGGCGAGCCTGGAAGGCTACGAGCTGACGGACCGGAAGAAGACACAGCTCATCGCGGCGCTGAAGGACCAAGTCTTCAATGAGGAAGAGGAAACAACTGCGCGCCGGGCGCTTGCTGAATTCAAGCACGATGGCTTCTCATTCTCCGATCCGTGGGAGATCAGCGGCAACGGATACACATACCATTTCCTCTGGTGCCTCTATGCAATCGTGTGGGGCATTCAGCAGTACGACGCAACGGTGAAGACATGGCCGGTGCCGAGCGAAACCTTATGACATCCCAGCAGCTGGAGATCCTCCAACACAGTCTCGGTGTCGACCAGTACGGGCGCGGCCAGATGTATCGCAACCACTTCTGTGCCGGTGGAAGTGACGAGGAGATCTGTCGCGAGCTGGTTGCAATGGGTTTCATGATCACGTTCACGCGGACGCATCTTCCTTACTACAACTGCACCGTGACTGACGAAGGCAAGAAAGCGATGCTCGAACAGAGTCCCCAGCCTCCGAAGCTAACACGAAGTCAGCAACGCTACCGACGGTTTCTGAAGATGGACACCGGACTATCTTTTAGAGACTTCCTCAAATATTACGAGAGTGCGGCATGAGCTGGTCGATCGGCTTCGATGAATATTGGCAACGCGACATCGGTTACGGAGTCACCGCACATTGCGATCATCCCGGCTGCGAACAGAAGATTGACCGTGGACTTTCCTACGTCTGTGGAGGCTTCCCGTTCGGTGGCGCTTACGGGTGTGGTTTGCACTTCTGTGAAAAGCATTTATCTTTTCACCGATTTCGCGGTATGGAATAGGGTGCGTCCTTTTGCAAGCGATGCGTCACCTATCGACCGCCGTTTGTGCCGAAGCCCGACCATCCGGAATGGCTGAACCACAAGGCTACCGATCCGAGCTGGGAAGAGTGGAGAAATCTTCAGGAGGCAACATGCAAGAAGTCAGAATAGGAATTGCCGTCTACTGCACGGTGTGTGAGAAGCGGAAGGCGCCGGTCGGTAGATCTCGGCCAATAGAGCATGATCTCTGCACACGCGAATGCCCTGGCTACGATCTGGATCCAAAACCAGGGGAGTTGTGGCCGCGCGAGAAGAACATCGACTTCGGCTATCCGGTCCGGCTGGAAGGAACGGTAGCTGCATGAGGCTGCTTCACAGATGGAAAGTACTCGGCAAGTGGGCGATCTGCCTGAGGTGCTGGGCTGTCGGAAGAGTTTGCACGGAATACTTCGGACCGAATTGTACGCCTCGTTGGAGGAGCAGATGAGCCGCGCAGGCTACTCCGACGATATCGATGGATGGGCGCTAATCCGTTGGCGCGGCCAGGTGGCGAGCGCGATCCGCGGGGCGCGCGGCCAGAAGTTCCTTCGCGATCTCCTGGCAGCTCTCGACGCCATGCCGGTAAAGCGGCTCATCCGCGACGATCTTGAAAACGAAGACGGCGAAGTGTGTGCGATCGGTGCACTGGGTAAAGCGCGCGGGATCGACATGGCGCCTATCGATCCGGAGGAGCCGGAAGTCGTTGCCTCGATCTTCGACATCGCGCAGCAGCTTGCGCGCGAAGTGGTTTACATGAACGATGAGGGCTACAGCTATGTGACTCCTGAAGGGCGCTACGTGCAGATGCGGAAGTGGGTAGCGGGACTAATCGAACCAACTAGTCACCCACAGCTTGACACTTGCCAGGGCAATGCCGAACAGTAAGAAGCCACGCGTCCCCTCGTTTTTCAAAGCGTCTTCGACGAAGCCTTGATTCTTCTCGACCGCGGCGACGTATTCGCGGAGCCCGGTGATCGTATCGAGAATGTTGGGCGGCAGCACGCCGGTCTTATAGACGGTGTACTTCGAGATTCTAATCATCGTGAGGAGCACGCTTTGTAATTCTTCTAAGTGCTTCTCATGAGTCATGCTCAATCCTACCCCACTTCCTGTTCGAGATGGTAAACTACTCTCATTGTGAAAATTCCCTGCACCAAGTGCGACAAAAAATTCGAAGAGGGCCAGTCGATGGCAATGCATGTCAGGCGCGTACACACCCGGCAGATGATCTCCAACGGCAAAGTATCTAAGGGTGCCGCTCACGTCGTTGAGCAGCTGCGCGCCCAGATCACCGACCTTGAGCATGCGATTCAGATCATCGAGAAGTTGTGAACCCGCCATAGCCTGGCGAGCGGTCTTGATAGCCTACAGTCTATTAAGCCGACCGGTCTTGATAGGCTATAGTCTATATTTCGGACCCGTCAGTCCGTTGTTTCGGGCAGTTTACGGGCATAAAGATCGGGAAATTATCAATGACTTGCATCAGTTTCGCCGTTTATTCGTTTTAAGTTATTGATTCTAAAGAGGGCGCGTAGCTCAGCTGGTTAGAGCGCCTGCTTCACACGCATGCGCTTACCTAAGTTAACCCTTTATTTATCAACACTTGCGGGCTGCTTACGGGCAGTTTACGGGCAGAAACGCGCTAGGATCGATCGGTTCCACCAGTCACAGATTGCCTCGATCATACCTACTGCGGGCTGCTGGTCGATGCGCAAAGTGGCCGCACGATAGGCCAGGACTTCTTCCTCTAGCCGATGCACGTAGATGTGGTGGGCGTGCCGGTTCACCGGCAGCTCCCTCTCAGGATCGGTAGGATAGCGAGTGCACTCGAAGGTACACTCTTCAGTGAGGCAATAAGCTTTGTCACCTGGCTTGATAAAGAGGGTCTTGTTGTTGCAGAACTCGCAGCGGACGGGAATTACATCCCACATATTCCCTCGACCGCACCCACGACGACGCACACAGCAACGTGCAGCAGCCATCCGTAGAGCATCCAGCGTTGCATGTAGCTGATCACTTGCTTAACGAGCGGTTTGAGCCGGCGCCAGAGGCGCGTCCACCAGTAGAGTCGACGGACCGTCACACTCCAGGAGTCGTTGACCTTGGTGACGACGAAGCGGCGGCCGGCGTCGGAGCCCGAGCTGATGATAAGGTCTAATCCTTCGTAAGTGGACGAGGTGTCGCCGATGGTCAAGCACATTTGGGACAGTCCTTGTATTCGTGATCCTTCGAGCCGCAGTACTCACAGCGCCGGTACATCAGGTTCGACTGGCCGGTGGCCGTCTTGGGGCAGAACTTCTCTTCGTGTGAACCACTGCCACAGTAGCCACAGCCGACGGTGTTTAACCTACGTTGACCGAAGATGTCGCTACTTGGTGGCATTCTCCACGTCCTGTTCCGCCGGAATCCGGACCAAGTATGGTGCGCGCCTTGCGCACCCTTAACTTTGCCTTTGCTAGGGATAGGGTAACGACAGGAGCGATCGGATCGGCGATCACAAGCTCCAGGGTTCTCACCAAGTCACGCGCAAGGGCATCGAGATTGGCGTTCTCGCACATCACACACTTGCCAGTCTTCCCGCCATCGTCGGTGAATGCGTAGCGGTTCTCGTGTTCGCAGAACGGTTGCTTGTCATCGAGGCTGCGCGCGCACGACTCCATCACGTCGGCGTGGATGATCAACTCCCTGGCCTCGGCCGGCGTGAGCCAGTGACCTCTCTCTGTTCGACGTTTCAGCTCTTCGAAGCGACGGGTCTTCATCGAAGGGGGTTCCTCAGAGTGAAGAAAGGCATCTCAGGAGATAAGGTGTCGATCTCGCTCTGCATCTGCGCAACGGATTCCTTGCGACGACGCTTGCGAATCGACCGCATGGATACCGGCTTCCCGTCGTGTGACATTGGCTCGTATACCGGTGTGGTGTTGTAAAGGTTCAGCTCGACTTTGATCTCTTTCACATCAACTGGAGCCTTTGCAATGAGTTCATCAGCAAATCTGTACAGATCGATGCTGTTCCCCCAAGTGAACGGGCGTTTCCCTATCTCAATGAGCCGTTCTTTCAGTGTCATGGTTGTTGCCTCCGTAGACCTTCGCAGAATTCCCTGGTGTTCCTGGCGCCGTTCAGCACGGTCGTGGCATCCATGCAGTTGTTCACGAAGTTGCGCTCCCTGCTGAGATACAAAGCGAGCAATAGCAGGACTAGGGAGATGAGGACGCACAGCAGAAACTTCACGGGGTGAGGATCAAATTTCATTGGTCAATCCTCACGATATAGCCGTTCGGGTTGAGGCGGCAGCGCAGAACGTCATTCACCCATTGGTTAAATGCTGCCACGTCGCAGGTGTAGTCGGCTGCCGAACCTAGCACGATGATATTCGCAGCGTAGCCACAAATGGAATGGCCTGGCGCAATCTCCCTGGTGAAGCCGGGTGTCGTCGTCCGCGGTTCGTTCACCACAGCGATAATTCGCATGTCGTGGGCGCCGCCCCTCAACGCAGCTACGAGGTGCCGAACACGCATATCAATAGCCGCGCCATTGATAGCCTTTGCCATCGCCTTCGCAATCTCGCCCGTGCGAGCGGCTAAGGTCTTCGCGTCGACTGCATTGACCGTGAGCGTGACGGGAATCTCGCGCGTCATCGGTTGCCGTAGTCCCCAGCCGTCAGAAATCATTGGGCCTTGCAAGCTCCAGCCAGCACGTAACTCTGCGTTCACCAGCGTGGTCATGTGCATACCAGCCAGCTCTCCGTTCGCGCTAATCACCTTGAATTCTGTCTTGTACATTTACTTGTCTCCTATCGAAGGTTCGTCGACCAACAGCTTCACCGGCTGCACGGGTCTATTGAAGGTGAGCACCTGAAGCCAGAGATCACCAGTCCGTAGGATCTTGAATCGCTCGCGCCACGTGAGCTTCCAGCGCGTAGTCAGGCGGCCATCGCGCTCCAGCACTCCTGGTAGAGGCTTGTAGGGCGGCTGGTTGGCGGCAAAGGTGACAACTTGCGAGGCTGCAAACGTCACGACCAGGACGTCGGGGAGCGACGGGAGGGTTGGTTTGATGGCCTGCATCAGTACGCCTTCCCGCCGGCCAGCACCCGGTTCTCCGGCTTGTGGTCTGCACGGATCGCGTTGTAGGCCATCTTCTCGACGAAGGCGCCACCGAGGTCCATGCCTTTGCCGGCCGCCAGGTCGAAGATCCGGATCACCGCATCGGCCAACTCCACCTCGCGCATCTTGCGATGCGGCAGCTTGTCGTCCATCAGATCCTTGCGGTCGCCCTCCAGGGATTCGCTCAACTCGCTGTGGCAGAGAGCGATCAGCTCACCGAAATTACGCTGAATCGGCTCGCCGGTTTTTGGATTCTCCCACCACTTGCGGTTCGCCTCATGGCAGAGCGCGGCCAACTCGTTGATCACGAGCGCTTGGGTTGTGTTGTTCATTTGTAATCCCCTCTCACTTCTCTGGCTTCGACGAACATCTTTGCCCAGGCGCCCAACGGTCGAGCGCCGGTATAGGCCGCGCCTACAAGGCCCGCCTGGATTGCATCGAGTGTTGCGTCTAACACTTCGCGCATCCCGTCGCTCATTTGCTGGGCGATCAGCATCTCTTTGAGGGCCTTATCCAATTCGTCTGTGATCACGGCAGCAGCTCCTCAAACGGATCTTGAATGATGCAGGTCGTCGGCTGGCGCTCAATCACCAGCGAGACAGCGACGGTTGTCGAGATGATCAACAGCAGGAATAGGACGAATTTCATTTGGCCTCCCTCAGCTTCCAGTACTCGGACATCTTCAACTCTTTGCAGCCGGGGATCGCCTTGATGCCGAGGCCGAGAGGAACGCTCAGCACGTAAGCGTCTCCGTGGTGTTCGTAGACCGTCCACATAACGCAGTGATCAGCGAAGTACTCGAAGTCTAGCTTCAGTGCACGGCCCAGCATATTGCTGAATCGGCGCGCGTCAACGCCTTGAGGTAGACTTTCAAGACGCGTCCGTAGCTCGCGGCCTGCCTTGGTGCGATAGTCGGCGACGAACTTACCCTTCACCTTGCGCCACATTCCCGGGATCGGCGCCTCGTCGAACAGCAGACCGGAGAAGGCAGCGTTGTCGATGGCCATAATGCCGCTTGCCTTGAACTCCTCCTTGAGAGTTTTCATCGCCTTCTGGAAAACGTTCTGGATCGCAAGAGCCTCGGTGATCACCTTCATCACCGGGCTCTTCTTCGCGATCCGCCAGTAGACGCGGTCGCTCAAGCCGCCCTCCGCACCATCGCCTTCAGGCGATCGATGTGTTCGGTCTTTTGGATCCAGCTGCCGGCGAGACCGTTCAGCGCTTCTTGCAGCGTATCTCCCAGGCTCTTCGTGAGCACGGTCTTGTCGCGGCCACCGTAACCCTCGTAGCGGCAGACGGAGGCATAGAACTTCCCGTTCTCCAGGAAGGCTACGGACAAGCCGGGTGTGGTTCGGTCGTTCGGGTAGGCCTCGGGCAGCGCCTTCAGGAACGTTTCAAGTGTGGCGAGTGTTGCGGTTGCAGCGATGCTGCGTTTCGTGCTTTTGGTGATCATGCTGCCTTCCTTTTCGGTACTTCATCTTTTTCGAGAGTGACCTTGTACATGGTGCTCGAAGCCGCGTGGAACACCACAATGCCTTCTGGTGTCATGAATCCTGGGACAGCCCGAGAACCATTGATTCGCAGTGAGTCGATGGTGAGATCGACGATTGCACTGCTGAACGGTCCTTCATACAGGACCGGTACTAATCCGACACACGTTGGCAAGACTTCGTCTTTCCAACGTCCGACGTTGAAGAGCGAGAATCGCTTTTCTTTCAGCCCGTAGCCACGTTGGATGCCCGATCCCCACCACTCACCAAAGTGACGGCCAGGACCAAGCTTACGCAGTTCGTCTTCGTTCTGACGGACCCATTAGAAGAATCCGAAATTATCGTCCTTGCCGGTTCCCGTCAGGTAACGGTTGCGACTGCCGACGAGCACCTCGCCTTCGTCCGTGATGTGGATCTGCGCGTTGGTCCCGTCGATCTTCTCGGTGATCACGCAGTTGCGATTCAAGCGCGCTATTTTCGGGAATGCTTCGAAGACGTTGCTCATTTGCTCAATGCTCCTAAAAGGGTTCCGCTGGTGATTGTCCACTCGGCCAGCACTACTTTATTCCGAGCGATTTTGTTCTCGGCCTTCTGCGTGGCTTGGCCAAACGATTCGGCTTCAATGAGCCACGTGTCCCTGGCGGTAGTGAGACCACTCTCTACGGCGAATTGGTAGATGTTCATTTGCCCCAATCCCTTCCAACCCCGATCTCGTACTGCTTCGGTGTCCCACTCACGAGCGCTGTCTTGATCACGCGGAACCCTGCGATGACCGTCCAGTGAGTGCTTGCCCTGAAAGCCAGGAGGGAACCGCAGGACGCAGCTCCAGAAGACGCACTGCCTATGGTTGCGCCTCCTCCATCACAAAGACCGATCAGCTTGAACCTACCGACCTCTTTGAGGATCGTGCCGATGCCCACACGGACCGAAGTTTGGATCGTCGTGTCGAGCAACTTGCCGCTTGGCGACTTCACGGGCATGGCGTCTTCAGTGGTGAAGAAGTACGTGCCGGATTTGGCGTCGATCAACCTGGCATAGGTAGCCCAGCCGGTAGTCTTCTTGCTGTTCGGGTTGTAGACCGCTCCGGCGCCGATCCAGGCGGTGGGGCGTTCGGTGGTAGCTACCGGGACGGGGGTGGTCACAGGAGCCACGCTCTTGAGAGCCTGCTCCAGGGAAGTGATGGCATCAGCTGCCGGTGTCTGGGCCGCCAGGGTAAGTGCTGCGAAGGCGGTGAGTAGTGCAATGCGAATAGGTCTCATGATTTGTCCTTTAATAAATTGGTGTCAAGAATTCGGAGTTCTGTTCGATTTCAATTCCACTCTTCTCCAGCGCGTCGAACACAGCCTGGAACTCATGGCCGTCGATCTGGAGCGTTATCACTCGACCCTTCGGCACATGCATCACTTCGCCGACGTGCCACGAGCCGGAGATCTTTCCGTTCGAGATGATCATCATAGTGCGTACCTCTCTCTTGTCTTCGCGATCAGGGCGGAGTACCGGTCCCACAGATCGCTGACTCGGGGATCGGACGGAGTCGTCTTCCGCAAGGCCGATACGAACTCCGCATCTTCCTTGCAGTACATCAAACCGAACTTGGTCGAACTCTTCTGGGAGTGTTCGAGATTGGCGATCCGGTCGGCAAGCTTCACGGCTATAGCCCACTCGTTCGCGGCGATCTTCGGGTAGGTTGCCGCGTGTCGCTCGGCCCGGTTAGCTCCCGGCTCGTCAGTTACGCGCCATACCACATCGGCGACTGCGGGGCCGAAGTACATAGCGATGGTTTCCACGCTCATTCTCGTATCTTCGAGCGCGTCATGCAGCCAAGCTGCGATCCGCGCCACGCAGCCCTCGCTGTAGTTAAGGCTCTTCAAGATGTTGTCTACGTCTTCCAGATGGTCACAGTAAAAAGACTCACCGTACATCTGATCCCCGTGGAATCGGCCGGCCATGTAGATGGCGAAGTTGCGATGGTCGATCATGCGACTCCGAACAGCACGTCGAACGAAATGGTCTGGTCGAGAGTCGACGGATTGTAGCTCATGATTCCGCGGACCACGACGCCAGGGCCTTGCGAGAACTTCGAGATCGCGCCCGTTCCTTCAATCGAGGCGGGGAGTCGACGGACCGCGAGAGAACGACTATGCGACCGCCACAGCTTGGCCTTGATACTTTCGCTCAACGCGATGGCCGCAGGCTCAAGCCAGTTTTCAGAAGTGTCGTGGTCGCACAGGCGCCGGAAACTCCGCGAGGAGATACCGGACTCGTAATGATGCTCAAGACTGACTTGCTTGTTCCCCAATCTGTTACCTTGCGGGATGGGGTAGTTGATGGTGGTGCCGACGAAAGCGTCCGATGGCGTGTAGTCTCCGAAGTGCACCAGCGGCTGGACTTGTTCATTCACGTAGGAGGCAACATAATCGACCGCCTCCTGGAGCGTGATGAGCGCGTTCTCCAATATGTAGTTGCCAGGGATCAGCTTCGGCTCCGCGCTCGCGATCACTGCCGCTCCGGAGAGCCCGCCGGCAATTGCCGCGAGGCCCTTAAAGAATCCACGTCTGTTTTGTGTTTGCATCGTTATCTCCCTACTTCGAATTCGAAAGGTTCGACCTTCCGGCGATTGTCGAAAGCGGTTATGAAGCGAGTCGCTGCTAATGGAAGACCGTAAGCGAGAAGGTTTGGGTTTGGGGTTCCCACGAAAAAGTCATTGCAGCCCACTCTTACTTCGGTGTTGAACGCGCGCTTAAGGGCGAGCGCTACAGGGCAGTCGCAGGCGTTGTGCCTCTTACCCATGTCGATGTCGGACTGCGTTACTTGAACGATCCTCATCATGCTGCCACCCCCAAATACTCTTTCCAAGTCGACGCTGTGATCTGCTGCGAAAGTGATTCCTTTTTGCTATGCGCCTCAAGAATTTTGACGTCCACTGTACCGGTACGAACGAGATCGATGTAGAAGACTCGCTTGGTCTGGCCAATACGATGTGTACGCTTCTCACTCTGTTTGCGTCTTTCCCGGCTGTAATCGTTCGAAAAGAACAGATTATATTGAGCCTCGGTCTCCAGGCTCTTGTCCAGCATCGTCAGTCCGCGCCCGCCGGTCTGCTGGTTCATCACGGTGAAGCGCTGCGGATTCGTCGGATCGCCAAACCCTTTGCGGACCTTCTCGCGGTCTGCATCACTCGTGTCCCCGTAATAAGCAGCGACGGTTTCGGCGCCGAACTTCGCGCCAATTGCCGCGACTAATTCTTTAATGTTGTACCGATAATTCGCCCAGATAATGACCTTGCCGCGGATCTGCGTCAGCAGCTCCAGGACCGCGTCAACGCTAGGGTTGCTGGTGTCCGTCGCGTGCTCGACCCCATCGTCGGTGGTAACAAAGCCGCACGCTATTTGATGCAGGCGCATGAGCTGAGTCAGAACAATCTTTGCGGTTGACGTCTGGGCCGGATCGACTTCCGCTAAAGCTTCGGGATTTTCCGTGAAAATGCGGCTGAATTCTTCGAAGTTATCCGCGGCCATTAAAGCTTCGAATGCGGTAGGATCGATAGCCACCTTGCCAGCTTTATCGGCCAGGTGCTTCTCGATCAGCGCGATCGATTCCTTCTTCATGTCGCGATAGAGAGTCGCTTGCTTGGTCGTCATCTCCACGTAATGCTTCTGGTAAACCCTCTGCGGCAGATCCTGGCAATCTTCCTCGCGAACGATCATTGCGTAGCGCGAAACCTTTTCGCGCAGCTCATCCAGGTTCTTATAGCCGTCTACCTGAAGGAACGTGGCGTTCCGCTTGTTAATGTCAGCTTTGCTGAAGCCAGCGCGCAATTGCTTCGACATCTGGCAGAATCGTCTCTTGAAAGTGAATATCGATGCGTGCCCAAGGACCTGCGGGCTCAGGAATTCGCACTGCGAGAAGGCATCCATCGGCGATTCGTCGGTGAAGCTGCCGGTCATTATGCGTCTGTAAGAAGCATAGTTGCCAATTGCGATCATTGACTTGGTTCGCGCGGAATCGGCGGTCTTGATCACAGTGGACTCGTCAATCACGAGGTGCGCGCGCGTACCCAGCAGATATTCTTTGAGGTACAAACCACCGCGGCTAGGCTTGTTAACCCCCGTCTTGGTCTTCGTGTACCCGACGGACTCGATGTTGATCAGCAGGACCTTCAGCTTTTTCGCGCTGTCGTTCAATGCTTTTCTGAGCACTAATGAAGTTTCTTTGTTGGCGTCAGACGCCCAGATAGCTACGTCAGTCTCGATGAAGTCGGGCAGGCACTTCGTGATTTCGTCGACCCAGTTCAGATACAGGCCCTTCGGGGCCGCCACGACCAGGGCGTCGATCAGATCCAGGTCGAACTGCCATGCAGCCGTGTTGATATCGAGCCAGGTCTTGCCGCAGCCAGGATCGAACAGGAAGCCGTAGAACTTCTCGGCCTTGGACTTGAGCCAGGTTTCATACTGGTGCTTGAAGGGCTCGGTCTTGAAGGGCTCGAACGTGGGCCGCAGAGTGCAGACGTTAGCCTCACCACAGTTGGCGCAGAGCGTGGTGTGATCCTGGATGATCCGACATTCACCACAGAACCATGCTGGGGTTCCCGGCCGCCTCCATGGAATCTGTGTAACTGTCGTTTCGATCATGATCTACAGTAGCATTTATCGTAGCGGGCCGCAAGGATAAAATTGAATTTTTGAGTACCAAATTTGTCGGTACCAAAGTACTAATTCAAACTAAGGTGATTCCCCTCTACCGTCACCACGACGCTAGCGCCTGGAGCAACTTGCTTGCGCACAAACATAGCTGCCGCGGGCTGTAGGATCTCGCGATGGATCAGGCGCTTCAGATTGCGCGCGCCATACTCCCGGCTAAATCCGTTGTCGAGGAGCCACGTGCAAGCCTCTGTAGACACGTTCAGCGCGAAGCCTCCGTCGGCCAGCCGGTGTTCAATCAGCAGGTGCAGATCTTCCAGCTCCAGTTCGAGGATCTTCTCCATATTCTCGCGGGTTAAGCATTCGTATACCAGGGTACAGTCAATGCGATTCACGAACTCCGGCGAGAATCTGCGCTTAACAGCTCGTATCCCGATACTTTCCAGTGCCTTGTGGGGAGTGGCAGGAATTGCACTTGCGCCGAGGCCATAGCCTTGGGCGCGCTCCGTCATTTCGCTTGCCCCCAAGTTGCTGGTGAGGAAGATGATCGTGTTCGAGAAATCGACCGTGGTATTGTCGCCCAAGCGCACGTTTGCTTTGTCGAGGATTCCCAGGAGAATTCGCTGCATGCTGCCGGCGGCCTTTTCGATCTCATCGATCAGGAGGATCGAGAGCCCGCAATGCTGGCTGGTCACAGCTGTTAACTTCTGCTGGGTGAGCATGGGAGCAGTGTCGCGATGCCCCAGGTAGCCGGGAGGGGCGCCAATCAGCTTCGCTACCTCGTGCTCCATCTGGAACTCACCGCAGTCAACCTTGACGAAATGCTTCTTCGATCCATGGAGGATCTCGGCGAGAACTTCAACGGTCTTAGTCTTGCCCGATCCGGTAGGACCGAGAAGCAGGAAGACTCCAACCGGACGGCCCTCTGGGCTGAGCCCGGCCTGGAATAGCTGAACGAAAGGCGCAATCTTATCGAGTGCCGCGTTCTGACCGATCAGCAGCTCGCCCATTCTCTCACGCAAGTCTGCACATGCGGGCACACCCCTGATCAACACAGGTGCAGCCACTTCGCCCCCGAGCAATTGCTTAGGCACTTTGCACACTCCTCTTTTTAAGGCCTCGCGGGCTACCCGTCTGAAGACCTCATCACGATCTTGCTGTGAAAGCCGCCTTACGTTTGTATCTTCCACTTATAGTACCACCCTCTTCAAGGTTTTCATTTTGCCTCCGAAAAATTCCTGCTTGGTTGCACTATTATGCTGTCGGAAAATCCGCCTGTCAAGCCTGCAAATTCACGCCACATTTAACATCATAATTGTTCTAGTAGCCTCGGAAAAACAGACCGAAATTAACCGTAAGCAATAGAGCATCAGCCTCTTTGCCCTGTCAATGCTGCTGATCCGCGCGCGAGCTTGTTCTAAGAATATTAGCTTACGGAGGCAAATGCTAAGGTAAATCATTTTGCTTTTTTTAGTTCCACCGTCGGAAACCACAGAGATAACACCGGCCGGCCAGGAAGCCCATTTTGGCTTTGCAGTCTGGACAGCGCCCGCGCAGGCGCCACGCTATGCGGCCAAGCATGTGCGTCCCTTCAGAGCGTAATAGCGGTCCAGGAAGGCCTCCTCGGCTTCACGCCAGTCCCACGGATGCCGCACGTCAAGACTCAGACCGTTGGGAATCAACTCGGTAAATTTGTCCCAGGCTACATGTGGCCTCATCAGATCACGCGCTTCGATCCCCAGCATGATGTTGTCGGCTTGCTTGACGATGGCAGGCTCGTCTGCATCCAGGCCGAACGACTCGGCAACTATGGAACCAGCTTGCGCTTCCATCTCGCGATAGAAGTGCATGGAAGGGTCATGCTTGACGGGCCGCGCTATGTCGGCCAGGTAAGCTTCGCCACCGTCGTGCACGAGCCCATGCAGTTGCTGACGTAGCGTGCCGCCGAGTTTACGGACCACCCAGCTAACCTTCACCGAATGCTCCGCGGTGCTGTAGAACTCCCTGGTGTGGCCGGTGAAGCGGCATTGACAAGCGAGGCTGTGAGCCACGTCTTCAATGCAGACGTCCTCGTGCCAGGGAGTCAGCGGGAAGAATTGCTTGCCGGTGAAGGTCAGAATGAAACCATATGGTTTTCGCATTTGCATTATTTTTTCCTTTCAAGATACGCGGCTGCTGCACGCAACAGTGCTGGACTGTCACGAAAATGGCCAAGACCGGTATTACAGTGGAAACACAAAACCCCTCGTACGGTTTTTGACGAGTGCGAATGATCAATACTTTTCGGGCGACGAACGCGGCAAACTGCGCATCGGTGCTTCTGCTTTCTTAAGAGGACTCTAAATTCAGTGTTGCTAAGTCCATACTTTTTCAATCTCCGCACAACCTGAGCACGTTTCTTTACGCCGGGAAGGTTGCGATAGCACTGTGTACAGAGGCCGCGCGCAGCCAATAATCGATCCGGATGACAGAGCGCTCGCCTGGCTCGACCTCCCGCTCGATAACAAGTCCTACATAGCCCACCAGCATGTTCTTTCCGGTTACGATGGCAAGTAGCCGCGCCTTTCCTGGCGTATATGTCCCTGTGGTAACAGGCCCGGCACAGCCCTCTGTTATAAACAATCTTGCTCGGGCATACGCTGCACCCTGCTCGCGGCATTTTAGCGACCTGCCCCATACCCCATCGAAAGCATGTCAGCGAAGTGCAGCATCTGTGCCTCGATGGTTTGTGGTTCAATCGGGCTCCCCCATTCCTTGCGCCCGTGATGCGCTAGGATGCAGTGGCCAATCTGGTCGCGCAGGTCGTCCTCGATACCACAGAAGGACGCCTGTTTTTCAAATGCAGCATAGCTGCCCGACACGTGCCGGATCAGCTCTTGGTAACTAGTCGCTTTGCCGGCCTCGTCGTAGTCACGAATCTTCATGAAATCGTGGAAGACCGCGGCAGTGATCAGCACGTCTTGATTCACCGGCTTCAACGAAACCCAAGTCTCGCCTTCCATCGCGACCGCAGTGTGCGCCACTTCACAGGTGTGAACTGCGAGACCACCCGGATAGTTGTGATGCGGATGGCTCGACACGAGTCGACTTCCGAAACCCGTTGCGAACTGCGGGTGCCGGATAACACCCAAGCACATATGGCGAAGCCGTCCGTCTTCTACTGTTTCCGCTAGTAGCTCCAGACGCTCGATTGCAAACTGCGGATCTTTGAAAGCATTCATGACTTCCACCCTTTCCAACTCTTGGCATCGAACTTCGTCAAGGCCTTCTTCAGCTCTTTCAGCTTGTTGTGCGGGAACTGGCGTAGCACTCGCATGAAGGCATCAAACTGCTCAGCGTCTGCGGGTTCGAGAGCGCTGTACATGCGGCAGGGCTTCGTAAACTCAACGATGGCTCCAGAACCAGCTGCCAACTGCGCAACAATCCAGCGCTTATTGTTTTGATCGACCCGAATAATATTCACCGAGCCGTTGTCAAAAACGTGAGAATCGCTAGCATCGTTGTATTGAATACTGAATCCGTTTGGATAACGTACTGTGACCATTCCGTCCTCCTGAGAAATTTAGTGGCCGTCTCTCCGGCTGTCACGGGCGTTTGTCGCAAGGATTTCCCGTTTGATCCTGGTTAGTGTCTACTGCCCCAATGCGGTTTTGAGGAGCTGCAGCACTTGCTGGAGGGAAGCGCGATCGGCGTCAGTGAAACCTCCGCCCGTAGACACCCCGCCCGGCGCACCGGCGGCTGTTGCAGGCTGCGCAACGTCTGTGCGTTGGATCATGAGATTACTGAATCCAAGACCACCGACAAGGTTAGTCACGAACTTCTCGTTCGGTAACAGGAGACGCACGGGCACCGGCACGTTAGGCCGAGTGTCCAATGATCCGTCTACGGGCGCCGGAGCCGGTGTGAAGGCATAAACAGCTGCCCCGGTCTTGACCCACTTTCCCGGGTACCCAACTCCCTGGCTCTGTCGTGCAGGCCAGTAGATCCCGACATTCATCTGACCGATGTAGTAGACGCTGACGTCACTAGAAGGATTGATGATCGAATAACTGAACAGCGATCCTGGAGGTGCCGGCACGTTATTAACGATCTTCAGAGTAGGATCGCCGATCTCCGCTAGCATCGCCTGCGCCATCGCCAGGGATGATTGAAGGCCTACTGCAAGCGGTGTAGCAATGCAGCCGGTGAAGCTACAGCGCGTTGTGACGTTGCTGGTAATGACCGGATTCACGTAGGCTGCGAAGTGTTGAAGCCCTTTGAGATTGACGGTCGATGCTTGGCAGTTGTCTTCGGTAAAAGGTGCGAAGCCACCCGCGCTCTGCTTCGGATCGAGCTGCTGATAAGTCGACGAATTGTTGTCGCACTTCTTGGTCGAATCGAACCAGGTCTTGGGCGGCCGCGTGGCGTCGTAAGCCGCGGGCTGAACACCGAAGGTGGCTTCGAAGCTGGCGCGAGTGTATTCGGGGAGCAACGTCAACACGCTTGTGTTGTACGTCGGATCGGTTGGTTGTGGTTGGGCGGTCGGTACTTGCGAGAACGCAAGTCCGGCCACGAGAAAGAGTGCGAGAAATAGCTTTTTCATTTGATCTCCTTGAATGGTTACTGCTGTGTTGCTTCCGAAACTTCTGCGAGCTTCCGTTGGGCTGTCACTAGCTCGAACTTCCAACGGGACCGGACCTTACTCGTACGTTTGGTTTCCTCAGTCCGAACACCTTTTCTGAACAAGAGCGGCGCCACGCGCGTAACGTAATCGTGGATGTTTTTCGAAACGGGCCACTCCTTAACGTCCACCTGACTGATCTTCGATTTGTCGAGATGAATCGGCTTGCTGACGCTGGTTAGTAGCTCGCTGCTGGTAATTTCAAGCACCTTCCCGTGCTGTATTTGGGGTGAGACCCAATTAAACAAAGCCACAGCGAACTGATCCTTATCGAATAGATCTTCCGACGCGCCAAGCAGCATGTTGTGATAAGCCACCAGGAATGTTCCCGGCTCCCACGGCAGCGCCGGCTCACATGCCTTAACCCACCTGGCAAACACAGCCATGCTTGGCGGATTCGTCACGACGGTGGTTTCCAGATTCTTCAATCCGCATGAGACCGCATCCAGCAACGCTCCAAGGATACGTGGATGCGCTTCGCGATACTGCTGGGCCAGGCGCTGTTCGTCCTTTCTAGTCTCTCTCTCAATGACCGGAAGATGCACCACGATCGTTCGCCGAAGAAGATCACCACGCATAACGACACTGTCAATTCCGTTAAATAGAAGCGGTACCCTAAGCTTGATCGAGGTGACGCCCGTGTTCGTATACAACGTTCGCGTGCGATATGCCGACCCTGTACTGCAACGGCAGAAGATGTCGCTCATGGCGGGCTTGCAGCCAGAGAAGTTGTCGAAGCCTACAATCCCTGCAGCCATCGCGGTGATACTGAAATCCTGTTCATCCTTCGGAGGTCCGCAAAGACCGGCTTCATTCGGGTCGACTAGTGAGATCAAATTCACCGATGTGGTGGTCTTGGCCGAGCCCTCCTGGCCTTGAATGGCTATATGGCTAAAGGCGCCCTCTGGTTGAAACACACCAACCAGCCAGCCCATCATCAAAGCCCACTGATCGTCATCACCCGCATTGAGCAGCGGACGAAGCTCTTCGAGAGAGCCACCTTCGACAGGATATGCTATTTCTTTCGACTCGTCTGATCGGCGGAAGTACACGGGTGGATTCGAAACCACACGCCAACCCTCTTTATCAATCTCGACTGCTTCCCATTTCTCATTGCAGAGATCCAGGTAGATCTTGTCGGCCGAACGCGCGATCCGCGAATGAATCTGCTGCCGCTTGCCTCTCTTACAGCGAGCCCTGATTCCGTCCATCACAGCATTAAGCTCTTCTCGCTTCGGAGCCTCGTCGTCCATCACGTCCATGTAACGGTTGGTGATCTCTTCTTCAATGAGAT
>Ga0070714_100000442_pt1 | contig 30121 bp, 32 predicted proteins | sample LARL83metaG_FD_65450 | JGI IMG/M metagenome (GOLD analysis project Ga0070714, IMG submission 65450) | Corn, switchgrass and miscanthus rhizosphere microbial communities from Kellogg Biological Station, Michigan, USA - LAR L8-3 metaG | ecosystem: Host-associated > Plants > Roots > Rhizosphere ... | reverse complement strand
TACTGGCTGCCGGAGCATCTGGTCCGTTTTCATCAGGCGTATCCGGCGGTCGAAGTCCGGCTTGCGGTCGGCAACACCGCCCAGGTCGCCGAGGCCATCCACACCGGCTCGGCCGAACTCGGCTTCGTCGAGGGCATGGTCGACGATCCGACGCTCATGGACGACATCATCCCCGGCGATCGTCTGATGCTCGTCGTCGGCATGAACCATCCATGGGCGAGGCGCCGCCGCATCGAGCCGCACGAGCTGATCGACGCCGAGTGGGTGGTGCGCGAACGCGGATCCGGCACCCGCTCCGAGTTCGAAGCCGCGCTCCGGCTGATCGGCATCAAGCCGAAGCGCCTGAAGATCGCGCTCGAGCTGCCGTCGAACGAGGCCGTGCGTTCGGCCGTGGTCGCCGGTGCGGGCGTGACGGCGATCTCTGAGCTGGTGGTGGAGGCTCTCGTCCGCCTGGGCCGGATGCACCGGGTGAATTTCGATCTTCCGGCGCGATCCTTCCATGTGCTTCGCCACCGCGAGCGCTATCACGGCAAGGCGGCGCAGGCGCTCCTCGCGATCATTGCCGGAGACGCGTGAGGGAGCAGTCGCCGCGCCGCGGCGGCGATGTCGCTTCAGTGCGTGCCGTATTTCTTCTGCATCGCCGTGAAATAGCCCTCGGAGCGCAGGCTGTCGGTAATGCTCATGTCGATGTAGTCGTCGAGCTTCTTGCTTCCGTTCTCCGGCACCACGGTCGCGACCACGTTCTCCGCGCCCTTGCGATCGATCTCGGCGTTGATCGGCGTCTCCGATTTGAAATTGTCGTAGCTGATATCGAGGACCTTCGGGTCCTTGATCTTGAGCTCCTTGGTCAGCACCGCCTTGGCGCGCTTCTCATCGGTGACGGCGAGATAGTTGCCCTCGATCGTCGCCTTGAAAAAGCGCCTCAGAACGTCGGCATGCGCTTTCAGGTAGGCATTGTCGACGGTGAGACCGCTGTAAAGCCACGCGATGTGATCGGCGTAAAGATCGACGATCGGGTTCAAGCCAAGCGCATAGGCCTCGCTGCGTTGCGGCTCGCCCAGAACCGTCGCCGAAACCCCGCCGTTACGGACGATCGTCAGGCGGTCGACGCCGATCTCCTTGATCGTAACATCCTGACGGGTGAGGCCAAGCTTGCGCAGCGCCAGCGTGGCGGTCGAATCGCTCTCCGAGCCGACGCTGCTGATGCCGATGCTTCCGCCCTTGAGATCGGCCGCTGTCTTGACGTTCGGGGCGGTGAACATGGTGTGACGAATGACGTTGCTGAGCGAACCGACGACGCGGAGATCGCCGACGCCCATCATGTTGGCGCGCACCACCGACGACATGCCGATGTGCATGAGCTGAATCTTCCCGCTCTTGAGCGCGGGGCCTGATTGGCTGCCGCCGACCATCGGCACGATCTCGACGTTCAACCCCTGCGCTTCATAGAAGCCGGCGTCTTGCGCCACCCAAATGGCGAGGAAGGTGTTGGCCGGCGACGCCATGCCGACCTTGAACGTGGAAAGGTCGGCGGCACCGGCGCGAAAGCCGCCCAGGCCGATGACGAGCAAGAAGGCGGTCGACGCCGTCAGTGCGATGCGGATCATGAGACGCGCGAGGGCTTCCCGGTCGCGCTTTGCCTCGTGCGTTGCGGTGGATGACGGAAGGTGCGCTGTCATGATCATGGCGTTCCCCTGTGTTCCCGTTTTTCTGAATTATGAGCCGGTCGGACTACGCGCGCGTGTCGACGACTTGCCGATTGGCAATCTGGAAAAGCCGCGGATGGCGTTCCGTGGAGCATCCGGCAATGAGTCGACCAGTTCGATACCTGGCCGCGAACCCGCGGCGTGCGATCGCTTAGCGCTCGGCGATGATTTTGCGACCCGCTGCGGTCAGCCTGCAGATGAGCCAGTCGGGCTTCATCGGGTTGTTGAACCACGGCTGGGCCCATCCATGCTCGACGCAGCTTCGGATGGTGCGCTCGGGGTAGAGTTGCCCCTGGCGGTCGAACAGCGGCAGCTTGCCGCCCGCCTGATCGACTCCGCGCTTGAGCCATTCCCGTTGGCTCGACGTCGGCCGGATCGCAGGCGGACGGACGCTGGCGCGACCCTCGCGGGCGCGCGCGGTAATCGTTGCCATGGAAGCCTCCCGGTTCCTCCCGGCTCGCCGCTCTCGCGACCGCCGGATTTCGTTTATCCTAGATCGCGCCCGCCTCGATTCCAAGAGAGGCACCGCCGCCACGGCGGCTTACCGAGGCTTGTTCATGGCAAAGGTTAAGGCTTCGAGCCCCATCGTCCTTGTTTATGTCACCGCGCCGACGGTAAAGACCGCCGAACGGATGGGAACCCGGGTCGTGGAGGAGGGGCTGGCCGCCTGCGCCAACGTGCTGGGACCGGTCCGCTCGGTGTTCCGCTGGAAAGGCAAAATCGAGCGGGCGCGCGAGGCGCTGTTGATCATGAAGACGCGCAAAAGCCGGCTCGCGGCGCTGACGCGGCGCATCAAGGAACTGCACGCGTACTCCGTCCCCTGCGTCGTCGCCCTGCCGATCCTAGGCGGCAACCGGGAGTTCCTCGATTGGGTCGGGCTGGAATCGGGATCGCGCCGGTCGTCGGCCAAGTGTCGCTGAGGGTCAGATCTTGGCCAGCGCCTGATCGAGGTCGCCGATCAGATCCGCCGCGGTTTCGAGGCCGACCGAGATCCGCACTGCCTCGGGGCCTATTCCCGACTCCTGCAGCTCCGCCGCCGACAGCGGGCGATGGGTGGTGGACGCGGGGTGAATGATCAGCGTGCGCGCGTCGCCGATGTTGGCGACGTGACCGATCAGTCTGACGGTCTCGACCAGCGTCCTGCCGGCGTCGAGCCCGCCTTTCACGCCGAACGTGAACACCGCGCCCGCGCCTTTGGGGAGATATTTGGCGACCAGGCTGCGCTGCGGCGTGTCGGGCAGCCCGGCGTAGGACACCCACGCCACCTTGGGGTGACGATCGAGGAAGCGCGCGACCGCGAGAGCGTTCTCGCAATGGCGCTGCATCCGGAGCGACAGGGTCTCGACGCCGACGATGGTGAGGAACGCGTTGAGCGGCGCCATGGTCGGGCCGAGATCGCGCAGTCCGATCGCATGGGCATAGGCGGTGAAGGCCAACTTTCCGAAGCGCTCGGCGAATCGCAGCCCGTGGTAGGCGGGGCAGGGCTCGGCGAGCGCCGCGACGAGGGACCAGTCGAACCGACCACTGTCGACGATCGCGCCGCCGATGGCGTTGCCGTGTCCGTTGAGGAACTTCGTCGTCGAGTGGATGACGAGATCGGCCCCCCATTCGAACGGCCGCAGCAGGTACGGCGTGGCCAGCGTGTTGTCGACGATCAACGGCACGCCGGCGCGGTGCGCGATGCGCGCCAGCGCCTCGACGTCCACCACGAGTCCGTCGGGATTGGCGAGGCTCTCGACGAAGACGGCGCGCGTCCTCGGGCCGATGGCCCGCTCGACGTTGCCCGGATCGCGCGCATCGACGAGGCGCGAGCGCCAGCCGAGACGCTGGAAGACGTAGTTGAACTGCGCGACCGAGCCGCCGTAGAGCTGACGCGCGGCGACGACATCGTCGCCGGTCGAGAGCAGCGGCAGGAGTGCGACGACCTGCGCCGAATGGCCCGAGGCGGTGCAGGTCGCGCCGACGCCGCCCTCGAGGACCGCGAGTTTCTTCTCGAGCGCCGCCACCGTCGGGTTGGTGATGCGCGAGTAGACGTTGCCGGATTCGTCGAGGTCGAAGCGCTTGGCGGCGGTCTCGCTGTCCGGGAACACGTAGGCTGCGGTCTGCTGGATCGTCGGCACGCACGCGCCGCTCGCCGGATCGGGCGGAGTGCCGGCATGGATCGCGCGGGTCTCGAAGCCCCAGGTGGGATCGTAGGAGGGGCGTTTCTCGCTCATTGGGCGCTCGTTGTCCGGGCAGGGGCCGTTACGGGCCGGAAGGGGACAATAGGCGCGGCGGCCGCCTCCGCCAATGCTATGGCAGGTCTGCAATGGCCACGCGGCGAAAATCAGTGGAATCCCTGCATTTCCTGTGCGGTATTATTACACCGTAATATAGAATATTGATAAACCAGAGATTGTTTGGATTGACGTGGGCGTACGTCATGGCCATAGTGCGGCCCCTCCGGATCGGGCAGCGCACCGTCCGAGTCCCTTTGCAACGCGCTCTGGATTTGATCATGAAGACCTATTCCGCCAAAGCGTCCGAGGTGGAGAAGAAGTGGGTGCTGATCGACGCCGACGGCCTCGTGCTGGGCCGTCTCGCCTCGATCATCGCCAATCGCCTCCGCGGCAAGCACAAGACGACGTTCACGCCCCATGTCGATTGCGGCGACAACGTCATCGTCATCAATGCCGAGAAGGTGCGCCTGACGGGCAAGAAGGCCCAGGACAAGGTGTTCTACTGGCACACGGGCTTCCCTGGCGGCATCAAGGGGCAGACGCTCGGCGCGCGGCTCGAGGGGCGCTTCCCGGAGCGCGTCATCGAGAAGGCCGTCGAGCGCATGATCACCCGCGGCCCGCTCGGCCGTCAGCAGATGGGCAATCTCAAGGTCTATGCGGGCGCGCAGCATCCGCATGAGGCGCAGACGCCGCAGGTGCTGGACGTCGCGGCGATGAACCGCAAGAACAAGAGGAACGACTGATCATGGCCGACCAGAAGACGACATTGTCGGACTTGGCGTCGCTCGGAAGCATTGTCGCCGCCGAGGCTCCGGTGGCACCGCCCGCCGTGCAGAAGCTCGATGCCCAGGGCCGCGCCTATGCCACCGGCCGCCGCAAGGATGCCGTCGCACGGGTGTGGATCCGTCCCGGCTCGGGCAAGATCGTGGTCAACGGCCGCTCGCTCGAGGTCTACTTCGCGCGTCCGGTGCTGCGCATGATTATCAACCAGCCGTTCCTGGTGACGAACCGCAACAACCAGTTCGACGTGATGGTCACCGTCGTCGGCGGCGGGCTGTCGGGCCAGGCGGGAGCCGTGCGTCACGGCATCTCGCAGGCGTTGAACCACTACGAGCCGGGCTTGCGCAAAGTTCTGAAGAGCGTCGGCTTCCTGACCCGCGACTCGCGCGCGGTCGAGCGAAAGAAGTACGGCCGCCACAAGGCGCGCCGCAGCCACCAGTTCTCGAAGCGTTAACACCCGTTCGGAGAGCCGCACCAATAATAAGGGGCGCCCCCATCGGGGGCGCCCTTTTAACATCCGGAGAGGCGGTCTAACGTGGACCGCAAAAGGAGAGACCAGATGGCTGCGCGTGCAGCGAACCAGGTCAATGTCGCCATCCTCGGCGCGAGCGGGTACACCGGCGCCGAACTGGTGCGGATTCTGGCGCATCATCCGAACGTCGCGATCAAGGCGCTGACCGCCGAGCGCCATGCCGGCCAGCCGATGGCGAAGGTGTTTCCGCACCTCGCGCACGTCGACCTGCCACCGCTGGTGAAGATCGGCGACGTCCGGCTCGACGATGTCGACGCGGCCTTCCTGGCGCTGCCGCACGGCCTCACTCAGGATGTGGCGCTCGGTCTTCCGAAGCATCTCAAGATCGTCGACCTGTCGGCGGATTTCCGGCTCGCCGACGTCGTGACTTACGCCAAGTGGTACGGCCATGAGCACAGGGCGCCGGAGATGCAGAAGGGCGCGGTCTACGGCCTTACCGAGTTCAAGCGCGATGACGTGAAAAAGGCGACCTTGGTCGCCAACCCCGGCTGCTATCCGACATCGGCGCAGTTGCCGCTGATGCCGCTTCTGGCGGCCGAGCTGATCGACGGCGACAGCATCATCATCGATGCCAAGTCGGGCGTCACCGGCGCCGGCCGCGAGGCCAGGGAAGCGAACCTCTACGCCGAGGTCACCGAGGGCATCCATGCCTATGGCGTTGCCAACCATCGCCACGCGCCCGAGATCGAGCAGGGACTCAGCGAGGTTGCCGGAAGGCCGATCTTGGTCAATTTCACGCCGCACCTGATGCCGATGAGCCGCGGCATTCTCTCGACGATCTACGTCACGCTTGCAAACGGCGCGACCGCCGACGATCTAAGGAATGCACTGCGGAAGCGGTATGCCGCGGAGCCGTTCGTGAAGGTGTTGCCCGAGGGTTCGGCGCCCGCGACGCGGCATGTCCGCGGCACCAATTATTGCCATATCGGCGTGTTCGCGGATCGGCTGCCGGGACGCGCGATCGTGCTGTCGGCGATCGACAACCTCGTCAAGGGCGCATCGGGCCAGGCGGTGCAGAACTTCAACGTCGTCTTCGGTCTGCCGGAAACGACGTCGCTGGAACAGGAGGCCCTGTTTCCATGAGTAAGGAGCTTTCCATGAACCCATCCACCGTCATCGATGCCGGGCCCAAGGGCCTCGTTCTTCCGTACAACGGCATTGTGCCGAAGCTCGGCAGGAACGTTTTTCTCGCTCCCGGCACCTATGTGATGGGCGACGTCGAGCTCGGCGACAACGTCAACATCTGGTTCGGGACGGTTATACGCGGCGACGACAACCGCATCCGCATCGGCGCGCGCACCAACATCCAGGACAACAGCGTCATCCATGTCACCGACGACACGGGGCCGACCACGATCGGTGCCGACGTGCTGGTCGGCCATGGGGTCATCCTGCACGGCTGCACGATCGAGGATGGCGCCTTCATCGGCATGGGCTCGACGATATTGGACGGCGCGGTGGTGGAATCGGGCGCGATGGTTGCGGCGGGCGCGCTGGTGACGCCGGGCAAGCGCGTGAAATCGGGCGAGCTCTGGGCCGGCAACCCCGCGAAGCTGTTCCGTCCGCTCAAGGAGGCGGAGATCAAACATATTCCGTGGGCGGTGAAGCACTACGTCGAGCGCGCAGCCGAGTATCTCAAGGCGGGCGTCGGCGTGGCCTAGGGCCGGCAGACCCACGGCTGTTCGGTTAAGGTTCCATCCAGGCCATGGATGGGGGTTGAATTTTGGCGGTTTGGTCGTAGATTTCAGCCGGGAGTGCGCCTGATCTGAAGTTAACCGTTCGACAGAGGTGTCAAGCACCCGGAACGGATACAGACAGGAGACCAATCATGTCGAGGCTTGGCACTTTACGCGCGACGGCGGTCGTAACGGTCGCGTCGAGCGGCCCGCCCGCGCGCTTCGGCATAAACTCCTTTTGATTATCTTCCGATTTCAGTGACGGCCGCCGCTTGCGCGCCGCGCCCGTTCCGGCGGGCCGGAGCAGCCGGCGGGCTCTAACCATCATTCAGGGAGACTCGCAATGACCAGGTATCGTTCCGTGCTGCGTGTTGCATGCCTCAGTCTCGCGGTGTGCGGTCTCGCGGCTTCCGTTCACGCCGATGACTTCTACAAGGGTAAGACGATCACCATCGTCGTCGGATCGTCGTCAGGCGGCGGTTACGACACCTACGCCCGGTTCCTCGCCCGGAGTTGGCCGAAATACATTCCGGGCAACCCCAATGTCGTGGTCGAGAACATGCCCGGGGCGGGCAGCCTGAAGGCGACCAACTACATCTACAACGTGGCGCCGAAGGACGGCACGATGGTCGGTGCCGTCCAGCAAGGCATCCTGTTCGAGCCTCTGTTCAAGACCATGGGCAGCGGCAAGGAAGCGAAGTTCGATCCCATGAAGCTCGGCTGGGTCGGAGCCGTGACCCACGATACCGCAATCATGGTGGTGTGGCATACGACCCCGTTCAAGTCGCTCAAAGACATTAAGAACGCGCAGGTGCTGACCGGATCGGCGGGCGCCACGACCAACTACGCGGTCTACGCGCGGCTGATGAACGCCACCATGGGAACGCATCTCAAGATCGTCGAAGGCTACCGGGGCACCTCGGACGTCACGATCGCGCTGGAGCGGGGCGAAGTACAGGCCATGACCGGCTGGGACTACTCCTCGCTGATCGGCACCAAGGCGGATTGGGTCAAGAACCGCGACGTGCGGATCCTGGTCCAGTTCGGCGCGCGCAAGCTTTCCGATTTGTCCGATGTTCCGCTCGCGCGCGAACAAGCGACCACGCCGATCAACCAGAAGGTGCTCGACCTCATCACGCTCCGCCAGGAGATCGGGCGGCCCTACATCGCGCCGCCGGGCCTGCCGGCCGACCGTCTCGCGACGCTTAGCGGGTCGTTCCAAAAGATGCTGCACGACGGCACTTTCCTCGACGACGCCCGCAAGCATCGCATCGAGATCGATCCGTCGACCGCCGACGAGTGCAGGGCGGTCATCAAGGAGGGCTACGCCGCTCCGGCCGACGTCATCAAGAGAGCGCGCACCATTCTGATCGCACAGACGGAGAAGAAGAAGTCGTAGCCTCTCCCGGGAACGCCGTCGCGCCGGCGTTATGCGATGCCGGCGCGATGGCGAGGGGCCGTCGGCGCTGCGCGACGTTTGCGTCGCTCAGCACCGATACACGGACGTTGCCCTTCCAGATGCAGCCGCGCCTCAGTCGCCTTCGGTCATGACGGTGCCCTTCGGCGACAGCACGACATGGGTTTCGTTGCCGTCCTTTTTGGCGATGCCGTGCCAGTAGTTGTCGCAGCCTTTCTTCAGCTCTTTGATCTGGGTGAAGCCGGCTTTCTGCATCTTTGCCTTAGCCTCGACGGCGGTCGACTTGTCGATTTTCGCGCCGAGAGTGCAGGCGGCTTGAGCCGACCCGATGGTGCTGATGAAACCGGCAGCAACGACGGTCGATGCGATCAGGCCGCCGCCAGTCATCCCGCTCGCCGCGATGATACCCGCTGCAAGGGCGCTCTTGAGCTTGCTCATGGATTGTCTCCTCGTCGTTCGGCGATCGGCCGCATCGGCCGGTGACGCCGTGAAACATCGTGAAGGCATTGGACCGTTTCGCCGATTGCTGGACGATGTCGGCCGGATTAAAAAAAATTAATCGAGGACCGGTTGCCGGTATTCGGCAGTGTCGCCGTTCTCCTCCTGGAAGCCCCATGCCCTCTCCCTCTTGCGAGGGAGAGGGCCGGTGAGGGGCCGGTGTGTCCGTCCCGCCGGAAGTGCTGCTCCGTCGGTGGGACACACGTCGTCGTCAGCGGTCAGCATCCACCGCTTTGATTCCTTCCCGAAGGGGCCGTGGGGTGCCGCGCTGCCTTTAAAGCGAAGCCAAGCCCACTGTTTTCATCCCTTCGTCGCGAGCTGCGACGCGGGTACTCCAACTGAACTCAACTGTACTCTTTACTGGTGCGCCGCAACCCGAAGGGGAAGCGCCGTTGCCGTCTCATCCGCCGCGCCGGTTCTCCAGTTGTCGGGAGCCCTTGGCGCGGTTTCATCGCTTCCTGTTTCCGGCGGCTGCGCAGCCCAACCGGCCGCAGGAAGCGACGCGGAAACTCTGCACGCCTTTGAAAAAAGAAGAAAGGGGGCTGTGGAGAAACGGACGGTGAGAAAAGGAAATCTGTGGAGAAATTCCAGCACCAAGGGAAAGCGACCTTGGAAATGGTTGAATCGTTTTCAAAAGAAAATTCTTGAACCCTTTAACGACCTGCAGCAACAAGACCTTTCTTGATTCCTTCCTCCGGGGCTACGCCAAAAACTCTGTCACCAATGCCGCCACCGCATCCGGCTGCTCGGCAATGACTGAATGGCCCGCGTCCTTGACAATCTTGAGGCCCATGCAGCCCGGCAGCAGCTCGGCGTAGCGCTTGCCGTGCGCGATCGGCACCATGCGGTCCTTATCGCCCCAGACAACGAGCGCGGGTGCGGCGATCCGATGGAGCCGATTGGTGAGGGCGCGGTTGTAGAAGTAGGGCGGCTTGAAGCCGACCCATGAGGCGAACCGCAGCATCTGATAGCGCCTGAGCTCCTCGTCGATGTCGCCGCGGCCGTCGGGCACCAGTTGGTTGGCGAGCGCGTCCCTGGGATTGCGGAACAACAGCTCGCGCAAGGACACGTTCGAGCCGCCGTCGCTCGGTTGCGCCATCATGAAGATGTCGCCGGTGGGCTGGCCGGGCACGAACAGGCCCATGGCGTCGATCAGCACCAGCCGCGCCACCTTCTCGGGATGGCGCGCGGCAAGCTCGGCGGCGATCCAGCCGCCGACCCCATGGCCGATAAGGTCGAAGCGTTTCAGCTCGAGTGCGTCCAGCACTTCCAGATAATGGAACACCACGTCCTCGATGGCGACGATGTCGGGGTTCTCGTCCGTCCGTCCGACGCCGGGATGCGCCGGTGCGATCACGCGGCCGGCGGTGGCGAGCTTCTCGTGAAACGCCATGACGTCCGGCTTGAGGCCATGCACGTCCATGAAGCCATGGAGATAGACGAGGGGAGCGCCGCTCCCCGATTCCAGGACCTCGACCTTGCGTCCGCAGACGTCGATTACGCGCGCCGTCGCACCGGCGCGCGCAGTTTCCATAGTGCTGCGCGCGCTCATCGTGCCGCTCCCACCACGGCGCGGGGATTTTCCAGCTCGCGGCTGTAGCGCTCGGCGTACATCACCTTGGATTCCTCGCGCAGCCGCGGCGCCACGTTTTCCATGAAGCGCTTCATGCTTTTGCGGACGATGTCCTGCGGCATGTTTCCCATGTGGAATTGGATCAGCAGATTGCCGCACTGGCTCTCCTCGATCAGCTTGGAGAGCCGGCGGTAAACCGTCTCGGAATCGCCGATGACGATGCTGTTGGACTTCTCCAGCTCCTCCCAGGAATCGGCGTCGCCGAGCAGCTTCGAATTGGGCTTCGAGTGTTCCAAGAAGGCGCGAAAATCCTTCGGTGCGATGTAGGGCACGCCGGGCCCGAAGGTGAGCTGGCGTCCGGTGCGGCGGAGATGCCCCTTGAGGCAATTCTTGAGGAAATACCAGATGCCCTCGCGGGCTTCCTCCTTGGCCTGCCGGTCTGTCTCGCCGACGTAGACCGACAACAGGATGCCCATGCGGAACGGCTGATATTTGTCGCCGACCGATTCGATGATCTGGGCGAACTCGCGCTGGCTCTTCGCCGTCTCCTCGCCGTGGCTGCGCGACGACAGGAAGAACGCGTAGCCGCGCTTGGCGACGTTGACCAGCGTGCTCTTGGAGCGCGAACCCGGAATCCAGATCGGCGGATGCGGCGTCTGCATCGGCTTCGGCCAGGGATTGACGTAGCGCAGCGGATACCATTTGCCTTCATGGGCGAAGGGACCATCCTCGGTCCATGCCCTGGCGATCAGGTCGACCGCCTCCCAGAACTGCTCGCGGGTCGCCACCGATGGTATGTCGTAATTGAAGGTCTCGGCGCCGGCGCCGGGCGCCAAGCCGGCGATGATCCGCCCGTTCGACATGTTGTCGAGCATCGCGTACTCCTCGGCGACGCGCAGCGGATTGAGATGAAGCGGCAGCAGATTGCCGAGCACGACGATCTTGCCGCGCGTCGTCGCCTGGGTCAGCGCCGCCGCGATCAGGTTCGGCGACGGCATCAGCCCGTAGATGTTCTGATGGTGCTCGTTCAGCACCATGCCGTCGAAGCCAAGCCGGTCGCCGTAGGCGAGCTGGTCGATGTATTCCTGATAGAGGCCGCGCGCCTTGGTGCGATCCCACAGGCTGTTGGGAACGGTGACCCAGCCGGTCTCCTGGGTTTCGTCGAAATCCTTCGACAGGTACGGATAGGCCATGAAGTGCCAGCAATAGAGCTGGACCGGCAAGCTCATTGTGTTTCCCCGCTGGAATCGCGATCAGACGAACTGCAACGCGATATAGAACGCCGCCACGAGCCCGACGAGCATATAGGGCCCGATCTTCGTGAAGTAGAGGAGCCCGGCCGAGATGGCGGTGGTTGCGAGGCCGAGCGGCTGGAAAAGTATGTTGGCCGCCCGGAGCACGGCGACCGCGCCCGCGAAGATCAGACCGACGGCGATCGGCGCCAGCCCGCGCTCGATGGCGATGCGCCACGGCGAGTCGTGGTGGCGTTGCCACCAGCTCGTGACGAAGTAAACGACGAGAGACGACGGAATGTAGATCGCGAGCGTCGCAATGAGCGCGCCCCAGAACCCATCCACCTGCCAGCCGATCAGGGCGGCCACCAGCGTGCTGGGGCCGGGTGCCGCCCTGGACACCGCAAACAGATCGGTGAATTCCTGGTTGGTCAGCCAGCCGTGGACCGCGACCGTCTGATGCTGGATATCGGCGACGATGGCCTGTCCGCCGCCGAACGACAGCAGCGACAGCGGGGCGAAGACAATGATGAGGCCCAGAAGCCGACCGTCAAACATGATTGCGCCTCCGTTCCGCGCGCCGCGCCAGGAAGATGCTGACCGGCACCGCGACGACCACGACCGGAACCATCGACCAGCGCAGGATGCCGATGGTCACGAACGTGACGAGGGCAATTGCGATCGGCACGGCGCTCCGCTCGAGGCGCTGCGTGAGCTTTATGCCGACGGAAAGGGTCGCGCCGACGCCGGCCGCGGCCACGCCGCCGAGCACCGCATGGGTGATCGGCATCGAGCCGAGCCGGCTGTAGAGGAGGCCGAGCAGAAGGATCACGCAAAACGCCGGCAGCACCATGCCGAAGACCGCCAGCGCCGCGCCCAGGCCGCCGCGCAAATGAAGCCCGAGATACATGGCCATGTTGACGGGATTGGCGCCGGGGAGGACTTGCGAAACCGTCAGGCCGGTGAGGAAATCCTTGTCGCTCAGCAGCTTCCGCCGCTCGACGACCTCGCGATGCATCCAGGCCGAGGTGCTGCCGCCGAAGGCGGTAAAGCCGATGCGAAGGAAAATAGCGAGAAGACTGAGGGCAGATACTCGGGGGGATTGCTTTTCTAAAACGGTCATCGCTCGCTGAAACCTCACTGCTATGCCGTTACGCTAGTGAGGTTCTTCGGCGCTGTCCAGCTTGCCCGGGCGGACTTTCTCCACAGCCCGCGCCGCGCTTCCGGTCCGTTATCCGTGCGGTGCGTTGCGCTCGATCCAGGCCTCGAAGGCCTGCAGGAACTTGGTCAGGAAATCGCGGGTCGATTGGACGGTGAGCTTGCCCTTGTCGTCGAACAGCTTGTCGACGCCGCCGATGTAGGCCTCCGGCTGCTGCATCATCGGCACGTTGAGGAACACCATTGACTGGCGCAGGTGATGGTTGGCGCCGAAGCCGCCGATCGCGCCTGGGGCGGCGCTGACGACCGCGCCGGGCTTTCCCGTCCACACGCTCTGGCCGTAAGGGCGCGAGCCGACGTCGATCGCGTTCTTGAGCGCCGCGGGCACCGAGCGGTTGTACTCGGGGGTGCAGAACAGAACCGCATCGACCGGGCGAATGCGGTCGCGAAACGCCGTCCACTCGGCCGGCGGGGTCTGCTCCTTGTCCTGATTGAATAAAGGAAGCTGGCCGATCTCGACGATCTCGAGCTTGAGAGAGGAGGGCGCGAGCTCCTTGAGCGCATTCGCGACCTTGCGATTGAACGAGTCCTTGCGCAGGCTGCCGACAAGAACCGCAACGTTTCGGGTGGCCATGATGCTTCCTTTTGTGCCGCGCCGGCGCTCATGTCCGACGCTTTTCTTCGCAAGCTTTTTTGCAATTTTTCCGCAGGTTATGCTACCGAATGGACGCGGTGGGGGTGAGTCAATAATAAAGCCGGGGACGGACGTGGCAATGGCGGTGCGCCGTCGGCGTCGAGCGGCGACTTTCGAGAGAGCAAGGATCGAGTGAGCATGACCGATAAGGGAACCAAGAGATGCGGCCTGGCCAGACGCGGCGCGCCATGGCTGGCCGTGTTATCGGTGCTTGCCCTCGCGGCTTGCTCGTCCACTCCCGACTGGGCCAACCCGGTCGAGTGGTACAAGGGCGCGACGTCGATATTCGACGATAACCCCGCGCCGCCTCCCGCCAACGAGGCCGCTGCGGAGATGGCCAAGGAACCGATCCCCGGGGCGGGCGAGCCGTTCCCGAACCTCTCCAGCGTGCCGCAGCGTCCGAAGTCGGTTACGCCGGCGGACGAGCGCAAGAAGATCACGGAAGCGCTGGTTTCCGATCGTGCGAACGCCCGCTACGTCGACGGTCCCTCGTCGACGCGTGCCACCCCGATTCCCGGTGCGGATGTCGCGGCGGCACCGCGCCCGCCGGTCAGTTCCGAGCCGATGCCGCCGCCGCCGGCCACCGTCGCGCCCCGTCCACCGGTTGCGTCATCCTCGGCATCGCCGAGCCCGCCACCGCCATCCCCATCGGCATCGTCCGCTGCGCCTGCGCCGGCGGCTCCGCCGTCGCCGCCCCAGGTTGCGTCCGCGCCGCCGCCGCGGACCCCCGTGGAGCCCGGCGCGCCGCGGAGTCTCGGGCGTCTCGTCGTCGGTCCCACCGGCGAGGTCAAGGAAGCCCTGCCGGGGGACGGCAGCGCTTTGCCTAACACGGCAGCCGCGCCGTCCTCGATCGAACCGTTGGCCGCCGGCCAGCCCGTCGCGGTCGTCCTGTTCAACGACGGGGCGACGCAGCTTTCGCCGGAACAGCGTCAGGGGCTGGGGCCCGTCGCTCGCGAGGCCACGGCACGCGGTGCCACGGTCCGCATCGTGGGGCATGCGTCGCCGCCCAAGAACGCCAATTCCGAGGGCTCTCTGGTCAACAACTTCCACGCGGCCCTGGACCGCGCCCAGTCGGTTGCCAGCGCCCTTATCCGGCTCGGCGTTCCGGCGTCGCAAGTCCGGGTCGACGCGGACACGTCACCGGATTCGGCGGTCGATGTCGCGAACGTGCCGTCGGGCGACGCCGGCATGCGCCGCGCCGACATTTTCCTCGAATAATGCGTTTACGCGGGCCCGATCCCCGCAGGCAGCCCTCCGGGATCTGGCCCGGGCGCTATAATTTTGCCGTATAGACAGGTATAAGAAGGACAGTCGGCAGTCCGCCCGGATCGTCCGGGGACGGGAGGTGCGGACATGCATGAAAATGCGCATCTGGGACCTCGATACGTCCGAGCGTCTCGCCCCTAAGCTCCAGCAAGGCCATGGAACAGGAATTTCACCGCATCAAAAGACTCCCGCCGTATGTCTTCGCCGAAGTGAACGCGATGAAGGCACGAGCGCGAGCCGCGGGCGAGGACATCATCGACTTCGGCATGGGCAACCCCGATCAGCCGACTCCGCCGCACATCGTCGAGAAGATGATCGAGGCGGTGAAGGATCCGCGCACCCACCGTTATTCTGTGTCGCGCGGCATCCCCGGATTGCGCCGCGCCAACGCGGCCTATTACAAGCGGCGCTTCAACGTCGAGATCGATCCCGAGAGCGAGACGATCGTCACTCTGGGATCGAAGGAAGGCCTCGCCAACCTCGCGAGCGCGATCACTTCGCCGGGCGACGTCATCGTCGTGCCGAACCCGAGCTATCCGATTCATCCGTACGGCTTCATCATCGCCGGCGCCAACGTGCGTCACGTGCCGATCGGGCCGGGTTACGACTTCATGGAAGGCCTCAAGCGCGCGGTGAAGCATTGCGTGCCGCCGCCGCTGGCGCTGGTGCTCAACTTTCCGGCCAACCCGACGGCGATGGTGGTCGATCTCGACTTCTACGCCGAGATCGTCGACTTCTGTCGCTTCCACAATATCTTCGTCCTGTCGGACTTGGCCTACGCCGAGATCTATTTCGACGGTGCGCCGCCGCCGTCGATCCTGCAGATCCCCGGCGCCAAGGACGTGGCGATCGAGTTCACCACGGTGAGCAAGACCTACAACATGCCGGGCTGGCGCATCGGCTTCGCAACCGGCAACAAGCGTCTCGTCCACGCCTTGACGCGCATCAAGAGCTACCTCGATTACGGCGCGTTCACGCCGATCCAGGTCGCGGCCACCGCGGCGCTCAATGGGCCGCAGGCGTGCGTCGAGGAGATCCGCAATCTCTACCGCGCCCGCCGCGACGTGCTGATCGACAGCATGGCCGCGGCCGGATGGGACATTCCATCACCGCCCGCGACCATGTTCGCATGGGCGCCGATCCCGCCGCAGTTCGCGCATCTCGGCTCGCTCGAATTCTCGAAGCTCTTGATGCGCGAGGCCAAGGTGGCGGTCGCACCGGGCATGGGTTTCGGCGAATACGGCGACGGCCATGTCCGCATCGGTCTGGTCGAGAATCGCCATCGCGTCCGTCAGGCGGCGCGCTGCGTGCGTCAGTTCCTGCGCTCCGCTGACCGTCTGGTCGAGGAAGCGGAAAAGAGCCGCGCGGTCGCCCATTGAAAGACGCTCGTTGAACCGCCGATGAGCGCGCCTCTCAACATCGCCGTAGCCGGTCTCGGCACGGTCGGATCCGGCGTCGTTCGCCTGCTTGCCGACAACGCCGAAAGCCTCCAGCGGCGCTGCGGCCGGAGCCTCAGGCTCGTCGCCGTCTCGGCGCGCGATCGCAACCGCGATCGCGGCGCCGATCTGGCGGGCGCGCGCTGGTTCGACGATCCGGTGGCGATGGCCAGGAGCAAGGGCGTCGACGTCGTCGTCGAGCTGATCGGCGGCGCCAACGGCGTGGCGCGTGCCGTGGTCGAGGCGGCTATCGAATCCGGGCGCGGCGTCGTCACCGCCAACAAGGCGCTGCTGGCGCATCATGGCTATGAATTGGCGGTCGCCGCCGAACGAAAGGGCGTGCAGCTCGCCTTCGAGGCTGCCGTCGCGGGCGGCATTCCCATCATCAAGGCGCTGCGCGAGGGTTTGGCCGGCAACCGGATCAGCCGCGTCTACGGCATCCTCAACGGCACCTGCAATTACATCCTCACCGAGATGCGCCGCTCGGGCCGCGATTTTGCCGACGTGCTGGCCGAGGCGCAGGCCAAGGGCTACGCCGAGACCGATCCGTCGTTCGACGTCGACGGCGTCGATGCCGCGCATAAGCTCGCCGTGCTTGCGGCGGTGGCGTTCGGCGCACGGGTCAATTTCAAGTCCGTCCACGTCGAGGGCATCCGCCACATCAGCGCGCTCGACATCGCCTTCGCCGATGAGCTCGGCTTTCGCATCAAGCTCCTGGGGCTTGCGCGGCGGACGCCGGCGGGGATCGAGCAGCGCGTGCATCCATGCCTGGTGAGGCTCGGCACGCCGATCGCTCATGTCGAGGACGTCTTCAACGCCGTCGTCGCCGAGGGCGATTTCGTCGGCCAGGCGGTGTTCCAGGGCCGGGGCGCGGGGCAGGGGCCGACGGCGTCCGCGGTCGCTTCCGATCTGATCGACATCGCGCGCGGTTCCCGGGTGCCGACGTTCTCGGTTCCGGCAGCGGCGCTCGACGCCGCGAAGCCGATGCCGATAACCCGGCATGTCGGTGCCTATTACATCCGTTTGATGGTCACGGACCGGCCCGGCGTGATCGCCGACGTCACGGCCGCGTTCCGCGACGCGAGCATTTCGCTCGAGTCGATGCTGCAGCGGTCCCGTGACCCGAAAGAGGCTGTTCCCGTTGTGCTTGTCACGCACGAGACACGCGAATCGTCTATGCGTAGGGCGCTTGCAAAAATTGCGGCGCTGGATACGGTGCAGGAGCCGCCGCGCGTCATTCGCATTGAGGAACCCTAATCATGCCCGATCAGAAAGCTATCGAAGCTGCCGCGATGGATCGCAACCTCGCTCTCGAGGCCGTGCGCGTCACCGAGTTCGCGGCGCTCGCCGCGTCGCGCCTGATGGGCCGCGGCGACGAGAAGGCCGCCGACCAGGCGGCGGTGACGGCAATGCGCGCCGCGCTCAACGGCCTTTGCATCGATGGCACGGTGGTGATCGGCGAAGGTGAGCGCGACGAGGCGCCGATGCTCTACATCGGCGAGAAGGTCGGCCTCGGCGGACCGAAGATCGATATCGCGCTCGATCCGCTCGAAGGTACGACGATCACCGCGAAGGGCGGCACCAACGCGCTCGCCGTGATGGCTATGGCTGAGGACAAAGGCTTCCTCAACGCGCCCGATGTCTACATGGACAAGATTGCCGTCGGCGGCGGGTTGCCCGACGGCGTCGTCGATCTCGACGAGGCGCCGGTGAAGAATCTGAAAGGCCTCGCCAAGGCGAAGAAGGTCGACGTGCAGGACCTCGTGGTCTGCATCCTCGACCGGCCCCGCCACGCCGAGCTGATCGCCAAGGTGCGCGAGGCCGGCGCGCGGATCATGCTGATCTCCGACGGCGACGTCTCGGGCGTCATCGCGACCTCGCAGCCGACCAGCGGCGTCGACATGTATCTCGGCTCCGGCGGCGCCCCCGAAGGCGTGCTGGCGGCGGCGGCGCTGCGCTGCATCGGCGGCTTCATGCAGGGGCGTCTCATCTTCCGCAACGACGACGAGCGCGCGCGTGCGGCGAAGTGGGGCGTCAACGATCTCACTCGCAAGTACGAGCTCCTGGACCTCGCGCATGGCAATGTCATGTTCGCCGCCACCGGCGTCACCGACGGCACGCTGCTCGGCGGCGTCCGCCGTTTCGCCGGCGGCGCGAACACCGAATCGATCGTCATGCGTTCGAAGAGCGGCACCGTGCGCCGCGTCCAGGCGACCCACAACTTCACCGTCAAGCGCAGCGACGGCCTGATGGCCAGCTAGCCGTCGATGGCGGTCGCGGACACGCTTCCGGCCGGCTTCAACGTAGCGTCCTCCTTCACGGGTCGCGCCTGGACGATGCGCGCGGCGGACCCGCGCGCAAGCCTGCTTGTTTCCCAGCGTCTCGGCGTGCCGGAGATATTCGCCCGCCTTCTGGCGTCGCGCGGCGTCGATGCCGACAGTGCCGAGCGGTTCCTCAATCCGACCCTGAAGGACGGCTTTCCCGATCCGTCGCACCTCAAGGACATGGATATAGCGGCCGCGCGGCTGGTGCGCGCGATTCGCGATGGCGAGCGGATCGCGGTGTTCGGCGACTACGACGTCGACGGCGCGACCTCGACGGCGCTCCTTCTGCGATTCTTCCGCGCCGTCGGCGGCAACGCGACGTATTACATCCCCGATCGCATCAAGGAAGGCTACGGCCCGAACGGCCCCGCTCTGCGCGGCTTGGCCGGCGAAGGGGTCAAGGTCGTCGTCACCGTCGATTGCGGCGTCACCGCGCACGCGGCGCTGGCCGAAGCCAAGGATGCCGGCCTCGATGTGATCGTCGTCGATCACCATGTCGCCGAGCCGACGCTGCCGCCCGCCGTCGCGGTCATCAATCCGAACCGCCTCGACGAAAGCTCGCCGCATGGGAACCTTGCGGCGGTCGGCGTCGCGTTTTTGCTGGTGGTCGCCGTCAATCGGGTCTTGCGCGCGGCAGGCTGGTACGGACTTGCGGGCGGCGGCAAGCGCGCCGAGCCCAATCTTCTCGACTGGCTCGATATCGTCGCCCTCGGCACCGCCTGCGACGTGGTCAAGCTCACCGGCCTCAACCGCGCCTTCGTCACCCAGGGCCTCAAGATCGCGGCGGCGCGCACCAATCCCGGAATTCGCGCGCTGGCCGAGGTGGCCCGTCTCGACAAGCGGCCGGAGGCCTGGCACTTGGGCTTTCTTCTGGGCCCGCGCGTCAACGCCGGCGGCCGTGTCGGCGAATCGTCCCTGGGCGCGCGTATCCTCTCCACCGACGATCCCGACGAGGCGCGCGACATCGCGCGACGGCTCGATGCGTATAACACCGAGCGGCGCGCGATCGAGGCCCAGGTCCTGGTCGAAGCCGAGGCGCAGGTTGCGGCGAACCTCGCGGCCTATGCCGAAAAGGGCATGGGCGGCAACAGCGGCGAGAATGCATTGGCGTTCGCCTGCGGCGAAGGCTGGCACCCGGGCGTGATCGGCATCGTCGCCTCGCGTCTGGTCGAGCGCTTCAACCGTCCGGCCATCGTCGTCGCGCTGAAGGACGGCATCGGCAAGGGATCTGGGCGCTCGGTCAAAGGGGTCGATCTCGGCACCGCGATCATCGCCGCGCGCCAGGCAGGCCTGTTGATCAACGGCGGCGGCCATCCGATGGCGGCGGGGCTCACCGTCGAGGCCGGAAAAGTACCCGAGCTCGCGTCTTTCCTTGCCGAGCGCCTGGCCGGCGATCTCGCCCGCGCCCGCGCCGAAGGCGAAGCGGGCAGGAGCCTCGCCATCGACGGCACGCTCGCGGTCGAGGGGGCGAGGCCCGATCTCCTGCGGTTGGTGTCCCAGCTCGGTCCGTTCGGCGCCGGCAACCCGGAGCCGCGATTCGCGCTCATGCACGCGCGTATCGGCAAGGCCGAACGCATCGGCGAGAACCATGTGCGGCTGTTCCTGACCGGCTCCGGCGGCGGGCGCATCAAGGCGATGGCGTTCCGCTCCGCCGACCAGCCGCTCGGCCGGGCGCTCCTGGAGGCGCAGGGCCGCACGATCCATGTCGCGGGCAAGCTCCGTGTCGACGACTGGATGGGCGCCGACCGCGTCGAACTCCTGATCGACGACGCCGCGCCGGCGACCTGACGACGGGCGATGACGGGGTTGCCATCCGGCATCCGCCCTCACTCAACAGCTATATTGCCGGGCGCAGCCGTAAACCGCCGAATTCGGGGTTCGTCCGTCCATGGAACCAAACGCCTCCGCCGACGATTACGTCGTTTTCCAGTCACGTATTCAGTCAAGGGCGGAGGAAAATATGGCAAATGGTCAGAGCGGCACCAAGGCGCGGCCCGGCGAGCCGACCCTGGCGGATGCCGGGCTTCGTGTGCTCGTCCGGCAGGACGGAACCTGGCTCGAGTTCACGTCGCCCAAAGGCCGGCAGGCGCGCATCGAGGTGCGGCGGATCGCCGATATGGCGGGCGGAACCGATGCCGAGGTGATCAAGGAGTGGTGCGTGGACCGGCAGGTGCTGACGACGCTGTAGAACGATTCCAACGCACGGCGGCAGGATGCGCCGGTCGCCAGGCCCACGAAGTTAAACGCTGCTCCGGTTCAACCGCGGTAGCGCAGTGCATCCACGACCAAGGCGAACGCCGGCGTCGGTTGGCGGCGGCTCGTGTAATAGAGGTGATAACCCGAAAAGGGTGGACACCAGTCGGCGAGCACCCGGACGAGCCGTCCTCGGGCGACATGACGTTCCACCAGGTCCTCGGGGACGTAGGCCAGGCCGAACCCGGCCAGCGCCGCATTCAGCATCTGCGATGTGCCGTTGAAAACCAGTTGCCCCTCGACGCGCACCTTCAGCTCGCGATCGCCCTTCTCGAATTCCCAGGCGTACAACCCGCCATGGGTCGGCAGACGCAAATTGATGCAGTTATGCCCGACCAGTTCCTGCGGCCTCTTCGGTTCCGGCCGCTTCCTGAAATACGATGGAGAGCCTACGACCGCCATGCGCATGTCCGGTCCGATGCGGACGGCAATCATGTCCTTCGCCACCTGCTCGCCGAGTCGCACGCCGGCGTCGTAGCGGTGCGCGACGATATCGGTCAATCCAAAGTCGACGATGATCTCGATCTTGATGTCCGGATAGTCCCGCAGGAGTTTCGTCAGCCTCGGCCAGAGAAGCGTGTCGGCAGCGTAATCGGTGGTCGTGATCCGTATCGTGCCGGCGGGCTTCTCCCGAAGTTCGCTTACGTACTTAAGCTCGGTCTCGATTTCCTCGAACCGCGGGCCCGCGGAACGAAACAGACGCTCGCCGGTTTCGGTCGGTGCGACGCTGCGCGTCGTGCGGGTCAATAGCCGGACGCCGAGCCGCGCTTCGAGGGCGCCGATGGTATGGCTGAGCGCCGACGGAGAGACGCCCAGCTTCGCCGCGGCCTTGGTGAAACTCCGCTCTCTCGCCACGGCGATGAAGGCCAGGAGATCGTTCACATTCTTCCGGTCCATTCATGACCCCTGCTCATAACTGCATGCCGATTTTCCTATCTAATCGCAGGCGTTTGCGCGGTCTAAATGATGGGCTGCTTCCGGGCGCCAAGGAGCGTGCAGGAAGCCCGTCAACGATGGAGAAGGCAATGGACATCAAACGCAGTGGCTCACAACCGTCCGGCAAGGGACCGGCGGAGTGGTTCTCCGGCACGGTCCGCATCGATCCGCTGTTCCAGGCGCCCGATCCGGCGCGCGTTGTCGGCGCCAGCGTGACCTTCGAGCCCGGCGCGCGCACGGCATGGCACACGCATCCGCTCGGCCAGACCCTGATCGTCACCGCCGGCTGCGGCCGGGTACAACGCTGGGGCGGCGCGATCGAGGAAATCCGGCCGGGCGACGTGATCTGGTTTTCGCCCGGCGAGAAGCACTGGCACGGGGCGACGCCGACGGCGGCAATGACGCACATCGCCATTCAGGAAGCGCTCGACGGGAAGACCGTCGACTGGATGGAGAAGGTCAGCGACGAACAGTACCGGAAGTAAATCTCACGCAAGGCGTTCGCTCTAACGGAGGAAACGATGCAAAAACGCAAACTTGGGAAAAGCAATCTGGACGTTTCGGCAATTGGGCTCGGCTGCATGGGCTTGAGCTTCGGCTACGGTCCGGCCACCGACAAGCGTGACGGCATCAAGCTCATCCGGGCGGCGGTCGAGCGCGGCGTCACTTTCTTCGACACGGCGGAGGCATACGGGCCTTTCACGAACGAGGAACTTGTCGGCGAAGCGCTGGCCCCCGTGCGCGACAGGGTCGCGATCGCGACCAAATTCGGTTTCGCGGGCGGCGACTCGACACGTGGCCAGGATAGCCGGCCGGAGCGCATCCGGGAGGTGGCCGATGCCGCTCTCAGGCGTCTCAAGACCGATCGCATCGACCTCTTTTATCAGCACCGCGTGGACCAGAAGGTGCCGATCGAGGACGTCGCCGGCACGGTGAAAGAGCTCATCCAACAAGGCAAGGTCAAGCACTTCGGTCTCTCCGAGGCGGGCGTGGAGACGATCCGCCGCGCGCACGCCGTCCAGCCGGTGACCGCGCTGCAGAGCGAATATTCGCTGTGGTGGCGGGAGCCCGAGAAGGAGATTCTGCCGACCTTGGAGGAACTCGGGATCGGATTTGTCCCGTTCAGTCCTCTGGGCAAGGGCTTCCTCACCGGCGCGATCAGCGAGAGCACGAAGTTCGACAGCAAGGACTTCCGGAATGTCGTGCCCCGCTTTTCGCCGGAAGCCCGGAAGGCGAATCAGGCTCTGGTGGATCTACTCGGTGCAATAGCGGCCAAAAAGAGCGCGACGCCGGCTCAGATCGCGCTCGCGTGGCTGCTGGCTCAGAAGCCGTGGATCGTGCCGATCCCCGGAACCACCAAACTGCATCGCCTGGAGGAGAATCTCGGCGCCGCCGAATGCCAGCTCACGCCCGAGGACATGCGCAACATCGACGCCGCTCTGTCCAAAATCCGGGTGGAGGGGGAACGGTATCCCCCGAGCCTGCAGGCACTGGTCGGCCGCTAGTAAGAGGGAAGCCATGACGCAAGGCATCGAGGATAAAGTCGTCGTCATCACGGGAGCCAGCAGCGGGCTCGGGGAAGCCGCCGCGCGCCGCCTTGCGCGCGACGGCGCCAAACTGGTGCTCGGGGCGCGGCGCATCGACCGGCTTCAAGCGCTTGCCAGGGAGCTTTCGCTGGACGATGCCGCCGCGGTGCGGACGGACGTGACGCAGTGCGCACAGGTCCGGCATCTCGTGGAGCATGCGGTGAAGACCCACGGGCGCATCGACGCGATCGTCAACAACGCCGGCCTGATGCCGCAATCTCTTCTCGAACGAGGAAAGATCGAGGAATGGGACCGCATGATCGACGTGAATATCAAGGGAGTGCTCTATGGCATTGCCGCCGCGCTGCCGCACATGAAGGCCCAGCGAAGCGGTCATATCGTCAACGTCTCCTCGGTTGCCGGCCACAAGGTGGGGCCGGGAGGCGCCGTCTATTCGGCGACCAAGCACGCAGTGCGGGTCCTTTCTGAAGGACTGCGGCAGGAGGTCAAGCCGTACAACATCCGGACCACCGTCATTTCGCCGGGTGCGGTCGCGACGGAGCTTCCCAACACCATCACCGACCCCGACGCCGCGGAGCGTGTGCGTGGCGTTTACGAGATCGCCGTTCCCGCCGACTCGTTCGCGAGCATGGTGGCGTTCGCGATGAGTCAGCCGGAGGACGTGGACGTCAACGAAATCCTCTATCGGCCGACCCGGCAGGAATACTGAGCCGGCGGCGGGACCGTCTGTCCGGGCTCGGCATGCTGGACGTCGCTGGCCCGGCGTTCCGGAAACGGCGGAGTTGTCGGGAATTCCGCCTCGAAACCCCGTGGCCATGCTTGATTTTCCGGGCCCCGCCCGTTAGATGAAGGCGGCCCAGCGCCGCATCGCAGGTCCGGCTTCATGCCCGGTTCGCCCGCGCTTTGCGTCCCCATCGTCTAGAGGCCCAGGACACCGCCCTTTCACGGCGGCGACGCGGGTTCGAATCCCGCTGGGGACGCCACTTCTGTACCAAACTGGGCGCCGCATCCGGCCCAAGCGTATCGCCTGCTTCCATGCAGCGGGTTAGCCCTTCGTTTGATCCCATAATCCGTACTTCACGGTCGTCCACCTCAATCCGGCTGACAAACAGGTTGAGATAGGCTTTGCGGAAGGGCAACCCAGCTTCTTACCGTGAGCCCTGTTACTGTGAGGCGGACTAACCACCTATTTCGTATTTCTTCGCTACCTTCTGATCATCGGCGAGCTGTCAGAACAAGCCTATTTCTCGTCGGTTGAGAATGCAGTGGCGGTCGTGGAGCAGCGCAGCGAAAAGCGCGCATTGCTCCAGCCTTACTTAGTGGCGCTCTCCCGAGCACTGCCTAGGAACGTGCTCGTCTAGGCGGGCTTCATTAGCACGCCGAATAGGCCCTTTTCGTTGAAGCGGCGTGTGTCGGGCCGGACCGGCTCTGCTTCCGCGACTAGGACAACGGCATCAACCTTCTGTGCAAAATCGTGGAACGCCCAGCTATTGTCGATGTCGTCGATCACCATCGCACCGCCCGGCCGCAATGCCCGCCACGCAAGCTGCATTTCGAAATGGGTGTTGAATTCGCGGTGGTCGCTGTCGTGGATGAACAGGTCGATCGGCGCGATGCTGCGCAATAAGCGCGGCAGGCGCCGCTGGCTCGAGCCGAAAATCAATGTCCATTGGTGGCGTGCCTCTGAACCTACGGCAGCGCCGATATCTTTGTGCACCTCGGGCGTATCGGGAGGAGGGTAATCGATGCTCCAAAGATGCCCGCGGCCGTTGAGCGCTTCGAGGGCAACTCGGCTGGTGACACCATGAGCGACACCGGTCTCTACGATTTTGGCCGCACCCAAGCGTCGGATCAGACACCGGATGGCCTCCGCAAAAGCGAGATCGGCGTCATTCCAACCAAGATAGCTTTCCGGACCAGGATCGATTCCTTTGGATCTCAGTGTGGCTGCAATATCGGCCCAGAGCCGGATGGTCCAGCGATGGTCATCCTGCGTGGCACAGAGCCGCTGTCGCCAATCCAAATCGGCGCGATAGGTGCATGGCGGCCGCTCGTATTCGTTCCGCTCGTGCCATAGTGCGATCGCCCTGTAATAAGCTTCGACAGGATCGCGGACGATGCCGCCAATTCTGCGCGCGAAACGCTTGCTCCCGACATCATTAGTCAGCAACATCCGACGCAATGGCCGAAATGCATTTCGTTCCTTCATTTTGCTCTCCTGCTTTCAAAAGCTGGTAGCGGGCAAGAAGGTACGAGTTAGACGCCGGTCAAGCTTTCGCCCGGGCGCGGAACGAAGAGAGAGCGGCGTGTCGAGCGCGGTCCGCAGTGCTGCGGCCTCGCCGTCACCATGCTGGGTTGCTGTTACGTGCGCAAGTTGTGCTTCAAGCCTACGTCCTTGACGCTCTACTTGCCCTCAACGAGGCTGTGGTGGGCAAAGAGTGCACGATGCAAAAGGTGGTCGGCCCTGCCAGATTGCCTTTCGCTGGAATGAGCGGGGGTAAGGGCTGTCGGCTGGAGTCCTACGCTGCCATTGGCACGATAAGTAACCAGTGCCCACTTTCATCTCCGTTGGCACGCCACTTCTGAGCAAAAGAGAGAACCTCTGACAGCGAAGAGGGCGCCCTCCTTGCCGCCAAGCGCTCCAGGGCAGTTTTCGACCCGCTGACGCGGATTTCGCCGCGGTAGATCTTGACCCTGTTCAACAGCAGCTTCATGCAGGCTTGGTGTGGGTCCGGCGGGCCGTCGTGGAGCTGCTCGCGCATCCGTAGGGCCAGCTCTGCAAGATCTCCGATGTCACGGTCGAGACGCCAGCCTGTAGGTTGCGCCGGGCAGTCTCAATGTCGCAGTCCACTCTGGCTGCTTAAGTAGGCGGCGCGTCGTTCTCTTCGTGCGGCCCGGAAATCTGATGCAAATCGGGAAGCCCCGGCAGAGCCATGTCGCTGCTTTCCGCGCAGTCTAGCAGACTCCGCGGGAGCGATTTGCTCGTCTTCGCTCCGAGAGTCTTCACCAATTCAATCGGGTGCAGGAGATTTCCGGTTTCGGTCGAGAGCTTTCCTATTCCGCGCGATTTGTGGTGCAGGGTCAGATCAGGCTCGTGCCTCAGGGGGCCGTGGGCCGCAAAGAACGCATTCGACGGCCTCGTCACCGGAAAATCTGCGATGAGGGGCTCGCTTGCCAGTACTGCAGCCTCAGTCCTATTGCGAGAATGAAGCTTCGTCATGATGCTGTGAATATGAGCTTTCACCGTACTTTGGGAAATGCCGAGGCGGTGCGCGATGATCTTGTTTGGCATGCCCTCGCGCAGCAAGAGCAACACCACGCGTTCCCGCGCCGTCAGCTTCGCCGCGCCAGTCGGATAGGGCGCGACCGCTGCGTCAATCATGCTTCCAGCATCGTCGCTCCATCTGGGAGGCAGGTAAGTGCCTCCGGCAACGATCACATCGAGAGCGGTCTCCGCTACAGCTAGAGTGCTGGACGTCGGGATATAACCGCGCAGGTGCCAGCGCGAGATGAAGTACCGCACTTCGTCTGCCTCGCGTGACTCTGCGATAAGCACAATCGGCACGTCGGGACAGTTGAACAGCAACAGCGCGATCTCGTGCTGCACCGCGTCATTGAATGCAGGGGCTACGCTTGTGGATAGTACGACGACATCTGCGTCGGCCAGTTCATGTGCTCGCAAATCTTCAGCACTACCCGCTCCGCGCAGGATTTCGATCTTTCGGGTAAGCATCCGCAAAGATGAGGCAATGCATTCTCGGATAAGTGCGCGGGGATCGAGGATGACTAAGCGGGTCGTCTGTGATGCCGGTGCGGGCGAGGCGCCGTTTTCGCTGACGTCTTGCTTCATCCAAATCATGTATCCCTCCCCCGTTATTTTGATGGCCATCGTCCCCTAGCAACGGCGGGATGTCTGACCAAAACGGAACACGATTCCGTGCGCGTAAGCGGGGCGAGCCACGTCCGAGGGAGTTCACAGGAGGAAATCCGCGGCATGCGTAAGCGCACCGTAGCCGTCCTGGTGCTCATTGGATCGTGGACATGATGTGGCGCATTAAATGCTTGTCTTTATGGTACTTGCTTAGTTTTTATCGATAGGTTCCTGAAGCGTGATTCGACGCCATCATGAGGACGCCTAGTCGCATCGGAGATGCCCATGGCAGTTGAAGCAAGTGGATCCTGGAATTCGAAGGGATTTCTCGCGAGTGGAGGTCGAGCGACGTTGTGTCGCAAAGGTCGGGTAATTTTCTCACAAGGAGATTCCGCAGACGCGGCCTTCTATATCGAAAAAGGAAAGGTGAAACTTACGACGGTTTCGGCGCAGGCTAAGGAAGCAGTGCTCGGCCTGCTCGGTTCCGGCGATTTCTTCGGCGAGACCTTCCTCGCCGGGCAATTGACGCGGATCTCGACCGCTGTGGCAATGACCGATTCGTCGATAGTGCGCATCGAGAAAGACGCATTTGTGCGTCTGCTACGTATCAATCCGGCGTTCACCGAGAAATTCCTCGCACATCTGTTGGCGCGGTATATCCGTGTGCAGGCGGATCTGATCGATCAGTTGCTCAACTCGAGCGAGAAGCGCTTGGCGCGGGTGCTTCTGCTGCTATCCAACTACGGCGGCACGGGCCCTCCTCAGTCTAGGATCGAAAAAATCAGTCAACATACCCTTGCCGAGATGATCGGTACGACGCGCTCGCGCGTGAGTGTGTTCATGAACAAATTCCGCCAGCGCGGATTCATCGACTACGACGACGACCATATAGACGTGCGCAGCTCGTTGTTGCAGGTGTTTCTGCAGGATGACGCGCGCCCTTCGAAACGATGCCCCAACGACTGATCGGTGGAGCCGCAGTTACAACAACATACGCAGGGGCGCTCGGTCGCGATGTCGTCCACCCGGCGCCAGTTGCGTCGCGCTAAACGTCTCGGGACGGCTCGTGCTTAGCCATTAGCTTGCCGCCCGATCTCCGTAACTCGACGGCAACGCTTCCTTGAGTGGCCCAGACACGCTGGTTCGGTGGACTCACGCCGAGTAGCCCACGTTCTCCCAAAATTCGGCTTTGGTCCTGACGCTTACGTGATACTGCACATCGAGGACGGACTGACGGGCCAGCCAACCGCACTCGCTGAGCACGTGTCCCTGGCGCGGTGCCACGTATATGATCCGCATCCGGCGCGGCCGCGTCATCAGCGACTGACGCAAGCATTCGATGAAACGGCGCATCGTTGGCTCGCCGAACGGATTGTACAGAAAGAACACGGTGCCTTCGGCGTACTCGAAGTCGCAGGCGTCGCCGACCCATACTTCGGCCGGCGCCCGGCGGCCGCGAAGACGTCTCACATTTCGGTCGGCGATGGCGGCGAGCGACGGCATGTATTCGACACCGACGCATTTTCGGACCGGATGCCGAGCCGCCATGCATAGGACGCGGCCCATGCCGCAGCCGATATCGAAGAATACGTCGCGATCGGAAAGCCGCGCCGACCTTAGGCAAGTGCGGATGGCAGGGTATTTGGCGGGCTCGTAGCCGTTGTCATCGGTGAATTGTGGGCTATGGCTGCCGCTGAGCACGGTCGTTTGAATTCCGTACCGGCGGTCGAGAGCCTCCGATAGGCCTTGGACCCAGCCGACGCGGAGGGTACGCACGAGCGGCCGAAGTCCGGGCACCGCGCGCGCAACGTCGACCGCCATGTGGGAAAATGAGGAGATGTTCACGGCCCACCGCCCTCGTCGAGGGTTGACGGCCGGAGCACACCGCGGCGCCGAGCGGCGATATTCCCCAGCCCACGTTTCACGGCGTCCTTCACGCCGATCGCGCCCAACGACCGGCTGACCGACCGGGAGAGGAGCGCTGTTCCGAAATGAGCAGCGGCGAACGCCAGGTTCTCCGCCGTGCGCGGAAAATAGAACGCATCGACGCAGCGCAGTTGGCTGGTTGCGTAATGCTCCTTATAGGCGAATTCGCCACGTCCAAAATCGAACTGCCGGAATCTGTCGCGCCCGAACAGGGTTTCCAGAATCAGATGAAACAGAACCGTGCCGGGGCTGAGCTGGGCGAACTTGGGATCATAGCCGATCTTGCTGCTCACAAGAACGCCGTCGATCGCGTAGCAGTAGTTGTATGCGATCGGCCGCTGGTTCAGAAACAGCACGTAGCCGCGGATGAGGTCGGCCCTGGCGTTGCGTTCAAGTTGATCGCGGAAGGCGGGCGTATCGAGAATGCCGCTGTTGTAGAGCTTCTCCTGATACGTTGTTTTGGCGACCTGGCATGCGAGGCAATGAAACTCGGGCATCTCCTCGGCGCGCCTGAATGCGCGCCAGCGCACAGGACCTCCGTTCGCGCGTTCCAGCTTCGACAGCTTGCGCCTCCAGGTCTGGCGCGTCTTGTTGCTGAATTTGCCGAGATACGACCCGTAACTGCCTTCGATCTCTATGTAGTGACGCTGGTATGCGGGGAAGATGGCGTAGCGCACGGCCTGGGGGAGCATGGCGAGCGCACGCTGCGGACGTTCCGGAGCCGCTTCGATCGCGTATACCACCTCGACGTCCGCGGGTAGTGCCGGTACGAACGTAGCGGGAGGTGAGCCGCCTCGGGCGGCATTCACAACCAGCGCATTCCGTTTCACGGTGCGGAGACATAAGCTGTCGCCGCACGAGAACCAGAACTCTACGGGCTGGATCACCATGTACTTAGCCTTTCGAGCCGCACATGCCGCGGTTTGGGCGGAGTGGCGCCCCAGTCAATCGTTACGCCTCCGTATCCGGCCGAGATGATGGTCGGCATGGCTGTCATCGTTCGGGATCGTTCGAATACGCGCGGATGTAGTCGATCTTCATATCGGCGCTGAAACTGGCGGGATTGGGATTTCCGGG
>Ga0070714_100000440_pt1 | contig 30162 bp, 30 predicted proteins | sample LARL83metaG_FD_65450 | JGI IMG/M metagenome (GOLD analysis project Ga0070714, IMG submission 65450) | Corn, switchgrass and miscanthus rhizosphere microbial communities from Kellogg Biological Station, Michigan, USA - LAR L8-3 metaG | ecosystem: Host-associated > Plants > Roots > Rhizosphere ... | reverse complement strand
ACGAGGCGACGATGGGCATCGGCGCCCTGCTGGTGGGCACCTCGCTCGTGATCGTCGCGCTGGCCGTGGTGGCCTGCGTGATCGGGGTCACAGCCGCGATCCACGCGGCGTCCTGAGCAGCCGCTGACGTGCCGCAGGAGTTCTCGTTCGACGTCGTCTCCGAGTACGACGACGCCGAGCTGACCAACGCTCTGGACCAGACGCGCCGAGAGGTGGGCACTAGATTCGACTTCAAGGGAACCGAGCCGACGGTGACGCTCCGTGACGGCGCAATCGTCCTCGAGGCGTCCACCGAGGACCGCGCGCGGGCGATCCTGCAGGTCCTGCTCGAGAAGGCAGCCCGGCGCGGGCTGTCCGCCAAGCTCTTCAAGGCCGGCGAGCCGAAGACGGTGGGCCGCGGGCGTGGGCAGCTCGAGGTGAAGCTGAACGCGGGTATCAGCGACGATCTCGCCCGCGACCTCCGAAAGCGCGTCCAGGGCGTCAGCTCCAAGGTGCAGGTCCGCATCCAGGGCGACCAGCTGCGGATCAGCAGCGCCTCCAAGGACCTCCTGCAGGCGTCGATGAAGCTTCTCCGTGAAGCCGACGACGTCCCCGTCCCCCTCGAGTTCAAAAACTACAGGTAAGAAAGAGCGCGGAGGGAACCCAGGTTCCCCCCGCGGACCCGCCCTCCCGGGAACACGCACGGTTTGGGCGGCAAGTGGATCATCGACTCAAACGGCCCGGCAAAGCCGGGCCTACATGCGTCGGCGGGCTATCTACGATCCCGTCCGCGCCAGGCACCGGACGGCCATCATTAGAGGTCGTGGAAGTCATCCCCGCCATCGACCTCCTCGAGGGCCGCTGCGTCCGTTTGGAGCAGGGCGACTTCCAGCGCGCCACCTACTACGACCTCGACCCGGTGGACCTCGCGCGCCGGCTGGCGGGCAGCGGCATCCGCCGCCTGCACCTCGTCGACCTCGACGCCGCGCGGGGCTCGGGCGACAACCGGAGCCTGGTCGAGCGGATCGTCACCGAGGGCGGGCTCGAAGTCCAGGTCGCGGGTGGGGTGCGCGATCGCGAGCGCCTGGAGGGCTGGTTCGCGGCCGGCGCCGCGGGGGTGATCATGGGCACGGCGGCCGTCCGCGACCCGGATCTGCTCGAGACCTGCGCCTCGGCCCATCCCGGGAGAGTGCTGGCGGCGCTCGACCTCATCGCCGGGCGGCCGGCCGTCCAGGGCTGGAGCGAGCTCGGCGGCCAGGAGCTCGAGCCGCTCTTGAACCGCTGGGAGCAGGCGCCGCTGGCCGCGGTCGTGCTCACCTCGGTGGACCGCGACGGGACGCTGCGCGGCCCGGACGTCGAATCTCTCCGCCGCGTGAAGCGCCACACCTCGCACTGGGTGCTCTACTCAGGCGGGATCGCCTCGGTTGAGGACATCCGCGCACTCGACGACGCGGGCGCCGCCGGCGTGATCCTGGGCAAGGCGCTGCTCGAAGGCCGCCTCGAGCTGGAGGAAGCGCTCGCGGCGGTTTAGCTGCGCCGTGGCTCTGGTCCTGCTGGTCGCCGCCTGCGGCGAGCGCCCGCAGCCCGACGACGCCGGGTTCCACAACGTCGTCGCGGCGGGGCGCACCGGCCCGGAGGTGGTCTTCGACGCCACCGTCCTGGCAGATCCTCAGCAGGTGGGCGACCACGAGCGTATTCAGGTCCGCGCCCGGACTGGCGAGACGCTCGAGATCGACCACAACACGAGCCTCGCCCAGCCGGTGCCGGTGCATACCGGCGACCACGTGGTGGTCGCTGGGCAGTACTACGACGACTCGGGATTCGGGGGAGTGCACTGCACGCACGCCCACACGTCCACCGGCTGCCCGGCCCCGGGCTTCATAGAGCTCAACGGGAAGTACTACGAGTGAACGAAGGCAGACTCTCCCCCGCTTGGCGGGGGAGTCCGGCCGGAGGCCGGGAGGGGGCCTCGACGAGCCCGAGAGCAGCTAGTCCCGAAAGACCGTGGTCGAGTTCGCCTGCCGGAGCGCGCGGATGACCATCTCGTCGACGTCGACATGGGGTGGACGGGTCACGCAGAAGGCGATGCACTCGGCGACATCCTCAGGCGTGAGCGGCTGCATGCCGCGGTAGACCTCCTTGGCCCGCGCCGCGTCGCCGCCGAAGCGGACCAGGCTGAACTCGGTCTCCACCATCCCGGGATCGATCTCGGTCACCCGGATCGGCTCGCCGAGCAGCTCCAGCCGCAGGGTTCGGGAGACCGCCCGCAACCCGTGCTTGCTGGCGGTGTAGCCGCCGCCGCCCGGGTAGGTCTCGAACGAGGCCGTGGACCCGATGTTGACGACGTGGGCGTGCGGAGCCTGGCGGAGCAGGGGCAGGAGCGCCCGCGTGACCCGCATGACGCCCAGCACGTTCGTCTCCCACATCTGGATCCACTTCTCGTCGACGGCCTCGGCGAGCGGCTCCAGGCCCAGCGCAAGCCCGGCGTTGTTCACCAGCAGGTCGACGTGGTCGGCTCGTTTGGCCACGCCGGCGACGAAGCGGGCGATGCTGGCCGGGCGGCGCACATCCAGCGCGAAAGCGGCCCCGGGCAGGTCGGTCAGGCGGTCCTTGCGGCGGGCCCCCGTGACCAGCTCGTAACCGAGCTCGGATAGGGCGCGCGCCGTCGCCGCGCCGATGCCGGAGCTGGCACCGGTGATCACGGCGACTTTGCTCATCGGCTGCGAGCGTACTCTGAGCGCCTGATGCTCGAAGCCTTGGTGGCCGTCACCGCGGTCGTCCTCGTGCTGGCTGGGATCGCCATCGCGCTCGGACCAACGCTGCCTCGGCGCGTGCACACGGTCCGCGCGCTTCTGCGGCGGCTCGCCGCGCAGGCCGCCCCCGCGCCGATCGACCGCCGCAAGGTGGTCCTGCCCGGCCTGCATCCCACCACGCTGCGGGCGGTGCAGGCGGCCAGCCGGATGGCCGCGCTCTTGACGGCCAACGGGTACGAGGGCTACGCGGCCGACCTCAGGGCGGCGGCGCGGCAGGTCGGCGTCCAGGAGACCGAGGGACTCCGCGCCCTGCGCCGCGCCGACCTGGACCTGCAGCGGATCCGGATCGAGGACGAGGGGGCCTACCTTCGCTTCAGGCAGCTGCAGGCAGAGCTGCGCAAGCAGGTCGGCGACCGCGCCGAGCAGCTGGAGCTGCTGCTCAGCTAGGCGACCTTCCGGCGGCCGCGCCCGTCAGATTCCGTCGTGACCTGGGGCAGCTCTGGCGTCGGGCCCAGCACCATCTGGCGCCGCCAGACGCCATCGGTGAGCCGGTAGAGGCCGGCCGCCATCCCGCCGGTCAGCGCCGCGATCGGCCGGTGCGCCTCCTCCACCCGCCCGGTCACGGCGGCTGCATTCAGGGTGTCGAGCGCGAACGACGCTTCCAGGAAGTACCAATCCTCGTAGCCGGGGCCACCCAGCCAGGGCAGGTCGTCAACGGCGTAGGTCGCAGTGCCGTGCACGCCCTCAAGCGCCTCCTCCCCGAGCCTCGCATGGAACTCCCGCAGCTCGGCCTCGTAAGAGGCGACGTTGACGCCTTCGCGCGGCCGGTGCCAGAAGACATACGCCAGCATCTAGTCGGTTCCCTCCACATGAGCCTTCAGGTTCCTGAGGTTGTCGCGCACCCCGCTGCGGTAGTGCGGCACGAAGGCTGCGGTCATCAGGCGGAGCACGCCGGTCAGCCGGAAATCGCTCAGATAAGTCAGGCGGGTCTTGCCGTCCCGCTCTGAATAGGAATAGGACCAGGTGCCCTTCACCGGCCCGCGCACGTACTCGCCGGCGCAGCGCTTCGGCTTGTTCCACTCCGTGTGCTCGATCTCGAGCTCGTGCTCGCCGGCCGGCGTGTCCAGGGTGTATCGGTAGACGGCCCCCACGCCGGGCGCCCCGCGACTGACCTTCTGAACTCGCTTCACATTGGTGGTCCACTTCGTGAAGTTGCGGACATCCTCGTGCACGGCATGCCAGACCAGCTCGGCTGGTGCGTCGATGGAAACGGATTCGCGGACGAGGGCCATCACCGCGATTCTCTCAGCACTAAACTGGCGCCATGGCTCCGCGACGAACGGGGCGAGCCAAGCCGGTCGCCGACGGCGTGTCCCGCCTGCTCAGCGACACGAGCGATGTCGTCACCCGCCTGCTCAAAGAGAACCGCACGCTGAAGGCGCAGAACAAGCGCCTGGAGTCGGAGCTCGACCGGATCAGCAAGGGTTGGGACGACATCCGCCGGCTGGCGCGGTCAGCCCCCCGGACCCGCCGCCGCTAGGAGCGGCCGAACCGCGCCCAGCCGCCCGCGATCGCCAGCAGGATGGCGAGGAAGCCGGCGAGCCAGAGCCATGGCGGTGGGCCGGCACCGGTCGCCGGCGCGGCAGAGCCCCGGCCCGCGCCGTAAGGTCCCTGCCCGGAGACCGGCGTGGTCGAGCCGGTCAGCAGGTACTGCCACTGGACGCTCTCGTAGGTGAGGGTGAAGGTCTCCTGCATCTTGAAATTGCTGTCGAGCGAGCTCTGCAGGCCGATCACCTGGACTTTTCGGAAGGCGTAGCGCGCATAGGTGAAGTCCGTGCCTTGACCGAGGCCGAGCAGCGCGCAGGGGATGACGGTGCCTTTGGTCAGCGCATCCTGCAGCACCGAGGAGACGGTGTCCTCGGGCTTCGTGATCTGCACGGCGACAAGAACGTTCCGGCCCAGCTGCGGAGGGAGCATCGAGGCCGGGCCGGCCCGGCTCACCGCGACCGCGTCGAAGACCCCCTGCAACTGCAGGTTGCCGGCGAAGGCCGGCGTCTGCGGCGGCGCCGCGGGAATGCTGGAGGTCGCACAGTTCAGGACCGGGGGCAGAGGCGAGGGAGACGGCGACCGGCGCGGGGTCGGTGAGGTCTTGGGGGAAGGGCTCGTGCTCGGCTTCGGGCTTGGCCGCGCGCTGGCGATCGGGCTTGGCTTGGGCGGCGGCTGGATCGGCGACGGGGTGGGGTGCGGCCTGACGATGACTGCCGTCAGCGCAACCGCGAACAGCGCCGGCCACCTCACGTGGTTCAGTCCTTGGGCAGATGCCGGGGCAGCTCGCCAAGGTTGCCCAGCCGGCGCCGCTCCAGGAACGCCGCGATGCCGCCGTGAACCTTCTCGATCGCCTTGGGGTCGCTGAAGGTGGCGGTGCCGACCTGGACCGCGGCGCAGCCCGCCACCAGGAACTCGAGCGCGTCCTCGGCCGCCATGATCCCGCCGACGCCGATCACCGGAATGCCCACCGAACGGGCGGCCTGGTGCGCCAGGTGCACCGCGATGGGCCGGATGGCGGGGCCGGAGAGGCCGCCGGTGCCGAAGGAGAGCCGCGGCTTGTAGGTGTTGAGGTCGATCGACATCCCGACCAGCGTGTTGATGGCGACGAGCGCGTCCGCGCCGGCGTCCTCGACCGCGCGCGCGATCACCGCGATGTCGGTGACGTTGGGCGTCAGCTTCACCCACACCGGCAGCGCTGTTCGGCCCCGCACGGCCGCGGTCACCGCCGCCGCGGCCCGAGGGTCGTTGCCGAAGTACATGCCGCCCGCGGCGACGTTCGGACAGCTGACGTTGATCTCGAAGCCGGCCACGCCGGGCACGCCGTCGAGCCGCGCAGCGAGCTCGCCGTACTCCTCCGCCGACTCGCCGTTGATGTTGACGAGCACTGGGAAGTCCCAACCGGCCCAGAGCGGGCAGTAGTCGTTGATCAGCGCGTCGACGCCGGGGCCCTGCAGGCCGATGGCGTTGAGCATCCCGGCCGGCGTCTCGGCGATCCGCGGCGGCGGCGTGCCCGGCCGGGGCCGCAGGAAGATGCCCTTGCTGACGATGCCGCCCAGCGCGCGGCGGTCGAGCAGCGGCACCTCGGTGCCGTAGCCAAAGGTCCCGCTGGCCGCCAGCACCGGCCCGCGCAGATTCAGCCGCGGCAGCTGAACGCTGAGGTCAACCACCGCCGACTGCCCCCCTCCAGAATGGCCACCCACCCTGGGGGGTGGCCCGAACCGTATTCGGCGGCGCGGGTGGGGTGTCAACCCAGGTTGTTAACGCCCGATTGGTGCGCGAATCCGGCAGCGCAGAGCCCGCGGGGGCCCGATGCGTGCGCAATTCCGAGTTGCAGACGGTCACGGAGGGGTCAGGCAACCGAATAGTGCAGGTGCGCCGGGAGGGCATCCCAGTCGATGGCGTCCGCTCGATAAACCGGGCCCTCCTTGCACGCGCGGTCGTAGCCGCCGGAGGTCAACGGCACCGCGCAGCCCAGGCAGACGCCGGTGCCGCAGCCCATGTAGGTCTCGATCGCGACCTGCGCCTCAGGGAAACGAGCGGCCACGCCTGCCAGCATCCGGTTCGGGCCGCATGCGATCACCAGCCCGGCATCGTCCGGCACCGCGGAGAGCGCCGTACCGTGCTCGCCGCGGGAACCATCGTCGGTCGCCCAGACCACTCGATCGCCCTCCCACTCCGAGCACAACTCCCCAGAGCTGCGCGCCCCGTGCACCCACACCACCTCGCGACCCGATGCCCCGGCTTCGCGCGCCGCCAGCGGCATCGGCGCCACCCCCAGCCCACCGCTCAGCAGGACCACCGGCCCGGAGCCGCCGGCGGACATTTCGAAACCGCGGCCGAGCGGCCCCAACACACTCAAGGGCCCGCCGCCGGCGGACAACGAGCCGAGCAGCGAAGTGCCTCGCCCGACGGGCTTCAGCAGCACCTCGATCTCGTCGCCCTCCGCTCGGTAGACGGAGAACGGACGCCGCAGCAGGAAACCCGGCAGCCCCAGGTTGACGAACTGACCGGCGCGCACCGATGACGCAATCTCGGGCGAGTGCAGCGAAATGACGCACATCCCCTCGGCAACCCACCGCGTGCGCGTTACGAGCGCGTCATGCAGGTACACCGGCCCTCCATTCGTCCAGCCTGCGCACCTCGAAGCCGGCCCCGGGTGAGGCCGACTCGACCAAAGCGGCGGCCGTATCCAGAGAGGTCAGGCAGGGAATCCGTCGCTCCACCGCCGCCCGGCGGATCTCGAAGCCGTCCTTCACCACCGGTACGCCGTCGGGCGCGTCCTCGTAGATGTTCGACATGGTGTTGATGACGAGATCCACCTCGCCGTCGACGATCACGTCCAGCACCGTCGGCCCGGGCTCGCCGATCTTCGCGACCACACGTGGGGAGAACCCGGCCGCCTGCAGCGCCGCGGCCGTGCCCGAGGTCGCGACGATCTGGCAGCCGAGCCGGACCAGGCCGGAGACGATCGGCAGCATCTCCGGCTTGTCGGGGTCGGCGATCGTGAGCAGGGCGGTGCCGCCGGGCCGAAGCGTCAGTCCCGCGGCCAGGAACGCCTTCCGCAGCGCGGTCGGCAGGTCCCGGTCGAGGCCCATCACCTCACCGGTCGACTTCATCTCCGGACCGAGGTAGGAGTCCACCGAGCGCAGCTTCTGCATCGAGAACACCGGCGCCTTCACGGCCACCAGCGGCGACGGCGGCAGCAGGCCGGTGCGATAGCCCAGTGACTCCAGCGACTCGCCCAGGCCCACCCGCGTCGCCAGCCGCACCATCGGCACCCCGGTCACCTTGCTCAGGAAGGGCACCGTCCGCGACGCGCGCGGGTTGACCTCGAGGACATAGACCCGGCCGCGGTGGACGACGTACTGCACGTTCACCAGCCCGCGCAGCCGCAGGTGCCTCGCGATGCGGATCGTGGAGTCGACGACCTCGCGCTCTTCCCACGGCTCGAGCCCCGGCGCGGGATAGACCGCGAAGGAGTCGCCCGAGTGCACCCCGGCTCGCTCGACGTGCTGCATGATCCCCGGGATCAGCACGGTCTCGCCGTCGCTGATCGCATCCACCTCGATCTCGACACCCTGCAGGTACTTGTCGACCAGCACGGTGCCTCGAGGCAGGGCTCGCATCGCCCAGTCCATGTACCGGCGCAGCTCGTTCTCGTCGCGCACGATCTCCATCGCGCGGCCGCCGAGCACGTAGGACGGGCGCACCAGCACCGGGTAGCCCACGCGGGCGGCGATCACGATCGCCTCGTCGAGCGATGTCGTCGCCTCCCCGACCGGCTGCGGCACGTTGATCGCTTCCAGCGCCTTCGCGAACGCACGGCGGTCCTCCGCCAGGTCGATGGCCGCGACCGACGAGCCGAGGATCACGACGCCGCGCCGGTCGAGGGGGTCGGCGAGGTTGATCGCGGTCTGACCGCCGAACTGCACCACTGCGCCCGAGGCGTGCTCCGCGCGGATGATGCCGAGTGCTGCGTCGATATCGAGCGGCTCGAAGTAGAGCCGGTCCGAGGTGTCGAAGTCGGTGGAGACGGTCTCCGGGTTCGAGTTCGCCATGACTGCTCGCACGCCCGCGTCCCGCAGCGCCCAGGCCGCGTGCACCGAGCAGTAATCGAACTCGATGCCCTGGCCAATGCGGATCGGGCCGCTGCCCACGACCACGGCGGTGCGACCTGCCTGCGGCGTCGCCTCGGTCTCCTCCTCCCAGCAGGAGTAGTAGTAAGGCGTGGCCGCCTCGAACTCCGCGGCGCAGGTGTCCACCAGCTTGTAGGTCGCCTCTCCCGCCGCCGGCTCCCAGCCGCCGAACGTGGCGATCTGGGTGTCGGAGTAGCCCATCCGACGGGCGGCGGTGACGAGCTCGGCGTCGGGCGCCGCCGCAGCGCGCAGCCGGCCCTCGATCTCGAGCAGCGCCTGCAACCGCTCGAGGAACCAGACGTCGACGTGGCTGCGAGCCGCCAGCGACGCCGGCTCCTCGCCTTGGCGCAGCGCGTGGAAGAGGGCGAACAGGCGGCGGTCGTTGGGCTCCTCGACCATGCTCGGCTGCGCCACCTCGGCGTCCTCCGGCGGTTTCTGCTCCAGCGACCGCAGTGCCTTCATGAGCGCCGCCTCGAAAGTCCTCTCGATCGCCATCACCTCGCCGGTCGAAGCCATCTGCGTTCCGAGGCGGCGGTCGGCGGCGGGGAACTTGTCATACGGCCAGCGCGGGATCTTGACGACGCAGTAGTCGAGCGTCGGTTCGAAGGCCGCGTAGGTGCGGCCGGTGACCGCGTTCGGGATCTCCTCCAGCAGCCGCCCGACAGCGACCTTGGCAGCCACCCGCGCGATCGGGTAGCCGGTGGCCTTGGAGGCCAGCGCCGAGGAGCGGCTGACGCGCGGGTTGACCTCGATCACGTAGTACTGCGAGCTCGCGGGGTCGAGCGCGAACTGCACGTTGCAGCCTCCCTCCAGCTTGAGGGCGCGGATGATGCGGATCGCGGCCGAGCGCAGCATCTGGTGCTCGCGGTCGGACAGCGTCTGCGTCGGGGCGACCACGATCGAGTCGCCCGTGTGGACGCCCATCGGATCGAGGTTCTCCATGTTGCAGACCGTGATGCAGGTGCCGGCGCGGTCCCGCATCACCTCGTACTCGACCTCCTTCCAGCCCCACAGCGACCGCTCGACCAGCACCTGGTGGATCGGGGACGCGGCGAGACCGCCACGCACAGTCGTCTCGAACTCGTCGCGCGAGGTCGCGAAGCCGCCGCCCGTGCCGCCCAGGGTGTAGGCGGGACGCACGACGAGCGGCAGGCCGACCTCGTCCGCGAACCGGATGGCCTCCTCCAGCGTCTCGCAGACCTGCGATTGGGGCACCGGCTCGCCCAGCTCGAGCAGCAGCTGGCGGAACGCCTCGCGGTCCTCTGCCTTGTGGATGGTGTCGAGCGAGGCGCTCAGCAGACGGACGCCGAATCGCTCGAGGACGCCGGCCTTGGCGAGCTCCATCGCGAGGTTCAGCCCGGTCTGGCCCCCGAGCGTGGGCAGCAGAGCGTCGGGCCGCTCGCGGTCGATCACCTGGGTGATCGCCTCGACCGTCAGCGGCTCGATGTAGACCGCGTCGGCGACCTCCTCGTCGGTCATGATCGTCGCCGGGTTCGAGTTCACCAGCACCGTCTCGACACCCTCTTCGCGAAGCGCCTTGCAGGCCTGCGTGCCGGCGTAGTCGAACTCCGCGGCCTGCCCGATCACGATCGGCCCCGACCCGATGATCAGCACCTTCTTCGGCTTGGCCACGGTCGGAGTCCCCAGCGCAAACACCTGCGGCTTCCGCTCCCGAACCATCTGCAGGAAGCGGTCATAAAGGTGCTGGTTGTCCTGCGGGCCGGGCGCGCCCTCCGGGTGGTACTGGACGCTGAAGGCGGGCACCCGATGCGAGGCGAGGCCCTCCACCGAGCGGTCGTTGAGGTTGACGTGAGAGACGTGGAAGTCGCCTTCGGGCACGGTCGCCGCGTCGACCTGGAACTCGTGGTTCTGCGAGGTGATCGCCGTCTCGCCGGTGTCGAGGTCCTTGACCGGGTGGTTGGCGCCGTGGTGGCCGAAGGGCAGGCGCGAGGTGGTGGCGCCGATCGCCCGGCCGAGGATCTGGTGGCCGAGGCAGATGCCGAAGAGCGGCACCTGGCCGAGCGCCTGCCGGCAGAGCTCGACCGGCCCCTCCAGCACGGCTGGGTCCCCGGGTCCGTTCGCGAGCAGGATCCCGTCCGCACCCACCGCCCGGACGTCGTCGAATGTCGCGGTGTGCGGCAGCACGAGCACCCGGCAGCCGCGTGACCGCAAGGAGCGCAGGGTGTTGTGCTTGACGCCGTAGTCGATCACGCCGATGGTCAGCCCCGCCGCATCGAAAGCGCCTTCGCGCAGCGCGAGCTCTGGCGGGAGAGCTTCGCCCCACTCCTCGATCTCGGTGCGCGAGACCTCGGCAACCAGGTCCTGCTCGGCCAGGGGCGTCACGTCCCGCGCTTGCGTCCGAAGATCCTCGCTCGCGGCGTCGCCGTGAACGAGAACCGCCCGCAGGGCGCCGTGCTTGCGCAGGTGGCGCGTGAGCGCCCGCGTGTCGATGCCGCTGATGCCGGGCACGCCGTGCTCCCGCAGGTACTCGTCGAGCGCCTGCTCCGCCGTGTAATTGGAGGGGCGCTCACAGTCCCAGCGCACGATCATCCCCCGCGCCCAGGGCCGGTTCGACTCCGCAAAGCCGGGGTTCAGGCCGTAGTTTCCCTGCAGCGGGTAGGTCATGCAGAGCATCTGGCCGTTGTAGGAGGGGTCGGTCAGGACCTCCTGGTAGCCCCACATCGCGGTGTTGAAGACAACCTCGCCGCGCCCGACCACGTCCGCGCCGAGGGCGCGCCCGGCGAAGGAGCGACCGTCCTCCAGGACGAGGACCGCCGTCTTAGCCAAGAACCACCACCGCGTCCAGACCGTCTGCCTCTTCCAGGAGCACCTCGACCCGCTCGGAGTCGGCGGTGGCGATGTTCTTGCCGACGTAGTCCGGCCGGATGGGCAGCTCGCGGTGGCCGCGATCGACGAGCACCGCGAGCTGGATCGCGCGGGGGCGGCCATGGTCGAGCAGGGCGTCCATCGCCGCGCGAGCGGTCCGGCCCTTGTAGATCACGTCGTCGACCAGTACCACGGTGGCGCCGTCGATCGGCGGCAGCGCGCTGGGCTGCTGGGTTGTGTTGTTCGCCCTGCGCGCGTCCGGCGCGGCGGAGCGCAGGTGCAGATCGTCGCGGTGGCTGGTCACATCGAGAACGCCGCACGGCACCCCGAGGATCGCCGCCAGGCGCTGCGCCAGCAGGTCGCCCTTGTGCAGCACCCCGACGATGACCAGCTGGTCGGTGCCCTTGTTCCGCTCGACGATCTCGTGCCCGATCCGGCTGATGGCCCGCCGAACCTGCTCGGCGTCCATTGCGGTGCCCCGGAGCTTCTGCAGAGCAGACCCCTCCCCGCCATGCGGGGAAGTACCGCCGAAGGCGGCGGAGGGGATCGTCACGACAGAACCATGTCGAGCAGCGCCATCCGGATGTGCAGCCCGTTGCGCGCCTGCCGGAAGTAGGCGGCACGCGGGTCGGCGTCGACCTCGGTCGCGATCTCGTCGACTCGCGGCAGCGGGTGCATGACCACGGCGTCGGGCCGCAGCCTGCGCATGGCGTCGCCGTCGATCACGTAGACGCCCTTGACGGCGCGGTACTCGTCCTCGGTCGCGAACCGCTCCTTCTGGATCCGGGTCTGGTAGACCACGTCTGCCCTGGGCAGCACGGCCGCCAGGTCGGGTTCCTCTGACCAGGCGACCCCGTTCTCGTCCAGGTGCTGCTTGATGTCGTCGCGCATCGCCACCGCGGGCGGCGCGACGAAGACGACCTTCACGTCACGGAACTTGCTCAGGAGGTAAGCCAGCGAGCGAACCGTGCGGCCGTTGGCGAGGTCGCCGACCATGGCGACGGTGATGCCGTCGAGGCGGCCGATCTCGTCCTGGATCGTGAAGAGGTCGAGCAGCGCCTGGGTCGGGTGCTGGCCGGGACCGTCGCCGGCGTTGATGACCGGGATATCGCTCACCGCCGCCGCCCGCCGGGCCGCGCCCTCCTCGTGATGGCGCAGCACGATGACGTCGGAATAGCCGGCGACGATGCGGATCGTGTCCTCGAGCGTCTCGCCCTTGGAGGCGGAGCTGAACTCGCGCGCGTTGTCGGTGCCCATCGTGCGGCCGCCGAGGCGCAGCATCGCGGCCTCGAAACTGAGGCGCGTGCGCGTGGAGGGCTCGTAGAAGAGGGCGGCCAGGACGCGGCCCTGAAGGCGGCCGGCGTAGAGGTGCGGCTCGCGGCGGATGGCGCCGGCGCGCTCGATGATCTCCTCGAGCAAGTCCCGCGAGAACTGCTGGCTCTCGACCACGTGGCGCAGACTCGTGGAGCCCCTTACAGCCATGAAAAAACCTCCTTCCCGGCCTCTCGGGACCGGACTTAAAGGACCTTGCGGAAGTCTAAATGAAAAAGCCCCCTCCTCGACCTGCGAGGAGGGGGCTTCACGCTGCCTAGCGCGGCGGCGGGTAGAGCTTGAGCAGCTCGGGCGGAATCGGCACGCCCGTCGCACGGGCTTCGTCCACCACCCGGGAGCGCACCTGGGTCGGGGCGATCCGGCCCAGCACCATGCCGTTCTCGTCGAAGCCGCGGAATTCGAACCGGAAGAGGTCCTGCATGGAGACGACGTCGCCCTCCATGCCGGTGATCTCGACGACCTGCACGATCCTGCGCGAACCGTCGCGCATGCGATCGAGGTGGATGAAGACGTCGAACGCGGCGGCCATCTGGCCGCGGATCGCCTTGACCGGGATGTCGTAGCCGGCCATCAGGACCATGTTCTCGATGCGGGACAGAGCGTCGCGAGGCGAGTTGGCGTGAATCGTGGTCAGGGAACCGTCATGCCCCGTGTTCATCGCCTGCATCATGTCCAGCGCCTCGGAGCCTCGGCACTCACCGACCACAATGCGGTCGGGGCGCATGCGCAGCGAGGTGATCACCAGGTCCCGGATGGAGACGGGGTTGCGGCCCCCGGTGGTCGCGGTCATCGTCTCCAGGCGGCCGACGTGGCGCTGGTGGAGGTGCAGCTCGGCCGCGTCCTCGATCGTGACGATGCGCTCGCCTTCAGGAATGAAACCGGACACGACGTTGAGCAGCGTCGTCTTGCCGACGGCGGTGCCGCCTGTGATGACGATGTTCGCCTTCGCCTCGACCGCGAGACGCATGTAGGCCATGACCTCGAGCGATGCGGTCCCGATCCGGACCATGGTCTCCGGCTGGTCGGGGCCTTCCACGAATTTGCGGATCGTAAGCATCGGCCCGTCTACGGCGACCGGCCTGACAGCCACGTGCACACGTGAGCCGTCGGGCAGGCGCGCGTCACACAGCGGCTGGTCCGGGCCGATGTCGCGGCCGACGCTGTGCACGATGGCCTCGATCGTCTTGACCAGGTCCGGCTCGCTGGCAAACTTGATGTCCGTCAGCTCGACGACGCCGTTCACCTCGATGTAGACATCACGGTCGCCCATGACCATCACCTCGCTGATGTCAGGGCGTGAAACGAGCGGCGCAATGGGGCCGAGGATCTCGAGGAACTCGGGGTCCAGCTGCGGCCGGACCATCGTCGATTTTTCAGATACAGCCATCGTTGTTACTCACCTGCATTTGGATTCGGCGCGACCGGGGCGGGCGCCGGGGCGGGGTTATCCGATTGCTCAGCCGAGGTTGCGGCGGCCTGTGTTTCGGCCTCCGCGTTGGGTGTCGACGGAGATTGGCCTGGCCGCCGGCGATCGACGCCGGAGCGCCGGTCCATAACAGAGCCGCGGCCCTTGCAGAAAGCGCAGGTCTGGCGCACGAAGCCGCCTTCGCTCTGCATCGAACGCACCAGGATGCTGCCCTGACCGCCGCAGCGCGGACACTCGAAGGGACCCTTCACGGGGTCCACGCGATGTGCCAGGTGAATCAGCCCGTAGCCGATCGAGCGGAGCCAGGCGCCGAGGGTCTTTCTCATGGGTTTGGACAGTATGTTGTGATCGCCACCCCTCCGTTGGTGCAGTCGATCAGGTGGCCGGGGGTGATCTCCTGGAGGTGCGGGAAGCGGCCGGTCAGGACGGTGTTGGACGAGCCACCCAACACCAGTTGCCAGACCACGACTCCGCCGTCGATCGGACTGCCGGAACCCTGGACCGTGACCTTGGCGTCGGGTGAGTACACGATGCCGATGAACTGACCACCCTCGCTGCCGTTGATCTGCGCTCCGTTACCGCAATCGACGGGAGTGGTCGGATCCGCTTCGTTCGGACCCGGGTTCGAGCCCGCGAGCGCCTCCATATACATGGCGACGCTCTCCCACTGCAGGCCTGCGAAGAGGAAGGGCGCGCCCTGTGTCTGGTTGATGCAGTTTCCAGTGTTGGGGAAGAAGAAGAGCACACCACCCGGCGTCACTCCGTTGGTGCTGGGGAACGGATTCGGGCTGCATCTGGTGTCGGTGCCAGGGTCGATGCACTCGTCCTCGTTGGCGGCGTCAGGTGCGAAGTAGTCGGTGAACGGCGGGCCGGCGTCAACACCGGCCGGGGTGGCGCCCAGGTAGGCCGGCTCACAGCCGGTCGCCGGGCCGGACGGATCACAAGGAGTGGTGTTTGCGGCCCACGCGGCACCCAGGTTCGTTGAAGTCATCAGGGTCGAGCCGTTGTATCCGAGCGAACACTGCACGGTCGTCACGAGCGGGTCGGTCGAGGTGGCGGTGCTCTTGTTCGGAAGTGGCGTGTTTGTCGGCAGGTACGGGCAGCCATTGCGTGCGCCCCCACCCGTCTTCTTGGTGAGCTTGTCGGTCGTCTGCCGGAAGGTGTTGAGGACGCCGGCCGCCGTCGCCTTGGTGACGTACCCGAGATGGCTGCTGCAGCCGCTCGTCGAGCCGTAGATGTGGTACTCAGTGGCGACCGTCGAGTCGTGGGTGTCAAGGCCTGTCGGGTTTCCCATCCCGGGCACATTGCTGATCCCGATCTCGATGTCGTTCAGCGACTGGCCGGCCGTCAGAGTGACCTGCACTGGAATGCAGCCCGCCTGCTCATTGGTGTTATCGGCAAAGGTTGTGTTCAGCACGGCCGTGGAATTGGTTTGTCCAGCGTCGACGCAGCCCGGGAAGGTTGTCGTGTTCGTGCCGGCCGGGCATTTGTTGTTGCTGAGGTAGCTCTCGCGCCAGTAGTTGTGGCCGAGCACCGACTCCTCACGGACCGAGCTGACGCGGAAGTAGTACTTTGCGGCCTGCGGTCCCTGCCCGAGGCCGACATGCAAAGGTGTGTATGCCTTCAACTCCCCGTTGCAGGTCTGCCCAGTGCCGCCATTGGTCGGCAGGTTCCAGTTGAAGGGAGGGGACTGGGAGCTGTCTGCGCCGGAAGCGGGCGCGGGTATCAGCGTCGCGGGGTTGTAGCCATCAGGCGGCGTCAGCTCGTTGCTGAACACGACACCTTGCGCCTCCAGGTCAAGAGCGTGGGCAGCCGTGCTTGCCCAGTCATAGATGCCCGGCTCTGCGAACCAACACCCTCCACTCGAGGGAAACGAGTTGGTGGTGGTGAACATGCCCGGCTCGAGAACGACGCAACCGAGTGAAGTGCTCTTACAAGCAGCTTGCGAGCCCTCGCTGTCACTCGGCGACGCGGCCGAATAAGGTGGCCCGGCGGCCAGGTAGCCGGGGAATCGGCTCGCGAAACCCAGCTCGGGATCAGCCTCGCTCGACGAGCTCCCGAAACCGGCGCCGCCCGAGTGATAGGTAATGGTTGTGAACTTGTCCACGGTGGCCTGGTCATCGCAGTGATCGAAGAAGCTGCCGAAGGACTGAACGGTCGTGTTGTTCGATACCGTGGCGTCCCCATCGGTCCGTGAACTCCCGAATATGGTGACAGTGCCGCCGCCAGCGATCGTCAGTGCATCACCGGTGCTGCCCTTGGTGCAGCTACCGCCGGTCGGATCCAGTACGAGCAGCGTCGGCGGGCTGAAGATATGCGCGCTGACCGACGTGGCGTCAGTTGTGGCCGACACTGTCGTGAATGAGCTCAGAACGTTGATGAAGAACGTCGGGATGCCATGCGTGGCGACCGCGTTGAAGGCGCAGATTCCGGTCTGAGCCTGGCTGGAAGACTTCCAGGCCGACAGCAGCAGCGTGTAGCCGTTGAGCGTGTACCTAACTACGTTGCCGCCGCCCGGGGCGGAGGCCGGCGGATACGTCGCGCTCGTGGGCGCGATGCTGCAATCGGTCGGCACCGATCCGGTGACGGTCCAGCTGCCTGTCTGCTTGACCTGGGCCTCGAACTCGGCGAGGCCGGCCGCAAAGGCGACTGCGAAAGGCGAGCCGGAGTTGTTCTGCTTCGCGCCGAAGTACGCGTCTGACAACGCGAGGCCGGCGGCATCCGCCCCGTTCTGCAGAACTCGCCGTTCGATGTACAGACGGCCGCCGTCGATGGACAGGCCCAGGAACCCGACCATCGCCGTCATCAGGAGGGCGACGATCACCATCGTTTGCCCGCGCTGTCCAGGTCTCAACTCAGTACTCCGTCCTATAAACGCTGTAGATCGGCAGAAACAGGTGGCTGCCGATGACATTCCCGATCAAAGGCGTGATCGGGCTGAAGTGATAGACGATCGTAACCTGCACGGATTGGTTGCCACCAGTCGGCGCTGTCGATGTGCATGCCCCACCCCCGAACGGCATGGTGCTGTTCGTGGCATTTGTGACCCAGATGTACCCGGTGTTGGGCGGGATGTAGTGGGTCGGGTCCGCCGAGTTGCTCAGTAACGCAGTTGTGGGAACGGGCCCGTATTGAGGGCTTCCGCAATCAGCACTCGGGGCGGGGATGACCTTGATGCCCGCCGTGTTCTTGGATGCGGCATCGAGCACCTGGGCGATGGTCATCGGCGCATACGGAGGCGTACCACCCAGGTCAGGCTCGCCCTGGACAAGAACCCGCGCGGCTTCGTTGGTGGCCGTCTGCAGCGTGACGTAGTCGTAGATGCCCTTTCCGAAGTCGAAGATCCCGAAGATGATCAGGAACAGGATCGGTGCGACCAGCGCGAACTCCGGCATCGCCTGCGAGCGCTGGCTTCGCGGCCTCTGTGTGCGCCATCTCAGCATCCCTGAACCCTCATGTGGGCGTCGCCGGTCACAGGAAAGTTCGGGTCGAAGCCGAGGATGCTCGTCTGCACGATGAGCCCGAAGCGCTCGACCACAAAGACCTCGACGTCATGCCCGCCGTTGGCGGTGGTGCACTTGACCCCCGAGGGTGCGGTCGAGTCGATGCACACGTACGCGTTGACGTGGGAGGCATCCAGCGGGGCGGCGCCGGACGATGCCGGGCACGTGCCCCCGGTCGTCACGAGAGTCTGACCGGCGTTGAGCAAGCCTGCCCCCTTGAGGACGGTGGAGATCTGCGCCGCGATCGACGTATCGACGGTTGGCGAGGTGGTGACGTCCGACGGATAGCCCGCGATGAATGGATTCTTATCGGTCGTGGGCTCGTACCAGGACGCGTGACGTGCGCCCTCGCGGGCGGCTTCCTGGAGGGCCGTAGAGAACTGGAAGACACGGGCAAGATCGACAGCTCCCAGCATGACGATGATCAGGACGACCGACAACAGCGCGAGCTCGGTAAGAGCCTGGCCGCGCTGCCCGCTGGTCCCCCTGACAGTCACCCTCTATCCGCTACACGAGTGGAGCGCGAAGACAGCCGCCGGCGCGAGCAGGATCACCCAGATGGTCGGGAAGATGCACCCCGCCATCGGGAGAAGCATCTTCAGCGTCGCGCGAGCTCCGCGTTCGCGGGCGCGCTGCAGGCGCCTGCGCCTGATCTCAGCGGACTGCTGGCGCAGGATCTGTCCGATCGGCGTGCCGAGGGACTGTGACTGCACGATGGCCTGCACGAAGCTCTGGAGGTCCTGGACCTCGGATCGCTTCGCCATCTCCTCCAGCGCGTCGTTGCGCGGGCGGCCCAGGCGCATCTCCTCGATCGCCTTCTGGAACTCCTCGGCGATCGCGTTGTGCATCTGATCGGCGACGTGCTGCAGCGACACATCAAAGGAAAGGCCGGCCTCGACCGAGACGCTCAGCAGGTCGAGGGCGGTCGGCAGGTTGCGCTCGATCTCACGCTGACGCGTGCGCGTGATCTGCCGCAGCCAGAGGATCGGCAGGAAGTACCCGAGCACCAAGCCCAGCAGAGCCGCCAGCACGATCGCGAGCAAATTCGCACCCGTCACCAGGAAAGCCAGTCCCAGACCGACATAGAGGAGGACGAAGGCGAGGACGTAGCGCAGCGCGATGATGTCGCCGGCCGACAGTCCGAGCGGGTGGTTGACGAAGATGAGCTGGCGCTCGAGCTCCTCGCGCGCCGCCTGCGGGGTCCGCCGCGAGGTGGAGGCCGCCAGGCGGGCAAGCGCCGGCCGCACGACGCGGTCGACGAAGGGCAGCTCCATCTCCAACTCCTCCGGGGTGACCACGTCGGTCCCCCGGTAGGCGCGGATGCGGCCTTCCACGAGCTCGACGTCGTCCGTCGTGGTCACCGCCACCAACCCGCGTACCACGAGGTAGACGCCCAGGGCGGCGACCACACCGATCACGATCGCGATCGGCACGAAGAGCCAACCAACGGGCCGGTTGAGGATCTGTGCCGCCAGGAAGAGTGCCATCAGACCTCCACGTTCACGATGCGCCGAATGATGTAGTTGCCGACCAGGATCGATCCGGCGCAATACCCGAATACGAGCACGGCGATCAGGCCCGATTTGAACAAAGCGTCGAAATACCCCCTGTCCAGGAACAGAAGCAGGACGAACAGCGCGACCGGCAACAAAGTGATGAAGAGTGCTGATGCTCGCGCCTGCGCAGTCATTGCGCTGATCTCACCGCGAACTCGAATCCGGTCGCGGATCGTCTCCGAGATCGTGTCCAGCGTGCTGGCCAGGTTGCCGCCGGCGTGGTGATGGATGATCGCCGCGGTCGCGATGATCTCCATGTCCTCGCTGCGGATGCGGTGAACCATGTTCTCGAGGGCGGTGTCGAGCGGGCTGCCGACGTCCAGCTCGTGCATCACTCGCGAGAACTCCTCCGAGATCGGCGGGAGACCCGTCGTTGCGACCATGTCCATCGCCTGCGGCAGCGAGTGGCCGGCCTTGAGTGAGCTGCCGAGCACGTTGATGGTGTCGACCAGCTGCTCGTGGAACAGGTTCATGCGGCGGCGGCGCGCGTAGCCGAGGTAGAGGCGGGGCGCGAACCAGCCGAGCGCCGCGCCGACGATGGTGATGAGGATGCCGGTGAAGTCCACGCCGAACCGCAGCAGGCAGATCGCGCCGACTAGCAGCGCGGCGACAGCCTGGATGGCCAGCCACTCGGGACCCTTGACCTTGAGCCCGGCGCGTGACAGCTCCTCGGTCAGCGTCGTGCTGCCGGACATGGACGCACGGCGCTGCTGGCGCAGGGCGAGACCCTCGAAGGGCCGCCCGAGGCTCTGGAGGAGCGCGGTCGGCGACGCTGACTCGTCGACCTCTTCGACGTCGCCGCCGCGATTCCGCACCCAGCTGATGAGTCCGGGCACGCTGACGCCGATCAGGAAGGCTCCCAAAGCGGCGGCGGCCGCTAACGCGACGGCGATCAGCAGAACGTTCATCTCAGTACAGCTCCTCCCAAGGCGGTTCCGGCGCGGGTTCGAAGATCGACTCGTCGAGCCTGGCGCCGCGGGTGGCGAAATGCTCGAGAAACGCGGACTTTACTCCGGTGGCCGTGTGATAGCCACGAGTTGCACCGGCATCGTTGACGCCGACCTGCCGGTACTGGAAGACCTCCTGGAAACGAATCTCCCCGCGGTCGTCCAGGCCGAGGACCTCGGTCATGCTCACGATGCGGCGGGCGCCGCCGCGAACGCGCTCGACCTGGACGATGATGTCCAGGGCCGAGGCGATCTGCTTGGTGATCGCTTTCTGCGGCAGCTCGACCCCACCCATCAGGATCAGCGTCTCGAGCCGGCTCACGACGTCCTCCGGACTGTTGGAATGGATCGTGCTCAGTGAGCCCTCATGGCCGGTGTTCATCGCCTGGAGCATGTCGATGGCCTCGGGACCGCGGGTCTCACCGACGATCACGCGGTCGGGGCGCATCCGCAGGGCGTTGCGCACCAGCTCCCGGATCGTGATCTCGCCCTGGCCCTCCATGTTCGGCGGCCGGTGCTCCATCCCGATCACGTTCTCCTGGCCGAGCTGTAGCTCCGCCGCCTCTTCGATCGTCACGATGCGCTCGTCGCCCGGGATGAAGGCCGAGATGGAGTTCAGCAGCGTCGTCTTGCCGGACGAGGTGCCGCCGGAGACCATGATCGTCAACCGCGTCTTCACCGCGGCCGCGATGTAATCCATCATCTGCTGCGTCGCGCTGCGGAGCCGGAGCATGTCTTCGACGCTCATCCGCTGGTGAACGAACTTCCGGATCGACATGGTCGCGCCCTTGGTCACGACCGGAGGCAGCACGACGTTGACACGGGAGCCGTCGGGCAGTCGCGCGTCCACCATCGGCTGGCTCTCGTCCACCCGGCGCCCCATGCGGCTGACGATGCGGTCGATGACCTGCCGCAGCTGGCGCTCGGAATCGAACACCACCGGCGAGTCCACGATCTCACCCGACGCGAGCTCGATGTAGACCTTCCTGTAGTTGTTGATCATCACCTCGTTGATGTTCGTGTCCCGGAGCAGGATCTCGAGCGGTCCCAACCCAAGTACGTCGTCGAGGAGCGAATCGATCAGGGTGTCCCGCTCGCGCGGGTTGATCACGCGCTCCTCGGCACGCAGGAACTCGTCGACGAGGGTCTGGACGGTCTGCCTGACCTCGTGACGGTCGCTCAGGTCGAGCTGCCCGGCAAAGCGGTTGACGAGCTCGACGTGGATGTCGCCCTTCATCTTCACGAGGACGGGGTCCGGCGCCCGCACCACGGACTGCGGCTGCTTCGCGGCGACCGCCGCGAGAGCTTGCAGGCCGGTGGGCTCACGCTCCGCCTTGGGCGCGCTCGGCCGCTCTAGAGGCTGCTCAACCTGCTCGTCGAGCTCATCGGTGGGCTGCGCTTCCTCGGGGACGACCTCGAGGGGCTGCGCCCCCTCCTCTTCGCGGCGGCGTTTCGCCAGTCGCTCGGAGAGGGTGGTCATGCCGTCGCCTCTGAGTTCGCGATGACCGGGGTCTCCACGCGCAGGTCGCGGAGCGCGCGCAGCGCGGACTGTCGCACCTGCGGGCTGGTGTCATGGCGTGCCATTCGGAGCAGAGTAGGCGCCGCGGCCGGATCTTGCAGACGCCCGAGCGCACGGCTGCGCAGGGCGCGCTCGCGTCGCTTGGCGGCCTGGAGGCCGTCCAGCAGCGGTTCGAGCGAGCTGCGGCGGCGGCGAATGCCGGCCGCCATCGCCAGCACCGGGCCGGCCGCGGTATGCGCGCTGTCGCGCAGGCGCTCTTCGACGTAGAGGTCGGGGGCGGCGCGGCTCAGCTCCACCGCGGCGCGGGCCTGGGGGAGACGCCGCGCGTGCACGGCGCGCAGGAGTGCGTCCGAAGCTCGGAGGCCCCCGATGCGACCGGCCGCCCCGGCGGCGGCGAGCCTGACCGCGAAGTTGCGATCCACGATCAACAGCTCGATCCAGGGGAGCGCGCGCTCCAGCTGGAGCGCTCCGCAGAGCAGGGCGCCGCGGCGCCGGATCGCGGGGTCGGCAGAGCCGAGCGCGTCCATCGCGGCCGTGACCGAACCTCCCTCCTGGCAGGCCTGCAGCAGGCGCTTGTGCTCGGGCGACCCCAGGCGCAGCCGGCGCGTGATGCGGGCCAGCAGCAGGATGGCCTCCTCGTCCTTGACAGGATCGATCTCCAGCGGCTCACCGCCGGTCTCCATCACGCTCTCGAGCCTGCGCAGCAGAGCTGCCCGGTTCCGCTCCGAGCGGATGCGTGAGAACGCCTTCATCGGGCGACCGCCTCTTCCTCTTCCCGCGCCGTCGACTGGTAGCGCTTCACCAGCTCGTCGATCGCCAGCTTGACCTGGCTCTGGCGATCGTCGATGCAGAGCGCACCGTGCAGAGCCGCCACGTCAGGGCGCTCGCCGTCGTGCCGGATCTCGATGTCGATGTTCCGTTCGATCGCCCGCTGCACCGCCGCCCGGCTCATCGGGGCCTTGGCCGCCCGGTTGTTGAGGGCCACTGTGACGTGGCTGTCGGGCAGGCCGATGGCGTCGCGGAGGACCGCCAGGAACTCCGTCGTGCCGGTCAGCGCCGTGATCTCGGGCGTGACCAGGACGAGCACGCGGTCGGAGACGTCCAGAGCATTCAGCGTCAGCTCGCCGAGCGCGATCGGGAGGTCCACGATCACGTGACGGAAGGTGCGGCGGAGGGCGTCGAGCGCCCGCGCGACGGTCGACGGCTCCAGGTGGTCGGTCTCCTCGGCGGCCAGCACGCCCGGCAGCACCATCACACCGCTGCCGTGGTAGAGGATCGCGCCGAGCAGGCCCTCCTCGAAGTCGCGGCCGCTCTGGGCGATCCGCGCGAGGCTCGACTGGGGCACCAGGTTGAGCATAAGCGGCGAGGTCGTGTACGGCACCGAGAGGTCCACCAGCAGCACCTCGCCGGGGTGGACCCGCGCCAGGCCGGCCGCCAGGTTGACCGCGATCGTCGTCCGGCCGGACCCGCCCTTGGCCGAGTAGACCGAGACGATCATGCCCTGCTCGGTGCGCAGCGACCGCGCGGCCACCGCCGCCAGCCGGGCGATCGCCAGCTCGCGCTGCTCGGCGGTGCGGCCGAGCTCCTCGAGCGCCTCCGGCTCGCTCCGCAGCGCCGTCAGCAGGCTTGGCTTGTCGATCCCATAGAGCTGCGCCGACTCCAACGCGACCAGGGATGCCGGGTGCGCCGCGTCGCGCAGCCAGGAGAGCCCGAAGAAGTCGCCGGGCATCAGCGTCGCCACGCGCATCTCGGCGTCCGGGTCCTGCTTCAGCGTCAGCGCGCAGCGCCCGCTGCCGACGATCAGCATGGTGTCGCCCATCTCGCCCTCGGCGAGCAGCAGCTCGCCGGCCTCCGCGGTCACCGGGCGCATGCGTCGGGCGAGCAGCCGGAGACGCCCCTCCGGCAGCGTGTGGAAGACAGGCGCCTGCTCCAGGAGTTCCAGGCGACGGGCCCATTCGGACACCGTCGGCCTGGGAAACCTCTGGGCGCTACCGGTCAGCCCACGGCCACTCTGCGAACGCTGGTCCATCACTGCCATGGGGAAACCGCTCCGCGGTCTCCGCTATACCTGGCTGAAGTGCCAGCGCGCGTCGATCTGGGTGGGACCAACTCCCGTGGACGTGGTCGGGGGGCAGGATGCCACCGGCTGAGTAGGCGCCGGACCGTAGTCCTTGTAGGAGAGGACGGTGTAGGTCGTCTTAGTGTTCGCCAGCAGCCAGTCGAAGTACTCGGCGTCGCACTGCGTGACGATGATCGTCATCGAGGACGACACGCCGTTCCCCGAGGCCTTGCCGGCGGGGCCGACCGCGATCACTCGCAGGTTGGTGAAAGTGGTCTTCGACACGTCGAAGCTCTGGCCGTTCTTGGTGACGCTCGTGTTGGTGATCACGTTGATGTAGTCACCAGCCTGGACGTAGCCGGCCACGCCCTGCAGCTCGCCGGTCGGGATGGCGCGAGCCACCCAGCCCTGCGGAATCGGCAGGTACGCGCTGGTTGCGGTCTGCACTCCGGTGTTCACGAAGAGCATGTTCGCGGTGACCTGTGTGGCCTTGGGGATGGGCACCGCGGCCGCCTGGCCGACGAGCTCCGCCACCTTGGAGTAATGGCTGGGCTGGACGCCCTGGCTCGGCACGGACATGGTCGTGAGCATGTCGGCGGAGAAGGTCTCCCGGGCGGCCACGTCACGCGCCGTGACGACCACCTGAACGTTGGCGGTGCTGTTCTGCGAGCTCACGTAGATGCTCAGCAGCGCGACGCCAAGGAAAGCGATGGCAGCCAGGAGGATGCCAAGGACTAGAGAGAGACGGCGGCCGGCGGCAGTGGCAACGGGCGGGCGTGCAGGTGCAGCTTGCATAACTAGGGTCAGTAGTCTGGCGTATTCGTGGGCGGCGTGTCTCTTCAGGTTTCAGCAGGGTTGTGAAGCCGCGACGACATTCCGCCCACAGGAGCGCCTAGCTTTCCTCGGCCGCCTCCCCCTCCGCGACGATGTCGCCATCGGTGAACAGGATGTCCCGGAGAATCTGGCGCCAGCGCGGGCGGCGCCGGAGCAGGAACTCCAGATCCATGCCGAAGTGCTTGAACTCCTCTTCCTCAGCGTTCCGCATGATCGCCCGCGCCTGGGAGTCCGGCTCCAGGGCAAGGCGCTGCTCGTACCAGCCGATCGCCTCAGCCTCCTCGACCATCGAGGTCAGGATTCGCGCAAAGGTCCTCTGCTCGGCCGACAGCTCACCAGGTGGCTCGTGGTACTGCTCAGTGGGCACCGATCCGAGGTTACGCAGCTAATCCTCCCCTTCGGGGAGGTGCCCGGCGCAGCCGGGCGGAGGGGCCGCGGGTGTGCTGTCAACCCCTCCCAGCCCCTCCCAACCCTTCCCGGAGGGGAGGGGAAGTTGCAGCTAGTGCTTGAAGTGGCGGGTGCCTGTCACCACCATGGGGACGCCCACGGCGTCCGCCACCGCTATCACCTCCGCGTCGCGCACTGAGCCGCCGGGTTGGATGATCGCGGTGACGCCGGCCTTGATCGCCTCCTCGACCCCGTCCGGGAACGGGAAGAAGGCGTCGGACGCCAGGACGGAGCCCTGGGCGCGCTCGCCCGCGCGCATCCCCGCGATCTTCACCGCCTCGACGCGGCTCATCTGGCCGGCGCCGACGCCGACCGCCGCGCCCTGGTTCACCAGCACGATCGAGTTGGACTTCACGTGCTTGGCCGTCAGCCAGGCGATCCTGAGCTCCTCCCACTGCTCCGGCGTCGGCTCCGACGAGGTGGCGATGCTGTAGGCGCTGCGGTCGAAGCCGGCGCGGTCCCAGGACTGCACGAGCAGCCCGCCCTGGACCGAGCGCACGTCGTAGTCGAGGAAGCCGCGCATTGAGCCCGGCACCTCCAGCAGGCGGAGCCGCGACTTGGAGCTCAGCATCTCGGCGGCCTCCGGCAGCACCGCGGGCGCCGCCACCACCTCGAGGAAGATCCCGCTCATCAGCTCGGCCGTGGCCGCGTCGAGCGGCCGGTTGAGCGCGACCACGCCGCCGTACGCCGACACCTTGTCGCACTCGTAGGCCTTCTGGTACGAGTCGGCCAGGTCGTCGCCGACGGCGAAGCCGCAGGGGTTGGTGTGCTTGATGATCGCCGTGGCCGGCTCGTCGAACTCGAGTGCCAGGGCGAGGGCCGCGGCGGCGTCCTGCAGGTTGTTGAAGGAGAGGTCGCCGCCCTGGAGCTGGCGGAGACCGCCCAAGCCGCCGCCGTCCCGTGAGGTCCGGTAGAAGGCGCCCTTCTGGTGCGGGTTCTCGCCGTAGCGCAGCGTCTGCGCGAGGTAGCCCGGGAAGCTGATCTCCGGCGGGAACACGCCGTCGCCCTCCTGCAGCCGCAGCCAGGCGGCGATCTGAGCGTCATACGCCGCGGTATGGGCATAGGCTTCGGCCGCCAGCCGGCGGCGCAGCTCGCGGGAGACCCCGCCCTCGGTCAGCGCCTGCAGGACCTCGGTGTAGCGCTCGGGCCGCACCACCACGGTCACCGACTCGTGGTTCTTGGCCGCCGCGCGGAGCAGCGTCGGGCCGCCGATGTCGATCTGCTCGACCACCTCTTCGAAGCTCGCGCCGGCGCGGGCGGCGGTCTCCTCGAACGGGTAGAGGCTCACGCAGACGAGGTCGATGGTCTGGAGGCCGTGCTCCTCCAGCGTGCGCATGTGGTCCGGGTTGTCGCGCCGTGCCAGCAGGCCGGCGTGCACGCCGGGATGGAGCGTCTTCACGCGGCCGTCGAGGATCTCCGGGAAGCCCGTCAGCTCGCTCACCGACCTCGCGTCCACCGCCGACTCCTCCAGCAGGCGGAGGGTGCCGCCGGTGGAGTAGAGGTCGTAGCCGAGCCGACGCAGGCCGCGGGCGAAGCCCGAGAGGCCTGCCTTGTTACTGACTGAAAGGAGTGCTCGAGGCAAGGCGGGACTCAATGATGCGGATTGCTTCGGGCAGGATGCGGTACTCGGCCTGGTGGATGCGATCCAGCAGGGTCTCCTCGCTGTCGCCGTCGAGGACGGGGACGGCCTCCTGGGCCAGGATCGGGCCGCCGTCGATCTCCTCCGTCACGAGATGCACCGTTGCGCCCGTGACCTTCACGCCGTGGTCCAAGGCCTGGCGGACCGCGTCCATGCCGCCACCGAAGGCCGGCAGGAGCGAGGGGTGGACGTTGAGAACCGTGAAGCGGCGGTGCAGGTCGTGGACGCGGTCATAGCCGGCGCAGACCAGCAGTTGGGCGCCGTGTCCGGCGAAGAACTCGGCCATGGCCTCATCGCGGGCGTCGCGGGACGCGAACTCCTTTTGCGGGAACTCGCCGAGCGGGATACCGCGTTCGCGGGCGATCTCTGCGCCGCCGCAGGCCGGCTTGTTGGTGGCCACGGCGACCACGTCGAAGTCGCGGTCCAGCAGGTTTCGCAGGTTGGTGCCGCGGCCACTGACGAGTACTCCTAGGCGCAGAGGCCCCTCCCCCGCGGCTTCGCGGCGGGACCTCCCCACCAAGTGGGGAGGAGTCTGCCTCCCCTCATGCGAAGAGCACGCGCTGGGCGCCCGACTGCTCCACGACCTCGCCTACGACTGGGAGTGAGCCGGCGTCCGCGGGGTCCATCACCAGGACCATGCCAAGGCCCAGGTTGAAGGTGCCGAGCATCTCCTCGTCGGCGACGCGGCCGCGCTCCTGGATCAGGCGGAAGATCGGCGGCACCTCCCAGCGCGAGCGGTCGAAGCGCGCGGCGAGGCCCTCCGGCAGGGCACGTGGCGTGTTCTCCAGGAGGCCGCCCCCGGTGATGTGCGCCGCCGCCTTCCAGGGCAGCTCGCGCAGCTCGGGCAGGTAGCTGCGATGCGGCGCGAGCAGCACCTCGCCGAGCGGCAGGCCGAGCTCTGGATAGACGTGGTCCAGCCGGACGTCCTCGAACACCTTGCGGACCAGGGAGAAGCCGTTGGTGTGCAGCCCGCTGGAGGGCAGCCCGACCAGGAGGTCTCCCGCGCGCACGCGCGCAGGGTCGCGCACGTCCTCCTCCCGAGCCAGCCCGACGATGAACCCGGCGATGTCGTAGTCGCCCAGCGCGTAGAGGCCGGGCATCTCCGCGGTCTCGCCGCCGAGCAGCGCGCAGCCGGCCTCCCGGCAGGCGGCGGCCACGCCGCTGACGACAGCCGCGAACACCGACTCGTCGAGCTTCGCGCCGGCGAAGTAGTCGAGGAAGAAGAGCGGCTTGGCGCCCGCGGTCGCGATGTCGTTGACGCAGTGGTTGACCAGGTCGTGGCCGATGCCGTCGTGCCGCCCCGCCGCGATCGCCACCTTTACCTTAGTGCCTACGGAGTCGGTCGATGCGGCGAGCAGCGAGCCGTCGGCCAGCTTGTAGAGCCCGCTGAAGGGCCCGACCCCGGCCTGCACCTCCGGCCCGAAGGTCGCCTCGATCGCCGGGCGCACCTTCGCGAGCATGCGGTTGTAGGCGTCGATGTCCACGCCCGCCGCGGCGTACGAGAGGCCTTCGTCGTTCTGCAAAGAGGAGACCGTCACTCAGGCGCGGCGACAAGGTCGCGCGGTCGCGCGGGCAGCTCCGAGGGCTCCTCGAACTGCATCTTGTCCATCTCGAGCTGCTGTGGCACCGGCACCGGGTAGGAGCCGTCGAAGCACGCGCGGCAGAACTCGTCGATGGTGCCGCGGCCGACCGCGCGCATCAGCCCGGGGATCGACAGGTACTCGAGTGAGTCGGCGCCGATCGACTCCCGCACCTGCTCCACCGTGCGGTTGGCCGCGATCAGCTCCTTGGTGCTGCCGATGTCCACGCCCATGAAGCACGGGAAGCGCATCGGCGGCGACGAGATCCGCAGGTGGACCTCCTTGGCGCCCGCCTTCCTCAGCACGTCGACGATCCGCTTCGAGGTCGTGCCGCGCACGATCGAGTCGTCCACCGCGACCACCCGCTTGCCGCGCAGCGAGCGCCGCAGCGGGTTGAGCTTGAGCACCACGCCGGCCTCGCGCAGCGACTGGTCCGGCTGGATGAACGTGCGGTTGATGTAGCGGCTCTTGATCAGGCCCTCGCGGAACGGCAGGTGCGACTCCTCCGCGAAACCGATCGCCGCCGGCGTCCCGGAGTCCGGCAGGGCGATGACCATGTCCGCGTCGACCGGCGCCTCGCGGGCCAGCTCGTGACCCATGCGGATCCTCGCCTCCTCCAGCTCGCAGTTCTTGAGGATCGAGTCGGGGCGCGCGAAGTAGATGAACTCGAACACGCACATCGCGTGCTTGGGCGAGCTTTGGAAGATCTCGGAGTGGACGCCGTGCCCGTCCATCACCACCATCTCGCCCGGCTGGATCTCGCGCACAAAGGTCGCGTTGACCGTGTCGAGGGCGCAGGTCTCGCTGGCGAACACGTGCGCGGGCTGACCGGGCCGCGGGATGAAGCCCAAGCAGAGGGGGCGGAAGCCGTAGGGGTCGCGGATCGCGATCACCTCGTCTGCGGTGATCACGCCGCAGGAGAAGGCGCCGATGACACGCGAGAACGCTCGCCGCACGACCTCGGCCCAGGTCTTGCCGTGCGTGTTCTCCAGCAGTCGGGCCATCACCTCCGTGTCCAGCGACGTCTCGAACTCGATGCCCATCTCCTGCAGCTCGCGGCGCAGCGCGCCGGCGTTCAGCAGGTTGCCGTTGTGGGCGATCGCGCCGGGGCCCAGGACCGGGTGCTGGAAGGGCAGCGGGTGGGCGTTCTCCGCCCGGCTGGCGCCGGTGGTCGAGTAGCGGGTGTGGCCGAGGGCGACGAGGCCCTTCAGCTCCGCCATCTCGTCGGGCGTGAACACCTGGGCCACGAGACCCATGTCGCGCCTGACCTTCACCTCGCTGCCGTCACCCACCGCGATGCCGGCCGACTCCTGCCCTCGATGCTGGAGCGCAAAGAGCCCGAAGTAGGTGAGGTTGGCCACGTCGGTCCCGGCCGCGTGGATGCCGAAGATGCCACACATCTAGCCCACCCCCTCCCCTCCGGGGAGGGTTGGGGAGGGGCCACGCTCTGGAGTTGGGCCGAGCCCACGCTCCCAAACAGCCCGCAGCTCCTCCACCGACTCCCGCACCTGGCCCTCGACCTCGAGCACGTCACCGCCGGCCATCCCGAGCAGCTGCAGCTCCACGTGGTGCCGGCGGGCGAGCGTCTGCAGCTCGGGCATCGCCCGCGATGGCGCGCTGATGATGAACCGGCCCTGGGTCTCACCGAACAGGGTCGCGTCCAGCCGGCCGCCGTCGTCGGGCCGCAGCTCGGGACAGCGCACGCCGACGCGGCCCAAGAGGCAGCATTCGGCGAGCGCGATCAGCAATCCGCCCTCGGCGACGTCGTGGCAGGACTTGAGCAGCCCGGCCCCGGCCGCGTCGAGCACCAGCTGGTGCGCCGCGCGCTCGGCGGAGAGGTCGATGGCGGGCGGCTTGGCGCCGGTACGGCCGTGGACGACCTTCAGGTACTCCGAGCCGCCCAGGTTGTGACCGAGCCGCCCGACCAGGAGCACGAAGTCGCCCTCATCGCGCAGGCCCGCCTGCAGCCGCTTCGAGTAGTCCTCGAGCACGCCGACCATGCCGATCACCGGCGTGGGGTCGATGGCGCCGTCCTCACTCTCGTTGTAGAGGCTGACGTTGCCGCTGACGACCGGGAC
>Ga0070714_100000439_pt1 | contig 30200 bp, 33 predicted proteins | sample LARL83metaG_FD_65450 | JGI IMG/M metagenome (GOLD analysis project Ga0070714, IMG submission 65450) | Corn, switchgrass and miscanthus rhizosphere microbial communities from Kellogg Biological Station, Michigan, USA - LAR L8-3 metaG | ecosystem: Host-associated > Plants > Roots > Rhizosphere ... | reverse complement strand
CCATCGTCAGCTACATCGAAGGCTTCTACAATCGCAAACGGCTGCATCAAACACTCGGCTATCGCATACCTGCTGCTGTCGATGACGAGGCGATGGGTGCTTAATTAACGTGTCCGAAAAGGCCGGGCCGCCTCAGAGTGCATTTTAGAAAAGTCGACCCTGCCCCTATTTTTCGGCCCTCTGTTTCGGCTAAATGTGCACGTCGTACGGCTTTCCCGCGACGCACTTCTCGATGTCTTGCGGGCTGATCTTCGCGTAGGGCTGCAGCTTCACCACGGACCGCACCATGCGATTCTGGCTTTGCTGCACCTCGCCCAGCAAGCGACAGAACTGCGGCGAGTGGCTCAGGGCTTCGGCCTGCTTGCCGACCTTTTCGCCGGCCTCGTCCCCACGACCGATCAGCGTGGCGAACAGGACTCGGCTCATGGCGTGGTCGGTGATGCGTGCGGTGTCGGAAAGAGTCAGGTCGACCAGTTTGACCACTGCGACCCGGTAGTCGCGGGTGAGAACGCGTTGCTCGTCGGTCAGCGGCAAACGGTTCGCGCCGATCTTCACCACGCCCGACGCGTCGATGTCGACCGCCGGCAGCCCCTTGGCATTCATGCTGACCGGCTCGCTGTACAACGACGCGCGCTCAGCTTCGATTTCCCTGGTGGCAGCGCCCGAGCAGCCAGCTATGAGCAAGGCGACAAGCACGGCGATGCCAATGCCCATCGGGCGAAATCGTCTGGTTCGGTTCATCTGAGTCCTCCCTGTTCGGTCGCTCTGTCAACCTCGACATGGACGTCGTATTTGCGCATCTGACAGCAATCCCAGGCGCGCGCTTGTCGTTACATGCATCTACTCTAATGCACGCTTCGGTGCCCTCACACCCGACTTCCGGCATACCAGAATCAAAGGGAGCGGAGCGAGGAGCCCGGTTCTCGCACGGAAACCGGAGTCAGGTTCACTCAAGCAAAACGGAGTCACCATTCGCCGTCCGGGTCAACAGGCACGCAAAATCCGTCTCCGATCTGCGTCGGACCAATCAAAGGCAATCAAAGGAGGGCGAAGGTAATTTAAGTTGCAGGCGTGTTCGTCCTTGAAGGCAGCCGGATCAAAGCCCCTCAATCGGCGCTGATATCTGCGATAGTTTGTTTCGATGTGAATCAGACAGCTGGAGATACGCATGGAGGCCCAGGCTCATATTCATTGCCCGCTATGTCGTTGGGAGCCTCAGGCAGGCAGCCGCTGGAGGTGCACTTCTTCCGAGCCGGGTGCCGGATGCGGCGCGCTCTGGAACACGTTCTGGACAGCGGGCTGCTGTCCAGGGTGCGGACACTTCTGGGCGCGGACGCAGTGCCTTGACTGCAAGCAATCATCGCCTCACGAAGCTTGGTATCACTATCCGCCCAAGGACGAAGTGGAAGGTTGTCGTGATCGGATATTGGAGCGGGTCGATTGATCCCGTGGTCGCATCGGCAGCTGAATTCGGGACGCCAGAAAGTAGGCACATCCAATCGAGCTTTTTGTCCGGCGCACCGAGCCCGGAACCCGGTCGTCCGGGTTACTTTTCCCGCCGCGCCGAGTGGTCGAGCTCCGCGCCCCGAGCTTTTTACCCGGGCCATCTCAGAGCCCGTTACTGTTTCGGGAATTTCCAGACGAACCTGGCGTTGCATGGGCGGATCCGATGGCCGGAGTTATCCAGTGCCCAAGCAGAGCGCGGCAGATGGCATCGGTCGATGGAGTGGAGACGGGTAAGCTTGTGGCGGGTTAAGATGTCACTTAACTTCCGTCCCTCTCTTGATTTATCGTGATTAAGAAATCGATTCAGACGGATTGATCATGCAGAAAACCCTTGGCATCTTCTGGCTTTCATTGAGCGCGACCGGCGGCTTGATCGTCATGCCGGCCCTCCCCGGCTACGCTCTCGCAGCTTTGGTTGCGGCAATCCTTGCTGTCATTGTGTACCGAAATTATTCGTTACCGGAAAGTAAAAGAAAATTCTTGATGATGAGCTTGATCAATTCTTTGATCGGGTTTGGCCTTTATTGGTTGCCGCACGATCCAAATGGCGGTTTGTCAGGTTTGGGCATTTTAATACTGCTAGTAGTTATTGTTCCGAATGGGATTGTATTAAGCGCCATATACAAATCCGAACTCAGAGAGTTGCATGTAAAGTAGATGTGAGTGTTTTCGTGGTTTTTTCAACAAGCTCAAGCAGCTGCGCATCGCGGCCGCCTTTTCCGAAAGGTCTGATCTGGGGTCGATGGCTGCCAGCCGTGATCCCCATCGGCAGCGTTATGATCGCGACCATGTGATTTCCCCGCAGCCATCCATCCGGTAGGCGACGTGCTGGAACGCATCGCAAAGGCGGAGTCCCCATGGAATCGATCGGCGACGATTTGCGAGTCATGCAGCGTACCCCACTGGCGCCCGCGCACGTTGCCGCGTTGCGTGAGGCGGGTACGCAGGCGGTCTACGCGGCCGGCAGCTACCTCGCGCGGCCGGGACAACTGGTCGATCGCTTCGTCTATGTCCTCGACGGCGAAATCGAGGTCGTCAACGCCTACACCGACGAGCGCCACCTGCCATCGACGCTGGGGCCGACCCAGTTCATGGGCGAGATTTCGTTCCTCAACGGCGGCACGTTCTCGATGCCGATGCGTGCGGTGCGCGAGACGACCGTGATCGAGGTGCCACGCGCGACGATGCTGACGCTGATGTCCCAGATTCCCGAGATGTCGGACATCATCATCACCGTTTTCTCCGCGCGCCGCCGCCGGCAGATCGAGCAGCGCGACAGTGCGCTGGTGCTGATCGGCGAGGAACTCGACCGCGATGTCCGTTGCATCGCCGAGTTCGCCACGCGCAACCGTATTCCCTACAGCTCCCTTGAACCTGGCAGCGCCGAGGCGAACGCCGTGGCCGCCACGTGTTCGCTGGCGCCGGGTCGTCCCGCCGTCATTTTTGGCCGGGATACGCCTGTCGCCGATCCCACGCCGGACAAGGTGGCGCGCCTGCTCGGGCTCAACCTGGACCTGGTCGATGACGAGGATTTCGACGTGTTGATCGTCGGCGGCGGGCCGGCCGGCGTGGCGGCCGGGGTCTATGCCGGCGCCGAGGGGCTGAGCGCACTGGTGACCGAGGACATCGCGATCGGCGGCCAGGCGGGTACGTCGAGCCGGATCGAGAACTACATGGGTTTCCCCACGGGTATTTCCGGCGCCGACCTGGTGTGGCGCGGCGAAATCCAGGCCATGAAGTTCGGCACGCGTTTCGCCATGCCGCGTCGCGTCGCGCGGCTCGAAGCGCTGGCGGACGGCAGCTTCTGCGCCACCTTCGACAACGGCAAGCGCATCCGGGCCAGGGCGGTCGTGGTGGCGACCGGCGTGCAATATCGCCGCCTGCCGATCGAGCGGCTGGCCGAGTTCGAGGGTGCGGGCGTCTATTACGCGGCGACCGAAATCGAGGCCCGCTACAGCAAGGGCACGGAGGCGATCATCATTGGCGGCGGCAATTCGGCCGGCCAGGCGGCGATGTTCCTCAGCCGGACGGCGAGCCGGGTGCGCCTGCTGGTGCGCGGTCGATCGTTGGCGGCATCGATGTCGAATTACCTGTCCAGCCGGCTCGAAGCGGAGCCGACGATCACCATCGAATACGGTGCCGAAGTCAGCGCGCTGCACGGCAGCGACCACCTGGAGGCCGTGACGATCCGCAACACCGTGCGCGGCAGCGAGGAAACGGTGCCGACCCGCGCGCTCTTCATCATGGTCGGCGCCGCCCCCAACACCGACTGGCTGACGGGTCTGGTCAAGCTGGACGACAAGGGCTTCGTGCTCACCGGCGAAGCAGCAGGCGCGAACTCGCCCTTCGCCGCCTCGCTGCCGGGCATCTTCGCGGTGGGCGACGTGCGCAGCGGATCGGTAAAGCGCGTGGCTTCGGCCGTCGGCGAGGGGTCGGTGGTGATATCGAAGGTCTGGGAATTCGTCGATCGCGGCTGATCGAATGCGACGAGCAAAGGCGTCGCCATTTCCGGAGATCGCAGGGTTCGCTTGATTCGGCCTGGAGGTGATCCTGACCGGTGTTCCTGGCGCGCCAACCTGAATCAACGAAAGCAGTCCAGCCAGCGCCAATTCGCCGATCGAGGGTGTAGCTTGCGCGGTAAAGCGATTGATCTGGCCAGGGAGGGACGCGATGAATCAGCAGCAGCGCATGTTCTTGGGGCAGTTCGAGGCAATGCAGACGAACCTGCTGTTGCAACGCTATCGAAATGGCGGGCTGGTGCCGGACGCTGAGGTGGCGCTGCTATCGGTTCTTGAAAGCCGAGGCTACTCGCGCGATCGGATTGAAGAAGCGGGGCGGGCCGCAGATATCGCCGTGGCGAGACAGCAGGCCGCGGAACAAGAGACGGCACGGCGCATCGACATGCGGCGGGCGCGGCAGTCCGTGGACCCGGTTTTCAAGCGCTTCAATCTCGCTTTGAAGTGCATGGTGATTCCGGTCGGCGCATTCTTTCTGCTCTTGGCCATTCCTCTCCTGGGCAACTTCATTGTCATTGGAGGCGCGGGACTTCTTGGATGCAACACGGGCGAGGACGAGATTCATCCGTGCATGGTTCTGGGTTCCGATGTCGGAAGCGTAATCTACGGTTACGTCGTGGACATCTTCGTTATTGGGGGGCTCAATCCGTTTCTTGCGGTGATGGCGTTCTTCGGGTTCTTGCACACCCCGTTTGGCGCTGGCTGGTTGCTCACCGTGGTGGGCCTATTTGCGGCGAGAGAAATTCGTCGCCAGCGCTTCCGTTGACCAAACAAGGCAGTGCAGTCAAAGAGGGCGGACGGGTCTATTGAAGCCAACCCGATCGGGTAAGGGTCACCCAGTTGGAAGATATGCGGGGTTTCATGTTTCGATGGATCAAGGACATCTGGACCGGCTCTGAACCCGTTGAGTTCATCAGCGCGTATGGCCTGACGGAATCCGTGGCGCGGCTAAAGGCTGCGACGAAGAGGCGGTCGCTTTTCGGTGTGTCCGAGCAGGCTGCGGTCGGCCGCGTCAGCGAAACGCGTGTTTCGCTACGGCGTGTGATTCCGATGATCGGAAATTCGTTCAAGCCGGTGTTCACCGGTCGCTTCGGGCAGGCCCATGGCCAGGTGGTGCTGACCGGGCGGTTCGGGCTTAGCTGGTTCGTGAAGCTATTCATGGCGTACTGGTTCGGGTTCTGTGTGCTGTTTGTGGCGCTGTCGCTGCCGGCAGCCACACACAAATCCGTCGAAGCATTTACACCGTTGGCAGGCGTCGGCATGTTCGCGTTGGGGCTTGGCATGACGCGCCTGTTTGCCTGGTTCTCGCGCGACGATCCCGCGTGGCTTTCGGAGGTGATCCGCACGGCGCTGCATGCGCCGGTATCGGCCGAGGCCGCTTCGGCATTGCCTGCGCCGAGGCCGTCTGACGCGCGTCCGCGGTTCATTCTCGTCGTTACCGGCGTTTTCTGCGTGTTCGGCATGATGTCCTTTGTCGGAGCGCTGCAGGGCATGGGTGCAGGGAGCATCCATGCAAGTGGTTCACTGATCGAGCGCTATCCGGAAGCCGTGCGTGCCGCAGCCGTGGTCAACGGCGTGATGTTGCTGGCGTGTGCCTATGGCATCTACCGCCGTTACCTGTTCGCGTGGTGGGCCGGATTCGTGGTGCTTCTGCTGGGACAAAGCTACTCGTTGGTCGACCTCCTCACTCGCGGAGATCTGGGCAATGCACGCGTGCCCGGTATGCTCTTCGGTGTCGGATCGGCCATTGTCGCTGCTTTCTGGGGCCGCTGGTGGTACGCGCAGCGAGGCCACTTCACGAGGTGAAAAAGCCCGAGCGTGGGATGCCCGTTTTTGTTCGAACCGATGAGGAAAGACGATGGGAACGATGACGCTGGCTGGGGATACGCTCAAGCTGGAATGGTCCGTCAGATACAAGGGGCCCATGCCCGTGGAAACGGACGGCAACAAGACGAACTATTCGTCGTTGAATCAGCCGGGCTACGAGGCTTTTGTCCATTTCGAGCAGCCGTCCTTCCTGGCGGGCCAGGAAGACGTTGTTCTTTCGGCGGCGCAGGCCGGGCATCTGAAATTCATTGCGAACGTCACGGTGAAAGCGGGAGACGGATCCTGGAAATGCGGGTGGTTGCAGACTATTCGCAAGGCGGATCGGCGTGCGCTGTACCAGAAAGGCCGGGCTCTGCATTTCCGCATACATCCATTGCCGGTCCGCGACGTGGAGGATGCGAGCGACTGGCCATTCTCCGATACGCCTTGCGAGCTCACGCCTGGCGTACACAAAATGAAGTCCGAGGATTCGCCCATTCACTATGTGCCGAAAGTGCACCCGCGTGATTCGAAGTCTCTGCTGGTATCCAGCGCCGGCGAACTCGACTTTCTTACCTTGCTCGTCTGCTACCGGAAGGCAGACAAGCAATTGATTGTTCTCGATGGCTTTCAGTGGTCCCTCGATTTCAGCGGTACCTACAAGTACGACCAGAAGCAGAATGTAAATTGGACTCCCAACGGAGCAGGGCTGACCGTTCGCCAGATTGCGCAGCCCACGGCCGGCATGGATTGCGACGAAGACCAGCCACCCCTGTATTCGCTGTGGGGCGCGGAGCGGCTCTCCCTGAGCCCGGATTGCGCAGCCGATCACATGCAAGAAAGCTTCGATGGCGAAACCTGGTCCATGCACACCGATCACACCGATGACGAAGGCCGGGTTGTCATCAGTTGGCGGCCGGATCTGCATTGACGGCCGAAACGAGAAGCCACGATTCCGGCATCGCGATCGATAGCGCGATGGACGGACCGGGCGATGGCACTTCCAGCCTCATGGTCGAGGCTCCTGTATCGTGCCGCCCTGATCTCGAAGAAACATCATGACGAAAAGCTACGATCCACCGCTGACCACGAATCCGCACGCTCCTCTCTATCGCGCCGACAAGGCGATCAGGGCAGCGCAGCAGCGGCTGGATGACGCTGTCGATGCGAAGCGGCATCACACCAGCCAGAACCTGGCCCATGAAGTGATCAAGGAGGCTCGCGAAGGGCTCAGGAAGTCGGAACAGTTGCGCGCGCTCAGGATCAGGGAGCTCGCGCAGCAGGCCGCGGAGGCCGATTCGGCGGGATAACGAAAGGAAGGCAAGAGCCGGATTTCGGGAAAATCCATGGCCTTCTTTACGGCTACTCCGGATCGCTCATCGGCGCCCCTTGCTCGAAGACAAGGTGCGCACGATCAGGACGGCCAGCAGCGGAATGGCGATCGCATAGGCGTACTGGGTGCGCGACACGCCGATGCCGAGCGGAAACCAGATGCCGGGGATGCCGATCGCGCTCAGCTCGTCGGGGAACTGCGCGATCAGCACCCACGCCATCGTGGCGAGTGCCAGGAGCCGCATCGGGCCGTTACGAAGGATGCGCACGGCCATCAGCACAAGCAGGGCGAGCAATCCCAGTCGGCTGATCTGCGTCAGCGCCGCGACATGCATCGCGCCACCGGCGACACCCGCGATGGCCAACACCACGGCGGCGACGTCGACGGCTCGCCATGCACGCGGGCACCAACGGTTCCAGGCGAGCGCCCACGCGGCCATGCCGATAGGCGCCAGGATGGCGTTCATCCACCACACGTAGGCAGGCAGGCTGAGCAGGTCGGTCCACGCGTAGGTGGGGTTCTCCAGACGCTTCAACGCCGACAGCACGAGCGCAATGCCGGCCAGCGCGAGGAAGCCGGGATGGCTGCTGCGTCGCCGGAACGCAAACGCCAGGCCGGCGAGTGTGAACATGGCGAGCGGTTCGATCAGGTCGACGATGTAGCCCGCGATCGTGCGCCACCATTGCACGCGGTACAGCGCATGGCCCGTCGGACGTGGCGCCAGCAGTGGCGCGATGTGCATGCCGCCGCCATCGTCGGCGGCCGCGTTGCCCGGCTGCATGAACGTGCGGATCGCGAGGACGCCGCGGCTGCCGGCTGCATCGGCGGGCAATGCGAAAATCATGGGTCGCGTGCCGACGACCCGGGGCGCTGCGCCGAGCCGGCCCGATCCGCCCAGCCGCACGCCGTTCCAGTACAGCTCGTAGCCGTCGTCGACGGCGGTCGGGCCGAGAATGTCCCAAGCACGGCTTCCGGCGGGCACCTCCACCGTGCGGCGATACCAGGCATACCCCTGGTAGCCGGGGTGGCCGTGCGCCATCCATCCGCCGACGTAGCCGGGCAGGCCGACGTCGGCGTCGTGGCTGCCGGGCAGAGCGGTCAGGTCCATCGTTTCCCAGGCACGGTCGTCCATGCCGGGTTTCGCCCATCGCAGGTCGTCGCCGATGCGGAACCGCCACGCGCCGTCGAGGTTGCTGGCGGCTGCGCGCAGCCCGGGTGGATCGGCGCGGCCTCCGATGGCCAATGCAACGATCACGACGGCCAGGCCGACCAGCGTCGCGGCGACGATGGCGGCCAGGAGGTCGCGCCGGGTTCTGTCCATGCGGATCGACGCCATGCGCTCAGTTGCGCGTGAAGTGCTGCATGTCGTGACCGGCACGGCGCACGTCGAAACCGGTGATGCGGCCATCGGCGTTGCGGGCGAAGACGAACCGCACGCGCGGCGCGCCCGCCCGGAACATGACGTCGCGGGCCTCGGCCAGCATCGGCACCGGCTTGTCGTCGCGACTGATGCTGACCAGGCCGTCGCCTTGCCGCTCGATCCGCATCGCATGCCCGGGCGCCATCTGGTAGCTGCCGACGTAGGCGTCGAGTTCGCCTGCCGCCAATTGAATGTGGCGCGGTTCGACCGGCACTTCGATGGTCTGGCTGGACACCATCTTCCAGCTGCCGTGTTTGCGCAGCCACACTTCGGTCGAGCGGAAACTGTCGTGCGCGGTCTGGCCGCCGGTGACGAAGGTGGCGTTGTCGGTGAAGCTGGTCACGGCGACGTCGCCGTGCAGTGCCACGTGGAAATCCGACTGGACCAGGGTGTTGTGCGTACCTGCCGGCGGCGGCGAAGCGCCGGCGACGATATCGTGCTTGCTGGACAGCGTGCCGTCTTCGCCCATGAACACCACATCGGCATCGAGCAGCTTGTCCAGCGTCTTCGCGTCGCCACTGGCCGATGCGTCGGAGAACGCCTGCGACAGGCGCGCGATTGTGGCGGTGTCCGTCTCGGCGGCCCGCACGCCCACCGTCGCGGCGAGCGCCGCCACCAGCATGAAACCTTGCACGCAACTCTGGCGCATCGTGGCATCTCCGGCAGGCAATGACGAAGCTTAGGCACGCCTTCGCGGGATCAACCCGTGCAGGAAGTCATGCGTCTGTGGCGCGGAAGGCCGGTGGTTGCTCGATTGGCGTTGAGCGAGTGGAGAAGGCCGAAGCTGTTCCATAATCCAAGACGAAAGATTAAGGAGCGCGAATGAACATCAGGGTCAAAGTGGCGTGCATAAGCCTTGTTCTCTTGCTTGGAGGTGTCCACCTCCATGCGCAGAACCATGAGGCTCCTGAAATTTTTCGTGCTGCGGAAGTGGCGCGCCGGGACTTTGCCTTGCGGCTCGAGGAGGGCAGCGCCATGAAGTGGAAATATTCGGCGTACGTTTCAGACATAAGCAACTACAACGTAGGCATAAGCGAGAATAACGACGGCTATACAGTGGTTTTCCTGCTGAAGAAAATTGCCGTGAAAATCAAGGGTGGTGGCGGGGAGTACAAAGTCAGCAAGGGAAACCTGAAGATAACTCGGTTCCTGGGATACAAGTGAAACTCCCGAACATTCTCGTCAAAAAGCCCTCAATCAGGCGAAAGCGCATCCGCGCGACATCGCTAGCGAGTCCCTTTCGCGTTGCATGGCTCACCTGCAAGTTGCCGTTGCAGATCGCTGATCGGCCTTTGATGTAGCGATCAATCCAGCAAGGTCAGCATCGCCGCATAGCGCTTGTCGGCCGGGTCGCGGGCGTTGGATTCCATGCGGCTCAGCCATGCCAGGGTGCGGCTGGTCTGCTCGCGCATGGCTTTTTGCGAGAGGTCGAAGGTGACCGAGTCGGCGACCTGGTGCAGAAGGATCACGAAGTCGCATGGCGAGCGGCAGGACTGGATCAGGCCGACGATCTGGAAGCAAATTTCCTGTATCTGCGACTTGATCTCGGTGTCGCTGCTGGTTTCGCCCAGCAAATCCTGCGAGGCCTCTTCCAGATAGACGTCCATGATGGCGTCGTTGGGAAAGGGCTGGCGCATGGCGGCGCCTACCTTGGCGGTGAGCGCGGGGTCGTCGGTCAGCTTGCGGGTGAGCTTGCGAACGCGCTCGCGGACGATCTCGATGGCCTTGTTGATGTCGGCACGGTCGGGCACCAGGTTGACCACGGCGCCGTTGAGCTCCTTGGCCACGCGTTCGGCAATAGCCTTCTCGTCGCCGGTAATGCGTTGTACCCGATTCCTGAGCGGCCCTGTCAAGGCCTGCCTGAGTTTCGGTCCGCTGTTGCCATGTTCCTTGAACATCGCCCCGAAGACCGAGTCGAGGATCGGCTTGAGCTGCTCGTCCCAGTGCAGCATGTGGCGGCGGTCTTCCACCGGGCCCTTGCTCGCGTCCTGGTTGACCTTGATCGCCTTGGCCTTGGTCGCCCAGTCGGGGCGCCCGACAAACGTGACCTTGCCGTCGGCATCGATCGACATGCCGAACTTGGCGTCGTCGTCGCCCTCGTCATCGCGCTTGTTCTTTGGCATCGACCTGATCCCCTCGATATCAGTCGTGCCACGCAATATAGCGAGAACCCCGCAGCGGATCACGCGCAGCGGATCCGGCAGATTCACCGGGCTGCGGTTTCAGTGGGGAACGTGTTTGCAATGCGAATCGACCCGCTGCGCGACGCATCGCATTTTTGCCACGCACGCCGGTGCGGCTATGCTGGCCCGATCCATGCCGGGAGTGAGCACATGTCCGATCCAAGCACGTCGCGTTTCGATGTCAGGCCAGTCACGCACGCGCAGGCGCTGCACGTCAGCCGATGGAAGCGCCGGGCATTGCTGGCAGCGATGCTGACCACGTTCAGCGCGCTCGCCTGCGCGCAGAACGTGAATCCCGATGAGACCGGCCATGAGCCCGTCAGCACGCGGGAAGCACTGCACAACGCGAAACCGGTGACCGCCAAACACGCCATGGTGGTCAGCGCGCAGCACCTGGCCACGATGGTCGGCGTGGACATCCTCAAGCGCGGCGGCAACGCGGTGGACGCCGCCGTGGCGGTGGGCTTTGCGGAAGCCGTGGTGCATCCGTGCTGCGGCAATATCGGCGGCGGCGGGTTCATGACCATCCACCTCAAGGATGGCCGCAACCTGTTCCTCAACTTCCGCGAGAAGGCGCCGGCGAAGGCCACGCCGACGATGTTCCAGGATGCCGAGGGCAACGTCGTCGAGGGCCGCAGCACCGATACCTATCTCGGCGTAGGCGTACCCGGCACGGTGATGGGTTTCGATACCGCGTTGAAAGCCTACGGCACGATGTCCTTGGCGCAGGTGATTGCACCGGCGATCAAGCTGGCCCGCGACGGCTACGTGCTGCAGCAGGGCGACGTCGACAGCCTCGACTCGGCCAACGACGATTTCGCCAAGCATGCCAACGTGGCGGCGATCTTCCTCAACCATGGCAAGCCGTTCAAGGTCGGCGAGCGGCTGGTGCAGAAGGACCTCGCGCGCACGCTCGAGCTGATCGCGAAGGGCGGCACCAAGGCGTTCTACGAGGGGCCGATCGCGCACGCCGTGGTCAAGGGCAGCGACGCCAACGGCGGCATCCTGTCGCTGCGCGACTTCGCCGACTACACCGCGCAGTGGGAGAAGCCGATCCAGTGCGAGTACCACGGCTACACCGTGGTGTCGGCGCCGCCGCCGAGCTCGGGCGGCGCCACGCTGTGCCTGATCCTGCAGATCATCAAGCCTTACCCGCTCGCCAAGTGGGGCTACGGTTCGGTCGACAGCGTGCACCACATCGTCGAGGCCGAGCGCCGCGCCTTTGCCGACCGCAACACCTACCTGGGCGATCCGGCCTTCGTGCACAACCCGATCGACACGCTGCTCTCGGACGCGCACGCGGCGAAGCTGCGCGCCACCATCAAGCCGGACAAGGCCACGCCGTCATCCGAGGTCCAGGGCAGCCTCGGCGCACCCGAAGGCAACCACACCACGCACTACTCGGTGGTGGACAAGGACGGCAACGCCGTGTCCACCACCTACACGGTCAACTTCCTGTTCGGCAACAAACAGATTGCCGGCGATACGGGCTTCTTCCTCAACGACGAGATGGACGACTTCACCGGCAAGCCCGGTGTGGCCAACGGCGCCGGCCTGGTGCAGGGCGTGATCAACCAGGTCGAGCCGGGCAAGCGGCCGTTGAGCTCGATGACGCCGACCATCGTGCTGCGCGATGGCAAGCCGTTCATGCTCACGGGCAGCCCCGGCAGCGCCACCATCATCTCGTCGGTGCTGGGCAGCTTCCTCAACGTGGTCGACTTCGGCATGAACATGCAGCAGGCCGTCAACGCGCCGCGCCTGCATCAGCAGTGGTATCCGGATGTCGTGTACGCGGGGCAGGGCCTGCTCACGCCGCAGTCGCAGAAGACCCTGGAAGCGATGGGCTATACATTCAAGAAGTTCAGCGGCGGTGCGGTGGAGGCGATCCTGCTCAATCCGAAAACCGGCCTGCTCGAGGGCGCCAACGATCCGCGTCGTCCGGCCGGTCTGGCGGCGGGCTATTGAGGATTGTTCCGCAACGGCGAGCGGTGATTTTCGCCGCGCTTCGGTTTCGCCGCCCGCCCTGAGGGTGCAACGACGATCCGCATGCACCGCGATGGTCATGTTGTCCGAAGCACGATTGCGAAGAGGGTGAGCGCCATGAGTGATCAGCATGCCGACGAGGTGTTTGCCGGTTCCGTGCCGGAGCTCTACGACACGTACATGGTGCCGCTGATCTTCGCGCCGTATGCGGACGACCTGGTGAGCCGGCTGCGGCCAAGGCGTCTTTCCCGGCTGCTGGAAATCGCCGCCGGTACCGGCGTGGCCACGCGTGCGATGGCGGCGGTGCTGCCGGAGAGCTGTGCGATCGTCGCCACCGATCTGAATCAGGCGATGCTCGACCAGGCACGCGCCGTGGGAACTCCACGCGCCGTCGAATGGCGCCAGGCGGACGCGATGCATTTGCCTTTTCCGGACGCGACGTTCGACGCCGTCGTCTGCCAGTTCGGTGCCATGTTCTTTCCGGACAAGGCGAGGGCGTTCGCCGAGGTGCGCCGGGTGCTCGGCAAGGGCGGCGTATTCATCTTCAGCGTGTGGGACCGGATCGAGCAAAACGAATTCGCCGACGTCGTCACTGCCTCGCTGGCATCCGTCTTCCCGTCGGACCCGCCGCGCTTCATGGCGCGCACGCCGCACGGTTATCACGACCTCGAGCGCATCGCACGGGATCTGGGCCAGGGCGGTTTCATCCAGACGCCCCGGATCGACACCGTCGCGGCGCGCAGCGTTGCAGAGTCTGCACGGGAGGTCGCCCTGGCCTACTGCCAGGGCACGCCGTTGAGGAACGAGATCGAGGCCCGCGATGCCGCACGGCTCGGTGAAGCCACCGAAATCGCCGCGGACGCCATCGCAAGGCGATTCGGAGCGGGCCATGTCGACGGCAAGATCCAGGCGCAGGTCGTCACCGCTGAAGCGGACGACTGACCTGCGGGAACAGCGCGGGCAAAAGTTGATGCACTGTCAGAGGTGGCTTGCGAAGAACGCCTCGGCCGTGGCGATCGCGGTGGCGTGGGTGCGTTGCTGAGGCACTTGGAAGTGCTTGCACAGCGGCTCCTGCTGTCGGCCCAGCGCGGTGCAGTCGGCCAGGAAATCGTAGTGGCCGACGCCCTTCAGCGTCTTCAGGGTGGCGTGGGGCAGCAGGCTCGCGGCGAACTTGCCGTTGCTGGCCGGCGGCGCGACCGGGTCAGCGTCGCCGAGCAGGATGCTCACCGGCGTGTTGACCATCTTCAGGCTGGCCGGGGCGAGCGCCTCGATGCCGCCTGGCGCCATCATGAACACGGCGCGCACGCCGGGTATCGCGTAGTCGTCGCCGGCGTGTTTTGCCAGCGCCGCCATCTGCGGCGTCTTCAGCGCCTGCTCGCGGGCGGCCAGGGTCTGGTCGGGCGCCTCGGCCTGCGGTGCGCACGTGGCATCCGCGGGATGCGCGTGGCAGAACGCGATGTAGTGGTCGATGTCGACCCGCGCGCCGGCGCTCACCAGCGCTGCAAAACCGCCCATCGAGAAGCCGGCCACGCCTAGCCGCTGCACGTCCACGTGCGGCCCGATCCGCGCATCGGCCTTCGCGGTATCGAGCGCTGCGCGCAGATCCACCGCACGGTCCCATACCAGCAGGCCGCCGGCCATGGTCATCGGGTCGCGGCCGTTGGTGCCGGGGTGATCCACCGCGATCACCACGTTGCCGGCCCGCGCCAGCGCCGTGCCGAACCAGGCCATGATCCGCGCGCTGCCGCCGAAGCCGTGCGAGAGCAGGATCACCGGATGGCGTCCCGCCGCGAACGGCGCATCGGCGGCGGCGCGGCCGGCGTCGAACAGCGGCTTATCCGGCGGCCCGACCTGCAGCGGCGTTTCACTGACGCCGGTAGTGGCGGGGTACCACACGGTGATGCGCAGTGCGTCGCGGTGTTGCGCATCGCGCAGTACGGCGCTCGGCGTGTGCGCCACGCGGTGGGTTTCGCCGACGGTGCTGGCGTGCGCCACGGTGCAGGCGAGCAGCGTGGCGGCGGCCAGGGCAAGGCAGGAGATGCGTGCAGTCATGCGGTCCTCGTCGATGTGATGTTCAAGCTTGCAGCGGCAGCCAGATCTCGACGTCGCCGATGCCGCTGACGTCGTCGAAATCCGCGCTGTATTTTTCGAAATCGGGAGCGTCGGCCACCTGCAGTCCCGAGCGCGGCAGCCAGTCGCCGACGAAGGCCTGCCACGTGCGGCGGATGCCCGAGATGTGCCCGTGATGGGTGGCCACCACGTACTCGCGTGCCGGCAGCCGCAAGGTGGCCAGCGCCGGATCGAGGCCGCCGAAACCCGGCACGTCGACACCGACGATGTATTCGAAGCTGCCTTCGTCGTCGCTGTTGCAGAACACGCCGAAGGCGGTGCGCTGCTTCGGCAGCGCGGCCGCGTGATGCAGGGACAGGCGTTGCCACTGCGCCGGAATGCCCTGGGTGGTGTCCGCCGTATAGCGGCAACCGAGCCCGGCGATGAGCCGCGTGCGGTCGCGGGCCAGCCGCGGTTCGTCCAACGCCACGCGTTCGCCGTCGGCGGTGCGCCAGGGTTCGACCAGCGCAAGGCCGTCCACCGAGCCCCGCTCGCGCACGCTCGCCGGGCTCAGGCCGAACTGCTCGCCGAACGCGCGCGTGAATGCCTCATGCGAGCCGTAGCCGCTGCCCAGCGCCACCTCCAGGATGTCCGGCGCGCCAGCGGCCAGCCGGCGCGCGGCCTCGCTCATCCGGCGCGCGCGCAGGTAGCGCATTACCGAGCACCCGGTCATCGCCGGAAACAGCCGCGCCAGGTGGAACGGCGACACGCCAGCCACTTCGGCGATGCGGCCGAGCGATAGTTCCTCGCTGTAATGGCTTTCGATGAACCAGAGCGCTTTTTCGGCAGCAGCCATCGCTGGGATCCGGTGGCGGGGGTCGACCGGTGCAGAGTAACCGCAGCCCTGGCGGCTGCGTTTGATCGTTCTTGCGCCGCGCCTGGCACGACGCATGCCGGCATGCGCATTCCGATGATCCGTCGCCCGCGAAGGGGACTAGACTGGCGTCGGTAGACGTTCCCGCCCCAGGGCGTGGAGGGTTCCGGCGTGGTGATCTGGGCGTACGCAGCCATCCTGGCATGGTCTCTTGCCACGCCTGCCGTGCCTGCTGCGGCTACGCCGGTGGCGTCGCCGATGCCGCGCCCGGAGCAGGTCATGGCGGTGCCGCCGGAGTTGCGCGCGCAGCTGCAGAAACAGGTCATCGACGAGGGCGGTTCGGAAAGGTCGCGCCTGGAACGGCTAACCGCCTTCCTGTTCCAGAAGTCGGGCCTGGGCATGCAGTATTCGGCCGACGCCACCTTGACCGTCGAGCAGGCCTATCGCACGCGCAAGGGCAATTGCCTCACCTTCACCCTGCTGACCGTGGCGCTTGCGCGCGCGTCCGGGCTGGACGCGTACGGGCAGGAACTCGACGACATCGTGGCGTGGCGCGTGGACGACAAGCTCATCTACGGGTTCAACCACGTCAACGCGGGCATCAGCATCGGCAACCTGCGTTTCACGGTGGACGTGGCGCGCGATCTGGTGATGGCGCGGAATGCGCCCGAGCCGGTGTCCGACCAGCGGCTGCTCGCGCTCTACTACAGCAACCGCGCCACCGAGCTGCTTGCCGGTGTCTCGCCCGCGATGGCCACGCCTTACATGGACCTCGCCCTGCAACTGGCTCCGCGCTATGCCGGCGCCTGGGCCAACGCCGGCGTGATGCGTCTGCGCCAGGGCGATCGCCAGGCGGCGGAACGCGATTACCTGAGAGCGCTGGCGCTCGACCCGAAAAATGCGAGCGCGCTGCTCAACCTGGTCGCGCTGTACCGGCTCAACGGCGATGAAGCGCGCCGCGCCATCTATGCGCGCCGCATCGAGAAGATCCGCGCGAAAGACCCGTACTTCCATCTCCTGCAGGCCGAGGACGCCGAGAAGCGTGGCGATTACGCCGGCGCCGTGCAGCATTACCGCAGCGCCATCCGCCTGTATGACGGCGACCCGCGTTTCTACCTCGGACTGGCGCGAGTCTACCGCCAGCTCGGCGAGGCACGCCGCGCGCGCCGGGCCATGGATCGCGCCGCCACGCTCAGCCGCACCATCGCCGCAAACCGGAACTAGTTCCAGGCCGGGCGGCCGGTCAGGATTTCTTGCCGCTGCCGTCCTGCTTGTTCACCGTCGCCCACGCGATGCGTTCGGCGGTCTTCTCCGATTTGCCCTCTTTCTTCTCGCTCTTCTCGATGTGCGAGGCTTCGCGTTTCTGCTTGTCGCTGTACGAGGATTTGTCGCCCTTGGACATGATGATGCTCCACGGCCAGATGAGCCTCCACGCTAGCGGGCGCCGGGTTAACGCTGGGTCGTCGATCGACCACGATGGTGTCGATGGCGCAGCCGTCCGGTGACCGCAAGGTTCCGCGCCGACATTGGTTGAAGGAGCGAACACCTTGCCATCCCATGAATGAATCAGTCCGTTGCCTCACCCGTGGGAGCGCTGAGCATGTCGCGGATGCGCGAGGCCAGGGCGCTCAGCGCAAACGGCTTGGCCAGCACCTGCGTGCCTGCATCGAAGGTGCCGAGCCGGGAGCTTTCCGTGTAGCCGGTGATGAACAGCACTTTCAGTGCAGGGCGTGCGAGCCGGGCACGCTCGGCCAGCTCCCGGCCGTCGATGCTGCCGGGCAGGCCGACGTCGGTCACCAGCAGGTCGACCGGCGCTGCCGACTGCAGCACGTTCAGGCCGGTGCGTGCGTCGCCCGCCTCGATCGTGGTGTAGCCATAATCGCGCAGCACTTCGCCGACCAGCATGCGTACGGTCGGCTCGTCATCCACCACCAGCACGGTTCCTGCCGCCTCCGCGTCCTGCGCGGTGGCGCTTCGCTCGCGCTCCCCATCACTCCGGGCCGAGCCCTCGTGCCGGGGCAGGTAGATCGCCACCGAGGTGCCGTGTCCCGGCGTCGAATCGATGTGCACCTGGCCGCCGCTTTGCCGCGCGAAGCTGTAGACCATCGACAGGCCCAGTCCGGTTCCCTGGCCTTGCGGCTTGGTCGTGTAGAACGGGTCGAAGGCGCGCGCGATCACTTCGGGCGGCATGCCGGTGCCGTTGTCGGTGACGCGCAGGCGTACGTAAGGCCCGGCAAGCAGATCGAGAGCCTTGGCCTGAGCCGCGTCGAGCTGCACGTTGTCCGTTTCGATGACCAGCTTGCCGCCTTCGGGCATGGCGTCGCGCGCGTTGATGCACAGGTTCAGCAGCGCGTTCTCCTGCTGGTTCGGGTCGCACAGCGTCGTCCATAGATCCGGCGCGGCAATCACCTCCATGCTGATGTGCGGGTCGATGGTCCGGCGCAGCAGTTCGGCCATGCCCTGCACCAGCTCGTTGAGGTTGGTCGGTTTCAGTTCCAGCGTGTTCCGGCGCGAAAAGGCCAGCAGGCGGTGGGTCAGCACCGCGGCACGGTCGGCCGCGCCGCGGGCCGCGGTCAGGTAGCGGTCGAGGTCGTTGTAGCGGCCTTGGGCGACGCGCGTGTGCATCAGGTCGAGACTGCCGATGATGCCGGCGAGCAGGTTGTTGAAGTCGTGCGCGATGCCGCCGGTGAGCTGGCCGACGGCCTCCATCTTCTGTGCCTGGCGCAATGCATCCTCCGCCTGCGCATGCTCGCGCGCCTCGGCATGAAGCGCCTCGACGGCACGGCGCAGTTCGGCGGTGCGCGCGTCCACCTGCGCTTCCAGCGTCTCGGTAAGGTGGCGCAACGCAGTCTCGCTTTGCCGCAGCTGATCCTCGGCGGCGCGCTGCTCGGTGATGTCGTGGCCGATCTTCAGGAAGCCGCGGAGCTCGCCTTGCGGACCGTGCAGGGCGCTCATGCGGCCGTCGATGAACACGCGCGTCCCGTCCCGCCGCAGATGCCACCGCACATCCGGGGCGACGCCATGTGCGCGGGCGAGGCCCATCTCCTTTTCCGGCTGCCGCGCGCGGCGGTCCTCGGGCGTGAAGATGATTTCCGCGGATTGTCCCAGTACCTCTTCCGCGCTCCAGCCGAAGACAGCGGCGGCGCCCGACGACCATTGGCTGATCCGGCCCTCGGGATCGATCGTGAAAATGGCATGGTCGCGGGCGCCTTCCACGATCAGGCGCAGGCGCTCCTCGCTTTCGCGCAGAGCGTCCTGGGCCTGCCGGCGGTCGGTGACGTCGAGCACCACCTCGACGGTCTCGTGATCTATCTTGCATGCGGCAAACAGGCCCCACCAACGCGAGCCGTCCTTGCGGAAATACTGCTTCTCGTAGGGCGTGCTTTCCCCGACGCTGGTGAGCTCGTCGATGGCATGCAGGGACATCGGATGGAACTCTCGCGGAGTCAGCTGCTGCCAGCTCAGGCCCAGCGCTTCCTCCCGACTGAAGCCGGTCATGGCAAGGAAGCCGCCGTTGGCGCCCGTCACGGTGAAATCCGGCCCCCAGAAAATCACGCCGACGGTGTTCATGGAAAACAGCCCCTTGAGCCGCGCCTGGCTTTCGAACAGCGCTGCCTGGCTGGCTTCCAGTGCGGCGTTGCTGCGGCGCAGTTCGTCGTTCAGCACGCTGTCGTCGCCAAGCGCATTGTCCGGGTCGATTCCGTTGCGCCGGAGTGCATTGCGCAGGCAGGCGATTTCACGCTCCAGCGAAGCCGTCCGGTCGCTGCGGCCTGAGCTGTCGTCGGTGCCGCTGGGGCTGTTCGCATTCATCGTTCGGGCGCGATCAGGGCGTGTCCTCCGCGTTGCCCGCGGACACGGAATCCGCAGGCGACCCGAGCGTACGAACCGGCCACGAGAAGGGAATGTGCAGGTTTCGTCTAGCCGGCCATGCGATCGGGCCGGCAACGCCGACATCGTCAAGGGCGAGAGACACGCCGCGCCGATCGCTTCGGGCGCCGCTTCATGCGGTCACTTCATCTCACGCCGTTGACCGGGCCAGAGGATCTCCCTGGCCCGGCAGGTTGCGAACGGCTGGCACGGTGGTTCGATCCCGCGCGCCGCCGCCTTTTTCAGGACTTCTCGATGGAAGCCTGGGCTTCCTTGAGCGTGCGTGCGCATTCGTCGCAGCAGACCTCGACGGTTTTGCCGCCGATCGTCACGCTGATCGCGCTGTCGTCCAGGGGGTAGTCGCAAGCTGCACAGGTCTTCTGGTTCATGGTCGTGATCTCCGTTGGCCCGACGATTCGGGCGCCTCCATCAAAGCGCGTGAGGCGGCGGTGCCGCTGTCGGAATCTTCAGCGATCGTCATGCCCGGCGCGCCGTCCGTGCGGTCAGCGAAGCAGCACGGCGCGGCGGAACTCCGCTGGCGTGCGGCCGTAAAGTTGCCGGAAGGCCGCGCTGAAGTGGCTGTGGCTGGAGAAGCCCAGTTGCAGGCCGAGCGTGGTCAGGTCATCGCCGTCGGCGAGCAGGTCGAGCGCGCGCGCGAGGCGCAGGCGCAGCTGGTAGCGGTAGAGCGGAATGCCCTCGACCTGTGCGAATACCTGAGTGAGGTAGACCGGCGATACGCCGATCTCGCGGGCGATTTCGGCCAGTGTCCAGCGGCGCGCCGGGTCGGTGGTGAGCAACAGCTTGGTGCGGTCGACCAGCTTCTGCCGGCCGTAGCTGGAGGCCGGCGCATGCGAGGTGCGTTCGCCCAGCGAGCGCCGCACCAGGGTCAGCACCAGTGTCTCGGCCTCGAGCGTCTCGATCGCGCCCTGGCTCAGCCCGTGGCGCAACAACGCCACGAGGGCCTGCGCCCGCGGATCGATGCCGCGCCGCGCCGCGCGGAACACGGTGGCGGCGCCATCGGCGAGCTGATCGGCAGGGCTGAGTTCGCGCAGCAGTTCCTGGTCGATCGCGATCGACAGGCAGGCATCGCCGCCTTCGACCGGGTGGCTGACGGCGTATTCCTGGCCATCGTTGAAGAACAGCAACTGGTTCGCCTCGGCGACTGTGGACACGCCGGCGACATGCCGTACGAACACGCCGCGATAGGGGAACACCAGTTGCGTCGCGCTGGCGCATTCCGCCGACGACGCATGCCGGCATGTGCCCGAGCATGTGACGTCGCGGATCGACAGCGTGCCGGTTTCAAGCAGCACGCTGGCGCTCAACGTATTGTCGGCGGGACCATCGGTCATGACGGATTGGCGGGTAGGCGGGAGAGGTTGCTGACGCGCCCGCGAACTTTAGCGCCCTCGCGCTACGCCCGCACGGCCTGTCCACGCTAGCGGAAGATGGCCGCCGCCGCTGCCTGCAGATCGCTCATCGCCCGGAGGTAGGGAATCGGCCCGTAGCTCACGCGCGCCACGCCGAGCGTCGCCAGCTGCGCCGTCGGCGACACGCCTTCCATCACCATCACGTTGACCGGCAGCGGCACGCCTTCGCAGATCCGCGCGATCAGGGCGTCATCCTTCAGGCCGGGGACGAAGAAGCCGGACGCCCCGGCCGCGGCATAAGCCTTGCCCCGATCGAGAGCGGCGTCCATCGAGCTCGAAGGCTCGGCCTTGCCGCCAAGGAACAGGTCGGTGCGGGCATTGATGAAGAGCGGCACGTTCCTGCGCGCGGCCGCTTCGCGGATCGCGGCGACCCGGCGGGCCTGCCGATCGATGTCGTACAGGCCATCGCCCGCCACCACCCGGTCTTCGAAGTTGATGCCGACCACGCCCAGGTCCAGCAGGCGCGAGACGTTCTGCGCCAGGGCGCCGTCGTCGTCGGTGTAGCCGCCTTCGAAGTCGACGGAGACCGGTACGTCGACCGTCGCCGTGATCCGCGCAACGATCTGCTCGACGAATCCTTCCGGGATGTTTTCACCATCGGCATAACCCTGCGCTGCCGCCACCGACCAGCTACCGGTGGCAATGGCTGCCGCTCCCGCCGCGACGATGGCTTTCGCGCTGCCCGCATCCCAGGCGTTGTAGAGCACCAGCGGCGTGCCGCTGACGTGCCATTGTGCAAAGAGCCTGGCTTTCTCGATCTGTGTCATGAGGAATCCATCCGGAGGAAGTGGTCAATCTGGACGAGCATGCGCGCGTCGCGCGATGCGGTGAAGGCGGGCCTGGCCAGCTCATCGGAGTCCGGCCGGCCTGCGCATCAGGGGCCTATCAGACCATGCCGGCGGCATCGCCGCTGTCGGAATCTTTAGCTGTTCGTTCGCGAAGCCGGCGCGGGCCACCTTCACGTCGTCCCGAACCCCGCTATGGCTGGATGTTCCCGCGGCGTCGCGGCCGCGCCCGCGATTCCATCAACCCCGGCGGAGAGATCGACATCATGAGCAACGCCCATCATGAGCGCGCATTCGAGGACGAGGGAAAATCGTTCGCGGCGCTGTTGAACAAGCAGGAGGACGGCCGCTTCAGCGTCACCGTGCGGTTGCCCGACGGCAGCCTGCGCACCGTGCCTGGCGAACATTTCGCCGACGAAGACCAGGCGATGGCGGCGGCATGCTCGTTCGCGCACGAGCTGGTGGGTTCCTGCTGACCGGTCTGGCGCGCCCGCGCTGCCCGCATCACGTTTCCATGGCATTGGCCGCGCCACGCTGATGGCAGGCACATCGAAGGCGGTGGCGATGGCAACGATTCTGCGGCGGCGCTTGCCGTGGCTGGTGGCAGGCGCGCTTGGCGCGCTGCTGATCGGCATCGTGCTGCTCAATGTATGGCCGCAGGAAAACCGGTTGCGGCACCGGCTCGGCCACGTCAGCGCGGTGGAAAGCGCACAGTTCCGGCGCGAAGTCGGCACCCTGTTCGGTCCGGGAATCAGCGACGGCAACGCGGTGGCGGATTTCCAGAACGGCGAGCAGATCTTTCCGGCGATGCTGGCCGCCATCCACGGCGCGCAGCACAGCATCAGCATGGAAACCTACATCTACTGGTCGGGCGAGGTATCGAGAAAATTCGTGGCCGCGCTGACCGAGCGCTCGCGCGCGGGCGTGAAGGTGCGCGTGCTGGCCGACTGGCTGGGCTCCACCCGCATGAAGCAGCAGGTCATCGATGCGCTTCGCGCCGGCGGCGTGCGCTTCGAGTATTTCCATCCGCTGCACTGGTACTCGCTGGACCGCATCAACAACCGCACCCATCGCAAGCTGCTGGTGGTGGACGGGCAGGTGGCGTTCAACGGCGGCGTGGGCATCGCCGATGCATGGGAAGGCAACGGCCTGCAGCCGGACCGCTGGCGCGACATGCAGTTCCGGGTGGAAGGCCCGGCCGCGGCGCAGATGCAGGCGATCTTCGGCGAGAACTGGCTGGCTACCACCGGCGAGGCGCTGCTGGGCCCGGACTACTATCCCGAAGTGGCGCGCCGCGGCGATGTCGCGGTGCAGGCGTTCGCCAGTTCGCCCGATGGCGGCAGCGAGAACATGCAGTTGATGTTCCTGATGGCGATCAACGGCGCACGCCACCGCATCGACCTGGAAGCCGCCTACCTCGTGCCCGACGAGTTCACCCTCACCGCGCTGCGCGATGCCATCCGCCGTGGCGTTCGCGTACGCCTGCTGGTGCCGGGCCCGTACGTGGACAGCATCGTGGTGCGCAACGCATCGCAGGCACAATGGGGCGCGTTGCTCCGCGCCGGCGCACGCATGTACCGCTATCAGCCCGCGCTTTTCCACAACAAGCTGATGGTGGTGGACGGCTATCTCACCATCGCCGGCTCGGCCAATTTCGACAACCGCTCGTTCCGGCTCAACGACGAATCCAACATCGGCATCTACGACTACGCCTTCGCGGCGCACATGACCGACGTGATCGATCGCGACATCGCCCGCTCGCGCGAACTCACCCTGGCGCAATGGCGCGAGCGGCCATGGCGGCAACGCGTCGCCGACTGGCTTTCGTCGCAGGCGGCCGGGCAGCTGTAGCGGCGCGCGCGAGCGTTCCATCCGTCGCGGCGCAACCGGTACGGTAGAATGGGAGGGCAGGTCGACTGCCGGATCGAGAGCGGATGTCGCACCCGATTGGCGGTGCCTTGCCGGTCATCGCGGTGCGTGAGCGCATCGCTGCACATGGGAATAGCCCTCGGGAAAGGACGGGATGATTTTCAGTTGGACGATGGCCGCCGTGCTGGCAGTGCTGTTTCTTGCGACGTTCGTGCGCTCCGCATTCGGGTTCGGCGAAGCGCTGATTGCGGTCCCCCTGCTTGCGCTGATCATGCCGGTGGACGTGGCTGCGCCGGTGGCGGTCCTGATCTCGGTGACTGTGGCCATCGTTGTGCTGGCGCAGGACTGGCGCCACGTGCATGTGCGCAGCGCGGGATGGCTGGTGCTGTCGACCCTGGTCGGCACGCCGCTCGGTTTGCTGCTGCTCACCAGGGTGGATGGAGCGGTCGTCAAGGCGGCCCTGGGCACCCTCATCATCGCGTTCTCGATCCACGCCCTGATCCGGCGCCATCGCGCCGTGCTGAACGACGACCGCTCGGCCTGGGCCTTCGGCTTTGCGGCGGGCGTGCTTGGCGGCGCCTATGGCATGAATGGACCACCGCTGGTCATGTACGGCACGCTCCGCCGCTGGACGCCGCAGCATTTCCGCGCGACGTTGCAGGGTTATTTCCTGCCCGCCAGCCTGATGTCGATGGCCGGGTACGCGCTGGCCGGCTTGTGGACGCCGCTGGTGATCCGCTACTACCTCGTGGCCTTGCCTGTGGTGATGCTGGCGGTCTTCCTTGGCCGGGCCGCCAATAGCCGTATGGATGGCCGGACGTTTCTCCGTTACGTGCATGCCGGTCTCGTCGCCGTGGGCGGCCTGCTGTTGCTGCAGGCGCTCTCGTGAGGCGCAAATTCGGAACTGCCGTTCGTTCCCCGGGCATATACTCGGGCTCCGTCCCCGCCCGGAAAATCCGCCATGAAATCGTCCCTGCCCCGCCTGCTGTGCATGGCCTGCCTCGTCCTGGCTGCGGCCGCGGCGCAGGCGGCGACTCCGCCGGACAGCGTCAACGTCCACTACAAGGATCCGCAGCACTTCACCGAGGCGAAGCGCAGTTTCGGCGTGCATCTGGTCAGGGCCAATGACTACCTGAAGCCGCTCAGGGAGTACATCGCCCAGCGCGCTGCGCGCATCCTGTCGCCGGGCCAGCGGCTGGACATCGAGGTGACCGACGTGGACCTGGCCGGCGAGTACGAACCGTGGCGCGGTCCGCGCTTCGACGACGTGCGCATCGTCAAGGACATCTATCCGCCGCGCATCGACCTCGGCTTCACCTTGTACGGCGCCGACGGCAAGGTACTGCGCACGGGCCAGCGCAAGCTGCGCGATCCGTCCTTCCTCAGCCACGGCTTCGCCGCCGATCACGACACGCTGCGGTACGAGAAGGCGCTGATCGATCGCTGGATGCGTCAGGGAGCCGGCAAGCTCTGAGCTTCGGAACGGGCGGACCGCGATGGGCCGCCGCTTCGCGGGTGCATCGCTATGCCTCCTTCAGCAGCGTCAGCGCCTGGTGCCTGGCCGATGCACGCAGCGACTTGCGCAGGCCCGGATCGTTGGTGGTGCGCGCCAGCACCATGCCGCCCACGCACAGGGCCACCATCGTTTCGGCGCGGCGGCCGGCATCGCGCACGCCTTTCAGCGCCGTGCGGTAGATGTGGCCCATGCCGCGGATCAGGTCGGTGTACGCCTGCTGCGGCTCCAGGCCTGCACGCGCGACGTCCGAAGGCAGCGCATAGAGCGGGCAGTGCAGGTCGATGTTGTCCAGCACTTCGTCGCTGAGGTAGAGCTCGACGAGCATCCGGGCGAGCCCGCGCGGATCGCGCAGGTTCCGCGCCGCATCGGCCGTCTTGATGGCGAACGGGTTGCATGTGACGAAGCTGGCCACCGCCGAGGCGTACAGCTCGTCCTTGCTGTGGAAGTGATGGTAGAACGCGCCGCGCGTCAAGCCGGCGGCGGCCATGACCTGGTCGATGGTGACCTGCTCGAAACCGTGGCGGTTGAACAGGCGGCGCGCGCACTCGACGATGCGGGCGCGTGTCTGGACGGCATGTTCGGGACTGTAGGGCATGGCAAGCGACCTCCGGCATGGCAGATATAGCAGGCTCGCAGAATATGTTCTTTAACATATTTTGCGGCCGCGTAAGCTGGGCCACCGGTAACCCCACGAACCGGAGAACGGAATGAATATCTACTGGATCAAGGCACAGGCGCCGCGCCGCGTGCTGGCGCTGGTCAAGCATCTTGGCATCGACGCGCAATGCATCGAAGTCGACCTTCTTGCAGGCGGGCTGAAGACACCCTCGTACCTGGCGCTCAACCCCAACGGCAAGGCGCCGACCCTGGTGGACGGCGACGTCACGCTGTGGGAATCGTCCGCGATCATGGCCTATCTCTGCGTCAAGGCCGGCTCGGACATGTGGCCGGCGCAGCAGCCCGCCGAACAGATCGAGATACTGCGCTGGCTGTCCTGGAACGACCATCACTGGTCACGCGCGGTCGGCCCGTTCTACTTCGAACACGTGGTCAAGTCCACCTTTCATCTCGGCGAGCTCGACCGTTCGGAAATGACGGCCATGCTGCCGGAGTTGCGCAAGCTCGCCGCCATTCTGGACGGCCATCTGCAGCAGCGCGAATTCGTCGCCTGCAATCGCCTCACCATCGCCGATTTCCAGCTGGCATCGATGGCGTGCGAGTGGCGCCACGCGGAAATGCCGTTCGCGGATTTTCCGAACGTCGCGCGCTGGCTGGACGGACTGATGCAGTTTCCCGGCTGGGCGGACCCGTGGCCGGCAACGGCGAATGCGGGGTTGCACCGGGCAAATCCCGCCATTTCGGAGGCATGAACCATGAAGAACTTTCTCGCGGTCTACACCGGCTCCGAGGCGTCGCTCAAGGCATCCGGATGGCAGGAGCTTGGCGAGGCCGAACAGCAGGCCCGGCAGCGGCAAGGCATGGAAGCCTGGGGGCGCTGGGTGGAGATACATCGCGACGCCATCGTCGACACGGGCGCGCCGCTGGGCAGGACCCTGCGCGTATCCAGGCAAGGCATCGAAAGCCTCAGGAATGCGCTGGCTGCGTTCGTCATCGTGCGCGCCGATTCCCACGAAGCGGCGGCAAGGATGTTCGAAAGCCACCCGCATTTCACGATCTTTCCAGGCGATGCGGTCGAAGTCATGGAATGCCTGCCGCCGCCAGGAACGGCATGAGCCCGTGAAGTTCCTCGCGTATTTTCCGAAGCTTCGAAGGCGCAACGATGGTTGATTTTCCGTTTCAGCAGGTGGACGTGTTTTCCTCGCAGCCCCTGGGCGGGAATCCGCTGGCCGTGGTGGTCGGCGCGGATGCCCTGGACGACGCGCAGATGGCGGGCTTCGCCCGCTGGACCAATCTCAGCGAAACCACGTTCCTGCTGCAGCCACGCGTTGCGGAAGCGGACTATCGCGTGCGCATCTTCACTCCGCTGCAGGAGCTGCCGTTCGCCGGCCATCCCACGCTGGGCAGCTGCCATGTCTGGCTCGCCGCGGGTGGTCGGCCCAAGGGCGAAGAGATCGTCCAGGAATGCGCGGCCGGCCTCGTCAGGATCCGACGCGGGTCGGACCGGCTCGCGTTCGCCGCCCCACCGCTGCGCCGCGCGGGTCCGTTGGAACCGGCGGTCATGGCGCGCGTCGCGGAGGGGCTGGGGCTGGCGCCGGAGGCGCTGGTCGATGCGAACTGGGTCGACAACGGCCCCGGCTGGCTGGCGGTGCTGCTGCGTTCGCGTGATGCGGTGCTCGCTTTGCGCCCGGATTTCGCGGCGATCGCCGGCATGCGCGTCGGCGTGGCTGGTCCGTGGGATCGCGAGAAGGATGGGCATGACGCGCAGTTCGAGGTGCGTGCCTTCACCGCCGCCGGCTTCGAGGACCCGGTAACCGGCAGCTTGAACGCCGGTCTCGCGCAATGGCTGATCGGCAGCGGCATCGCACCGCCGACATACATCGCCAGCCAGGGTACGGCGCTGGGGCGCAAGGGCCGCGTGCATGTGATGCAGGACGGTACCGGGCTCTGGATCGGCGGCGCGGTGACCACCTGCATCTCCGGTCGGGTAGCGCTCTGACAGGGTGCCGTGGAGGTCTTTCCGGCGGAGCAGCCTGCCGACCGCCGGCTCGGCGAGTGCGCGGGACAGGATGATCGCCGGATACCATCACGGTACGGTCGCCGCGGCGGCGAGGCTTGCCGTACTGCATTCCGCGCACCGCATTACGCCGATCAACCGCATTCGCTCGCATGTCCGCAGGAGACTTCGCCATGGATCCCGACTTCTGGCTTCAACGCTGGCGCGAAGGCCGCACCGGCTTTCATCAGGATCGGCCGACACCGTTGCTGGCCGAGTACTGGCCGACGCTGGCGCTCGCCACGGGCAGCCAGGTGTTCGTGCCGCTGGCGGGCAAGTCGCTGGATCTTCTGTGGCTGGCCGCGCAAGGTCACCGCGTGCTCGGCGTGGAACTTTCGTCGCTGGCGGTCACGCAGTTCTTCGCCGAACACGGCTTGACGCCGCAGGTGCACGAGTCGCGCCATGGCCGCCACTATCGGGCGGGCGACGTCGAGCTGATCTGCGGCGACGTCTTCGATCTCCATGCCGACGCCCTGTCCGGCTGTGCAGCGGTGTATGACCGCGCCGCGCTGATCGCGCTGCCGCCGCCGCTGCGCCTGCGTTATGTACGCGAAGTGCATGCGCGGTTGCCTGCCGGCAGCCACGGGTTGCTGATCACGCTGGAGTATCCGCCGGGCGAAAAGCAGGGCCCGCCGTTTGCCGTGGGTGAAGACGAAGTGCGCGATCTGTATGGACCCGACTGGCACGTGCGGACGCTGGCGCGGCGCGACATCCTCGCGCAGCAGCCGGGCTTCGCCGCCGAAGGGGTAAGTGCGCTCGAGACCGTGGTGTACCGGCTGCGGAAGCGTTGACTGATCGTGCGCGCGTCCGCACGAGCGGACCCATAAGCTGGGGTTATGCATCCATAAGCCATGGGACCTTCACGCCGAATGCATCGACGAAGGCCGATCCATCCGCGCTCGCGCCGCCGACAGATCGCTGAGTCAGGTGAAGTAAATCTTCCGGCGGCAACGCGGTGCTAGGTTCGGTGGACCCCCGAGCCGTTGGCTGCCTCCGGTGCGTCACGGCTCCCTACCCCGAGGAGAAGGCCATGATCAGCTCGACTATGCGAAAGGTGTCGGTTCCCTTGTTTTTTGCCGCGGTGACATTGGGCGGCTGCACGCACTACGTGAAACAGGCGGACTTCGATTCGGCGATCGCCGAGCTGCGCGCCAACGACCAGAAACAGCAGCAGCAGCTGGATTCGCTGACCCAGGAAATGCAGCAGCGGTTCGCCAAGTACGATGCCCAGATCGCCGAAATGGGCGGCCGCGTCCGTGTCGATACCGCCGCGCATTTCGCCTTCAACGATGCCACCTTGCGCGACCAGGACAAGCCCTTGCTGGACGATTTCGCCAAGGTCATCAGCAGCCACTATCCCGGCGCGACCGTCACCGTCGAAGGTTTTGCCGACCCGGCCGGATCGCGCCATTACAACCAGCGCCTTGGCGCCAGGCGTGCAGCGGCGGTGCGCGATTACCTGGTCAATACCGGCGGCCTGTCGGCCGATCGCCTGCGCGCCGTGAGCTACGGCGAGGACATCAACCGCCAGGTCGACAAGGGCCAGTCGCGCGAGTCGGGCATGCCGAACCGCCGGGTGACCCTGGTGGTCGACTTCGCCGGCGATGCATCCGGCGCAGGCACCACCACGCCGGCCAGCGCCGGCTGACCTGCGGAGTGGCGCCGACAGGTTTCGGACGTCCGAACCCACGGCCGCATGGCTGCCGCTACGGGGATGCGGCAGTCCATGCGAGGCGCTCATCGGAAGTGATCTGCTGGATAGCGCTGCGCGCGGCCGCCAGACGCGCGGCGTTCGCGTGGATGGCCGCCGCGTCACATGGCGGTGAAGGAAAGTGCCTGCTCTTTACGACTGCGCACGAACGCCGCAGCCGCAATTCGCGCGCTGCAGCCGGATGCTAAAGTCCGACACCAACCTCTGCGAAGCGAACCCAGCGATGACGACCCAGGCCTTCTATTCCATCGGTACACCGGGGCGTCCCTGGAGCGAGGCGGAAGTGGCGACGTGGCGATCGTGGCAGATCGTCCGGCGCAGCTACGCCGCGGACGTGTCGAGCCGGATCGACGCGCTGCGTTCGCGCTTCGACGTTGTCGAATACGGCCGGGTGGATTACGCGCCCGACAGCTATCCGCTGTTCGCGGTCAGGAGCCGCCACTGGCGCGACGAGCTTCCCTGCGTACTGGTGACCGGAGGCGTGCACGGCTATGAAACCAGTGGCGTGCACGGCGCCCTGCAATTCCTTGAACGGCATGCGGCGGATTACGGCGGCCGGATCAACCTGGTCGCGGTGCCGTGCGTGAGCCCCTGGGCTTACGAGCGCATCCATCGCTGGAATGCCGACGCGCTCGATCCGAACCGCTCGTTCCGCGACGGCAGCCCGGCGCAGGAATC
>Ga0070714_100000438_pt1 | contig 30225 bp, 27 predicted proteins | sample LARL83metaG_FD_65450 | JGI IMG/M metagenome (GOLD analysis project Ga0070714, IMG submission 65450) | Corn, switchgrass and miscanthus rhizosphere microbial communities from Kellogg Biological Station, Michigan, USA - LAR L8-3 metaG | ecosystem: Host-associated > Plants > Roots > Rhizosphere ... | reverse complement strand
CCTCGGCCGCCATCGCCGCTCCGCCGATTCCAGCGAAGCGGACGCGACCGCCGGTCGCCGCCTTGAGCGCCGCCATCAGGCGCCCCCCGAGGAGATCGCCCGACGGTTCGCCGGCGACGAGAAAGATCAGCGGGCCGGGGTCGCTTGACGACACCGGTGCGGTCGCGTTCACGGGTCCTCTCCGGCGACGATGCCGACCACGAACAGGCCAGTCGCATCGGCCCGGCGCGCAACCTCGTCGCGATCGACAATCAGCGCCGCGCCGGCCTCGATGGCGATGCCGGCGAGGCCGGCTGCCGCAACGCGCTCGACCGTGTCCGCGCCGATCGTCGGCAGATCGACGCGCCGTTCCTGCTCCGGCTTCTTGGCCTTCACCAGCACGCCGCGCCGGGCGCCCTCGCGCTTGAGTCTGCCCGCGCGTTCGATCAAGGCATCGGTGCCTTCGATCGCTTCGACGCCGAGCACGACGCCGGCTTCGACCACCACCGCCTGACCGATGTCGAGAGCGCCCAGCGCATGGACGACGGCAAGACCGCGGGCGATATCGGTTCGAGCGGCATCGTCCGGCATCAATCGGCCGACCGCGCCGGTCGGCGCCACGAGATCGGAAAGAACGTCGTCGATGCCGACGACGCGGAAGCCTTCGGCCTCGAACTCCTTGACGATGGCCGACAGCAGGCCGTCGTCGCCGAAGGTGCGCAGGCCGACCCGCGCCAGGAACTTGGCCGCGCGCATATCCGGCATCAGCGACGTCAGCGAGGGACGGCGCACCGGGCCCGCGAACACCACCTCGGCGATTCCCGCCGCGCGCAGCGCGGCGAAGCCGTCGGCGGCGGCGCCGAGGCGAATCCAGGCATGCGGCACATCGGCGACCAGAGCCCGATCGGTGTGCCCCTCGAGGGCGAGGACGAACGCGGACCGCCCGGTTGCGCGGCAGGCTTCGAGAAGACGCCTCGGCAGATCGCCGCTGCCGGCGACGATCGCGAGCTTACCGCTCACCGTTCAACCGAGGCTGGCAGATGGCGCGCGACGAATCGGCGCGGATGAACGCGACGATGTCCATCACGGCGGGCGTTTCCTTGAACATGGACGCGGCGTCCTCGATCCGCTCCGCCATCGTGCCTTCCGCGGCAAAGATCATGCGGTAGGCGGTGCGCAACGCGTGAATCTCGTCGCGCGAGAAGTTGCGGCGCTTGAGACCGACGACGTTGAGCCCAGCGAGTCGCGCACGATCGCCCATCACCGATCCATAAGGAATGACATCGTGTTCGACGCCGGACATTCCGCCGATCATGGCGTGCTGTCCGATGCGGACGAACTGATGCACCGCCGACAACCCACCCAGGATGGCGTAATCGCCGATCTGGACGTGGCCGGCGAGGGTCGCGTTGTTCGCCATAATGACGTAATTGCCCACCGTGCAATCGTGGGCAACATGGGCGCCCACCATGAACAGGCAGCGATCGCCGACCGAGGTCACCATGCCACCGCCTTCGGTGCCGGGATTCATGGTGACGTGCTCGCGAATCGTGTTGTCGGCGCCGATCTTCAGCGCCGAGGCCTCGCCGTGAAACTTCAAATCCTGCGGCGGCAGGCCGATGCTCGCGAATGGAAAAATACGGGTGCGCGGACCGATGCTCGTGCGGCCGCCAATGACGACATGGGCCATGACGGAAACGCCGTCGCCGAGCTGGACGTCCGGGCCGATGCACGAATAGGGACCGATCGAGACGTCATGGCCGAGGCGAGCGCCCGGCTCGACGATGGCGGTCGGATGGATGGCGGACATCAGCGATCCAGGATCATCGCCGCGTAGGTGGCCTCTGCGCACAAGGCGCCGTTGACCTTGGCCTCGGCGGTGAATTTCCAGACGTTGGCGCGGTTGCGCTCTTTCCTGACATGGACGAAGAGCTGGTCGCCCGGAACCACGGGCTTGCGAAAACGGGCGCTGTCCACGGTCATGAAGTAGACGAGCTTGCCTTCCGATTCGGGCCCCAGGGTATGCACGACAAGCACGGCAGCGGTCTGCGCCATGGCTTCGATGATGAGGACGCCCGGCATCACCGGCTGAGTCGGGAAGTGGCCCTGAAAGTACGGCTCGCCCATGCTGACGTTCTTGATGCCGACCGCGCTGACGTTGGGGATCGCATCGACGACCCTGTCGATCATCAGGAACGGATAGCGATGCGGAATCATTTCCATGATCCGCTGGATGTCGAAGGTCGTGCCGGCGCTTACCGCCTGATTTTCTACTTTGGCTTCCATGGCTCAATCGCTTTCCGGCGAGGACTCCCCTTCCGACTTCTTCTGGCGTCCAAGCCGCGCCACAGCGGCAAGCTGGCGGCGCCATTCGCGCACCGGCACCGCCGGCGCGCCGCCGATGTCGGTTCCCGCCGGGACATTGGTATGCACACCGCTTTTCGCCGCGATGCGAACGCCGCTGCCGATGGACAAATGACCCGCCAGCCCCGTCTGCCCACCGATCACCACGAAATCGCCGAGGCGCGTGGAACCCGAAATGCCGACCTGGGACACGATGACGCAACCCCGTCCCATTTGAACGTTGTGCCCGATTTGCACCAAATTATCAATCATACAGCCGGCGCCGATCACGGTATCGGGCCCCGCCCCGCGATCCACCGTCGTGTTGGCGCCGATCTCGACATCGTCGCCGACGATGACACGTCCCAACTGCGGAACACGCGTATGGCCGCTGCGGTCGGACGCGAATCCGAAGCCATCCTGACCGATGCGGGCCCCCGCATAGATCATCACCCGTTCGCCGATCAGGGCGTGGCTGATGGAGGCGGACGCGCCGACGACACAGTCCTTGCCGAGCTGCACCGCCTCGCCGATCACGGCATTGGCGCCGATCCACGAGCCGGCGCCGATCTCGGCACGGGCGCCGATCACCGCACCGGAATCGATCCGGCATCCCTCGCCGAGCGCAACGGTCGGATCGACGACGGCTGTCGGCGCGATCGCCGGCACCGGACGCGGCGGCGGATAGAACGCCCGAGCGATGTGCGCGTAGGCCATATAAGGCGCCGGCGTCAGAATGAGCGCCATCCCCGCGGGCGCGCGGGAAGCAAAGCGCGGGTGAACCACGCACGCGCCGGCACGGCTGGCGGCGAACGTCTCGGCGTAGCGCGGATTGTCGAGAAAGCTGACGTCGTCCGGGCCGGCAGCATCGAGCGCAGCCACATCGCGGATCATGAGCGCCGCGTCAGCACCTTCGTTGAGCTCGGCATCGGCCATGCGGGCCAGCTCGCCGATGGAAAAAGGACCCTGCCGAGCAAAAAAGCGCGGGTCCGCCATAGGCTATTTGCCCTTGGCGGCGGGCGGCTGTTTCGGCTTGGCCGCTTGGCTGGCCGCCGCCTTCGGCACCGGCCCGGGCGGGGCCAACTTGACCGTCGGCAATTTGGCATTGAGGCGCTTCATCGCCTCGTCGGTCAGGTCCATTTCCGACTGATAGAACGGGGCGGCATCCTTATGGATGATGAGGCTCAGCTTGCGTTCCGCGGCAAGGTCGAGAAGCACGGTCTTGAGCGTATCCTCGACCTTCTTCATGGCCATGCCGGCCCGGTTCTGGACGTCCCGCTTGCGGAAATCGACCTCACGCTCGAAATCGGCTGCCCGTTGCTCGAACGCGACGCGTCGGTCGCGCTGTGCATCGGGACCGAGCAGTCCCATCTGGCCCTGAAGCTCCTGGTACGCGGCGCGAAGCTCGTTGTTGCGCTTGTTGAAGTCCGCCCGATACCCGGCTTCCTCCTTGTCGACTTGAGCGCGCACGGACTTGGCCGCCGCCGCGTTCTGGCCGATGTAGGTCAGATCGACCACAGCAACCGTCAGGGGCGTCACCGGCGCCTGTGCCCGCACTGGGCCGGCTATCGCAACAGCGGCAACGAGACACGCAGCACCGAGAAATCGCATTCCACGAAGCATGACTAGAACCTCTGACCGAGACTGAATGAGAAAATTTCGTCGTCGTCGAAACTTTTCTTGAGGACCGGGAATCCCAAGTCGGCACGGACCGGGCCGAGGGGCGTCCGCAAAGCCAGACCGACACCGATCGACGCACGCAGGCTGCTGTCGTCGCGCACGGTCGGGCCGGACACGTCGACGCCGTACAACGAGCCGATCTGGCCCCACACGAGGCCGCGCAAGCCGAACTCCTTGGCCACGCTGAGCGGGGTCGAGAACTCGGTCGACGCCGTATAGAGGGTGTTGCCGCCCAGGGCGCTGGTGGTCGACGTGCCGACATCGCGCGGACCGACGCCGCCTTTGGCGAAGCCCCTGAAGCTGTCGCCGCCCAGGAAATAGCGGTCCTGAAGGTGAATATCCTGTCCGATTCCGGCGATGTACCCGATACGGCCGGCAAAGCTCAGAACCGATTCCTCGAACACCGGATAGTAGGTCGTCCCATTCACGTTGGTGCGAACGTATTTGGTCGTCCCGCCGAGGCCGGCGACGTCGTTCGACAGACTCAGAATGTAACCGTCGGTGGGATCGATTTTGCTGTCGCGCACGTCATACGAGATGGTCTGGCCGAGGCCCGACGACGTCCGCGTACCGACTTCTTGCTGGATGAAGGGCGAAGCATTCGGGTCGACGGACTTGATCTGATCCGCTCGCGCGAAGTAGCGGAATCCCTGCGTCAGGCGATCGTTGTAATTGAAGCCGGTCCGCAGCGTCAGCGACGAGTTCTCTTCCTGGAAGGTCAGATTCTGGGTGCTGTCGGTCCGAGTCTGGCCGACGTCGAAGCCGGCCGACATGTTGCGATCGAGAAACGCCGGATCGGTCATAGACAGAAAGGCCTGATCCTGCTGCGATCCGAGTTGAAGGCTGACGCTTCCCTGCAGACCGCGGCCGAACAGGTTCTGCTCCGAAACCGAGAACATCGTGATGACGCCGTTGCTGGTCGAGTATCCGGCACCGACGTTGAGCGAGCCCGTAGGCTGTTCCTCGACATTGACGTCGATCACCGTCTGGTCCGGCGCCGAGCCTTCGGCGCGCGTTACATCCACCTTCTTGAAGTAACCGAGCTCCTGCAACGCGCGGCGGGTTCGGCTGAAACGCGCGTTGTTGAACGCGTCCCCTTCCACAAGACGGAACTGGCGGCGAATGACGCGATCCTGCGTGCGGGTATTGCCGTGAATGTCGATGCGCTCGACGAACAGCCGCTGACCCTCGGCGATGTCGTAGTTGATGTTGATGACGAGATTGTCGCGGTCGCGTTTGACCGTGGGGCGAACGTCGACGAACGGATGATCCTGGGCAATCACTGCGTCCGTCAGGCGATTGACAGTCTCTTCCACCCGGTCGGCGTTGTACCAGTCGCCCTGGGTGGTCCGCAGGGCGTCCTGAAGCTTGCCTATATCGACGTCCGGAAGGCTGGAGTTGATCTTGATCTCGCCGAATTTGTAGCGCGGGCCTTCATCGATGGTGAAGGTGACGAAGAACGATTTGCGATCGGGGCTGAGCTCCGCGACCGCCGAGTTGATCTGGAAATCGGCATAGCCGCTCTTCAGATAGAAGCGGCGCAACAACTCGCGATCGGACTGAAGCCTGTCGGGATCGTAGACGTCGTCGCCCGTCAGAAAGCTGTACCAGTGGGTCTGCTGCGATTGGATGATCGACTGCAGCTTGTCGTCGGTGAACCGCCGATTGCCGATGAAGGCAATGTTGGAGATTTTCGTCGGCGCGCCTTCGTCGATCTCGAACACCAGGTCGACGCGGTTTTCCGGCTGCTTGATGATCTTCGGCTCGACCGTCGCCGCGAAGCGGCCCTCGCGGCGGTAGATGTCGAGAATGCGGCGAACGTCGGTCTGAACGCGCGTGCGGGTGTAGACCATCCGCGGCTTGAGTTGGACCTCGGCCTCGAGAACCTTGGTATCGATGCGGCTGTTTCCCTCGAACGCCAGCCGGTTGATGATCGGATTTTCCACCACCTGCACCACCACCGCGTCGCCGTCGCGGCGGATCGACACATCGGCGAACAGGCCGGTCGCGAACAGCGCTTTCAGGGATTCGTCGATCTTTTCCTCGTCGAACGGGTCGCCGGCATGAATGGTGAGGTAGGACCGGACCGTCTCCGGCTCGATGCGCTGCACGCCCTCGACCCGGATTTCATGGATGATGCCGAGGTTCTGAGCGCGGGCCCCATCTCCGGTGCAGGCGAGCAGGACGGCCACGAGAGCCGTGGTCAGCCATGTCGCCCAGTGCCCTTTGACGGTCCCCGAAACGGAGCGAATCTGTCCAAAATTCATTGACTTAGCTTACCAGCCCCCGAAAGAAAGCGACAACCGTCTGAAAGCGGGAAAGATCCTGATAGGTGACGAAGATGAACAAGGTGACAACGAGGCCAAAGCCGACGCGAAACCCATACTCCACCGCCCGCTCCGACAACGGGCGCCCCCGCAGAGCTTCGAAACCGTAGAACAGAAGGTGTCCGCCGTCGAGCAGTGGCACCGGAAAAAGATTGATCAAGCCAAGGTTGATCGAGAGCACGGCCAGGAACCAGAACACGTTTGCAAGCCCACTCTGGGCCGCCTGCCCCGACATCTGGGCAATACGGATCGGTCCGCCGAGCTCATCCGCCGGACGTGCGCCGGTGATGATCTGCCCAACCGCCTGCAGCGTCCCGACGGTCACCTGATAGGTTTCCTCGCCGGCCGCGCCGAGGGCGGCAACCGGCGACAGCTTTTCGAACGCCTGCCCCGCACGGCTGACGCCGAGCAGGCCGACTTCCTGGTGGTTGCCGAAGTTGTCGGTCACAACACTGCGCTTCGGCGTCGCCGTCACCGTCACGTCGGCGCCATCCCGGCGCACGACGATCGGCATCGGCTTTTCGGGGCTCATGCTGACGATCCGCCGCACGTCTTCGAAGCGTTTGACCGATTCGCCGTCGACGCTGACGAAAACGTCCCCCGGCTGGATGCCGGCCGACGCCGCCGCACTATCGGGGCTCACGGTGCCCACTTCCGGTGGCGTGAACGGGCGACCGACGATGACGAACAGCGCCGCGAGCACGACCCAGGCCAGCACGAAATTGGCGACCGGCCCGGCGGCGACGATGCTCGTCCGCCGCGGCAGAGATTTGTGGACGAAGGCGACCGCCTTCTCTTCGGGCGTCAGTGGAACGGCCGGCTCCTTGCCCTCGGCTGCCTTGCCGGTCAGCTCGGTCGGCATGCTCTCGCCGAACATCTTCACGTAGCCGCCGAGCGGCAGCAGGCTCACCCGCCAGCGCGTACCGCTGCGGTCGTTCCAGCCCCACAGCTCGGGGCCGAAACCGAGCGAGAACACCTCGACCCTCACCCCGGCGCGCTTGGCCGCAAGGTAATGGCCGAGCTCATGGATGAACACCACCACCGAAAGGATGAAGACAAACGCCAGACCGTTTGCCCACACGAACTGCAGAAGATGACTCATGTCTTTCCCTTATCCGGCCCGGACCGTCCGGGCAAGCGCGGCAATAGCCGCCTTGGCTTCCGATCGCGCCGCCGCATCGAGCGCAATCGTATCGGCGAGCGTCGCTACGACACCGGGTGACACACGGGAGAGGGTTGCCTCGACGACGCTCGTTATATCGAGGAAACCGATGCGGCCGGCGAGAAATCCACCGACCGCGATTTCGTTGGCGGCGTTCAGCACCGTCGGCGCGCCGCCGCCAGCCTTGAGGGCGGCACGGGCCAGGGCGAGCGCGGGAAAACGCCGCTCGTCGGGGGCTTCGAAGCTGAGGGTGCCGATGTTGGCGAGATCGAGCTTGGCCGCCGGCGAAGGGCCGCGCTTCGGCCAATCGAGGGCATAGGCGATGGGGGTGCGCATGTCCGGAGCGCCCATTTGCGCCAGCACCGAGCCATCGGCATAGGCGACCATGCTGTGCACCACCGACTGCGGATGGATCAGGATTTCGATCTGATCCGCGCGCACCGGGAACAGGTGCCAAGCCTCGATCAGTTCGAGGCCCTTGTTCATCATGGTAGCCGAATCGACCGAAATCTTGGCCCCCATGTCCCAGTTGGGATGAGCCACCGCCTCGGCCGGCGTGACCCGGGCGAGGCTCGCGCGATCGCGACGCAGGAACGGGCCTCCCGAAGCCGTCAGGATGATCTTCTCGACTGCCTCGGCGTTATCGAAGTCGAACACCTGGAAGATGGCACTGTGCTCGGAATCGACCGGCAGCAGCGTGGCGCCGCATGCGGTCGCTTCCGCGGTGACGAGATCGCCCGCACACACCAGACATTCCTTGTTGGCGATGCCGATCACGGCTCCGGTGCGAATCGCGGCCATTGTCGGCGCGAGGCCGGCGGCGCCGACAATCGCCGCCATCACGCGGTCGGACGGCAGGCTCGCCGCCTCGATCAGCGCGTCGGCGCCGGCCGCGGCGGCAATGTTGGTTCCTTCCAGCCCTGCCTTCAGCGATGCGTAACGATCGGGATCGGCGATCACGGCGAGTTTCGGCCGAAGCTCGAGGGCTTGGCGGATCAGAAGCTCGACGTTGGTATTCGCCGTCAGCGCCGCAATTTCGAAAGTCTCCGGGCGGCGACGCACGATGTCGACCGTGTTGCACCCGACGGACCCCGTTGAGCCAAGAATGGTGACCCGCTTGCGGGCTGCGCTCTGGTTGATTGCCGTCACCGCCACAGGGCGTCCGCTCCAACGAGATATAGAGTGAGGGCCGCCACCGGTGCCGCTGCCAGCACGGCATCGACACGGTCGAACAGCCCCCCATGCCCGGGGATAATAGACCCGGAATCCTTAACGCCGAAATGCCGCTTCACGGCGGATTCGGCCAAATCTCCCGCCTGGGCCACGACCGACAGGAGAAGGCTGGCGGCAGCCGCCGACAGGGGGGCCGCCCCAGCCGCCAAGGCGAGCCCAGCGCCAACGAACGAGGCCCCCAGGCCGCCGCCTATGGCCCCTGACCATGTCTTCCCAGGGCTGATGCGGGGGGCCAGCTTCGGCCCGCCCAGACTCCGGCCAACGAAAAAGGCAGCGATGTCGGTCGCCCATACGACCCCGAACAGCCACAGGATATTCAGAAGCCCGACCTCGGGTATCGCCCTCATCCAGGATAGCGCGAGCGCGGCAAGCGCAATGTACGGGAGCCCCGCTGCGGCGAACCAGGGCCGCAACCCGCGTTCCCGACGCATGACGACAACGAGGATCGGCATGCCGATCAGAGCCACCGCCACCGCGGCCGGATAGCGATCGGCGGTTGCCAGAACGAGCGCAGCCAGCGCGAAACCAAGCAACGCGAGCCGGCTTGCCGTCCAGCCGGCGCCACCGCAGAGCGCGTGCCACTCGCGCGCCATCAGCACGATCGCCACGGCGAGCCACGCTTCGAGCGCCGGCCGGCCCCAGGCGATGGCGGCGATGGTTGGGACGGCGAGGACAATCGCCGAAGCGATACGTACCGCTAACGCGCTCCGGAGAACCGGCACCGCCCGCTCAGCCACTGGACGCGCCGTAGCGGCGCTCGCGCCGGTTGAATTCGCGCACCGCGTCCTCGAGATGACGCGCGGTGAAGTCGGGCCACAGCAGGTCGAGAAAAACCAGCTCGGTATAGGCCGACTGCCAAAGAAGGAAGTTCGAGATCCGTTGCTCGCCGCTGGTCCGGATCAGGAGGTCGGGATCTGGCATGCCGGCCGTGGCAAGTCTCGCCCCGAACAGAGTCTCGTCGATCGCCGCCGGGTCGAGCCTGCCCGCAGCGACGTCCTCGGCAAGCGCGCGGGCCGCGAGCGCGATCTCGCGGCGGCTGCCGTAGTTGAGTGCGATGGTGAGGTTGAGCCCGGTGTTGGCCGCGGTCGACCGTTCCGCGTTTTCGATCAGGGTAACGATGTCTTGCGCCAGACCTTCACGCTCCCCGATGACTCTGAGCCGCACGCCGTTCTTGTGCAACTCGGCGATCTCCGACTGCAGATAGCGGCGCAACAGACCCATCAGATCGGTGATTTCCGGCAGCGGCCGCTTCCAGTTTTCCGATGAGAAGCCGAACAGCGTCAGGTACGAGATCCCGAGTTCCGATGCGCCCTGGACAGCGCGGCGCACGGCTTCGGCGCCGTAACGGTGGCCGATCGTCCTGGGCAGCCCTCGAGAGCGAGCCCAGCGGCCGTTGCCGTCCATGATGACGGCCACGTGCACCGGCATGCCGGATGGAGGCGAAGCGGGATCTGTCAAAACCATTGCGGCAATCAGACCTGCATCACATCTTTTTCTTTGGCCGCCAGCGTTGCGTCTACGTCTTTGACGTGCGCGTCGGTCATGGACTGAATCTTCTCGGACCATGAGCGATGCTCGTCCTCGCTCATGTCTCCGTCTTTTTCCATCTTCTTGAGCTTGTCCATGCCGTCGCGGCGCACATTGCGGATCGAGACGCGCGCCTGCTCGGCGTATTTGTGCGCGACCTTCACCAGTTCCTGACGCCGCTCCTGGCTCAGCGCCGGAATCGGTACGCGGATGACCTGGCCTTCGGTCTGCGGATTGACACCGAGGTTGGCGTCGCGGATCGCTTTCTCGACGGCTGCAGCAAGCGAGCGGTCCCACACGTTGACGACGAGCAGCCGCGGCTCAGGCACGCTGATCGAGGCAAGCTGATTGAGCGGCATGTCGCCCCCGTATGCAGGAACGTGAACGGGCTCCAACAGACTCGCCGAGGCGCGTCCCGTGCGAAGCCCCAGCAACTCCTGCTTGAACACTCCGAGCGCACCGTCCATCCGCTTCTTGAACTCGTCCATACCGGGATCGGCCATGACCCACCTTCTTCTGCTTAGACTCTGCCCTTAACGGCGTCTTTGGACTCGGTGATGATGGTGTACTTGCCCCGCCCTGCCACCACATCCGCGAGCGCCCCAGGGCTGTGGATGGAGAATACCAGAATTGGGATGTGATTTTCACGCGCCAGCGAAATCGCCGCCGCATCCATTACTTGGAGATCGCGGGACAGCACCTCGAGGTAGCTCAGGCGGTCGTAGCGCTGGGCATCCTTGACCTTCTTCGGGTCCGCCGAATAGACGCCGTCCACCTGAGTCGCCTTAAGGAGCGCCTTGCAGCCCATTTCCGCGGCCCTGAGCGCCGCCGCCGTGTCGGTGGTGAAATAAGGGTTGCCGGTACCGGCGGCGCAGATCACGACCCGGCCGTGCTCCATGTGCCGGATGGCACGGCGCCGGATGTAGGGTTCGCAGACCGTCGCCATCGGAATGGCCGAGCACACCCGGGTCGGCACGTCGATCCGCTCGAGGGCGCTTTGGACCGCCAGCGAATTGATGACGGTCGCCAGCATGCCCATGTAATCGGCGCTTGCCCGCTCGATGCCGGCCGCAGCTCCGATCACGCCCCGGAAGATGTTGCCGCCGCCAATGACAAGGCAGACCTGCACGCCATCGGCGACCACGGACCGGATTTCGGAAGCCAGCCGCGAGACGGTCGCGGCATCGAGGCCGTACTCGCCGGAGCCCATCAGGGCCTCGCCGGAAAGCTTGAGGAGGATTCGAGAGTAAAGGGGGCGCGCGGCGTCGGTCATGGCGTCGTCGTCGTCCCCTCCTCTGCCGATTCTTGGTGCCTCGGGTCGCAGCCCCGCACGCGACGGGACAAAATATATCAGTGTCCCGCCGCCGCGGCCACCTCGGCAGCAAAGTCGTTTTGCGCTTTCTGGATACCCTCGCCGAGCGCGAAGCGCAGGAAACCGGCAATCTTGATCGGCGCGCCGATGCGTTTCTCGGCTTCGGCCACGACCTTCCCGACCCGGCTTTCGCCGTCGACGACGAAGATCTGCTCAAGCAGCACCGAGTCCTCATAGAACTTCTTGAGCCGGCCCTCGACCATCTTCTCGAGAATGGCCTCCGGCTTTCCGGATCCACGGGCCTGCTCCAGCAGAATGCCGCGCTCGCGGGCGACCGAAGCCGGATCCAGCGTCTCGACGCTGACCGACTGCGGGTTGGCAGCGGCCACGTGCATGGCAAGCTGCTTGCCGAGTTCCTGGAGCTTGGCGGCGTCGGCCGACGATTCGAGGGCGACGAGCACGCCGATCTTGCCGCGCCCCGGCGCGATCGCCGAATGGACGTAGCTGGCGACGGCGCCTTGCGGCACCGCGATCGTCTGGGCGCGACGGATCTGGATGTTCTCGCCAATGGTCGCGACCAGCTCGGTCAGGTACTCCGCCACCGACTTGCCGGCGCCCGGAAAGGGCGCCGCCTTGATCGCCTCGACATCATTGCCGGTCTTGAGAGCGATCTCGCTCACCTTGGCGACGAAGTCCTGAAACTTCTCGTTGCGGGCGACGAAATCCGTTTCCGAATTGACCTCGACGGCAACGCCGCGACTGCCCGCGACGGCAACGCCGACCAGGCCGTCGGCGGCGACGCGGCCGGCCTTCTTCGACGCCTGGGCGAGGCCCTGCTTGCGCAGCCAGTCGACCGCCGCTTCGAGGTCGCCGCCGGTCGCGGCCAGCGCCTTCTTGCAGTCCATCATGCCCGCGCCGGATTTTTCGCGGAGCTCTTTCACGAGCTGAGCGGTGATCTCGGCCATGGTTGTTCCTCTGATTTCAAGCGTGGATAGTGGGTCTCAGGCTTCGGACTCGGCGTCCGCGGCCTCAGGCTTCTTGCGGCGGGCCTTCTTGACCTCGACCGACGGGGCTGGACGCGCCTTTGCGCCCTTCTTGCCCTTGGGCGCATCCTTGTTGGCCTCTTCAACCGATGCCTCGGCCGGAGCGCCCTCGGGCAGCGCTTCCGCAGGCGCGTCCTCGGCCTCGCCGATATCGACGCCGGCCTTGACCATCTCTTCCTGGATGCCGGCGAGCACCGCATCGGCCATCAGATTGCAGTAGAGCTCGATGGCGCGAACCGCGTCGTCGTTGCCCGGAATCGGGAAGTTGATGCCGTCCGGATCGGAGTTGGAATCGAGCACCGCAACGACCGGAACGCCGAGCTTGCGGGCCTCCGAGACGGCGATCTGCTCGCGGTTGGTGTCGATGATGAAGAGAATGTCCGGCAGACCGCCCATCTCCTTGATGCCGCCCAGGGCGCGCATCAGGTTGTCGCGCTCGCGGGTGAGCTGGAGGAGCTCCTTCTTGGTGAAGCCGGTGTGCTCGCCGGCGAGCTTTTCCTCGAGTTCCTTGAGACGCTTGATGGAGACGGAAATGGTCTTCCAGTTGGTCATCATGCCGCCGAGCCAGCGGTGATTGACATAGTACTGGCCGCAGCGGGTCGCCGCTTCGGCGACTTTTTCCTGGGCCTGGCGCTTCGTGCCGACGAACAGCACGCGGCCGCCCCGGGCGACGATATCGCGCACCGTCTGCATCGCCTGATAGAGCATCGGCACGGTCTGCTCGAGGTCGATGATATGGACGCCGTTGCGCTCGCCGAAGATGAAGGGGCGCATTTTCGGATTCCACCGGCCCGTGCGATGGCCGAAGTGGACGCCGCCCTCGAGGAGCTGGCGCATGGTGAACGTAGGAAGGGCGCTTCCAGACATCGGTATTCTCCGGTTGATCCGCCGCGGGCAAAGAACCGGGACACTGGAAGCTCCAGGCCCGGCACCGGAACGGCCGGGAAACCCGGCCGAATCCCGCGTGAGGGGTTTTGAGGTGGCGGATAGATAGCCCTCGCGCCCTCGCTTTGCAAGGAGTTAGGGGTGCGAAAGCGGCCCCAACCTGAGGAGAAAACCCGAGATTCCCGTGGGGATTCAGACTTCGACCACCTCGAGCACGCCCGGAAACGTCGCGAATTCCGCGGTTTGGGCGGGGGTCAGGGCGAAGCCGCCCGGCACCTGGATTTCCACCTCCCGGTCGGGGGCCACGTCGACCACCAGGCTGACCTGAGCCTTGCCACGGCCGACCTTGGCAATGGCCTGCTTGAGAACCGCGATGGCCGAAGCCTCGGCGACATGGACCCGGATCGCCGGAGCGGCGCCCGCCACCGCCTGATCGAGCGGCTGGATGCGCTGGGCGATCATCCGCACCCCTTCGCCTTCGCGCTTGGCATCGGCCGAAACCAGCACGGCGCGACCGGCCTCGAGAAGGTCGCGCGCCGCCGACAGGACCTCGGAAAACACCGTGACCTCGTACATGCCGCCCATATCCGAGAGCTGGACGAAGGCGAAACGGGTGCCTTTTGCCGAGGTGCGCTCCTTTTTGCCGACGATCGTGCCGGCAAGCTGGACCTTGATCGACTCGGCGGTGCGAACCCGAGTCGGCAGATCCGCGGAGTTGATGACGCGGAGCCGCCCAAGGCTTTTGGCGTAGGCATCGAGCGGGTGCGCCGAAAGATAGAAACCGATCGCCTCGAACTCGCGCCGCAGGCGCTCCATCATCGACCAGTCCGGCGCCGCCGGCAGCGCCGGACGCGCCACGGCGGATGGGTCATTGCCGAACAGGCTCACCTGATTGGAAGCGCGATCCTGCGCGGCGCGCGAGGCGATCTGCACCAGCATCTCGGCAGCGGCAAACGCGCGCGAGCGCGAGCGCTCGAGCGAATCGAACGCGCCGGCCGCGGCGAGGCTTTCCATCTGCCGCTTGTTGACGGCTTTCGCGTCGAGACGCTCGGAAAGATCGAACAGAGTCTTGAACGGACCGGCCTTGGCGCGATCGGCGGCAAGGATCTGCATCGCCTGAAAGCCGACATTGCGGATGGCCCCCAGCGCGTAGCGGATCGCCCGCGTCCCGCTTGCGGTCGGCTCGACCGCAAAGTCGGGATCGGACTTGTTCACGTCCGGCGGCAGCAGCGCAATGCCAAGGCGCTGCAGCTCCTGCCGGAAGGTGCCGAGCTTGTCGGTGTTGCCCATGTCGAGCGTCATCGAGGCCGCCAGGAACTCGACCGGATGGTTCGCCTTGAGGTAGGCGGTCTGATAGGCGATCAACGCGTAGGCGGCGGCATGGGATTTGTTGAAGCCATAGCCTGCGAACTTGTCGACCTGCTCGAAGATGTGTTCCGCTTTCGCTTTCGGCACCGAACGGGCGACGGCGCCGTCGACGAAGGCGCGACGCTGCTCCTCCATCTCCGATTTGATCTTCTTGCCCATGGCGCGGCGCAGGAGATCGGCACCGCCGAGAGTGAAGCCAGAGAGCTCCTGGGCGATCTGCATCACCTGCTCCTGGTAGATCATCACGCCGAAGGTCTCTTTCAGGATTCCTTCGAGCGTCGGATACAGGTAGTCGGGCTTCTCCTTGCCGTGCTTGCAGGCGATGTAGCGCGGGATCTGGTCCATGGGACCAGGACGATAAAGCGCGACGAGAGCGATGATGTCCTCGAACACGTCCGGCTTGAGGCGCCGCAGCACATCGCGCATGCCCGAGCTTTCAAGCTGGAAGATGCCGGTTGTGGCGCCGCTGCCCATCAGGTCGTAAGTCGTGCGATCGTCGAGCGGAATTCTGTCGAGGTCGAAATCGGGCCGATCCTTTCGCACCAGCGCGACCGCGCGCTGCAGCACCGTCAGGGTCTTGAGGCCCAGGAAATCGAACTTCACCAGCCCCGCCGGCTCGACCCATTTCATGTTGAACTGGGTGACCGGCATTTCCGACCGCGGGTCGCGATAGAGCGGTACGAGCCGGTCGAGCGGCCGGTCGCCGATGACGACGCCGGCCGCGTGCGTCGAGGCGTGGCGATAGAGCCCTTCGAGCTTAAGGGCCATATCCATCAGCTTGCCGATCTCGGGATCGTCGTCGCGCATCTGTTGAAGAACCGGCTCGCCATCGATGGCGTCTTCGAGAGTGATCGGATTGGCCGGATTGTTCGGCACCAGCTTGCAGATGCGATCGACCTGGCCGTAGGGAAGCCCCAGCACGCGGCCGACGTCGCGCAGCACGGCGCGGGCCTGAAGCTTTCCGAAGGTGATGATCTGCGCCACGCGGTCATGGCCGTACTTGTCCTGCACGTAGCGGATCACCTCGTCGCGGCGATCCTGGCAGAAGTCGATATCGAAATCCGGCATCGATACGCGTTCTGGATTGAGAAAGCGCTCGAACAGAAGCTTGAACCGCAGCGGATCGAGATCGGTAATGGTGAGGGCCCAGGCAACGACGCTGCCGGCACCCGAGCCGCGACCCGGTCCGACGGGAATGCCCTGCGCCTTGGCCCATTTGATGAAATCGGAAACGATCAGGAAGTAGCCCGGGAATCCCATCTGCGTGATGATTCCGAGCTCGTAGTCGAGCCGTTCCCGATAAGGCCTGGCGACGCGCTCGCGATCCGCCTCGTCCATCTCCGGCGTGAACACCTGAGTGTCCAACCGCATCGCAAGGCCTTCCCGGGCCTGATGGGTCAGCTCCTCGGGCTCGGTGCGGCCCTCGGGCACCGGGAATGCCGGAAGTATGGGTTTGCGCGAGCGCGCCATGAATGCGGTGCGCCGGGCGATCAACAGCGTGTTGTCGATCGCTTCGGGAAGATCGGCGAACAAGGCCCGCATCTCCTCGGCACTCTTGAAGCGGTGATCCGGCGTCAAGCGGCGACGTTGCGGTTCCGCGACGGTTACACCCTGGGCGATGCACATAAGCGCGTCGTGAGCCTCGAACATCGAAACGTCCGAGAAGAAGACTTCATTAGTGGCCACCAGCGGCAGCCCATGGCGGTAGGCAAGATCGACGAACTGCGCCTCGGTGCGGCCCTCGCTGTCCTGACCGAGGCGCGAGAGCTCGACGAATAGGCGCTGGTCGAAGGCTTTGGCGAGCTTGAGCAGCATGTCCTCGGCCGCCTCGGCGCGACCGTCGAGCAGCGCCCGTCCCACCGGACCGTCTGGACCGGCGGTGAGTGCAATAAGTCCGACCGAGCGTTCGGTCACGTCGGCAAGCGACACCGTCGGCGTGGCACCGGCCTCGCCTGAGAGATGCGCCTTGCTCACCAGCGCGATCAGATTGCGCCAGCCCTCGTCGTTCTGGGTAAGGAGGATCAGCTTGTCGGGTTCGGCGTTGACCGGCTGGCCACGGCCGATGTTGTTGCCGCCTTCGCGAACGATGCCCAATTGGCAGCCGATGATCGGCTGCACCCCGCTCGACGCCATCTTGTCGGAGAATTCAAGGGCACCGAACAGGTTCCGGGTGTCGGCGATCGCCACCGCCGGCATGTGGTTCTTGACGCACAGCTTGGCGAGATCGGGGATCTTGATCGCCCCTTCGAGGAGCGAATAGGCAGTATGGACCCGGAGATGGACGAAGTCGGCGTATGACATGGGGTAGGATTCCACACCCCCGCCCCGCTCACAAGCCCGGGATACGACGGATTGATCCGATCTGCGGGATTATCCCCAGATTTGGTCGAAACGAGCCTGAGGGCCTAATGTCCCTTCACGGGAGTGCCGATCAACGCCCGGATAAACGAGAGACAACGCCCATGATCATTCGCACCGCCCTTGCCGCGTTTCTGCTCGCGTGCCTCGCCTTCCAGGCGCAGGCCGCCGATCCGGTCACCGCGACCGTTCTGCTGCGATCGGACAAGACCAATGTCGGCGGCGTTCTCGTTTATCCGCGAACGGATAGGCCGGAAATCACCACGATGATCGTCGAGATCGCACCAGGAGCATCGACCTCCCTTCATCGCCATCCCGTTCCATCGGTCGCCTACATGCTTCAGGGCAACCTGGAAGTCCGAGCCGAGGGCGGTATCGTCAATCGTTATAAGGCGGGCGATGCGTTCCTGGAGGCGATCGACCACACGCACCAAGGGTTCAACGTAGGAACCGCCCCCGTGCGCATTCTCGTTACCTACATCGGCGTCAAAGACGAGCACATCAGCGCCGAAGTGCGGTGACGCAAATCGGCCGTCGCGCAAATGTGGGCGTCTTTACGTCCTAAGCCCCGTCTGAACCAGAACGCCGTCCAAGAGCGTCAACGTGCGGTCCATGCGCGCGGCGAGATCCGAATTGTGGGTCGCGATCAGCGCGCCCTTGCCGGTTGTGCGAAGCGTTGAAACCAGCATCGCAAACACTTGCTCGGCCGTCTGGTGGTCCAGATTGCCGGTGGGCTCGTCGGCCAAAAGCACGACCGGCTCGTTGGCGAGCGCGCGGGCAATGGCGACCCGCTGCTGCTCGCCGCCGGAAAGCTCGCCCGGCCTATGCTCCGCCCGCGGCTTGAGGCCAACGAGGTCGAGCAATTCGAGCCCCCGCACCCTTGCGTCGGCTTTCGATTTTCCGGCGATCATCTGCGGCAGAACGATATTCTCGATTGCCGAGAACTCCGGCAGAAGATGATGAAACTGGTAGACGAAACCCATGCGCTCCCGGCGGACGCGGGTGCGATCGGAATCGCCCATCCTGGCGCAAGCAACACCGGCAACGTCGACTTCGCCCGCAGTGGGCCGCTCAAGAAGACCGGCGATGTGAAGAAGCGTCGACTTGCCGGTGCCCGACGGCCCAATGAGCGCGACGATCTCGCCCGAGGCCACCGTGAGGTCGATCCCTTTCAGGATATCGAGCTGTCCGCTCGTGCCTTCCTTGTAGCTGTGGCGGATGCCGCGCAGCGCCAGCGGCGGAGCGAAATTTTCCGCAGCACCGACGCTATTCATAGCGCAGCGCCTCGACCGGATCGAGGCGTGCGGCGCGCCACGACGGATACAGTGTCGCCAGGAATGACAGCGCCAGGGACATAATGACGACCGTCGCCACTTCGTGGAGGTCGATCTTCGCCGGCAACTGCGACAGAAAATAGACTTCCGGCGAAAACAAGTCGGTGCCGGTAAGCTTCTGGATTGCCTGGCGGATGTGCTCGATGTTCTCGCAGAAGAGGAGCCCAAGGCCGAAGCCAAGGATGGTGCCCACGAAGCCGACCGATGCGCCCGCGAGCAGGAAAATCCGCATCACCATGCCGCGTGTGGCGCCCATCGTGCGCAGGATGGCGATGTCCCGGCCCTTGTCCTTCACCAGCATGATGAGGCCCGATATGACGTTGAACGCGGCGACGACAATGATCAGGGTCAGGATCAGGAACATCACGTTGCGCTCGACCTGAATCGCCGTGAAGAAGCTGGAATTGGCCTGCTGCCAATCGCCGATCCGTACCGGCGCCGCCGCAGCCTGGGCGATCGTGCCGTGCAGGCCGGGCGCGGCGTCGGGATTGTCGAGCCTGACCTCGACCGCGGAGACGGCGCCATCCATCTGGAAGAACGACTGTGCGGCGGCGAGCGGCATGTAGATGAAGTGGCTGTCGTACTCGAACATACCGACTTCAAATATGCCGACGACCTTGAACGCGCGCGTGCGCGGTATAGTCCCGAACGCCGTTACGTTGCCCTTAGGCGAGATCAGCGTCAGCGAGTCGCCGACAAACAGGCCATAGCGCTGCGCCATGCGGGAGCCGATCAGCACCGTATCGGTGCCGCCGAAATCGGCGAAGCTTCCTTCCTTTATGTTCTTGGCGATCAAGTTTTCCCGGGCGAGGTCATCAGGGCGCACGCCGCGCACCATGGCCCCCGTCGCGTTACCGCGAAACGTCGCCATGACCTGGCCTTCGACCAGGGGCGATGCCGATACGACTCCGGGCACTTGCTTCACGCGATTGGCGACCGCGTCGTAGTCCTTGAGCGGTCCGACCGTCGAAGCGATCGTGATATGCCCGCCGACGCCCAGGATGCGCGACAGCAGCTCCGCGCGGAAACCGTTCATCACACTCATGACGATGATGAGCGTCGCCACGCCGAGCATGATGCCCAAGAGCGAGAACCCGGCGATCACCGAAATGAAGCCCTCGCGCCGCCGTGCCCTAAGGTATCGCAGCGCCACCATCCGCTCGAAGGCAGAGAACATGTGCGTTCCGATCTATCGCGCAGTGAGCTTGGCGAGCGCCGAGTCGAGCGACAGTTCGGCCTTCTCGCCAGTCTTGCGGCGCTTCAGCTCGACAATCCCCTTCTCCGCGCCCTTGGGGCCGACGACGGCCTGCCACGGCAGGCCGATCAGGTCCATCCGGGCGAACTTGACGCCCGCCCGCTCGTCGCGATCGTCGTAGAGAACGTCGCGACCCGCTGCCTCGAGCCTAGCGTAGAGATCCTCCGCCATGCGGTCGCAGTTGGGATCGCCGGGCTTGAGATTGATCACGCCGATGTCGAACGGCGCCACCGGCTCGGGCCAAATCGCCCCATTATCGTCGTGGCTGGCCTCGATAATGGCGCCGACCAGCCGCGACACGCCGATGCCGTAGGAACCCATCTCAACCGTCACCTCGTCGCCGTTGGGGCCGGTGACCATCGCCCCCATCGGCTTCGAATATTTGGTGCCGAAATAGAAGATATGTCCCACTTCGATGCCGCGCGCGGACTTGAGGCGCTCCTTCGGCACCGGACAGTTGGCGGGATCGTGCTTCTCGTCGGCTGCAGCATAGAGCGACTTGAGCCTAGCGAGCGTCGCCGCATCGGCGTTGCCGATGTCGACCTCGTCGAACGCCGAGTCGTAATAAACCTGGCTCTCGCCGGTCTCGGCGAGAATCTGGAACTCGTGGCTCATGTTGCCGCCAATCGCGCCGGGATCTGCGGCAACCGGAATGGCGCGCAGCCCCATGCGAGCAAAAGTGCGCAGATAGGCCGCATACATCGTGTCGTAGGTCTTCTGCGCGCCGGTGAAATCGATGTCGAACGAGTAGTTGTCCTTCATCAGGAACTCGCGGCCGCGCATGACGCCGAAGCGCGGGCGGATCTCGTCGCGGAATTTCCAGCCGATCTGGTAGAGTTGCTTCGGCAGGTCGCGATAGCTGCGGACGTAGGCCCGGAAGACGTCGGTCACCACCTCCTCCGCCGTCGGACCGTAGACGAGCTCACGCTCGTGGCGGTCCTTCATGCGCAGCATCTCCTTGCCATAGGCTTCGTAGCGCCCCGACTCCTTCCAAAGGTCGGCCGCCTGCAAGGTCGGCATCAGGATCTCGAGCGCGCCGGCGCGATTCTGTTCCTCGCGGACGATCTGCTCGACCTTGCGCAACACGCGCAGACCGAGCGGCAGCCAGGTGTAGATACCGGCCGCCGACTGACGGATCATTCCCGCCCGCAACATGGTGCGGTGCGAGACGATCTGCGCCTCGGCGGGGGTTTCCTTGAGGGTGGGCAGGAAAAACTGGCTGAGACGCATGAAGTCCTCGGAGCGCGGCGCCGGACGGCGGGGCGGAAAGCCCGGAGACTTTAGGGAAAGGGCCGAGGCGAAGCAACCGGCGGAGCGGTGGTTTAGCGTGTTTGCGACCGCGCCGTCGCGCCCTGTTTCTGGCAAAGCTGGGCAAGCTCATAGGCGGCGTCGTTCTGGAGCGGCTGGCCGTTGAAATATGCGCGGCCGTCCGGTTTGACGGTGACATCCCCGAGGAAGGTTTCGGGCTTGTAAAGCGTGGGATCGACAGGAATGCCGAGGCGATTCTGCAATTCGACAGAGATCACAATGTCGATGGTGTCCGGCAGCTTCAAAGGCGCCACGCCACCGTCGAGGTCGGCGGGCACGACCGGCTTTCCGTCGACGATGTCCGTTCCAGGCTTGTACTCGACGTCGGCCGACGGCACGTAGCGTTGAAGCGCTGCACAGCCTTCGCGCGTCACGACCACCGTATCCGCGAATACGGGCGTTGCGGCGACGGCGCACAGGGGCACCAGGGCGAAGAGTATTCGGGCCATGGTAGGAGCCTGACCGAAGCGGCTTAAGAAAGGCTTACTTCCATCCCCCATCGGGCGCCGCCTTCAGCCACGGCGGCTTCGGCCGACGGCGCAGCAGCTTCTTGCCGATCGGACAATCGGCCACGTGGGCACCGGGCAGATAGCCGATGCTCATCAGGAACTCGCCGACAATCTCGCCGCCGGTGAAGACGAATTCTTTCTTGAAGACCTTCACCCAATCGTCCTTGCGCAGCGGATGACGGGCAGCGATCCAGTTGGCGAACGAGCCGTCCCGCTGCTGAATCGTCTCGATACGCCTGGCGTTCTCGATCGCTGCCTGGATTTTGAGCCGGTTGCGGATGATGCCGGCGTCCTTCATCAGCCGCGCCTTGTCGCGGGCGCCGAAGCGCGCGACGGTCGCGATGTCGAAGTCCGCGAATGCCGCGTTGAGTGCCGCACGCTTCCTGAGAATGAGCCCCCAGCTCAGGCCGGCTTGATTGATCTCCATGATCAACCGCTCGAACAGGCAACGATCGTCTTCGATCGGAACGCCATACTCCAGATCATGGTAAGGCGCATGCAGCGGATCGGCGGGCGCGTAGGCGCAGTAATTCTTCGCGAGCACCGAAACCATGGTTACTCGCTCAAGGCGCGGAAGCTTATGTAATCGCTTTTGACCAGCCAGTAGACGGCCGCGGTGAGCGCCAGCGCAACAAGCGTTGTGCCGCCGAGCTTCCACCACAGGTACGGCTTCACCGGCGCGCCCGGCTCATGGCCCACCTCGGGCACATCCGGCGGCCGGACGCCGATCGGCAGCGCGCAGAACCACGTCAGCCACCACAGAAGGATGAACACCATGACGCCGGTGAACCAGTTCATCCGCTCTCCTTCCCGTTCGCTACGTTTCAGTCGAGGCGCACGAGATGCACCTGGACGATCGGCTTCTTGCCCGCTTCCGCCATGGTGCGCTGGCGGATCGCGCGCTTCACCGCGTCCTGCACCATCGTATCGTCGTCGCTAGCCCGGCGCGGCAACGATCTCAACGCCGCGACGACATCGTCCGCGAGCGTCTCCTCGGTTGCCGCATCGTGTTCCTGGTCGAGCACGCCCTCGATGCTGACGACAGGCGGCGCCGCAAGGCGCCCCTTGCGATCGAGCACCACCGTGACGATGGCGAGCCCATTATAGGTCAACCGCCGCCGTGCGCTGATGACGGGGCTCGCCAGCGGCAGCAGACGCAACCCGTCGACGACGAGGCGCCCGAACCCGACATGGGCGACGATCCGCGACGGCCCCGGCGCGAGTCTCAGCGCCGCGCCGTCGGTCACCAGCACCGGCTCAGCGCCCTGGCTACGGGCAAAATCCATATGCGCAGACAGATGCCGCATCTCGCCGTGCATGGGAACAGCGATCTTCGGTCGCGCCAACCCGTACATGCGGGCCAGGTCCTCGCGCGCCGGATGGCCCGAGACATGGACGAAGTGGTCGTGATCGGTGAGGATTTCAACGCCTTGGGCTAGAAGGAGGTTCTGCACCGCGGCAATCGGCTTCTCGTTGCCAGGGATTTCCTTCGACGAGAAGATTACCGTATCGCCGGGCTCGAGCCTCACCGCATGATCGCGCGCGGCAATGCGCGACAGCGCCGAGCCCTGCTCTCCTTGGCTTCCGGTGCAGATCAGGAGCTGCCGCTCCGGGGACAGCCGCGCTGCGTCGTGCTCCGCGAGGAATTGCGGCACGCCATAGCCGCAGGCGCGCGCAACCTCCGTGTAGCGCCACAGCGACCGGCCGACCAACGCCACGCGCCGCCCGTTCGCCTCGGCGGCGTGGTGGAGCGAGGTGATGCGGGCAAGGTTCGATGCGAAGCAGGCGACCGCAACACGCTGCTTGCAGCGGCCGATGAGCTCGGTCAGGCTTTCCCTGACCTCGGCCTCGGAGCCGGTCTTGCCCTCGATCGTCGCGTTGGTGGAATCGCAGACAATGGCAAGAATGCCGGCATCGCCGGCAGCGGAAATCTTCGCCTCGTCGGTCGGCTTGCCGATGAGAGGGTTCGGATCGATCTTGAAGTCGCCGGTGTGCAGCACGGTCCCGAACCGGGTGCGAATCAGGAGCGCGTTTGGCTCGGGAATCGAATGGGTGACGGTTACGTACTCGATATCGAACGGCCCGATCGCGAAGCGCGCGCCCAAGGGCTTGGTGATCAGGTCGAGCGCGTCCTCGAGCTCGGCATCCATCAGCTTGTTGGCTATGAGCCCGGCGGCGAACGGCGTCGCATAGATGGGTGCGCGCGGAAAGCGCAGCCCCAGATATGGCACCGCACCAAGATGATCCTCATGGCCATGGGTGATGACGATGGCGAGAAGATCGTCGCCCAGGCTCTCGGCAAACGACGGATCGGGGACAATCAGATCGATGCCGGGCAAGGTCTGGTCGGCGAAGGTGACGCCCATCTCGACCGCGATCCACTTTCCTTCGCAGCCGTAAAGATAGAAGTTCATGCCGATCTCGCCGGCACCGCCCAGCGGCAGGTAGACAAGACCGTTTCGCGCCGCGTCAATAACGGCGCCGGGAGCAAGCTCCGGCCCGTCGCCCGCGTTCTTCCTCCCGTTCCCGATCACCGCTGGTTGAGCCCGTAGATGCGGACCAGACCGCGCAGCGTCAGGTCCGGATCGATGTGGTGAATGACCTTGGTGGCGCCCGCGAACAGCGCGGCGAGACCACCGGTTGCGACGACCGTCGGCTTGATAGCAAGCTCGTCGGCCAAGCGCGACACCAGGCCCTCGATCAGCCCGACATAGCCCCAGTAGACCCCCGACTGCATGGCAGTGATCGTGGTGGTGCCCAAGACCGTCTCCGGACGCTTGACGCTGATGCGCGGCAACCGCGCAGCGGCGCGGACCAGCGCCTCGACCGAAAGATTAACGCCAGGCGCGATAATTCCTCCCCGGTAGTCGCCGTCGGCGGTGACGGCGTCGAACGTCGTCGCCGTTCCGAAGTCGACCAGGATGAGATCGCCCGGATAACGGACGTGGGCGGCGACGGCATTGACCAGACGGTCGGCGCCGACCTCGTCAGGACGGTCGATGAGGATTTTCAGGCCAAGCTCCACCGATGGCTCGCCGACGATCAACGGTTCGACGGCGAAGTAGCGCCGACAGAGCGAATCGAGGGAAAACGTCGCCTGTGGCACAACGCTGGCGATGATGCCGCCGGTGACATCGGAGGGCGCTAGACCTTCCAGGGAGAGAAGCTGGGTCAGCCAGACGCCGTGCTCGTCGGCGGTGCGGCGGAGGTCGGTCTGAACCCGCCATTCGCCCTTCTTGTTGTCGCCGTCGAAGAGGGCGAAGACGGTGTTGGTGTTACCGCAGTCGATGACCAGAAGCATGCCCGATCCTACCCTGACGAAGCGCCGCTGGAAACGGACTCGGGCAGGAACACGTCACCCGCGGTAATGCGTCGCGTGGTGCCATCGGCCAGCGTCAGCGCGAGGGCGCCATCGACGGCAATGCCGTCGAACGTGCCCATAAGCTCGGAATTTTCGAGCCGCACCCGCACGAGCCCGCCAAGCCCTGCCGCGCGGTCGAGCCAAGCCGTCAGCACCGGCGCGAAGCCTTGGTCGCGCCAGATGCGGTAGCGCACAGCGAATGTCTCTGCGAGGAGGGCAAGCCCCTCCTCGACCGCCACAGCTCGTCCGGCGTGCAGCGCCAGATGCGTCGCGGGGAATTCGACGTTGTCGGGATGAGCGGCCAGGTTCAGACCGATGCCGACGACCAGCCATTCGACCCGGTTCGCTGCGATCGAGGATTCGATCAGGAGACCACCGACCTTGCGGCCGGCAACCAGGATGTCGTTCGGCCATTTGCAGCGGACATCGGCGGCGGGCGCAAGCCTCGCGCAAGCGTCGGCCGTGGCGAGCGCCGTAACGAAGGCGATCTCGCCGGCGCGCATCGGCGGCACGTCCGGATGGAGCACGACGGAGAGATGAAGATTGCCCTCGGGGCTCGCCCACACGCGGCCGCGGCGGCCGCGGCCGCGGGTTTGCCGCCGCGCCCAGATCAGCGTGCCTTCGGGCGCGCCGCCGCGCGCCGCGGCAGCGGCATCGTCGTTGGTAGACCCGGTCTCATCCAGCGCAACCAGACGAAAAAAATCGGGAAGCGGCGGCGATTTCCCGCCCACGGCGGTCAACCCGGAAACAGCGCGTGGGCCGCCCGCGCCGCGGCGGTGAGCACCGGCTGCGGCCAGACGAAGAAGAAGCCGACGAACAGGGCCGAGAACGCGATGATGGTGGTCACTTCGGCGCCCGGCGACGGATCGAGCGCGCCGACCGGCTCGTCGAAGTACATGAGCTTGACGATGCGCAGGTAATAGTAGGCCGACACGACGCTCGCCAGGACGCCGATCACGGCCAGGGTGAACTGCCCCGCCTGAACGGCAGCCATGAACACGTAGAGTTTGCCGAAAAAGCCGGCGAGCGGCGGAATGCCCGCCAGCGAAAACATGAACACCGCCATGGCCAGCGCGAGCCCCGGCCGCGTGCGAGCAAGACCCTTGAGATCGTCGATTCCCTCGACCGCGACGCCCTTGGCGCGCATGACCAGGATCACCCCAAAGGTGCCGACGTTCATGAACAGATAGATGGCGAGATAGACGCCAATCGCCTGGATGCCCGCCTCGGTACCGGCAGCAAGGCCGATCAGCACGTAGCCGACGTGGCCGATCGTGCTGTAGGCCATTAGCCGCTTGATGTTGGTCTGGTTGATAGCAGCGACGGCACCCAGAATCATCGACGCGATCGAGAGGAAGACCACGATCTGCTGCCACTCGGCAATGATCGGCCCGAACGGCCCCATCATTACCCGCACCAGGAGCCCGACCGCGGCGAATTTCGGCGCCACCGAGAAGAATGCCGTGACCGGCGTCGGCGCGCCTTCGTAGACGTCGGGCGTCCACATGTGGAACGGCACCGCAGCGACTTTGAAAGCGAGACCCGCGGCGATGAAGACGAGACCGAACACGGCGCCGATCGAGATGGTGTTGGCGAACGTGTCCGCCAGCGCCGGAAACGCGATGGTGCCGGCGAAGCCGTAGATCAGGCTGATGCCGTAGAGAAGGAGACCCGACGACAGGGCGCTGAGCACGAAATACTTAAGCCCCGCCTCGGTCGATTTCACGGAATCGCGGCGGAATGCGGCGATAATGTAGAGCGACAGGTTTTGCAGCTCGAGAGCGATGTAGAGCGACAGAAGATCGTTTGCCGATACCATCATCATCATGCCGAGCGAGGCGAACACGAACAGCACGGGATACTCGCACCGCGCCATGTCCTCCTTCTCGGCAAAGGCGAGCGACAGCAGAAGGGTGAGCGCACCGCCGGCCAGGATCAGAAGCTTCATGAAGCGGGCAAAGCCGTCGGCGATGAAGGCGCCGCCGAACGCGCCTGTGGAGCCAGTACCGGCGTCGAGCGCGACCAGCACACCCGCCGCCACCATCACGAACACGGCAAGCCACGAAACTGCCCGGAACGCGCGATCGCCCCGGAAAACGCCGATCATCAGCAGGCCCATTCCGGCCAGCCCCACGAACACCTCGGGCAAGGCTGGGAGAACGGCGGCGAAGGAGAAGCGATCCATGACGACCTCAGCGGCCCAAGAGAGAAGCTAGGCCGGTCGAGTGCGGGCCGGCGGCCGTCTGCATCTGCCCGACCAGCGCCTGAACCGAGGTCGAGATGCCGTCGAGGAATGAAGCGGGATAGATGCCCATCCACAACACCACCAGTACCAACGGCGTAAATATGGCGATCTCGCGCGCGTTGAGGTCGAGAATCGATTTCAGATCCTCTTTCTCCAAAGGCCCGAAAATCACACGGCGATAAAGCCACAGCATGTAGGTCGCGCCCAGGATCACGCCGGTCGTCGCCAGCACCGTCGCCAGCCGGTCGACCTGATAGGTGCCGATCAGCGCCAGGAACTCGCCGACGAAGCCCGAAGTGCCGGGGAGGCCGACGGACCCCAGCATGAACACCATGAAGACGGTGGCGTAGGCCGGCATGCGCCGGGCCAAGCCACCGTAGCGCGCGATCTCGCGGGTGTGGATGCGGTCGTAGATGACGCCGACGCAGAGGAACAGCGCCGCCGAGACGATGCCGTGGCTCAGCATCTGGAACAGCGCGCCCTGCACGCCCTGCTCGGTAAAGGCGAAGATGCCGAGCGTCACGAATCCCATGTGAGCGACCGAGGAATAGGCGATCAGCTTCTTCATGTCCTCCTGGGCGAGCGCCACCAGCGACGTGTATATGATGGCAACGACCGAGAGCGCGAACACGAACGGCGCAAAGAAGTGGCTCGCCTCGGGCAACATGGGAAGCGAGAAACGGAGGAAGCCGTAGCCGCCCATCTTCAGCAGCACGCCCGCCAGGATCACCGATCCCGCAGTCGGCGCTTCGACGTGGGCGTCCGGCAGCCACGTGTGCAGCGGCCACATCGGCACCTTCACCGCGAAGGACGCGAAGAAGGCGATCCACAACCACTTCTGCATCGCGAGCGGGAACCCGTGGTGCATCAGAGTCGGGATATCGGTGGTGCCGGCCGAGAAGTAGATCGCCAGGATCGCGATCAGCATCAGCACCGAGCCCGTCAGCGTGTAGAGAAAGAACTTGAACGCGGAGTAAACCCGCCGCGCGCCGCCCCACACTCCGATGATCAGGAACATCGGGATCAGAACGCCTTCGAAGAACAGATAGAAAAGGATGAAGTCCAGCGCGCAGAACATCCCCACCATCAGCGTTTCCAGCACCAGGAAAGCGATCATGTACTCGCGTACGCGCTTGGTGATGGCGGACCAGCTCGCGAGCACGCAGAGCGGCGTCAGAAACGTCGAGAGCAGAACAAAGAAGATCGAGATGCCGTCGACGCCGACGTGGTAATTCATGCCGAGCGACGGGATCCAGGGCACCTCCTCGACCATCTGGAAACCGGCGCTGCGCGGATCGTAGCCGGCCCAGATCGCCAGCGAGACGATGAAGGTGGCGAGCGACGTCCACAGCGCGATGGCGCGGGCATTGCGAGCGACGGTTTCCTCGTCGCCGCGCACCATCATGATGAACGCGGAGCCGAGCAGCGGCAGAAAGATGGTGACGGACAGAATGGGCCAGCTCGCCATGATCTAGTGTCCCGCCCGCAGCAGATACCAACTCACCAGGATCACAACGCCGGCCAGCATGACGAATGCGTAATGATAAACGTAGCCGGTCTGGATCCGGCTTGCGCCGCGCGAGAGGCCAGCCGTCACCGAGGCAATACCGTCGGGTCCGACGCCATCGATCACCGCCTTGTCGCCACCGAGCCACAGGCCACGGCCGATACGGAACGCCGGCCTGACAAAAAGCGAATCGTAAAGCTCGTCGAAGTACCATTTGTTGACAAGGAACAGGTACACGCCGCGGAAGGCCGCGGCGATCTTCGCCGGAAGCTGCGTCCGCATCAGGTAGAGATAGGTGGCGAGCGCTATGCCGATCAGGCCAACGACCAACGGCGCGGCCTTCACCCATAGTGGCACATGGTGGGCGGCCTCGAGAGCGTCGTGAGGAGGAAGAATCAAGATTGCCTTGCCCCAGAACTGCGCCGCACCCTCGCCGACGAACGGCGTGAACAGAAGCGCGCCGGAAATGACCGCACCGACCGCCAGCACCATCATCGGCACCAGCATGATCTTAGGCGATTCATGGACGTGTTCGACCACGTGATGGTCGGCGCGCGATGTGTCGTGGAATGCCATGTAGAGCAGGCGCCACGAATAGAACGCCGTCAGCAGCGCCGCGGCGACGCCGAGCGCAAACGCGTAAGTGCCGATTCCGGTGTGGGCGGCGAACGCGGATTCGATGATCGCATCCTTCGAGAAATAACCGGCAAAATAGGGAATGCCTGCCAGCGACAGGGAGCCGATCCACATCAGGCCGTAGGTGACGGGGATCAGACGCCAGAGGCCTCCCATTTTACGAAGGTCCTGCTCGCCCGACATCGAATGGATGACGGCACCGGCCGAGAGGAACAGGAGCGCCTTGAAGAAGGCGTGGGTGATGAGATGGAACATGGCAGCGGGATATGCCGAAACGCCGGCCGCGAAGAACATGTAGCCGAGCTGGCTGCAGGTCGAATAGGCGATCACTTTCTTGATGTCGGTCTGCACCATGGCGACCGTGGCGGCGAAGATCGCCGTGGACGCACCAATCAGGGTCACGACGAACAGCGCATCGGGAGCATACTCGAACATCGGCGACAGCCGGCAGACCATGAAAACCCCGGCCGTCACCATGGTCGCGGCATGAATCAGCGCCGAAACCGGAGTCGGGCCTTCCATGGCATCGGGCAGCCAGGTGTGGAGGCCGATCTGGGCCGACTTGCCCATGGCGCCGACGAACAGCAGCAGGCAGATCATCGTGAGATAATCGACATGGGCGCCGAAAATCGTCGTGCCCTGGCCGGCGAAGCCCGGAGCCGCGGCGAACACCGAATCGAAACTCACAGAGCCGAACGCCGCGAACACGGCGAAGATGCCGAGCGCGAATCCGAAATCACCGACGCGATTGACGACGAACGCCTTGATCGCGGCGGCGTTTGCAGTGTCTTTTTCGTACCAGAAGCCGATCAGGAAATACGAAGCGACACCGACGCCTTCCCAGCCGAAGAAC